>Ga0209014_10000811_pt1 | contig 18261 bp, 14 predicted proteins | sample BarGraNGADG00212_FD_184491 | JGI IMG/M metagenome (GOLD analysis project Ga0209014, IMG submission 184491) | Arctic peat soil microbial communities from Barrow, Alaska - Barrow Graham LP Ref core NGADG0002-212 (SPAdes) (version 2) | ecosystem: Environmental > Terrestrial > Soil > Wetlands >...
CCGCCAGCCGCAGTAGTTGGACACCCCGACGTAGCGGACCTTGCCCGATGCAACCGCGGCGTCCAGGGCCCCGAGCGTCTCGTCGTGCGGCACGGTGTCGTCGACGTAGTGCACGTACCAGAGATCGATGTAGTCGACGCCGAGTTTGCGCAGCGACTCGTCGAGCCCGCGCAGCAACGCCCCCCGAGACGCGTCGACGACCCGATTGTCCGGTGTGCGAACGACGCCCGCCTTGGTGGCAATGACCAGTTCCGAGCGTGGGACGACGTCCGCGACGAGCTGGCCCAGGATCCGTTCCGCCTCGCCGTACCCGTAGGTGAGGGCGGTGTCGACCAGGGTCCCGCCGGCATCACGGAAAGCGACCAGCTGGGCGGCGGCCTCGTCCGCGTCCGTCTCCTGGCCCCAGGTCATCGTCCCGAGACCGAGATGCGAAACCTTGAGGCCGCTCCGGCCGACGCTGCGCTGCTTCACGCCGTGAAGGTACCGGCTCGGCACGCGGGCACCGGGCGGGGTGCTCGATATGGTGGCCCGGTGATGGTCGTTGGGGACGGGTCGGCGCGTGTCGTCAGCGGGTCGGCAGGGGATCGCGGATGACGCTTCTTCAGGCGGTCGTGCTGGGCATCGTCCAAGGGCTCACGGAGTTCCTGCCGATCTCGTCCACGGCGCACTTGCGGATCATTCCCGCCGTCTTCGGCTGGAACTTCAGCTTCGATGCAGCCCATCCGCACGATCCGGGCGCCCCGTTCACCGCTGTCGTGCAACTCGGCACCACCGCCGCGATCGTCCTGTACTTCTGGCGCGAACTGCTGCACGTCAGCGTTGCCTGGTTCAGAGGTCTGTTCGACCCCTCGGTGCGCGAGTCCCTCGAGTACCGCCTGGGCTGGTACCTCATCCTGGCCACCGTGCCGGTCGGCGTCTTCGGGCTGATCTTCAGCAAGCAGATCGAGACCGGGGCTCGCAACCTCTGGCTGATCGCGTCCGCCCTGATCGCGCTGGCGTTGGCGCTGTTCGCCTCGGAGCGGGTCGGGACGCGCGACCGCGACGAGGAGCAGCTGAACACTATGGACGCCGTGGTCGTCGGCACGGCGCAGGCGCTTGCGCTCATCCCCGGCTCGTCCCGGTCCGGAACGACCATCACCGCGGGTCTGTTCCGCGGCCTGGATCGCGAAACGGCTGCCCGGTTCTCGTTCCTGCTGTCCATTCCTGCCGTCGTGTTGTCAGGCGTGTACGAGGCCGCCAAGCACGTCAACGACAAGCACGGCCCCGGGGCCGGGCTCACCGGAGTCGCCCTGATCTTCGCCTTCGTCGTCGGGCTCGCCTCGATCGCGTGGTTGATGCGCTGGCTCGGCCGGCACAGCACGATGATCTTCATCTACTACCGCGTCGGACTCGGCGTGCTGCTCATCGTGTTGCTGAGCACCGGCGTCCTGAACGCCACCAAGTAGATGTCCACCCTGCTGCTGGTCCGCCATGGACTGACCGCGCTGACCGGGCCGGTGCTCGCCGGCCGCACCCCCGGCGTTCACCTCGACGAGCGAGGGCAACGGCAGGCCGAGGCGGTCGCCACGCGACTCGCGGCCCTGCCGCTCGCGGCCGTCGTGACGAGTCCCCTGGAGCGTTGCACCGACACCGCGACGATCGTGCTGCAGGCACAGCGCGACGCCGGGCGAGAGCCCGTCTGGGAGGTCGACGACCGGCTCACCGAGTGTGGCTACGGCGACTGGACCGGCCGCCAGATCAAGGATCTCGTCAAGGACCCGCTGTGGAAGATCGTTCAGACCCAGCCGTCCGCAGCCCGCTTCCCGGGTGGCGAGAGCATCGCCGAGATGTCGGCCCGGGCGGTGGCCACGGTGCGCGAGCACGACGCCGAGTTCGGGCCGGATGCGATCTGGGTGGCCTGCACCCACGGCGACGTGATCAAGGCAGTCGTGGCCGATGCGCTCGGCCTGCATCTGGATCACTACCAGCGCATCGTTCCCGACCCGTGCTCGGTCTCGATCATCCGCTACACCGACACCCGCCCGTACGTGCTGCGGACCAACGACGTCGGCGGAGACCTCGCCGACTTCGTTCCCCAGACCGGAAAGCGGCGCAGGCGGCGCGCGACGGACGCGACGGTCGGCGGTGGCGCGGGATCCGGTGGCGTCTGAGCATTACTCTGGTCACATCATGCCGCGCCAGTTCTTTCTCTTCGAGCGTCCCCGTCGGTTCATCGCGGGGACCGTCGGCTCGCCGGGCGAGCGGACGTTCTACCTGCAGGCCACCGACGGGTCGCGAGTCGTGTCCGTCGCCCTCGAGAAGCAGCAGGTCGCCGTCCTGGCCGATCGTCTCGAGCAGCTGCTCGACGAGGTCGTGGCCCGTACCGGCACCGCGCTGCCCGCAGCCGACTTCGACTCCGCGGCGCTCGAGCAGCCCATCGACGAAGAGTTCCGCGTCAGCGCGATGGGTCTCGCGTGGAATGGGGACGCCGGACTGGTCGTCATCGAGGCCCAGGCGCCGGCCGAGGACGCCGAAACCGCTGAGGAGACCCTCCTCGAGGACGTCGAGGACGGACCCGACGCGCTTCGCGTCCTGATCGAACCACGTCGTGCGCGTGCCTTCATCGATCGCGCCCGCAAGGTCATCTCCGCCGGCCGCCCACCGTGCCCACTGTGCGGGCAGCCGCTCGACCCGGCCGGCCACATCTGCCCAAGACACAACGGCTACCACCGCGGCCCGACAGTCCGACCATGACTCCCGACGAACTCACCCAACCCGTCGAACTCGACGTCGACGACGCGCTGGAGCTGCTGGGCAACGGTGAGCTGTCGGTCGAGGGTCGGCTCGTCGATGCGTCCAACGCGACGTTCTACTGTGCCGTCACCGCGGCCGGCGTCACCGCCGCATGCGTCTACAAGCCGGTGGCCGGCGAGCGACCGCTGTGGGACTTCCCCGACGGCACCTTGGCCGAGCGCGAAGTGGCCGCGTACGAGATGTCGGCCGCCACGGGATGGCACATCGTGCCGCCGACGATCTATCGCGACGGACCGCTCGGGCCGGGCATGGTGCAGCTGTGGATCGCCGAGGACGACACCACCGACCTCGTCAGGCTCATCCGCCGACGCGATGTCGATGCACTGCGCCGGGTTGCGGTGTTCGACGCAGCGGTCAACAACGCCGACCGCAAGGGCGGCCATCTGCTGCCCACGCCCGCCGGCCACGTCTACGGAATCGACCACGGCGTGTGCTTCCACACCGAGGACAAGCTCCGCACGGTGTTGTGGCAGTGGGCCGGCAAACCTCTCAACGACGAGGCCGTCGACACGCTCAGCATGCTGCGCGCGCAGCTCGAAGGTCCGTTGCGCGAGCGGCTGAGCCGGCTGCTGACCACTCGCGAGGTCCGGCGTGCGGTCCGTCGAGTCGACGACCTGCTCGCGGCGGGGCGCCACCCCCAGCCGAACGACGACTGGCCCGCTGTTCCATGGCCACCGATGTAGTGCACACCGCCAGGTAGGCGCCGACGCCAGCAAGCGTGCCCGATAACGTGAAGGCATGCAGTCCTGGTCGTCTCCCACCGTCCCCGCGCTGCCGGGACGTGGGCCGGTGTTGCGGCTGTTCGACACCGCAGCAGGCGAGGTGAGGCCCACCGACTCCGGTGAAACCGCGCGCATGTACGTGTGCGGCATCACCCCGTACGACGCCACCCACATGGGCCACGCCGCCACCTACCTTGCTTTCGACCTGGTTCAGCGCGTATGGCGCGACGCCGGCCGGGCGGTGCGCTACGTCCAGAACGTCACGGACGTGGACGATCCGCTCCTGGAGCGCGCGGCGCACACCGGCGAGAACTGGATGACGCTTGCCGAACGCGAGATCGAGTTGTTTCGCGAGGACATGACGGCCCTGCGCGTGCTTGCCCCGGACGAGTACGTGGGTGCCGTCGAGTCGGTGCCCGAACTGACTGACGCGATCAGCCAGCTGCTCGAGTCCGATGCCGCGTACTACGTCGGTGAAGACATCTACTTCGACATCTCCTCCGCCCCATGCTTCGGGTACGAATCCAAGCTCGATCGCCCCACGATGCTGCGGCTGTTCGCAGAACGAGGGGGTGACCCGAACCACGCGGGCAAACGCGATCCGCTCGACTCGCTGCTCTGGCGCGGACACCGGCACGGTGAACCGTTCTGGGACACCGCGCTCGGCAAGGGACGCCCGGGTTGGCACATCGAGTGTTCGGTGATCGCCCTGAATCGGCTTGGCATGGGTTTCGACGTGCAAGGGGGCGGCTCGGACCTGGTGTTCCCGCATCACGAACACACAGCCGCACACGCCGAGACGCTCACCGGCGAGCACCCTTTCGCGCGCCACTACGTCCACGCCGGAATGATCGGGCTCGACGGCGAGAAGATGAGCAAGTCACGCGGCAACCTGGTGCTCGTCTCCAAGCTCCGGGCCGCCGGCGTCGATCCGATGGCGATCCGCCTCGCGCTGCTCGACGGGCACTACCGGGCCGATCGCGAGTGGACGGGCGGGCGGCTGCCGGCTGCCGAGGCACGGCTGGCGCGTTGGCGCGCCGCCGTCAGACGGCCCGACGGCCCGGCGGCGCACGGCGTTCTCGAGCAGGTGCGCGCCTCGCTCGCCGACGACCTCGACACCGTCACCGCGATGGCAGCGGTTGACCGATGGGCGGCCGACGCCGACACACACGACAGCGCGACACCGGACCCGGACGCGCCGAAGGTCGTCAGGCACCTCGTCGACGCACTCTTCGGGATCGCGCTCTGAGGCTCAGCCGTTCTGGACCTTGGCGAGGGCCAGCTTCGTAACGGTCTGGACGTCGGGCAGCTTGGCGGTGTCGGCGCCCGCCGGCGACGAGAACGTCAGCGCGATGATCACCTGGCCGATTCGCACGACAACCAACGCGCCCTGCAGGTCGGAGTTGCTCAGCGACCACGTCACCGCGGCATCGACCGGCATACCGACCTCGGTGCTGATGTCCTGCTTGGCCGAGATCGTGACGCTGGCCTTCGTGCCGTCGGTGTAGTAGACCGTCCCGGCCGTGCAGCCGAAGCCCTGCTCGCCGGTAGCCAGGGCCCGGGTGGCCGTGGCGGCGTCGCTGTAGCTCGTGATCTGTTCCTCGAACACGGCCTGGGGGCTCGCATTGTCGGCCTCGACGCCGACCGCGACCTGCGGAGGAATGCGGGTGTCCAGCGGCGGTGTTCCGGCCGGGTCGCAGGGCTCGGGCTTTGTGGTCGGCGTGTATGTGCCCGCGGTGAACCCGGTGCCCACCTCCGCCGGCGTCAGCAGTCTGGCCTGCGCGGTGGTGGCGTCGAGTCCACCGGCCGCCGACGACGAGGATGCGCTGGTCGACGACGTCGACGAGTTGGTGGCTGGTGCAGTGCCCGTGGTGCCGCGGCCTTTGGACGAGCTCGAGCACCCGGTGGCGGACGACGCGATGACGGCTGCGGCTACGGCGGCCCAGATGACTCGCATGGACGACATCGACTCCCTCGGTCTGAACGGAGCCCGGAGCCTATCGGATTCTCAGCGTCGAGCTCAGCCTCGCTGTCCCTGACCGCCCGCGTGTCCACCGCCGCGATCACGACGTCTGAGGTATCTCTCGAACTCGCGCGCGATCGCGTCGCCGGACGCCTCGCCCAGCTCGCTTCGATCGATCTCGTCGTCGCGCTCTTCCAGGTTGCGGATGTACTCGGTGACCTCGTCGTCCTCAGCGGCCATCTCGTCCACCAGCTTCTGCCACTCGTCGGCCTGTTGGGGCAGCTCGGCGAGCGGCACCGGCAGGTCGAGCACCTCCTCGACTCGATGCAGCAGCGCCAGCGTGGCCTTCGGGTTCGGCGGCTGTGACACGTAGTGCGCGACGCCGGCCCAGAACGAGATCGCCGGAATGCCGGCGGCCACGCACGCGTCCTGAAGCACCCCGACGATTCCGGTCGGCCCCTCGTAGCGGGACTTGTCCAGGCCGTACCTGGCGGCCGACTCGCTGTCATGGGCCGTACCCGTCACCTGAGTCGGCCGGGTGTGCGGGCTGTCCGAGAGCAGCGCCCCGAGGGTGACGACGACCCGGACGTCGAGTTCGCGGATCACGCCGAGCAGCTCGCCACAGAATCCGCGCCACCTCATGTTCGGCTCGACACCCCGGACGAGCACCAGATCGAAGTCGGCGCCGGGCGGACGGCAGAACGAGAAGCGGGTCGTCGGCCAGGTGATCCGGCGGCTGACACCGTTGACCAGCGAGACCGTCGGCCGGTTGACCTGGAAGTCGTAGTAGTCGTCGGGATCGAGCTCGGTCAGCGGCTGGGCGTCCCACACGAGTTCGAGGTGCTCCACCGCCCCCGTGGCGGCGTCCCCGGCGTCGTTCCAGCCCTCGAACGCCGCCACCAGAATGGGGTTGGTGAGCTGTGGCCAGTCCTGCCCGTCAGAACCCATGCGTCCACCCTACGACCGCACCGTGATCTGACGGCTCTGCCGGACCCCGCGCGCCGTGGTGCCGCCGTTCGATGAATCCGAGGTGTCACCCGCCGGTAGCCTTGTCCCCATGGCCTACACCCCACCCGCGTCGTCGCTCATGGATGCGCTCACCGAGCGCGTCGTCGTCGCAGACGGCGCCATGGGCACGATGCTGCAGGAGGCAGACCTCTCCCTCGACGACTTCGAGGGCCTCGAGGGGTGCAACGAGATCCTCAACGTCACCCGGCCCGACGTCGTCAAGAGCGTCCACGAGGCGTACTACCGAGCCGGTTCGGACGCGGTCGAGACGAACACGTTCGGCGCCAACTGGGCCAACTTGGCCGAGTACGACATCGTCGATCGGATCCGGGAGCTCGCCCGTGCCGGTGCCGCCCTGGCGCGCGAGGTCGCCGACGGATTCTCGACGCCCGACCGGCCCCGCTGGGTGCTCGGCTCGGTCGGACCGGGCACCAAGCTGCCGACACTCGGCCACGTGCACTACTCGCTGCTGCGCGACGCCTACCAGGAGCAGGTCGCCGGCATGATCGAAGGCGGCGCCGACGCCGTCATCGTCGAGACCTGTCAGGACCTGCTCCAAGCCAAGTCGGCCCTCGTCGGCGCCCGGCGCGCGATGGCGGCTGCCGGTAAGCAGCTGCCGCTGATCGCCCACGTCACGGTCGAGACGACAGGCACGATGCTGCTCGGCTCCGAGATCGCCGCCGCGCTCACCGCGCTCGAACCGCTAGGCATCGACCTCATCGGCCTCAACTGCGCAACCGGGCCGGCCGAGATGAGCGAGCATCTGCGATTCCTGTCGCGCAACTCGCGGCGGCCGTTGTCGGTCATGCCGAACGCCGGGCTCCCGCAGCTCGGTCCGAACGGCGCCACCTACCCGCTGTCCGCGGGCGAGCTGGCCGTCGCGCTCAAGGGGTTCGTGACCGAGTTCGGCGCCGCTCTCGTCGGCGGGTGCTGCGGTACGACCCCTGCGCACATCACCGCGGTCGTCGATGCAGTGCGCGACCTCGCGCCGTCGCCCCGGTCGATCCAGCCCGAGCCGGGCGTCGCCTCGCTGTACCAGGCCGTCCCGTTCCGCCAGGACGCCAGCGTTCTGATGATCGGCGAGCGGACCAACGCGAACGGCTCGCGGGCCTTCCGCGACGCGATGCTGGCCGGCGACTTCGCCGACTGCGTCGAGATCGCCAAGTCGCAGACACGCGACGGCTCGCACCTGCTCGACGTCTGCGTCGACTACGTCGGGCGTGACGGCACCACCGACATGCGCGAGATCGCCGGGCGTTTCGCGACCGCGTCCACGCTGCCGGTCGTGCTCGACTCGACCGAGCCGCCGGTCATCGAGGCCGGCCTCGAGATGCTCGGCGGGCGCTGCACGATCAACTCGGTGAACTTCGAGGACGGCGAAGGTCCCGACAGCCGCTTCGCTCGCATCATGCCGATCGTGCGCGAGCACGGCGCGGCGGTCGTCGCACTCACGATCGACGAGGAGGGGCAGGCTCGAACGGCGCAGAAGAAGGTCGAGATCGCCGAGCGCCTCATCACGACGCTCACCGAGACGTGGGGCATGGACGAGAGCGACATCCTGGTCGACTGCCTCACCTTCACGCTGGCGACCGGGCAGGAAGAAAGCCGCCGCGACGGGCTCGAGACGATCGAAGGCATCCGCGAGCTCAAGCGCCGCCACCCGAACGTGCAGACCACGCTCGGGCTGTCGAACATCTCGTTCGGCTTGAACCCGGCGGCTCGCCAGGTGCTGAACTCGGTGTTTTTGCACGAGTGCGAGCTAGCGGGTCTGGACTCCGCGATCGTGCACGCCTCGAAGATCCTGCCGATGGCGAAGATCCCTGACGACCGACGCCAGGTCGCGCTCGACATGATCTATGACCGGCGCCGGCCGGCCACCGACACCGAGGACGCGTACGAGCCGCTGCAGACGTTCCTGCAACTGTTCGAGGGCGTTTCCGCGCAGTCCTCGGCCGCGTCTCGTGCCGAGGAACTCGCGCTGCTTCCGTTGGACGAGCGGCTGCAGCGTCGCATCATCGACGGAGAGCGCAACGGCCTCGAGGCCGACCTCGACGAGGCTCTCACGATCAAGCCCGCGCTCGCGATCATCAACGAGACCCTGCTGTCTGGCATGAAGACGGTCGGCGAGCTCTTCGGCTCGGGCGAGATGCAGCTGCCGTTCGTGCTGCAGTCGGCCGAGGTCATGAAGGCCGCCGTGGCCTATCTCGAACCGCACATGGAGAAGGCCGACTCGGCGGGCAAGGGCACCATCGTGCTCGCCACCGTCAAGGGCGACGTGCACGACATCGGCAAGAACCTGGTCGACATCATCCTGTCGAACAACGGCTACACCGTCGTGAACATCGGCATCAAGCAGCCCATCACCGCAATCCTCGAAGCCGCGGACGAGCACAACGCAGACGTCATCGGAATGTCCGGCCTGCTCGTCAAGAGCACGGTGATCATGAAGGAAAACCTCCAGGAGATGAACTCCCGGGGCATCGCCGAGCGGTATCCGGTCGTGCTCGGTGGCGCGGCGCTCACGCGCGGCTACGTCGAGCAGGACCTCGCCGACATCTTCGAAGGTGACGTCCGGTATGCCCGCGACGCGTTCGAAGGCCTGCGCCTCATGGACGCGCTCATGAGCGCCCGCAAAGGTGTGGCCACCGGGGTGAACGGCCCGGACGACACGAAGCTGTCCGACGAGGAAGCCCGCAAGATGGCCGAGCGAAAGGCCCGTCGCGAACGCTCCTTGCGGATCGCCGAGGCCCGCCGCGCCGCCGAAGACACTGACACCTCGGAGCTGCCGTCCCGGTCGGACGTCGCCACCGACAACCCGATCCCGACGCCGCCGTTCTGGGGTGATCGCGTGGTCAAGGGCATTGCGTTGGCCGACTATGCGGCGCTTCTGGACGAGCGGGCGACGTTCATGGGGCAATGGGGCCTGCGCGGTGCTCGCGGCGGCAAGGGGCCGTCCTACGAAGAGCTGGTCGAGACCGACGGGCGCCCGCGGTTGCGGTACTGGCTCGAACGATTCCAGACCGAGGGGATCCTCGAGGCCGCCGTCGTGTACGGGTACTTCCCGTGCGTCAGCAAGGGTGATGACCTCATCGTGCTCGACGCCGCCGGTAACGAGCGGACCCGATTCACGTTCCCGCGGCAGCGGCGCGAGCGCCGGATGTGCCTCGCGGACTTCTTCCGGAGCGAGGACTCAGGCGAGATCGATGTGGTCGGCTTCCAGGTCGCCACGGTCGGCGACAAGATCAGCCAGTTCACCAAATTGCTGTTCGAGGCCAACTCCTACCGCGACTATCTCGAAGCTCACGGCCTGTCGGTGCAGCTGACCGAAGCGCTGGCCGAGTACTGGCACCGGCGCATGCGCCAAGAACTGCTGCTGCCCAACGGGGTGGCGATGGCCACAGAGGACCCTGCCGACGTCGAGGAGTTCTTCAAGCTCGGCTACCGCGGCGCGCGCTATTCGCTCGGGTACGGGGCGTGTCCGGATCTCGAGGACCGCGCCAAGATCGTCGGGCTGCTCGACCCGGCACGGATCAACGTCGAGCTGTCCGAGGAGTTCCAGCTGCATCCCGAGCAGTCCACCGACGCGATCGTCGTCCACCACCCCGAGGCGAAGTACTTCAACACGTGACAGGTGGCGCGAACGACGTCCCGCTCGCGCTGCGGGCGGTGCTGTTCGACATGGACGGCACACTCGTCGACACCGAGCCGTACTGGATCGAGGCCGAGTACGCGCTGGTCGAAGCGTTCGGGGGTACCTGGACCGACGCCCACGCGCATGCGCTCGTCGGGAACGCGTTGCTGACCTCAGCTGAGTACATCCGCGAGCACGCGAACGTCGATCTGGATCCACCGGAGATCGTCGAACGCATGCTGGACCACGTGGTGCTGGCGGCCGAGGCCCACCTACCGTGGCGGCCAGGTGCGCTCGCCCTGCTGGCCGAAGTGCGCGCACGGGGCGTCGCTTGCGGCCTGGTGACGATGTCCTACACGCGCCTGGCCGACGCCGTCGTCGCCGGCTTGCCCCCTGGCACGTTCTCGACCGTGGTGACCGGCGATCAGGTGCTGGACGGCAAACCGCACCCGGAGGCGTACCTGACCGCGGCGGTCCGGCTCGGAGCGCCGCCGGATCGGTGCGTGGCGATCGAGGACTCACCCACCGGCATCGCGTCGGCAGAGGCGGCTGGGTGCGTCGTCGTCGCGATCCCGCACGCGGTGCCCATCGATCCTGCCGACTCGCGGGTCATCGTCGAGTCGTTGACCGAGTTGAGCGTCGACACACTCGATGCGCTGGTTCGAGCCCGGCTGCTCAGGTAGCGACGACCGGCCGAGGCGTGCGGTGATCGACGTCGATGGTGGCCAAGGCGCCCTCGGGAAACGGTGGCGGCGTACCGCCGAACTCCGGGCACAGCGCCTGGTGATCACACCAGGCACAGAGCCGGCTCGGGTTGGGCCGGAAGTCGCCCGCCTCGGTGGCGCGCTGTATCGCGGCCCAAATGGCCTTCAGAGTCCGTTCGAATCGGTCGAGTTCGTCGGCATCGGGTGCGTAGCTCAACGTGTCCGTGTCGGCGAGATACATCAGGCGCAGCTGGCGGGGAACGACGCCGCGAGTGCGCCAGAGCACCAGTGCGTAGAACTTCATCTGGAAGAGCGCCTTGGCCTCGAACGCCTCGCGCGGCGTGGCGCCGGTCTTGTAGTCGACGACCCGGATGTCACCCGCGGGGGACACATCGACCCGGTCGACGTATCCGCGCAGCCGCAGGCCGTCGATGACGATCTCGACACGTTCTTCGCGAGCGGCGGGTTCTAGCCTCGACGGGTCTTCGAGGACGAAGTAGTTCTCGACGAGGTCGGCGGCGCTCGCCAGCCATTCCGAGAGCTCGTGACCATCGGAGTCGGCGTCGAAGAGCTGCCTGGCTTCGGGGGATTCAGCGAGCACCCGCTGCCAGGCGGCCGGCACCAGCGCCGTCGCCGCGTCGAGGGTGCGTGCGGCGGCAGGCAGGTCGAACAGCGCCTCCAGCACCGCATGGACGAGCGTGCCGCGCGTGGCCGCCTTCGACGGCGCCTCGGGCAAGCGGTCGATGGTTCGGAAGCGGTACAGCAGCGGGCAGGTCTTGAAGTCAGCGGCTCGTGACGGGGACAGCGAGCCCAGAACCGCAACGGGAGGTTCGTCGGACTCGGTCATGGATCAGACCTTAGGCCGGAGGTCCGACAGGTTCCGCGTTGAGCGCACCTCAGAGCCAGTGGATCCGGCCGAGAGGCCAGATGATGATGAACGCGCGCCCGATGACGGCCGATTCGGCGACGGCGCCGAAGGCCCGGCTGTCGGCGGACTCGCACCGGTTGTCGCCCATGACGAACACGTCCTTCGCCGGGACCGTCGCCGATCTCAGGTTCTGAGTGCCGACGGCGCACGCGTCGTTCAGGTACGGCTCATCCAGCGGCAGGCCGTTGACGTACACGACCCCGCCGCGCGTCGCGAGAACGTCACCGGGAAGGCCGATCACCCGCTTGATCAGTACCTTGTCCGGCACGTTCCACGAAGCAGGCCGACGGAAGACGACGACGTCGCCACGGTGGATGGAGTGCAGGTGGTACGAGAGTTTGTTCACCAGAACGTGGTCGTTGTCGCATCCTGAACAGCCGTGCAGCGTGGTTTCCATCGAAGCTGACGGGATGAAGTAGGGCGCGACGACGTACGTGCGCAGCGCCAAAGCCGCCGCGATGACCAGGACGAGCGCGATGAGCAACCGCCAGATCCTGCGGTAACGACTGGGCGCCGACGGTCGCCGAGCCGGACGGCCGCCTCCACCGAAGCTGTCGGCTGCGCGGCCGGCCCTCGATGAGGGGATCGTCCTCAGCTCGACGTCGGGACGAGCGAGTGTCGCAGTGGCGTGCGCCCCGTCCTCGAATCGGTTCTCGGTGAGTGGTGCGCCGACTTCTGCCCGTGCCAGCGCGAGGGCATTGGCCGAGGCGAGGCGCCGCGCGAGGTCTGATCCAGGTCCGGGCTCGGCAGGTGACTCTGCCGGCGGCAGCAACTCGGTCGCACCCGTGGCGGCCGTTTCGACGTGCGCGATCGCCTCGGTGACCTCGGGCTCGGGCACCTCGGGTTCGGGCACCTCGGGTTCGGGCACCTCGGGCTCGGTGACCTCGGGCTCGGGCACCTCGGGTTCGGGCACCTCGGGTTCGGGCACCTCGGGTTCGGGCACCTCGGGCTCGACCACCTCGGGCTCGGGCACCGGCGGCGCGGCGAACCGGAGGGGCTTCGATTGAGTCGGGACGAGCGAGTCGAGCTGCCCTGCGACATCCGGTGCGGCCGCAGACTCCGTCGGTGCCGTCGCTTCGTCGGGTTCGGCCTCGGAGTCCGGAGCCGGCGCGAACAGCCAGCCGATCGCGCGTCGCAACGGGCCGCCCTCCGCGGCCGAAGCGTCGCCCTCGGACAGCGCGGCTTCGCCGCCCGCGTGGTCAGCGATGTCTTCGGCAGGCCGCCCGCTCGCCTCGGCGAGCCGCCGGGCCAGGTCCGTGCCGGGTGGCAACGCCTGCGGCGCGGCGTCCTTGACGAGGGTGACAGGCTCAGAGCCTTCTTGATCGTCCTCCTCGTCGCCGGAGCGGGCGCCGGGTTCGGAGGCAGGGTCAGACGCCCGCCGGAACGCACGCCTGACCGGGCCACGTGCTTCGTCGGGCTCGTCGTAATGCTCGCCACGCGACCTGTCGTACTCGTCGCTCGACGGTCTGGACACGGCCTCGGTCAAGCGATGAGCAAGGTCGGTGCCCGATGCTAGCTGTGCGCTTCGTCCCGCGTCGCCTTGATCGTCGTCGTCGGACTCACCCGACGACTCCTCGGTGGTCGCGGCGTCGGCTTGCGGTTGGCCGGAGCGACCGGCCGGTGACGTGCTCGACCGCTTGCCGATGCCGCTCATCGCGCTGGCATCGTCACGAGACGCCGACGGTTCGAAACCCGCGCTGCCCTGCCGCCACAGCCGGGCCGGTTCGAACCCTGACGCGGCCGACGCGGGCGGACCCGACTTTGCGGGCTCTGACTCGGCGGGCTCTGACTCGGCGGGCTCTGACTCGGCGGGCCCTGAGTCAGGCTCGGGTTCGACCGGCTCGTCCTCGCTCATGGTGCCCAGTTCGTCGGACAGATCAGCGATCTGCTGGCGCAGACGATCGAGTTCCGCCCGGTACGCGGCGACCTCGTCCAAGACGATCCCCACGTCGACCGAGTCCCGGGCGGGTGTCGGGGCCTGCTCAGGCACTGCCGTGCCCTGTCGAAGCCGACGACGATCACGACGGGACAGACGTTCGCGTTCCTCCGCCGCCGCAGCCTGGACGGCGGCGGCCCGCTCCTGCTCAGCGCGCGCTTGCTCATCGGCGGCCCGCTGCTGCTCGGCCTGCGCCTCGTCTTCAGCAGCCTGGACGGCGGCGGCCCGCTCCTGCTCGGCCTGCGCTTGCTCGTCCGCGGCCCGCTGCTGCTCGGCCTGCGCCTCGTCTTCAGCAGCCTGGACGGCCGCGGCCCGCTCCCGGTCAGCCTGGCTGCGTTGTGCCGCGAGCTGCGCAGCCTCGGCCGCGCGGGCATCCTCCTCGGCTCGAAGCAGTTCGTCAGCCCTTGCGTACTCCTCCGAGCGACGCTGTTGCTCGGCGTGGCGCAGCTGCTCGGCCCGGCGCAGGTCTTCAGCGCGGCCGGCTTCCTCCGCTCGGCGCTGCTCGTCTGCGAGGCGCGCACGTTCGGCCACTCGCTGAAGCTCCGCGGCCTGCTCGTCTTCGTGGAGTCGGGCCGCGGCGTCGGCGGCCAGCTGCGTCTGGTCTGCCTGCTGCTCCTGGTCGGACACCCGTTCGGCCTTTGCCCGACGTCGGCGCGCGCGCCATGTCTGTTCATCGGGCGCGGGTGGCTCGGGCAGCTCGCTGGGCAGCAGGCGTGGCTCGGGACGGGTGCGGGTCGGGTGCGCAGGCGCTTCGGACAGGGGAGCCGCCGCGGTAAGGGGGGCCTGCTCAGGCTCGGGTTGCGTCGGTGGGGTCTCGGGCTTGCGCCGCGACAGCCACGGCCGCGCCGGGTGCAGGCCGCCCGCGGTGCCCGACACCGATGTTTCATCGCGCTCATCGGGCGCTCGATCTTCGCGCTCGTCCTCGATGCTGGCGGCCGGACGCGTGCGCCGTTGCTCCCACGGGCGTGCTGGCTCGACCACGAGCGGCTCGCCGGAACTCGAGGCTTCGTCTGCAGACACGCCGTGCTCGAGCGTGTCGGACGAGCCGATTGCTGGGGGATCGGTGCTGTCTCGTGGCCTCATCCGCCGCGGCTGGAGCGGCGGGTTCTCGGGCGGCACCCACCCGTAATGCGGCTCGGGTGCGAACTCGTCCGGCGCCGCTTCACGGGGCAGTTCGACCCCGTCGTTGGTGCCTCGTTTGCCACGCCAGCCGAAGCGCTCCCGCTTGGGTGGGGCAGCTTCGGCACGTCGTGCAGCAATCTGCGCCTCGATACGAGCGCGCAGCTCCTCCTCGTCGCTCACGAAGGTACGGTAGCCCGCCGCGCGAGGTGAGCGCCGTAGCATCGCCGAAGTGACGAACAACGCGCCCACACGTCGCCCGCAACGCATGCTCGGGATCGGGCGATTTTTCGGTGTTCCGGTCTATTTCGCCCCGTCGTGGTTGATCATCGCGGCCCTCGTCACCATCTACTACGCGCCCGTTGTCCGCACCGCCGCGCCGAAGATCAGTTCGAGTTCGGCGTATCTGCTCTCATTTGCGTTCGCGATCGTCTTCGCCCTGTGTGTTCTCGCTCACGAACTCGGGCACACCGCGGTCGGGTTGGCGCTCGGGCTTCCGGTTCGCCGCGTCGTCATCTTCCTGTTGGGCGGCGTTTCCGAGATCGAGCGCGACCCCGAACGGCCGCGCGACGAGTTCCTGGTCGCGGCGGCCGGCCCCGCGGTGTCGCTGCTGCTGGCGGCGGCCGCGGCCGGTGCGTACCAACTCGTCGCCCCGGCCACGATGCCGAGCGTGCTCATCGCCCTCGTCCTATGGAGCAACCTGGTGGTCGCCCTCTTCAATCTGCTGCCTGGCCTGCCGCTGGACGGCGGGCGCCTGCTTCGGGCCGCGGTCTGGGGCATCGGCAAGTCCCGCCTCGCGGGCACCAGGGCCGCCGCGTGGACCGGTCGCGCCCTCGCCGTCCTCGTCGCGGTGTCGGGACTCGTCGCCGACCGCTCGACGTGGGGTCTGTCCGCCGGCTTGTTCAGCATCGCCGTCGCTGCGTACCTGTGGTTCGGTGCGGGGCAGTCCCTGCGGGTCGGCGAGATGCTCGAACGCGTGCCGGACGTCAGCCTCGAGCAGCTGCTGCGCCCCGGCCTGCTGGTCAGGCCCGACATCTCCGTCGCGGAAGCACTTCGACGAGCCTGGTCGGGAAACGCTCGCGGACTCGTGCTCGTGGACGGGACCGAGCGCCCGCTGGCGATCGTCGACGAGGCCCTCATCGGTGCGGTACCTCTGGAGAAGCGGCCGTGGACTCCTGTCAATGACGTGGCAAGGTCGCTGGAACCCGGTCTGGTGCTGAAGGTCGGTATTTCCGGACGCGCTCTGCTCGATGCGGTGCGTGCCACTCCGGCGCACGAATACCTCGTGGTGGACGAAGACGGATCGCCCGCGGGGATATTGGCCGCCGCCGACCTCGTCTCGTCGTTGCGGCAACCGGCGTGAGCGCACCCGGCTCCGGTCCGTTTCGGGAAGGCGAGCGGGTCCAGCTCAGCGACCCCAAGGGCCGCTTGCACACCGTCACCCTCGAGGCCGGCAAGCAGTTCCACACACATCGCGGCGCGATCGAACATGACGAGCTGATCGGCGCACCCGAGGGCAGCGTCGTCACCTCCACGTCAGGCACCTTCTACCTGGCGCTCAGACCACTGCTGACCGACTTCGTCCTGTCGATGCCGCGCGGCGCCGCAGTCATCTACCCGAAGGACGCGGCGCAGATCATGGCGTGGGGTGACATCTATCCGGGTGCGACGGTCCTCGAAGCCGGCGCCGGATCAGGATCGCTCACCTGCTCGCTGCTGCGATCAGTCGGGCCCAGCGGACGAGTCATCTCCTACGAGGTGCGCGAGGACCACGCCGACGTCGCGGTGCGAAACGTCGAGACGTTCTTCGGCGAGCGACCGCCGAACTGGGAGCTGCGCCGCGCGGATGTCGCCACGCATCCCGCCGACGAGCCCGTCGGCCGCGTCGTTCTCGACATGCTGAGTCCCTGGGAGGTGCTGCCCTCGGTCGGCGCCGCGCTGCAGCCGGGAGGCGTTCTTGTCGGCTACGTCGCCTCGACGACCCAGCTGTCGCGGCTCGTCGAGGCACTGCGCGCGCACGGCTCGTTCACCGAGCCCTACTCGTGGGAGACCTTCGTTCGCGGGTGGCACGTGGTGGGCCTGGCCGTCCGCCCTGAACACCGGATGATCGGGCACACCGCGTTCCTGGTCACCGCCCGCCGGCTGGCGCCCGGAGTGACCGCGCCGCCCCGGCAAAGACGTTCGGCCAAGTCGCCCGACAGCGTGCCGCGAGCCGACCGCACGAGCGACGAGCCGTTTCGGCCGGTCCTGCCGTAGGACCGGCGCCGGGCAGCCTCAGGCGGACGCCGCGTCGGGCCCGGCAACTTCGACGTCGTCGGCCGTGCGCACGACGTGAATGCAGTCGCCGGGACACTCCTTGGCAGAAGCGATGACGTCCAGGCGCAGCTTCTCGGGCACCTCGGCCCGAGCGCCAGGCACCGCAAGCAGGTCGCCGGAGTCGTCCTTGACGTATGCGAGCCCGTCGACGTCGAACTCGAACACCTCGGGCGCGTATTGAACGCACAGCCCGTCACCAGTGCAGAGTTCCTGATCGATCCAGACACCCAAGTCATTCACGGACCCCACAGCCACGGTGCTCCTCGAACTCGACGACGCTTGCCACATCCGTTTGCAAGGGTAGTTCCCTCATCACCAGGCCCGGCGTGTGTAGGGTGAGTCTTCGCGAACTCTCCACCAAATCTGGAGGTGGCCGCATGGCTCACGAGCCCCGCGATCCGCAGAACGCCCCGCGGTCGCACGACAGCGCAGCTGATGCTGACCTGCGCCGCCGCACGTCCTTCCTCGAGCAGGAGATCGAGCTGCTGCGTGCCAAGGTCGCCGAGTCGCCCAGACACATGCGCATCCTCGAGGACCGACTCACCGAGGCACAGACCCGGGTCGCGACCCTCAACGACCGCAACGAGCGCCTCGCCGACACGCTGCGTGAGGCACGCGACCAGATGGTGGCGCTCAAGGAAGAGATCGACCGGCTGGCCCAACCACCGAGCGGTTACGGCGTGTTCCTCGACGCCTTCGAGGACGGCACCGTCGACATCTTCACTGCTGGTCGCAAGCTCCGGGTGGCCGTCTCGCCCGAGGTCAGCGTCCCGGATCTGCAGCACGGCCAGGAGGTCATGCTGAACGAGGCGATGAACGTGGTTGCGGCCCGCGGGTTCGAGCGGGCAGGCGACGTCGTGATGTTGAAAGAGATCCTCGAGGGCGGCGATCGTGCGCTGGTGATCGGGCACACCGACGAGGAGCGGGTCGTCTACCTGTCCGACTTCCTGCGCGAGAACCCGCTGCGCGTCGGCGACTCGTTGCTGCTCGAACCGCGGTCGGCGTACGCGTACGAACGCATACCGAAGAGCGAAGTCGAGGAGCTCATCCTCGAAGAAGTGCCTGACATCGACTACACGAACATCGGCGGGCTGAGCCGCCAGATCGAGGCGATCCGCGACGCGGTCGAGCTTCCGTTCCT
>Ga0209014_10000812_pt1 | contig 18245 bp, 19 predicted proteins | sample BarGraNGADG00212_FD_184491 | JGI IMG/M metagenome (GOLD analysis project Ga0209014, IMG submission 184491) | Arctic peat soil microbial communities from Barrow, Alaska - Barrow Graham LP Ref core NGADG0002-212 (SPAdes) (version 2) | ecosystem: Environmental > Terrestrial > Soil > Wetlands >...
GTGATCTCCCGCCGGTGGTTCGCGAGGTGGTCCACGCCCGAGTGCGCCAGCATTTGCCGGGCGTGATCAATGCGCTGGGCCTGCGCGACGACACCGACCAGCGCGGCATCCCCGAGAGCATCCAGCCGACCGGCGCGGAGGTCGTGTCTGCGCAGCGGTAGGTGTTTCAGCCCTGCTGCTCGGTGGGGCGGATGAGCAGCTCGTTGATCGCGATGTGCCGGGGCCGGGTGACGACGTAGCCGATCGCGTCGGCGATGTCGACGGCGGCCAGCCGCTCAATCTGACCGAAGCGGGCCCGGATTCCCTGCAGTACCTGGGGCCGGTTGTGGCCGGCCAGTTCGGTGTCGACCGCGCCGGGTTCCACGATGCTGACTCGAACGTGGCGTTCGGTCACCTCCTGCCGCAGCGCCTCGCCGAACGCCCCGACCGCGTGCTTCGTGGCGTTGTAGGCGCCGCTGCCCATGCGTGCCACCCGGCCGGCGACGCTGCTGACCAGCACGAGATCGGCGACGCCTCGCGGCTTGTCGTCCGCCGCGGCCAGTAGGTGCGGTAGCGCGGCGTGCGCGGTGTACATGAGGCCCAGGACGTTCAGGTGAACCATCCGCTGCCACTCGTCGGTGGGCGCGTCGACGATCGGTCCGAGCAGCATGACGCCGGCGTTGGCCACGACGGTGTCGAGCCTGCCGAACTCGGCGACCGCTCGCTCGACCGACGCGCGCACCTCGTCCTCGGCGGTGACGTCCGACTCGATGACCAGGGCTCGGCCGCCCGAGTCCACGATGCGGCCGGCGAGCGCTTCCAGACGATCCTTGCGGCGTGCGACGAGGGCTACCGCGGCGCCTGCAGCGGCGAGGTGCTCCGCCGTGGCTTCGCCGATGCCGCTACTTGCCCCAGTCACGAGGGCGACGGTTCCGTCGAGTCGATTGCTCATGCTCACGGTCATGCCTTCAGCTAACCTGGCGCCCCTGCGCGACCGCAACGTGCGCCGGCGCGGCTTGCGCGGGACCGCGTCGCTCGGCGAGCCACCGCGCCGCACGCTGCGACCAGACGCAGCCGACGAGCAGGGCCACCGCCGCACCTCCGTCGAGCCAGAAGTGGTTCGCCGTCGCGGCCACGACGAGGACCGTCAAGATCGGGTGGGTGAGCACGAGCCAGCGCCACTTGCTCGAACTGACCCGAACGACCGACCAGCCGATCAGCACAGCCCACGCGACGTGCACCGAGGGCATTGCCGACAACTGATCCGGAGCCAAGCCGAGCGAGTAGACGGACTGCCCGTACTGCGCGGCGGTGTCGGTGAATCCGGGCAACAAGCGCGGCGGCGCGACGGGTACGAGCTGCACCAGCAGGCAGGTCACGGTGACGAGCACGAGCGTGAGTCTGATCCGGCGGTACTGATCGGCGTGACGGAGGAACAGCCAGAGCAGGAATACGAACAGGACACCGAAGTGCATCGAGGCGTAGTAGATGTTGCACGCCTCGACGATCAGCGGATGGGCTTCTACCAGGCGCTGGGTGCCGGCCTCAGAGGGCAGATGCACGCTTCGCTCGAACCGGACGATCCAACGTGCTCGCGCAAACGCCCCGCTCGTACCCAGCACCGATAGCGACCCGGCCAGCTGCCACAGGGCGTAGAGACCGCTGATGACACCTGCTTCGCGAGCGAATCGGTAGACGGCGCGCGCGCGCCGCCCGCCGCTCTGGTAGAGCGCGATCGCGACGGTCGACAGGGCCACCGCAAGCACGGCGGCTTGCTGCCAGGTCAGCGCGATGTTGTGCACGCGACCACTATGCCTTGGTTGCGGCGCCGAAATGCAGCAGACGTTGTCGGTGTCGGCACGTAGGTTGCACCTGACGGTCGGTTACGGACGGGGGCACAGGTGACGCGACGCAGCTGGGCGCTGTTTGCCGCGATGTGCGTCATCTGGGGTATCCCGTACCTATTGATCCGCGTGGCGGTCCGTGACATCGCTCCGGGAACCCTGGTGTTCGCGCGGACGGCGATCGGCGGTCTTGTCCTGCTGCCGCTGGCGCTCACTCGCGGCGGTTACGGGCCGGTTCTTCGGCGGTGGCGGCCCCTACTGGCGTTTACGGTCATCGAAGTCGCGGTCCCGTGGTTGCTGCTGGGCACGGCAGAGACACACCTGTCCAGTTCATTGTCCGGGCTGCTCGTCGCTGCCGTTCCGCTCGTCGGCGTCGTCGTCGCGCGCGTCGTCGGCGCCGATGACAGGGTCGGACTGTGGCGCCTCGTGGGACTTCTTCTCGGGCTCTTCGGTGTCGCGACGCTCGTAGGCCTGGACTTCGGTCAGGTGCACGCGGCCTCGCTCGTAGAACTGCTGGCAGTGGTGATCGGGTATGCGGTCGCACCGGTGATCATGTCGCGGCGACTCGCGGACCTTCCGTCGATCCCGGTCGTGTCGGCGTCGCTGCTGATCTGCGCCGCCGGCTATCTGCCCTATGCGATCGCCCGCACTCCGACGCACGTCGCCGGTGAGGCGATCGCATCGGTCGTGGTGCTCGGCCTGGTCTGCACGGCACTCGCGTTCGTCGTGTTCTTCGAGCTGATCGCCGCGATCGGCCCCGCTCGTGCGACGGTCATCACGTACGTCAACCCCGCGGTGGCTGTGCTGTTCGGAGTGCTGCTGCTGGGCGAGCAGTTCACCCTGGGCATGGCGGTCGGCTTTCCACTGATCCTGGCCGGCTCCGTCTTGGCCGCCCGCAAGTCCGACGTCCGCGAGGCGGCGGTGGCCGAGCCGTTGGCCGTCGCACTCACGAATGTGGGTCAGTCGATGCGGACCTCGCCGGATGCCGTCTCGAACACCGCGGCGATGACGCCGGTGTCGTCGCCGTCGCTCGGCTGCGACCAGTCGACGGCGACTCGGTCCAAGGGCTGAAGGGCAGACGTTCCGAGGTACTCGTCGATGCGCGCCTGATCACCGGCGATCTCCAACCGGCTCAACCTGACGTGCGATCCACCTGTCGACGGGTGATGCTCGTCGTCGGTCAGCCAGCTCACGAAGAACGGAAGTTGCGGATCTGCGATGACCTCGTTGATGCCGATCTGCTTCCAGCGCAGATCGAAACCGTCCGGCCTGCGCCGGTGCCCGTCGGCGGCCGGACGCGCCAGGCGCGCCTCGACGGCCGCGATGTCGTCCACGCGGATCGCCCAGCCGAGCCATCCTCCGCCGGCCTCCGATCGATCACGCACGGCGCGGCCGAACGGCGCATGGTCCGCAGCGGGATGCTGCAGAGCCTCGACAACCTCGAGGTAGCAGCCGTCGGTCAGCGGCAACACGAAGTTGCGCGTGCCGAAAGATGGGTGCAGGCCGCCGTCGGTGAATCCGGCCCCGAGCCGAGCGCCGAGTCGTTGTACGCATGCGGCAAGTCCCTCCGGTCCGGCCGCGTAGCTGAGGTGATCCAGTCGCATGCCGTCATGGTCACCCACCCGCCGATCGAGGTTGCACCCGGGGGCGCTGAACAGCGCGCGGCGAACGAGTGCTAGAAGTCAGCTCTCACGAGGTGTACAGGTCGATGTGGCCGGGGATCGAGGTATCGGCGTGCTGACCGCCACACGCCAGCCACGCCTCGCCGACGTCACGAGCTGATTCGATCTGTTGCCCGTCAGCCACGCGCCGGATCAGCTCGGCACACAGCGCTCCCTTGGCGTGCTTGCTCGGATAGCTGATCACCCGGTGCCGACCGTCCGGTGCCGATGACAGGACCCGGACGCTCAGCAGGCGTTGCGTGACGGCTGACGCCGGTCGCCACATCGCTGCGTAGTCACTCGAGCGCAAGTCCACGATCAGGCCGGTTCCCAGCATCGACGGGACGACCTCGTCCAGTACTGGACGCCAGTACGTCGAGGTGATGCCGAGGCCGGGCAGCGACGCCTTCGCCGGAACGCGATACAGCGGGATCGCCTCATGTCCGCTCAGCACGCCGAACAGGCCGGAGAAGATCAACACCGACCGAGCCGCGACGCGTTGGCCGGCAGGTGGGAGTTGCTCGAAGCCCAGCGCGTCGTAGAGGACGCCGGCGTAGCGACGGATGGCCGGCATCGTCGCCGAGTCGAGCACCCGCGCGTTCGCGGCCAGTGCATCCGCGGCGACGGCAGGCGGAAGGTGGAAAGCGGCGACGGCGGCGGCGCGGTCAGACGATGCCGCGGACGCGACCGCCCGCAGCAGTTGCAGACGCGGTGCTCCGAGCGGGCCTGACAGTTCGCGGCCGCCGAGTGACCTGCCCCGCCCGCCGGAGCGCTTGGCCTCGCTGGGCGGCAGCAGCAGGCGCAACGTCGGCGGCCTCACCGGTGCAGGATGGCGCGCAGCTCGGGCCAGGCGGACGCGAAGCCGCTGTGCAACGGTAGGTGCTCGACCTCTTCGATCGACCACCACCGAATTTCGATGCTTTCGGCGTTGGCGGCGTGCGGCCGCAGTTCGGTGAGCGCCTGCACGACGACGGTGGTGTAGGACCATCCGCCGTGATCGTCGACCCATTGTTCGACCGGGCGCACGGTCTGCGGGTCGAGGGCGGTCTCTTCGGCGGCCTCGCGCAACGCCGCGGCGAAGACGTCCTCGTGGCTGTCGCGGGCACCGCCCGGCAAAGCCCAGGTTCCGCCCTCGTGGGTCCACGGCGCGCGATGCTGCAGGACGACGCGCGAACCGTCGGTGATCAGCAGACCGGCAGCGCCGAAGCGTCCCCAATGTCGATGGCCGAGTGAGCACACCACCCAGCCGTTGCCGTCGCCGCTCACCTTCGGTTCATACCGCATCGGGGAAATGTATCGACGTCGGCCCGCCAGGTCGCCTCTCGGCGGAAGGCCGCTCGTAGCGGCGGATGTGGGACCGGGGGCCATGGGTCGGGCCGACGTCACCTCCTACGATACCGGTTCGCCGCCAGGTCATGCGCGCACTGCGGCGTCCCGGGCGGGACCACAGCGGGGCCGTATCGTGGCAGGGGTGACCTGTCGACGGGAGGTGCTGAGCTGATGGCGCAGACGCCTGGGCGCCCGCATCGTCCGTCCCTGTACTCCGATCTCACGGCGCTGATCGATGCCGCTGGTGGCACCGATCCTGGGTCGCGTGCCGAACTCGCCGCCGCCACCGCCGCTGTTGTCGTGCGGGCCGGTCGCACGGACGTCGACGACGACGACGAACGCTTCGTGGCTCTGGCTGATCGGGTCGGTATCGACACGCTGGCCGCTCTCTGGCGCGACGCCGATCCGGTGAGCCTGCCGGGCGCGTTGTGGGCGTTGTATCTGTTGCGACAGTGGTGCCAGAGCAACGGCGAGGACGTCGCCCGGATGTGGCGGGCCGGAGAGGCGTTGGCCAGTGCGGACGCCGTCGTCGCCGGCCTGCCCGACTACGCGGACGTGGACGCGGTTCGCCAGGTTGCCGACACGGTGTTGAGCGGTGCCTATCGTGGCGACTTCGGGGTGGCGCTGGAACGCGCTGCGGCGCTGTTCCGGGTGTTGGCGACGGGCCGGCGCGAGCTCGCCGCGCCTGGCGCGGACGGAGAGGCTGAGATCGAGCGTGCGGTGCGCAACGAGCGCGTCGCCGCGGACCTCACCGCGGCCGCGGCCCGCTGGCGCGCCGGTTCACTGCACTGAGCTCACGGGTGCTCGCCGCTGCCCTTTGAATCGCTTGGCGGGGTTGCTCACACTCCGCCTAACACACCTGTCCGACGTCTGCCGGTCGGCCGATCCACAGGCGCAGCGTCCGTCCACAGCACGGCTCGCGCGGCGCCACAGGAGGCCGGCGCTGTCCAGGGTGGACGGTATGAACATCGACGACCGAACCTCGTGCCGATCCGTTCCCGACGCAATGCAGATCACCGGCCCCGCCGATCTGCTGCAGGCCGTTCCGTATCTGCTGGGCTTTCACCCCGCGTCGAGTCTGGTCATCGTCGGGCTCGACGCGGGCGTGCTCGTCGTCACCGTGCGGATGGACCTCGTCGACCTCGCCGAGCCGCTGGTCCTCGGCGACGCGGTCGAGGCGATGCATCGCGGTGGCGCCAGCGAGCTGATCGGCGTGGTGTTCGACGACTGCCCGGTCGACCCTCGCGGTGGTCTGCCCTGGCAGGGTGCTGCCGAACGGCTGCGCGACGAGGCCGGGCGAGTGGGTTGCACGGTCATCGACACGCTGTTCGTGGGCGCGCGCCGCTGGTGGTCGTATTCGTGCATCGACGTCACCTGCTGCCCGCCCGAAGGCCGAAGCTTCGACGAGACGACCACGGCGTTTGCTGCGGCAGCGACGTATGCCGGAATGGTCGCCCTTCCTGATCGCTCCGCGCTGGCCGACGTCCTGCTGCCCAGCCCGGCGGCCGAGCGCGACCGGCTCGGTTTCTTGATCGCCGAGCATGAGAACGCGTCCGTTCAGGCGGTGCTCGACGGCCGAAAGGCGCGCTACGACCGCTCCACCAAGCGAGCGTTGTTCGCCGCCGCCCGCGTTGCCGACGCGGCGGTGGGTTCCGCGGACACCGAGATCGTGTCGGACGACGACGCGGCTCGCTTCGGCGTCGACTTGAGTGCCCACCCGCTGCGTGACTCTGTGTGGATGGCCGTCGACGAGGGCCGGCTCGACGGGCGGCGCCTGTGGGCTGAACTCGCCCGTCGGCTGCCCAGTCCGTACGACGCCGCGCCGTTGTTCCTGTACGGCTGGTGTTCGTGGCGCGCGGGCAACGGCGCGCTGGCAGGCATCGCGGCCGAACGCGCCGTCGCAAGCGATCCTGGCTACAGCGCGGCCGACCTGTTGCTGGCCGCGCTCAGCCGGGGGCTCGACCCACGGCGACTACCGAGACTTCGCCGACCGACGCCGAAGCGATGACCTCAAAGTGCCGCGGCGTGTGGAGGCACCGGCGTCGGCAGCTCCGACCCGCCGGTGAGCGCGCCGTCCACGGCAGCCGCGCATGCGCGGCCCTCGGCGATCGCCCAGACCACCAGAGAGGCTCCGCGGCTCGCATCGCCGCAGGCGTAGACACCCTCGGCCGAGGTCTGCCAGCCGGCGTCGACGACGGCCGTGCCTCGAGCTGGGTCGCGGCGTACGCCGAGGGCGTCGAGCAGCTCCGGCACGTCGGTGCCGACGAAACCCGCCGCGAGCAGGACGAGATCGGCGGGCAGTTCGGTGCGCGATCCCGGCACCGGCCGGAACTCCCGCCGAATATCCACCCTGCGGATCTCGACCTCTTCGACCACGACCGCACGCACCGCTCCGGTCTCGTCACCGACGAACTCGACGACCTCGCGAGCCCACGCCTCGTGGACTCCCTCGTCATGTGCCGGGGACGTGCCTCGGGTGTTCGGAGCCGAGGGCCAGACAGGATTCACCAAGCCGGTGCGCGGTGCCGGGCGGGGGTTGTGATCGAGCACGGTGACCGAGAGCGCGCCCTGTCGGTTCGCGGTCCCCAGGCAGTCCGCGGCGGTGTCCCCCCCGCCGATGATGATCACGTGCTTGCCCGCGGCGTCGATATCCGCAGCCGCGATGTCACCGGCCCGGACACGATTGCCGAGGGGCAAGTAGTCCATGGCCTGATGGATGCCATCCAGCTCTCGTCCCGGGTTGGTGAGGTCTCTCGGGGCAAGTGCGCCGACAGCCAGGACGATCGCGTCGAACTGCTCGCGAAGGCGCGCTGCGTCCTGCACGCCGATCGCCGAGTTCACCCTGAACACCGTGCCTTCGGCGCTCATCTGGCCGATTCGGCGATCGATGATGTCCTTCGGCATCTTGAAGTCGGGGATGCCGTACCTGAGCAGGCCACCGATTCGGTCATCGCGCTCGAACACGACCACGTCGTGCCCCGCGCGCGTCAGCTGTTGCGCCGCGGCCAGGTCCGCGGGGCCGGAGCCGATCACCGCAACCGATCTGCCGGTGCGCGCGACGGGCAGTTGCGGCCCGAGCTGCCCGTCGTCGAAGGCGCGTTCCACGATGCTGATCTCGACTTGCTTGATGGTGACCGGATCGGTGTTCAGGGCCAGCACACACGCGGCCTCGCAGGGCGCGGGACAGATCCAGCCGGTGAACTCCGGGAAGTTGTTCGTCGCGTGCAGGCGCTCGCTGGCGCTGGCGTAGTCGTCGCGGGCTACGAACTCGTTCCACTCCGGAATCAGGTTGCCCAGCGGGCAACCGCTGTGGCAGAACGCCACGCCACAGTCCATGCAGCGCGAAGCCTGCTCGGCCACAACTTCGCCCTGCGCCCGCAGGTAGATGGGCTGCCAGTCGTGCACCCGCTCGGCGGCTGGTCGCTTGGGCGTGTCCACGCGGGCGTACTTCAGGAATCCCTGCGGGTCGTGAGCCACCGTCTTGCCTCTCGATCATGGATGCGGGCCAGCCCGGATGGGTGGTCCCAGCGGTGCGCAGGCACACTGCGCAGCGGCGAGGCTTCGGTGGCTCGCAGTGCCTTCCAGGATACCGAGTGGTGTCGCGGCAATACCCCGACCGTCAGGCCACTCGCACGAAGACGTGGTCACTGACGTGCCGGTCGACCGCGGTGCGTGCCCCGTCGTCCCACACCTCGACCCCACCGCCGGCAGGGCCGACATGCATGCGGCGGCCTGGTCGCAGGCCTGCCGCGGTCAGCCCGCGCATGGCGTCGGCGTCGGGTTGGATCTGTTCACTGATGCGGTCGATGATCACCGTGACGTCGGTTCCTTGGGCGGCCGCCGTCAGGCTCATCAGCTTCGTGACGTCATCTGTGGCGGTGAACGGCAGGCCGAGTTCGTCAAGACCCGGAATCGGGTTCCCGTGCGGGCAGACGAGCGGCTTGTCCAGCATGGCCACGATCCGTCGCTCGACGGCCTCGCTCATGACGTGTTCCCAGCGGCACGCCTCGATGTGCACGTCTTCCCAGTCCAGGCCGATCACGTCGGCGAGCAACCGCTCCGCCAGCCGGTGTTTGCGCATGACGCCCGTCGCCTCGTGGCGACCTTTGTCGGTGAGCTGCAGGTGCCGATCGTCGGCGACGTGCACGAGACCGTCGCGCTCCATCCGGGCGACGGTCTGGCTGACGGTGGGCCCGCTCTGCCCCAACCGCTCGGCGATGCGAGCGCGCAGCGGAACGACACCTTCCTCTTCGAGCTCGTACACGGTCCGCAAGTACATCTCAGTCGTGTCGATCAGCTCGGAGTGGTGACTCAACGTCCACCCCCGTTTCGCCGCCTGCTGGCGCATCGCACTGGGCGAGCGACCAGTGCGATGCGCACTCACCGCTGGATCCTAGAGCGCCTGGACCACCCGCTGCACGCCGCTGACTCGGCGGAAGTCAGCCGTCGAGGTAGTCACGCAGGGATTGGGCGCGCGATGGGTGACGCAGCTTGGCCATGGTCTCGCGCTCGATCTGGCGAATCCGCTCCCGCGACAGCTTGAAGGCCCGGCCGATCTCGTCGAGCGTCTTCGGTTGTGCGCCGTCGAGCCCGTACCTCATCCGAATGACGGCTGCCTCGCGAGCCTCGAGGGTGCCGAGTACATCGCGAAGTTGGGTCCGCATCAGGTGCGCCTCGACGCTGATCTCGGCGGCGGACGTGGCGCGCTCGTCTGCGATGAAGTCGCCCAGAGACGCGTCGTCATCGGTGCCCACCGTCTGGTCAAGGCTCACCAGATCGCGTGACAGGTCGATGAGTTCACGGACTCGCTCTTCGGTGATGTCCAGTTGTGCGCCGAGTTCGGCGTGAGTGGCTTCGCGGCCGAACTCCTGGCTCAGCTCACGGCGGATTCGCTGCAGCTTGTTCACCTGCTCGACCAGGTGGACAGGCAGCCGAATCGTGCGTGACTGGTCTGCCATTGCCCGACTGATCGCCTGCCGGATCCACCAGGTGGCGTAGGTCGAGAACTTGAAGCCCTTGGCGTAGTCGAACTTCTCGACCGCGCGAATCAGACCCAGGTTGCCTTCCTGAATGAGGTCGAGGAACGGCATGCCGTGGCCGGTGTAGCGCTTGGCCAGCGAGACGACGAGGCGCAGGTTGGCGCGCAGCAGGTGATCCTTGGCTCGGTCGCCGTCCATCACCAGCGCCCGCAGTTCCCGCTTTCGGGCAGTGGTGAAGCTGTTGGACGCGGCGAGCAGATGCCCGGCGTACAGGCCGGCCTCGATCCGCTTGGCGAGCTCTACCTCGTCGGCCGCGGTGAGCAGTGCGACCTTGCCGATCTCGTTCAGGTAGACCCGGACCAGGTCGGCGGACGCCGCGATCTCGTCCAGATCGGCGGCGGGCTTGACGTCTTCGTCGAGCGTCTCGTCGACGAACACGCCAGGCGTCTCGTCCAGAGCCTGAGCCACGGTCGTCAGCTCCTCAGACGGAGCTTCTGCGGCGGGGACGGGCTTGGCGGCCGGACGGCTGCTGCGATGAGCTCGCTTCGTGATCGTTTCGGCCGAGGACGTGCGGGACGGCGCGCCTGTCTTGGACCGGCGCGTGCTGGCGGAACGGGGCGAAGCGCTTCGTGGCGTAGTCACGATGAGCAAGACCACCTCAATGTCGACGATCAGGGCACTCGTGGATGGATTCGTCGGCGAGCCCCTTGCGGTTCACCGTATGAACGTGTTGTGACCGTGGTTGTGTTCCCGTTTCCCACCCACCACACAGGCTCGCTCAGGTTCGGCTCAGCAGGTGACGTCGTTCCGGCAGCCCCGATCGGGCCCGATCACACCTCGATCACGTCTCGATCACGCCTCGAGAAGCACTGTGAAGGGGCCGTCGTTGACCAGATCGACGCGCATGTCGGCCCCGAACACGCCGGTGGCGACTTCGGCGCCGAGCTGTCGCAAGTGAGTCACGACGGCCTGCACGAGCGGCTCTGCGACCGAGCCAGGGGCTGCGGCGGCCCAGGTGGGCCGACGGCCCTTGCGCGCATCTCCGTACAGGGTGAACTGGCTGACGACCAGCACGCCGGCACCGGGGACCTCGGCCACGCTGCGTTCGTCCCGCAGCACCCGCAGGCTGTGGATCTTGCGAGCCAATGCCTCGGCTTGGGTGGGTGTATCGGCGTGGGTGACGCCGACGAGCGCCACCAGGCCGGTGCCGATCGAGCCGACGACGACCCCGTCGACCTCGACCTGCGCGCGGACGACGCGTTGTACGACCGCTCTCATGCCGACCCGGCCGGTTCGCGGAACCCGCGCTGCTGCGGCGAACTCACCCGAGCATCCTGGCGCATCGAGAGCTTTCCCGGACGGGCGGTGCGATCATTGGCCGATGCGCCGCCATCACTCCCTTCAGCCACCGCTGATCACGACGGCGCCGGAGTCCAACGACGACGAGTACGACCGCCGCCGGAAGCGGTACGCGATCATGATGGCGCTTCGCGCACTGTGCGTGATCGGTGCGGCTGTGACCTACCGGGTGTCGATGATCCTCGCGCTCGCGTTCGTCGCCGCAGGGCTGGTCCTGCCCTGGTGCGCGGTCCTGATCGCGAACGACCGGCCACCCAAGAAGCGCCAGCGGCACACGGCATACCCGAGCGGGTCCGGTGAACGGGCCTTGCCGGCAGGAAGTGACGAGCGCGTCGTCGACGGCGGCGATCTGTCCCGGTAGTGGCAGAATCGACCGCGTGAGCAGGACGCAGACTCTCCTTGACCCGAAGACCGCCGACGCCGACACCGGCAGCGAGGTCTTCCACTATGTGCGCAAGGCCAAGATCGCCGAGAGCGCCGTGATGGGCACGCTTGTCGAGGCGCTCTGTGGCGAGGTGTTTCCGGTCACCAAGACGCCGAAGCCGGGCGCGCCGGTGTGCCAGCGCTGCAAAGAGATCTACGAGCACGTGCTGTCGGACTGATCTGCGGGGCCGTGCGGATCCGCATCCTGCTCGGTTGGCAGCCGCCTCCAGCCGCGCGGATGCAGTACGCGTGGGGGGCGGATCTGCGTCGGTGACAGCTGCTCGATGGCGGCGTTGAACTCGGCGCCGTAGAGCACGCCGAGCGCCAGTATGTAGAAGAACAGCAACGCGGCGATGGGTGATGCGAGCGTTCCGTAGGCATGGTTGTGGTCGAGGATGAACCGGATGTAGCTACGCAAAGCGACCGAGCCGGCCATGAACACGATGATCGCGATGACCGCACCGGGCACTCCGCGGCGCCAGGGCAACCGACGCGGCGGTGCCAGGTGGTAAAGCGTCGCGAGTCCGAGCAGCAGCAGCAGGACGACCGACGGGTAATACGCATCGCTGATGACCCTGCTGGCCGTCGAGCGGAGGTTCTGGGGGATCGCCCGGGTCGCCAATCCTGGGCCGAGCACGAGCAGCGGCAGCACGATGACGCCGATGAGCACCGAGCCGAGAAACAGCCAGAGCGCCAGCATCCGACTTCGAATCGGGCCGCGCAGATCGCGCATGTCATACGCGATGGTGATCGTATTGACGAACGTCGCGGTAGCCGACGATCCAGCCCAGAGGGCGAGGATGAAGCCGATGCTGATGATGTCGGCGCGCCCGTTGAACAGCACTTCGTGCAGCATCGGGTGGATGACCTGATCCACGACCTGCTGGCTGAATGCGCGGCTCAAGGTCGACTCGACCCGGCGCTCGGTTCGCTCGGGTGTCCCGGCGCCCAGCCACCTCGATACGTAGCCGAGCGTCGCGACGAGCGCCAGGAACAGCGACGGCAGGCTGAGAAGCTGCCAGAACGCCGCTTCGGCGGACAGCCCCAGCACGCGGTCCTGCCACGCCGACACCGCGGCGCGGCGAAGCAGCAGCGGGATGTGTCGGGCCGCGCGCAACACACGCCGTCCCGGGTTCACAGGCCACAGTCTGCCGTTTCGGCCCGGGCCGGCTCCTCGGCCGTGCGATCAGCGTGTCGCGACGAACCGCGCACGGGGTTGTCGGTCAAGGCCGTTAGGGTGGCTCTGGATGCCCCCCGGCGGCCCGCTGCGGGGCATCTCGTCACGATCTGGCAAGCACCCAGAGGGGAGTCACGTGGTTCAGCCGCGTCAGCTCCCGGGGTCGGCTCGACCCCGCCTGCGAGCCTGGCAAGCGGCCGCGCTCGAGGCGTACGAGGCTGTGTCGCCCCGTCGCGACTTCCTGGTCACGGCCACGCCTGGCGCGGGAAAGACAGCGTTCGCGTTGACGCTCGCCAGCAGGCTGCTGGCGCGTCGGGTCATCGACCGGCTGATCGTGGTGTGTCCCACCGATCACCTGCGCACGCAGTGGGCCGACGCCGCTGCGCGCGTGGGAGTGCCCCTGGACGCGGCCCTGACGAACGCCGTAGGTCCCGTGCGAGCGGATCTCGTCGGCTACGTCACCACCTACGCCCAGGTTGCCGCCAAACCCGCCCTGCACGCGGCGCGGGCCACCACCAGACGGACGCTGGTCGTGCTGGATGAGGTGCACCACGCCGGGGACGGGTTGTCGTGGGGCGAAGCGGTCGCGACGGCCTTCGAGCAGGCCGCCCGCAGGGTCTGCCTCACTGGCACCCCGTTCCGCACCCGCCCCGACGAACGCATCCCGTTCGTGCGTTACGAGCCTGACGTCGACGGAGGGTGGCGCAGCAGCGCCGACTTCAGCTACGGCTACCGAGAGGCGTTGCGCGACGGCGTCGTGCGTCCGGTCGTCTTCGCCGCCTATACGGGCACGTCCCGGTGGCGCAACAGCGCCGGCGAGGTCATCGCCGCCTCGCTGTCAGAGGCGTCGACCAAGCGCACCGAGGCCACGGCGTGGCGGACCGCGCTGAATCCGAAGGGCCGGTGGGTGCCCCACGTCATCGCGGCGATGGACGAACGGATAACCCAGCTTCGTGACAACGGCATGCCCGACGCCGCCGGGCTCGTCTTGGCCAGTGACCAGGACGACGCGCGGTCCTACGCGGTGATCGTCGAGCAGGTGACCGGTCATCGCCCCGTCGTCATCCTGTCCGACGACCCGAAGGCGAGCGACAAGATCGCGGCGTTCGCGGCCGGAACCGAGCGGATCGCGGTGTGCGTGCGGATGGTGACCGAGGGCGTCGACGTTCCTCGGGCGGCGTGCCTGGCCTGGATGACCTCCTACCGCACGCCGCTGTTCTTCGCTCAAGGCGTCGGCCGTGTCGTGCGCGCCCGCACTCGCGCCGAATCGGCGACCGTGTTCCTTCCGGCTGTGCGACCGCTGCTCACCCTCGCCGCTGAGCTAGAGGAGGAGCGCAACCACGTGATCCCCCCTCCTGCGGCGTCCGACGTCGAGCTCGACGTCGATCGAGACGACGCCGCCGAGCGCGACGACGACGGGGGCTACGAGCTCATCGACGCCGACGCCGCGTTCGCCCACGTCCTGCACGCCGGCCGCGCAGTCGTGGCCGACCCGTTCGAGCGCGAGATCTCGGCCGAGGACGAGGAGTTCCTGGGGCTGCCCGGGATCCTGTCGCCGGAACAGGTGGCCTCGGTCCTGGCCCGCCGTGACTCGGCCGCGCGCCGGCGCGCTGACACCGCCTTCGAGACCGCACCCTCGGCCGAGACCGCGGCGTGGCGTGCTGGCGCGCAGCTGCGACGCGAGGTGAACCGGTTGGTGAGCATCGTTGCCGCCCGCCAGGGGGCACCGCATTCGCGAATCCATGCCGAGATCCGACGGGCGGTGCCGGGGCCACCGTCGGCAGCGGCGGCGCTCGACGTGCTCGAACGTCGTCGGGACCACCTGATGGAGGTGCTCGGAGCCTGACCGATCGTGGCCGATTTCACGAATCTGTCCGGCCACGGAATCACTTGGGGGGTGTCGCTCGTTAGGACTGGTACGCCGGTTCGGACTTGACGTCCGTCGCCGGACGGGAACCAGACAAGTAGTTGCAGGCGTGTTACGTACCGGGTGTCGCCACCATCACCGCTATTTCAGTGGTTAACGTCGACACCGATCGAGCACCATGGAACTGTTTGCCGCCAAGTACGACTGCCGAAAGAGGTGCCAACGTGACCACGACACTCGCCGCGCGTCCGCTGACCGCCGAAGACAGATGCGACCGTTGCGGGGCTGCGGCCTACGTACGGACCACGATGGCGTCCGGCCTCGAGCTGCTCTTCTGCGCGCACCACTGGCACGACAACGAATCGCGACTGCGTGCGATCGCCACGTCGATACATGACGAGTCCAAGCGACTGGCGGGCATCCCGGCCTCGGCCGCTGTCGACGAGCGCTGACACTAGGCGGCCCAAGGCTTGATGATCTCGGTCAAACCCGCCCTTTCCCGCGGATTTGACCGAGATCGTGACCGCACTCGGTCTCGCTCAGTCCAGATAGTCGCGCAGGACCTGCGACCGGGACGGGTGGCGCAGCTTCGACATGGTCTTGGACTCGATCTGGCGAATGCGCTCACGCGTCACGCCGTACACCTGGCCGATCTCATCCAAGGTGCGCGGTTGCCCGTCGGTGAGGCCGAAGCGCAGCTTGACCACGCCGGCCTCGCGCTCGGACAGCGTCTGCAGCACCGACTGCAGCTGATCCTGTAACAGGGTGAACGACACGGCGTCGACGGCTACGACCGCTTCGGAGTCCTCGATGAAGTCACCGAGCTGGCTGTCGCCCTCGTCGCCGATCGTCTGGTCGAGCGAGATCGGCTCCCGGGCGTACTGCTGGATCTCGAGGACCTTGTCGGGCGTGATGTCCATCTCTTTGGCAAGCTCTTCCGGGGTGGGCTCGCGGCCCAGATCCTGAAGAAGCTCACGCTGGATACGTCCCAGCTTGTTGATGACCTCGACCATGTGAACCGGGATCCGGATCGTGCGGGCCTGGTCGGCCATGGCCCTGGTGATGGCCTGGCGGATCCACCACGTGGCGTACGTCGAGAACTTGTAGCCCTTGGTGTAGTCGAACTTCTCGACGGCCCGGATCAGGCCGAGGTTGCCTTCCTGAATCAGGTCGAGGAACGCCATCCCGCGCCCGGTGTACCGCTTGGCCAGGGACACGACCAGCCTCAGGTTCGCCTCGAGCAGGTGGTTCTTGGCGCGTTCGCCGTCGCGGACGATCCAGCGCAGGTCGCGCTTCACCTGCATGGCCAGCTTCTCGCTGAGCTCTTCGGCCTGACGCAGACGCTCTGCTGCGTAGAGGCCGGCTTCGATCCGCTTGGCGAGGTCGACCTCTTCCTCAGCGTTGAGCAGCGCCACCTTGCCGATCTGCTTGAGATAGGCACGCACCGAGTCCGCCGACGCCGTCATCTCGGCGTCCTTGCGGGCCTGCCGGAGAGCTTCGGACTCCTCTTCGTCGTCCCACGTGAACTCGGCGCTCTCTTCGTCGACCTCCTCGGCCGCTCCGGCGACCAGCGCGGCCGGGTCGACGACGGCGTCGCCCTCGACCGCCACGGCGGCTTGGGGATCGACGGCGCCGGCCGCGACCTCAGCGCCGGTTGCCTTCGTGCCGGTTGCCTTCGTGCCGGTTGCCTTCGTGCCGGTGGCCTTCTTTGCGGTGGCCTTCTTTGCCGCTGCGGGCTTGGCAGCTGCGGCCTTGGCGGTGGCAGGCTTGACGGATGCGGGGGCCTTGGCGGCCGGTGCGGGGGCCTTGGCAGCGATGCGTGTCGCCGACTTGGCGGGCGCCTTCACGGCTGATGTGGCGCGCTTGGTGGCGCTTGCGGCGGCGAGGACGTGCTTGGGAGCAGAGGTGGGCGAGACTTCGCTTGCGTGCTGCTGCTTGCTGGATGCCACGGAGGACCTTTCACCACGGGCGCGCCCGAAAGTCGTTCCGGACGCGGGCTAGTCGATTCCGCACGACGCGGATACGTGAGTGTGGGGTCGCAGGCCGTCTGTTGGTTGGCTCAGTCTCGAGTCCAGTACGTGCGCAGTGCCCTGGCGGATATTGTACTGCTGGCTGCGGTCTTTGCGAGTCGAGCGCGCTGGGGACTACTCGCCGCGTCGCTCGGCAGCTGCCATCGCGGCGCCCACGATCCCCGCGTCGTTGAGCAGTTGCGCCGGCCGGACGGGCGTCTCGAGCTTGAGAAGCGGCACCCACTTCTCGCTGTCCTTGCTCACCCCGCCGCCGACGACGAACAGGTCGGGCGTGAACAGCTGCTCGACGTGGGTCATGTAGGCGTTGACCCGCTTGGCCCACTTCTCGTAGGAGAGGTTCTCTTCGTCGCGGACGGATGCGGCCGCACGGCGTTCGGCGTCGTGACCGTCGAGCTCGAGATGACCGAGTTCGGTGTTCGGCACGAGAGTGCCGTCGAAGAGCAGGGCGCTGCCGATGCCGGTACCGAAGGTCAACAAGATCACGACCCCGCTGACATCCTTGGCCGCGCCGAAACGGGCTTCGGCGATGCCGGCGGCGTCCGCGTCGTTGAGGACGATGACGTCGTTGCCGTCGCCAGCGGCCTTCGTGAAGCAGGCATCGACGTCGGTTCCGATCCAGCTCTTGTCGACGTTGGCCGCGGACTTGGCCACGCCGTGCTTGATCACAGCCGGAAAGGTGGCACCGACGCGACCGTGCCAGTCGGCGTCGATGAGTAGTCGCGCGACGACCGCCGCCACGGCGTCGGGCGTCGCGGGCTGGGGTGTGAGGATTCGCGTGCGCTGCGTGACCAGCTGGCCTGTGACGGTGTCGACGACGGCGCCCTTGATGCCCGAGCCTCCGATGTCTATGCCGTAGACCCGGGCTGGTTGCGAGGTCAAGGATTCCTCCTGCTGCGTTGCGATCGTTGCGACAAACCCTATCCCGCCCGACCGCCGCCCCGCGGGGCCGACGTGGTGCGATGGACACATGACGACGGCCGGGCACGCGCGACTCGCTGTCGAACTCGAACAACTGGCCGTCGAGCTCGTCACGGGCGCCGCGGACGTCGTGCGAGGTCTGGGACGCCGCGATCTGCTGGGGCATCGCGACCTGTCAGTGGGGACGAAGAGCACGGCGACGGACCTCGTCACCCAGGTCGATCGAGCCGCCGAGCGCTGGCTGGTCGAGCATCTGGCCGCGACTCGGCCGGATGACGCCGTCCTCGGCGAGGAAGGCGGGGCCCGGCCAGGGTCCTCGCCGGTGCGTTGGCTGATCGACCCGATCGACGGAACCGTGAACTTCGTCCTCGGCATCCCGCACTACGCGGTGTCGGTGGCTGCCGAGTTGGACGGTGTGGTCGTCGCCGGCGCTGTGGTCGACGTGGTGTCGGGGGAGACCTTCCGCGCGCGCCGCGGTGCGGGGGCATGGTTGAACGAGACAGCCCTGAGCGGACCGCGGGACGTCCCGATGGAGCGGGCCGTCATCGGGACCGGCTTCGGGTACGACGCGGCCGCCCGAACCCGTCAGATCTCGATCGTGGCCGAGTTGCTGCCACGGATCGCCGACATCCGCCGGATGGGTGCGGCCAGCCTCGATCTGTGCTCCGTGGCGGCCGGC
>Ga0209014_10000813_pt1 | contig 18245 bp, 16 predicted proteins | sample BarGraNGADG00212_FD_184491 | JGI IMG/M metagenome (GOLD analysis project Ga0209014, IMG submission 184491) | Arctic peat soil microbial communities from Barrow, Alaska - Barrow Graham LP Ref core NGADG0002-212 (SPAdes) (version 2) | ecosystem: Environmental > Terrestrial > Soil > Wetlands >...
TAGTAGGCTACGGTACCTGATTGTAACTGGTAATCCTCACCTCAATTCAGAACTGAAAGTTACGCACTTGCAGGTGAAGCATTCGCAGCGCAGGCGCCGCCATTCGGCGAACGGCGAGGAGAATGCGAACATCCGGCACGATGCGACGGGACCATGGCGTGCTGCATCATTTTCCATTGCGTTACTCGGTCAGACGGCAACCGGAGCGGAAGGGCCACGTCTGCGTCGCCTCTTTCTTCGTCGTTTTACCGGGGCTTCATCGGTTGGCGGTTCTGAAGGGATTGCGGAAGGGGCCTCTGAAAGGAAGAGGTTCCACCATTCCAGGGCGGTTTTATCCTTTTCTCCCGTCTTTGCCATCATATAGAGGTATGACATTGCGTCTGCAAAGTCAGGCCTGCCGACCAGCGAAGAGGGGCGTCGCGGCGGCATTCTGTGCAGCAAGGGCTGAAAGGCAAGGATGCGGCGCAGTTGACCGCCGACCCGTCCCGGAATGCAGACGATCTTGCAGAACTCTTCCAGGAGAATGGCGCATGTGGCATCCAGCGCCTGCTGGTGGGGAATGCCGTCACGGTGGCGTGCAAGCGCCTCCTCCTCCAGGCCGGGGCCGAAAAGCGCCGCCAGGAAGAGCGCCGGAGAGGGGGGCAATCCTTTTCGGGATAGTCGATCGAGGCATTCCAGGTTTGTGTGCAGCACCTTCCGAAGATCGCCGTTTCCATAGAGCCGCTTGCTGAGCCCGGGGAAGAGGGCGTCAAGGAGTCCGCTCGCCTCCAGCAGAGTGAAAACCGGTCCGGCGGATCCGAGCATGAAGAGTTTCAGCATCTCTTCGTAGAGCCTTGCCGGCGCGGCGCGGGTAATGGTGGAGGAGAGCTCACAGAGGATCTCCCACGCAGCCGGTTCGATGACCAGGTCATGGGATGCGGCAAAGCGGACGGCGCGGATCATTCGCACCGGGTCTTCCGTAAATCGGACAAAAGGGTCGCCGATCGGACGAATGAGCCGCTGCGTGAGGTCGCTCAGGCCGGTGCTGTAGTCGATCACCGAAAAATCCGCGATATTGTAGGCAAGGGCGTTGACGGTAAAGTCACGGCGGAGTGCATCCTCCTCCGGTGTGCCGAAGACGTTGTCACGCAGAACCATTCCATCCTCGTCCTTGAGATGACGGGGGTGGTGATTGTGGTCTGTCTCACCCGCCTCCTCGTCATCGGGAGGGGCGGCAGCCCGGAACGTGGAGACTTCCAGGATTTCGTCCTGGAAGTGGAGATGGGCCAATCGGAAACGGCGGCCCACGAGACGGCAGTTGCGAAAGAGCCGCTTGATCTGACCGGGCGCTGCGTTCGTAGCGATGTCGAAGTCCTTGGGGGTTCGCTCCAGGAGCAGGTCGCGAACACATCCTCCCGCCAGGTAGGCGATGAAGCCGTTGTCATGGAGTCGGTAGAGCGTGCGCAGCGCGTTCGGGCTGATCTGCTTCCGGGATATACCGTGTTCCTCTCTGGGAATGATGCGTGGCTGCATGGTCTTCATCATAGCACACCCGGTCGAAAAAGCAAACTCCCGGACCGATTATTTGATTGACATACAGGGCTTATTTGCTTATACCCCTCTGCCAAAGGACAATAGAGAAGGGGCTGGCTACCGGAAATAACAAGACAAGACCGGACACCTCACCTCATATAGGAGGCTATATGAAATTTCTGTTTAAACTATCCGGCCTGGTCGACGCTCTCAACGGACGCGTCGGACGGGCCCTCAAGTGGCTGATCCTGGCGGCGGTGCTCCTCAGCGCCGGCAACGCCATCGCACGCAAGGCCTTTCATACGGGTTCCATGGCTCTCCTGGAAGTGCAGTGGTACCTGTTTTCCGGCGTGTTCCTGCTTGGCGCCGGATACGCCTTTCTGAAGAACGTCCACGTGCGCATTGATTTCGTTTCAAGCCGCTTATCGGCGCGGACCCGGTCGTGGATCGACATCGTCGGTATCCTTGTCTTTCTGGCGCCCTTCTGCTGGCTTCTGATCCAACTGTCCTGGCCCCTCTTTCTCAAGGCCTTGTACAGCGGAGAGATGTCACAAAATGCAGGGGGGCTCATCCGCTGGCCGGTTTATTTTCTGTTGCCGCTGGGAATGATCTTGCTACTGCTGCAAAGCGCCTCCGAGCTGATCAAGCGCTTCGCCTTCCTGCGCGGCATGATCTCCGATCCGCTCGCCCACGTCCAGGAGGAGAACGACTCTCCGGAGGAAACGCAGGCCGATATCCACGCGTCGGAGGTCCGCTAAATGGAATTCATCACCCACAACTTCGTCCCGCTGCTGTTTGCAGGCCTGCTGGTGTTCCTGCTCACCGGCTTCCCGGTCGCCTTCAGCCTGGCGGCCACAGGGCTGACCTTCGGCCTGATCGGCATGGAAGCCGGGATGTTTCCCCCAACACTGTTCCAGGCCCTCCCGCTCAGAGTATTCGGCATCATGCAGAACGACACGCTGCTGGCCGTTCCCTTCTTCACCTTCATGGGGATCATTCTGGAGCGCAGCGGCATGGCCGAGGATCTGCTGGAAACCGTCGGACAGGTGTTCGGCCCGTTGCGCGGCGGTATAGCCCTGGCGGCGATCTTCGTCGGCGCGCTGCTGGCGGCGACCACCGGCGTCGTGGCTGCGTCGGTGATCTCGATGGGCCTGATCTCTCTGCCCATCATGCTGCGCTATGGCTACAACCGGAGCATCGCTACCGGCGTCATCACCGCCTCCGGTACACTGGCCCAGATCATTCCACCCTCGTTGGTCCTGATCGTCATGGCCGACCAGTTGGGCCGTTCCGTCGGCGACATGTACGCCGGCGCCGTGGTTCCAGGCCTGATGCTGGTGGGCCTGTACGCCTTGTTCATCGTTGCCCTGGCCATCTTCCGGCCGAGCTGGGTGCCCGCCCTGCCGCCGGAGGCGCTGATCTACAAGGAAGCGAACGGCGCCAGCGGGCATAAGTCCCTGCTGGTCATACTGATCATCGCGACGGCCGCAGCCTTCGCCTGGGCCTCCATGCACGACAGCATCGTCAACTTACTGGTGGGACGAGAAGGCAAGGCGCCGATGGACGAGGTCCTCACCCTGTCGATGACCGTTGCGGCCTTTGTCATGCTGGCGCTCGCACTTGCCAACCGATGGCTCCGCCTCAAACTGCTGTCGCAACTCTCCGAACGTGTCGTTTTCGTGCTGCTTCCGCCCCTGGTGCTGATCTTCCTCGTGCTGGGCACCATCTTCCTCGGCATCGCGACGCCGACGGAAGGCGGGGCGATGGGTGCGCTGGGCGCGCTGATCATGGCCGTCTCGCGCCGCCAGTTGAGTTTTAGCCTGCTCAAGCAGGCGCTTGACAACACGGCGACACTGACCTGTTTCGTCATATTCATCCTGATCGGTGCGACCGTGTTCAGCTTCACCTTTAACGCCGCCGACGGCCATATCTGGGTGGAGCACCTGTTTGACAAGTTGCCGGGCGGCCAAATGGGCTTCCTGATCGCGGTGAACGTTCTGGTTTTCATTCTCGGCTGTTTCATCGACTTCTTCGAAATCGCGTTCATCGTCATCCCCCTGCTGCTCACCGTGGCCGACAAGATGGGCATCGACCTGGTCTGGTTTGGTGTGGTCATCGCGATGAACCTTCAGACCTCGTTCCTGTCTCCGCCCTTCGGCTTCGCGCTGTTCTTCCTGAGAAGCGTGGCCGCCAAGACCGATTACAACGACCGGGTCACAAACAAGCGTATCGCGGCGGTGACGACGGCGCAGATTTACAAGGGTTCGATCATGTTCATCGGCCTTCAGCTCATCATGCTGGCCGCGGTGATCGCTTTCCCGACTCTCGTCACCAACAGTCTCGACAAGAAGCCTGCCGTGAATCTGGAAACCATGAAGATCGAAGCCGAGACCGGGGACTATGGCAAGAAGGACGACGAAGATCCAATGAAGGCGCTCGTACCGCAACCGTCAGAGGATCAAGCCACGCAGCAAGCCCCCGGAGGGATCAAGGAGGAAGACCCGATGGAGGCGGTCAAACGAGCGCTCGAGCAGGACGCTAAAAAGAAATAGGTCGGGCCTAATCCCGCTTACGGAAGCGCAGGCAAAGACAAAAAACCCCGTGTGGCTCGCGCCGCACGGGGTTTTTTGCGAAGTGCCGAAGGGGGCTTAAAGCTTCTGCGCCTGCATGAAGTCGTCAAAACCAGCCTCTGCGAAGCGGAACCACATGTTCTCATCGGCGCGGAATTTGATGTAGTCCTCGTACACCTTCTTCCAGCGGGGATTCTTCGCGGACAACTCGGCATACAGAGCCATGGATTCCTTGAAAGCGGCATTCATGACGTCCTTCGGGAAGCGATGCAGCTTAGCGCCGGCGGCCACAAGCTGCTTCAGGGCAATAGGATTTTTGAAATCGTAATTGGCCTGCATTATAACATGCGCATACCCCGATGCCGCCTCGATCATGGCCTTGTACTCGGCCGAAAGCGCCTCATAGGCCTTGATGTTGACGTAGAGGTCGGTCTCGGCGCAGCCCTCCCACCAGCCGGGATAGTAGTAGTTGGGCGCCACCTTGTAGACGCCCAGTTTCTGGTCGTCGTAGGGGCCGACAAACTCGACGGCGTCGATCGTCCCCTTCTCCAGCGACGTATAGATCTCGCCTGCGGGGATGCTCTGCGTTACGACACCGAGCCTCTCCTGCACCTTTCCGGCGATCCCGGCGGTGCGCATCTTGAGGCCCTTCATGTCGGCCATCGACTTGATTTCCTTGCGGTACCAGCCGCCCATCTGGGCGCCGGTGTTGCCCATCGGGAAGTTGATGATATTGTAGCTCTTCAGGAACTCGCGCATCAGCTTCAGGCCGTTTCCCTCGAACATCCAGGCCGTCATCTGGCGAGAGTTGAGGCCGAAGGGGATGGCCGTCCCCAGGGCGAAGGTATCGTCCTTGCCGAAGAAATAGTAGGGCGCGGTATGGCAGCACTCGACGGTGCTGTTCTGCACCGCGTCGACCACGCCGAAGGCGGGGACGAGTTCACCGGCCGGGTGCACGGTGATCGTGAACTTGCCGCCGGACATGGCGCCCACCATCTTGGCGAACGCCTCGGCGGGGCCGATGAGCGCGTCAAGCGACTTGGGAAAGCTGGAAGCGAGGCGCCAGCGAAGCGTGGTTTGGGCATGAACTGCCGGCGCCACACCGCTCACACCGGCGGCGAGGCCCACTCCTGCGGCGAGGCCAGCTCCGGCTTTCTTCAGAAATGAACGTCTTTGGATGGAAGTCTCTTTTGAATTTTTCTTCATTTTTGGCTCTCCATAGTGAATATATTGATGTTCTTTTACCTTTCCCGGGTCCGCTCCGGCCCGCCCACCTCTTTTCAAATTCGCGGATATTATAGCCTTTATATTTCATGCCGCCAAAAAGTCAAACAAAATATTTTACTTGACACTTAACCCACTCTTCCCTAAATTTATCCCGCGAAAAAGCAAGTTCTTATCCAATCAAACAAATAAGGTCGGCAATCATCCAGAGCCTGCACGCCAAGGAACTGGGCTGGATGCCCAAATGACCGCTCAGTTTTGAGCGGGAACGCCCGTGAAAGGAGAAAAAAATGATTGACTACCCAAAATACAAAAAAGTGCTCTTCTGTACCGATTTCTCTGAAAATTCGGATTGTGCTTTCGATTATGCCTTTGGCGTTGCCAAGAGAGACGAGGGTGTTCTCTATATCATGCACGTGATACCGAACATCCCCAATCAATACTATGCGGCGCTATACTCCAACAAAGAGAATTTTAACAAGATAAAGGCAGCCATTCAGGAAGATCTGGCTCAGAAATTCAACGATCAATATCTAAGCCAGATCAGGGATAAGACCAAAGTCAAAATCGTCACCAAATCCGGCCGCGAAGATGAGGAAATTCTTAAGTTCGCTCGAGAGGAAAATATCGACATTATCGTGATGAGCACGCACGGGAGAACGGGAATAAAACATGTCTTTTTAGGAAGCGTCGCCGAAAAAATCATCAGACACAGTCCGATCCCGGTCTTTGTCATCCCCTGCAAAGAAAGGCCGGACCGCACCTGATCCTGGCGAGAAGAAACCGCACCCCATCCTTTTGCGGTCAATTTTCCCTTGACATACAGGTCCGATCTGCGGCTGGTTTTCCGACTCCTTATTCAAAACCCGAAAAGGGGTGATTCTTGCGGGATTGGTCGGCATGATCCTGGTGCTTGCCATCTTTGCCTGCCTTCCTTCGGGGACAAACCTGACCGTTTTGTCCGTACTCTTTTTCGGTTTCGGCTTTTTTACCAGTTCCGGGCAGGTCATGTATGCCCACATCAAGGAAAGGATGGCCGTTGAACACGCCGGAACGGCCATGACCGGGATCAATTTCTTTACCATGGTGGGGGTTGCCGCATTTCTTCAGGGACTGGGCAGCCTCATGCAATACCTCTATCCGGGCGAGTCGTTCGGCGCTCCCGCCTTCAGGGTTGCGTTTTTTTTCTGTACCGCGTGTCTGGTTTTAACCTTGGCTCTCTATGACTTCACGGTTGAAACCCGCGGGAAAAACGAAACCCTTTCCGAGCCGAAATGAGCCATTTCCGGCAAAGTCCGGAAAAGCGGCGTTCACGGCCCAAAATCCTTTCACATGCGGATTTGCGACTGAGCAGAAATGATCCGCGCGCGGTGATAAATCTTGACAAGGGGGCCGGGCTCGGATTAGAGAACATGGACGAAAATAATCACCCATTCGGGTGCGCGTTGAAAGGCAGGAAAAGTCAGGGTGGAAAAGAAGATACGGAGCTCGGCCGAGCTCTTTGCAGGGATCACCGGCGCCTACCCCCGGTCGATGTTCAAATCGGTGGGGTATCATCGTGATGAACTGAAAAAGCCGGTGATCGGCGTCGTCAGTTCATGGTCGGAGATGCACCCGGGCAGCTATCTCAACAAGGAATTGGCCCAGTTCGTCAAGGCGGGAATCTGGTCCGCCGGGGGCACGCCGGTCGAATTTCATACGATTGCGGTCTGCGACGCCATCGCCCAGGGGAATGGGATGCATTACGTCCTCCCCAGCCGTGAAGTCGTGGCGGCGGAGATCGAAGTCATGGTCGGAGCGGGCGGCTTCGACGGCCTTGTCCTCATACCCTCCTGCGACAAATCGCCTGGGGGAATGCTGATGGCGGCAGCGCGCCTCAACATCCCGACCATCTTCCTCCCCCCGGGGCCGATGCTCTCCCATGTCCGGAATGACGAACAACTCGTCCTGTGCGACATCAAGGAGGCGATGGGGGCCCTCAAGGATGAAAAGATCAATGCGGAGGAGTTCGAGGCGATTGAGGATGATACCTGCGCCACCGCCGGCGTCTGCGGCATGATGGGAACGGGAAATACGATGGGTTGCATCATCGAGGCCCTGGGGATGAGCCTCCCGGGCACCGCTACAACACCGGCCGTCTACGCCGCAAAGAGACGCCAAGCCAAGTTCACCGGTGAAAGGGCCGTCGCCCTGGTCCGGGAAAAGGCCCTCCCCCGCGCCATCCTGACCCGGGGAAATCTCCTGAACGCCATCCGTTTCCTGATGGCGATCGGCGGTTCGACAAACGCCGTCCTTCACCTTCCGGCCATCGCCCGGGAAGCGGGTTTTGAACTCACACTGCAGGAGATCGACGAAATCTCCACCGAGACCCCTTGTATCGCCAAATTCAAGCCTTCCAGCAAATATACATTGTGGGATTTCTTCAGGGCCGGAGGCGTGGGCGCCGTCCTCGGGGAACTGAAAACCCTCCTCAATCAGGAGGTCATGACGGTCACGGGTAAAACGATTGAAAGCTATTTCGGAGCGGTGAAGGACCGCGAGATCATCCGGACGCTGGGAAACCCTCTGCAGCCGCAGGGCGGCATCGTCATCCTTCGCGGCAACCTCGCGCCGGACGGAGCGGTCGTAAAGGTTAGCGGCATCCGGAGCGTCAAGCCGCGCCACGTGGGAACGGCCAAGACCTTCGACTCCGAGGAAGATGTGATGAAGCAGATCATGGGCAAGTCGATCCGTCCTGGGGACATCCTCGTAATCCGTTACGAAGGGCCGCGCGGCGGGCCCGGAATGAGGGAGATGTCGATTCCCGCCGGCATCCTGACCGGCATGGGGCTGGGTGACAGCGTCGCCATGGTCACCGATGGACGATACTCCGGCGCCACGCGCGGTTTCTGCATCGGCCACGTCGCGCCGGAGGCCCAGGTGGGCGGACCGATCGCGGCGGTCCGCGACGGTGATCAGATCGAAATCGACATCCCTCACAAGAAGCTGAACCTGCTGCTTTCGGACGAGGAGATCGCCGCCCGTCTGAAGGCCATTCCGCAGCGGCCGGCGCCGATCGATACCGGTTTTCTCGGCTTCTACTGCCGCCACGCGGCGCAGGCAGACAAAGGCGCTATACTGGAGAATTGAAATGTTGCTCCCGAAGATGATTCTGTGTCGCCAACACTTTTCGCGGGAAACCGTCATCGCGCCTGCGGAGACCTTGACCTCCCTGATCCGGTCAAGCTGGATTCCGGAAATGATCCGGCCGGGTCAGACGGCGGCCATCACCGGCGGCAGCCGGGGAATCGCCGCAATCGTCCCGCTCATGCGGGCGCTCGTCACAACGCTTCAGGGACTCGGTGCAAAGCCCTTCATCGTCAATGCAATGGGAAGCCACGGCGGCGCAACGGCCGAGGGGCAGAAAGAGCTTCTCTCCTCACTGGGGATGACGGAGGCCGCCCTCGGCTGTCCGGTCACCGTGAGCATGGAGGTCGATACGGTCGGCAAACTGGCGGACGGCTTTCCGGTCCTCTGCGATCGAAACGCGGTGGGGGCCGACCACATCATCGTGATGAACCGGATCAAGGCGCACACGGCGGTCACCGGCCCGGTCCAAAGCGGTCTGTGCAAAATGTGCACCGTCGGGCTGGGCAAGGTGGAACAGGCCTCCCGCCTGCACCGCTACGGCCCATCCCGGATGGGAAAGATCGTCCAGGAGGTCGCCTCGACGCTGGCCCGCCGGGCGCCGGTGCTGGCCGGGATTGCCATCGTGGAAAACGCCTACGGCGAGGTTGCGAGGCTGGAGCTGGTCCGGCCGGAGGAATTTCCCGCGGCGGATGCGAGGCTTCTGCAGGAGGCCTTCCTTCTCACGGCCAAAATGCCCCTTTCCGAACTCGATCTCCTCGTCGTCGAGGAGATGGGCAAACGCTACAGCGGCACGGGCCTCGACCCCCATGTAATCGGGCGCTGGCGCATCTGGGGAGAGCCGGAACCTGAATCCCCCCGGATCGAGCGCGTGGCCGTTTTGGGTCTCGATCCCTCCTCCCACGGGAACGCCCAGGGCGTCGGCCTCGCCGACCTGATCACGGAGCGGCTCTTCCGCAGCATCGATCTTGCAAAGACCTACAAGAACACCCTCACCACTACCTATGTCCAGCGGGGCATGATCCCCATCATCGGCGGCAGCGACCGCGAGACAATCGAAAATGCCGTCTATTCCATCCCGCTCGTCCACGAGGATCGGCTCCGGATCGCCTGGATCAGAAATACAAATCAGTTGGAAGAGATCGCCCTCTCACCGGCTGCGTTTGCCGGGTGCGCACCGGAGGCGCGTCTCGAAAAACTTCACAAGATCGACTGGAAATTCGACGAAAAGGGTCTTTTAATCCCCTGGGGAAAGGAGTAAGAAGCTGGTGGCCAAAGCATTGAAAATCAACCCCCGCGATAACGTCGCCGTGCTCCTCGAGAAGATCCGGTCCGGCGAAACGGTCGATGTTGTGACCGGTGTGGAGGTGACGCATATTCAGGCGCGGCAGGAGATCGCATTCGGGCACAAGATCGCACTCGCAAATCTGGATGCCGATCAGCCGATCATCAAGTACGGCGAGGAGATCGGCAGGGCCCGGACGGCGATCGGCGCCGGCGACTGGATCCACCTTCACAACCTCTACTGCCGCCGGGGCCATGAAGATCGGCCGGAATAGGAAATCATCATGCTCACATTTCAGGGATATCGAAGACCCCAGGGACTCCCGGGCGCCCGGAACGCGGTCGCCGTCATCCCGTCGGTCTTTTGCGCCAATACCGTCGCCCGGCGGATCGCCGAACACGTCGCCGGCGCGATTGCATTCTGTCATCCGGTCGGCTGCAGCCAGGTCGGCCTCGATCTGGAGCTGACCGCCCGCGGCCTGAAAGGGCTGGGAAAGCATCCCAACTTCTACGGCGTGGTCGTTGTCGGCCTGGGCTGTGAACGCTTCCAGGCGCGGGAACTGGCGGAGAGCATCGCCGCCGCGGGCAAGCCGGTCGAGATGCTGGTGATCCAGGAGGAGGGGGACACCCTGCGGGCCATTGAAAAGGGAATCACTTTCACCGGCCGTCTGGTGGAGGAGGCTTCCCGGCAGACGCGGGAAGAATTTCCCCTTTCCGAGTTCTGTCTCGGTCTGAAATGCGGCGGAACGGACGCCACCTCCGGTCTCGCGGCCAACCCCGCCCTCGGCTGGGTCACCGACCGGATCTGCGAGGCCGGCGGCCGGGCGATTTTCACCGAGGTGACGGAGCTGATCGGGGCGGAGCAGATCCTCGCCGGACGCGCCGTCAATCCCAAGGTGGCCAGCCAAATTCTCTCGACGATCGGCAACATGGAGAAGAGGCTTTCCGCTGCCACGGCAAGCGCGGAAATCCGACACCGTTCGGCGCTGATCTCCCCGGGAAACGAGGACGGGGGGGTCACCTCCGTCGTCGAAAAGGCGCTGGGCGGGATCTACAAGGCGGGAACCGGACCGATCAGCGGCGGCGTCGGCTACGGCGAATATCCGGAAGGTCCGGGTCTCTATCTGCTGGACTGCGTCGGCCACGACGGGGAGGCGGTTACGGGTCTTGTCGCGTCCGGCTGTCAGTCGGTCGTCTTCACGACGGGCCGCGGGACGCCGACCGGATTCCCCGGCGTGCCGGTCATCAAGATCACGGGAAACCGCGCGACCTATGAACGAATGAGATTCAACCTCGATTTCAACGCCGGAGGAATCGTGGAAGGGACGCCCATCGCGGAGGTGGGCGCGGAGCTGTTGGCAAAGGTCCTCCGGATCGGCTCCGGAGAGCCGTCGCGAGCGGAACTGCTCGGACATGACGAGCTGTTCTGCATCACGCGGATATAGGAGCCTGTTGAAACGGGCTCCTTCGCAGGCTGTTCAAAAATGTCCAGATGCGAGGCTCCTGAAATCCTGAGCCGTGAGGCGTACTGTTGGGTACGTTGAATGGCGAAGGATGAGGGGAACGAAGCAGATGGGCGTTTTTCAACAGCCTGTTAGGGTATGCCGGGTCTCATTGGAGACACCGGCCCGATCGTACAATCGATCCATTGATCATAAGGAGGTAGTCTGATGTTCAAGCTTCATGGTATCTACGCCCCCATCGCAACGCCGTTTGCGGGAGGGGAAATCGCCTACGACAAGCTGGAAAAGAATCTGGATTTCTGGCTGGGATCCGACCTGGAAGGGATCGTGGTCATGGGCTCCAACGGGGAGTTCGTCCTGCTTTCGCCTGCGGAAAAAGAAGAGCTGATGCGATTCGTCTGCGCCCGGGCGAAAGGGAAAAAGCCGGTCATTGCCGGGACCGGCGCCGAGTCGACGGCGGAAACGATGCGCCTCAATAAAAAGGCCGCCGAGGCGGGGGCTGACGCTGTCCTGATCGTCACCCCGAACTACTACAAGGGGGAGATGACCGATCCGGTCCTGGCGCGTTTCTACACGGACGTGGCCGACGCCAGCCCGCTGCCGGTCATCCTCTACAACATGCCCCGCAACGCGGGGATCAACATCTCCGCAAAACTGGCCGTCGAGCTGGCAAAACACCCGAACATCATCGGGATCAAGGACAGCGGCGGCAATATCGTCCAGATCGCAGACATGATCCGCAAGGCGCCGGATGGTTTTTCGGTGTTTGCGGGATCGGCAAGCTTCCTCTTCACGAGTCTCGCCCTCGGCGCAACGGGAGGCACCCTCGCGCTGGCCAACGTCTTCCCAAACGAGTGTGCCCGCCTGCAAACGCTCTTCGATGCCGGCAAGATCCGGGAGGCCCGGGATCTGCAGATGAACCTCATCGACAGCAACAATGCGGTGACGGCCCGGTGGGGCATCCCCGGACTCAAGGCCGCGATGGAGATGATCGGCCTTTACGGTGGAGACCCCCGCCCGCCGCTGATGCCCCTGAAAGAGGCGGACCGGGAGGAGCTCCGGAAGGTCCTGACGCAGACGGGATTTTTCCCGAAGGCGAAAGGATGATTTCTTTATAAGGATACGAAACTGAAAACATTGATCAAGGAGGAGTTTATGAAACGTTCGAAAGGCATTTTGAAGACAGCGGTTATGATGTTGGCGCTCCTGTTTGTCATGGGGATGACCCTGGGCGTAATGGCGGCAAGTGCCGCGGAAAAGTATCCGGCCAAGGCCGTGACCGTGATCCATGGTTTCAAGGCGGGCGGCGGAAGCGACCAGCTCGCCCAGGTAACCCAGCCCTTTCTGGAGAAGGTTTTGAAGCAGCGGTTTGTGAACGTTTACAAGCCCGGCGCCGACGGCGCCATTGTCTGGAAGGAGGTGGGCAAGGACACGAAGCCGGACGGCTACACCCTGACCACCTGCCTGACACCGAAGACCCAGCTCAACTCGATGGTCAACGCCAACGCGGGCTATTCGATGGCCGACTTTGAACCCATCGCGAACATGATCTTCGATCCGGGCATCCTCGTGGTGGCGGCGGACAGCAAATTCAAGACCTTTCAGGATCTCGTAGACGCAGCCAAGAAGGCTCCGGGACAGATCAGGCTCTCCCATTCCGGCAACGGCGGGGACGACTGGTATAATGGCCTGATGATCGCCAAACTGGCTGGTATCAGTTTCAACATGGTCCCCTTCGATGGGGACGCCCCGGCCTGGCAGGCGGCCGCCGGCGGCCATGTCGAGGTCTGTACCACGAACGTGGGCGTCGTGACGGGCCTGGTCCAGGGTAAGAAGCTTCGCGGCTTGGCGGTCTACACCGAAAAGAGGCTGCCGTCGATTTCCGAAGTCCCGACGCTGAAGGAGCTGGGGGTCAACCTGGTCGAAGGCTCCTACCGCGGGTATCTGGCCCCGAAGGGAACCCCGAAGGAGATTATCACCATCCTGGCCGACGGCCTGGAGAAGGTCTCGGCGGATCCGCAGCACAAGGCTGCCTGCGCCGCACAGAATATGGTCCCCGACTTCAAACGCGGAGACGCATTCAAAACCTTCCTGGCCCAGGAGGAGGAGATGCTCCGCAAGATCGCCAAGGAGATGAAACTCATCCCGTAACGCGGTAAAACCGGACGGCGGGGCCGACAAGCCCCGCCGTCCCTGAAAATAATCAAAGGGTTTATCTATGAAGGAACGTATTGTTTCCCTTGGGATCATGGTATTTGCACTGGTCTACTTGGCGGGCTCCATTTCGCTGAAGGTCGGAACCCGCGCCCAGCCGGGCGCCGGCCTGTTTCCGGCAGCGGTCGCCTTTTCTCTGCTGGCCATTTCCGCCCTCCATGTCTGGCGCACCTTCCGGAGGACGACTGACAAGGAGGAAGGGAACAGCTGGACGCAGATCGCCCCGGCCGGGATCGCCGCCGCCCTCGTCGTCTACCCGATTCTCTTGAAGACGCTCGATTTTCTCTTCTCCACATTCATCGTCCTTTTTGTTCTTCTTCGGCTGCTGCGTTTCAAAACGACCTTGATCTCCTTTCTGACAGCCCTATTCACCACCATTCTCTCCCTCATCGTCTTCACCGGACTTTTGGGCGTCGTCTTGCCATCGGGCGTCATGGAACAGTTTATCTTAACAATATTGGGGCTTGGATAATGGACGTCCTGCATCAACTCATGATGGGGTTCCAGGTTGCGGCAACCCCGATCAACCTCCTCTGGGCGCTCATCGGCGCCTTCGTGGGCACAATCGTGGGGGTCCTCCCCGGTATCGGCCCCCTGGGGTCGATGGCAATCCTGCTCTCCTTTACGCTGAAGATGGACGCGACGACCGCGATGATCTTCTTCGCCGGCATCTACTACGGCGCGATGTACGGCGGGTCGACCACCTCCATCCTGCTCAACATCCCCGGCGAGGCGGCCTCGGTCGTCACCTGCATCGACGGTTACAAGATGGCCCAGAAGGGACGGGCCGGCGCGGCCCTGACGATCTCGGCCGTCGGCTCCTTCGTGGCGGGCACCCTCTCGATCATCGGCCTGATGTTCGCCGCCTCGATCCTGGCCGATGCCGCCCTGAAGTTCGGACCGCCGGAATTCTTCGCCATCGGCTCGGTCGGCCTCCTCTTTCTCGTCCGCCTGAGCGGTGGATCGTTCATTAAGAACGTGATCATGCTCCTGTTGGGCCTTGCGCTCGCCACAATCGGCACCGACCATCTCTATGGCACGCCGCGGTTCACCTTCGACATCAGCGACCTGGGACAGGGGGTGGAATTCCTCCCCGTCGCGATGGGGCTCTTCGGGATCGCCGAGGTGATGCTGACCGCCGTGGAGAAGGAGGAACTGGGCGAGATGATCCGCGTCCGGATGCGCGACCTTCTGCCCACACTTGTGGAGTGGAAACGCTCCATCGCCCCGATCTTTCGGGGATCCTTCCTCGGCTTCTTCATCGGCCTCCTGCCGGGTCCGTCACCGGTCATCTCGACCTTCGTCTCCTATATGATTGAAAAAAAGGTTTCCAAACACCCGGAGGAGTTCGGCGAAGGGGCGATCGAGGGGGTGGCCGGTCCCGAATCGGCCAACAACGCGGCCGTCGGCGGGGCCTATGTGCCGCTTCTCGCGCTGGGCGTCCCGTTCACGCCGGCCATGGCGGTGGTCGTGGGGGCGCTGATGCTCCACGGAATCACCCCGGGTCCGATGATGATGACGGAGAAACCCCAGCTCTTCTGGGGGGTCATCGCCAGCATGTACATCGGGAACGTGATGCTCCTCGTCCTCAACCTCCCTCTGGTCCAGCTTTTCGCACTGATCACGAAGGTCCCCAAACCGATCCTTCTGCCGCTCATCACGCTGATGTGCGTTGTAGGCGTCTACAGCGTCAACTCCAGCTACGTCGACCTCTATGTCCTCGCCCTCTTCGGCATCCTCGGTTTTATTCTGCGCGATCTGGGCTACTCGCCGGCGCCCCTGGTTCTGGCCCTCGTGATCGGCCCGATGATGGAGAGCGCGATGCGGGAATCCCTGATGATCAACCAGGGCGCGATCGCCCCGATGATCTTCCGGCCGATCGCGGGAACGATCTATCTTGCCGCGGCCCTCGCGCTGATCGTCCCGCCCGTTGTCCGTGCGATTCGCGGGAAAAAGAAACCGCCGGCTACGGTTTAGGAAATCCTCGGCCATCCGCCAGAATGGCCTCTTCAACAATCGGTAACGCTAACATTAGGGCTGCGATCCGACGAAAGAACGGACCGCGGCCTTTTCATTCTCCGCACCGGCGCCCTCTCTCCCAAAGGGCATCCCTTCTCGGAGTCACATGATTTTTATGAACAATCTCCCCTTTTAATTTTTTCTTGACAGCCGCGTAACTCCATGTTAGAGGCATCGGCAAAGGATTACCGATGCCGATGAAACCAATCTTCAATATGGAGGAGATCGAAAAGAAGATCCTCCTGATCCTCCGGATCCTCCATGAGTCGCCGGAACCGGTGGGCGCACGTCTCATTTCCCGGCGCATGCAGGATCACGGGGTGACCCTGAGCGAGCGGGGGGTCCGCTACCACCTCAAGATGATGGACGAGCGAGGGATGACCCGTCTCATCGGCCGGCATGACGGCCGGGCCATCACGGAGCAGGGAATCGATGAGATCGCCCACGCGCGGGTCCACGACAAGATCGGCTTTGCCATCTCCCGCATCGAGATCCTGGCGTTCCGGACATCCCTCGATCTCGACCGGCGGCAGGGGCTCACCCCCGTCAACGTCTCCTTCTTCCCCAAAAAGGTTTTCAAAAAGGCGCTGGAACTGATGAAGCCCGCCTTCAGTGCCGGCATCCATGTCAGCGAACTGGTCGCCTGCGCCGAAGAGGGCGCCCGGCTCGGCGAGGTGACGGTCCCGACGGGATACATCGGTTTCGCCACGGTGTGCAGCATCGTCGTGAACGGCATCCTCCTCAAGCACGGCATCCCGATGGATTCCAGGTTCGGCGGCATCCTCCAGGTCCGGAACGGACAGCCGCTCCGCTTCATCGAACTGATCCAATATTCCGGATCGTCCCTCGATCCCTCGGAGGTGTTCATCCGGGGGCGGATGACCTCCGTCCGCCAGGCGGCGGAAAAGGGCGAGGGGAAGGTCCTGGCCAACTTCAGGGAGATTCCCGTCCCGGCCCGGAAGCTGGCCGAGGAACTAATCACAAGTCTCCGAAATGCGGGGATCGGCGGCGTCCTTTCCATTGGCGAGATCGGCGAGCCGATCTGTCAGATCCCGGTCGACATGAACCGGTTCGGCATGATTCTCTACGGGGGGCTGAATCCGGTCGCCTGCGCCCACGAGATGGGGATTGACGTGGAGAACCGCGCCATGTCCACCGTCATGGATTATCAGGAACTGCAGAATTTCTGGGAACTCTGCAAGAACAAATAGGAATAGCAACATTCACCATTAACACTATGGAAAGAGGAGGAACAATTTATGGCCAAGGTTAATCCGTTTGCGACAGCACAGAGGCAGCTCGACCAGTGCGCAAAGATACTCCATCTGGATCCCGGCGTTCAGGCGATCCTGAGGGTGCCATCGCGCGAACTCCACGTTTCGATTCCGGTCCGCATGGACAACGGCTCCTTGAAGGTATTTCAGGGATTCCGCGTCCAGTACAACGATGCCAAAGGGCCCTGCAAGGGGGGAATCCGGTTCCATCCCGATGAGACTATCGACACCATCCGCGCGCTGGCCGCCTGGATGACCTGGAAGTGTTCTCTCCTCGACCTGCCCCTCGGCGGCAGCAAGGGCGGCGTGATCTGCAACCCTAAGGAGCTGTCCCAGGGTGAACAGGAGAGGCTCTGCCGGGCCTATATCGACCAGGTTGGGCGGATCATCGGCCCGGAAAAGGATGTGCCGGCGCCGGATGTCTACACCACCCCGCAGATGATGGCCTGGATGATGGACGAGTTTTCGAAGATCTCCGGCAAGAACCAGTTCGGCACCATCACCGGGAAACCCCTCGCCCTCGGCGGCTCCGCCGGCCGCGGCGACGCGACCGCCCGCGGCGGGCTCTTCACGGTCCGCGAGGCGGCCAAGGAACTGGGGATCAACCTTTCAAAGGCCACCGTCGCCATACAGGGTTACGGAAACGCCGGCTACTATGCGGCCTGCCTCGCGCAGACGATGTTCGGCTGCAAGGTCGTCGCCGTCAGCGACTCGAAGGGTTGCGTCCTGTGCGACGGCGGGCTCGATGGGGAGGCCGTCGCAAAGCACAAGGCGAAGACCTCCACGGTCTGCAACTTCCCGGGCGCGAAGGCGATCAGCGATGCGGAACTCCTCGAACTGGACGTGGACATCCTCTTCCCCGCGGCCCTGGAAAACGTGATCACCGAGGAAAACGCCCCGCGGATCCGGGCGAAGATCGTCGCCGAACTCGCCAACGGTCCCACGACCCCCGAGGCCGATGAGATCCTCCACAAGAACGGCGTGCATGTCATCCCCGACTTCCTCTGCAACGCGGGCGGCGTGACTGTCTCCTACTTCGAGATGGTCCAGAATTTCTATATGTACTACTGGGAGGCGGAGGATGTCTACAAGCGCCTGGACAAAAAAATGACCACCGCCTACCATGCGGTCCTCAACACCTCGAAGAAGTACAACATCAACATGCGCCAGGCCGCCTACGTCGTGGCGGTGGAGCGCGTCGTCGAGGCGATGAAACTCCGCGGCTGGGCATAAACCGTCTTTAGATCCGAAAAAAGGGGGACTTCGCGTCCCCCTTTTTTTATGGATCTCATTTCAGCAATAAATCTTTACACAACCATTTTCCACCGCCCCAGCAAAGGACATGGTTTGTAATCTCTACAATGCGATCCCGTGAAGCGCGATGTTATCCGGTCTTTATTTTTATATCACCTTCTATGTAACGGTGAATGATGCCGGAAATAAGCGTTTGGTATGGCATACCCATCTCCATAGCTTTTTTTTGAATACCAAGAAAGTCATGGTCATACAGACGAATCGTTATACGCTTGTCTTTTTTAAGTGTGTTATTTGCCGCTGCC
>Ga0209014_10000814_pt1 | contig 18243 bp, 32 predicted proteins | sample BarGraNGADG00212_FD_184491 | JGI IMG/M metagenome (GOLD analysis project Ga0209014, IMG submission 184491) | Arctic peat soil microbial communities from Barrow, Alaska - Barrow Graham LP Ref core NGADG0002-212 (SPAdes) (version 2) | ecosystem: Environmental > Terrestrial > Soil > Wetlands >...
CCATCCAATTTAACATCGCCAAAGACGTGCGGATGACGGCGGATTATTTTATCGTAGATGCCCTTGAGCACGTCGGCCATGTTGAACTCGCCTTCTTCGCTCGCTATTTGGGCATTTAGCACGATTTGCAGAAGCAGGTCCCCAAATTCCTCTGACATCTCAGCCGGGTCACCAGAATCCATGGCAGCCAGTGCCTCATAAGATTCTCCCATCAGGTGTGGCCGGAGGGATTCGTGGGTTTGTTCGCGATCCCAAGGGCAGCCGTTCGGCGCCCTCAGGTGGGCTACGATTTCCTGGAAAGCTTCGAAAGAGGTCCCTGCTCCCAGCGGCGGGACATAAAGTACTGTAAGTAAGCCAATATGCTCTGAACGGTCGATTTCATAGAGCTGGACATCTTCGATGATTTCATCTTTTGTCCCTGCCGCATGGACAAGGCGTACAGGATGTTCATCAGGATAAACACTGTTGAGAGTCATCTTGACTTCAGCAGCGACCATACGCGAATAAATTTGGGCAATCAGTACCGGCATGTCCGGTGGAAATTCCGGGACATGCGCCTGGCTCAACTCAATTGCATCCGTTAGAACCAGCCGTGGATAAGGGTCCAGGCCCAGGGCTGCGAACACCGGCTCTAAAAACGAAACACCGCTAACGATCTTCAACGGCAAACCCAAATTCCGGGCACGCCGGGCAATATCTGGGCAGGTAGCCTCGGCTACAAACGGGTCGCCCGGCACGGCATAAACCACTCCCATGGGCAAACTTCCCATTTCCAGCACTTTGTCCACAATTGCGGCATAAACCTCGTCAAAAGATTCACCTTTTTCATAGAGTTCGTCAAAACTATGGATAATTAGTGCAGGCGGAAGTCCTGCAACTGTGGGATGCTGGTTTGTTCGCAGCCAGACTTCTTTGGTCGAAACTAGAACATCCCAGGCTTCGCGGGTAAGCTTGGCAGGGTCACCAGGACCAAGTCCAACTAAGGTTATTCCGGGCATGGGCACTCCTTAAAAGTAAAACGTAATGCATGAACGCAGCAGGTAACCGCCCACGCATTACGTTGAACGTATCATCGTTAACGTGCTGGTGTATTAACGCTTGGTGTAGGTCGGAGCCTTTCGGGCACGCTTGAGACCTGGCTTCTTGCGTTCCTTGATGCGAGCATCGCGGGTCAGGAAGCCGCCTTTTCGCATGGCTGAAACATTTTCCGGGTTCATCTTGACAATGGCGCGCGCCAGGCCAAGCTGGACGGAGTCGGTCTGACCCGTAACACCACCGCCGCTGACGATCACGGTAATATCGTAAGTTTTGGTATCATGACCGGCTGCCTTCATCGGAGCTAAAATGGCTTCAAGATCGCCGAGGCGGGTGAAAAATGCCGGAGCATCCTTGTCATTGACGATGAAACTCCCTGAACCTGCCATGATCCGAACGCGGGCAATGCTCTGCTTTCGGCGTCCAATTCCTTCAAAATATTGCACAGACATATTTCTACTCCTTTACGCGACCAATTTCGGATTCTGGGCGCCGTGTGTATGCTCCGCACCACCGAAAATCTTGAGCCGCGTGATGAGATGGCGGCCCATTTTGTTGTGCGGCAGCATGCCCCACACGGCGGCTCGCATAACGCGGTCCGGATGGTTGCTTAACTGGTCGCGCAAACTTACCGTTTTCAACCCACCAGGATACCCCGAGTGGCTGTGATACATTTTTTCAGTCAATTTGGTGTGAGTTTTTGTGCCCGTGACTGTTATTTGTTGCGCATTGATGACAACCACGAAATCACCCATTTCCACACCGGGAGTAAAGCTCGGTTTGTGTTTGCCGAGCAGGAGCGCAGCAATTTTGGTCGCAATGCGACCCAGGTTCTCACCGTTCGCGTCCACCAGCAACCATTGGTGGTCAATTTCTGCGGCCTTGGGATAGTAAGATTTGTACACTTTTGTCTCTCCAAAAATTCAGACTATTTCAACAGATTATCATAACGTACTTCGACGAGCGACAAACCGCTTGCAGGAGCAAGGCTGGAAGGGATATTATGGCCTTTCCCGTTTTTCCCGATCCCGGAGGTTGACACGGGACTGCTCTTCAGTGCCCGAACCAGGTCCTCCACGGGAAGTCTTCCCTGTCCCGCAGCTACCTGGACGTACACCAGTCTGCGAACCATGCGGTATAAGAAAGCATCGGCCTGGATGTCGAAGGTCCACTCATCGCCATGGTGCATCCAACTGGCAAAAAAGACCGTTCGGACGGTGCTGGCTTTCGTTTTAGGCGGGGTCCCAAAGGCGCCGAAATCGTGCTTGCCCATCCAGATTGCTGCAAGAGGCGTCAGATCGGTCACTTCGGGCCAAACGCGCCAGGCATACCGTTCCCTCAGGGGATCCCGCACCTCGTCGCAAAACAATCGGTAACGATAATGTCGGACACTGGCGTCAAAACGCGGGTGAAAAGAATCCGCCGCCAAAAAAACTTCCCGCACCGCCATATCCCTCGGCAGGTTAGTATTCAGAGCCTTCCGCAAACTTTCGAGCCCATGACCCCAATTGAGGTCGAATGCAGCCACTTGCCCATTTGCGTGGGTCCCGGTATCGGTACGCCCTGCCAGGTACACGGTTTGTTTATCCCATCCGAGTTTGCGCAGGGCTTTTTCAAGTTCTCCCTGTATCGTCCGGGAAGGTGCCTGTCGCTGACTGCCCAGGAAGTGGGTACCGTCGTAAGCTAGGATAATCTGGTAACGAGCCATTTTAGGTGATCGGGTAATCCAAGATCAGGGAATTTGCCTGGCCACCTGACAATGAAACCGAAAAGTTCTACTCTTCGACGAGTTCAAGGATGGCCATTTCCGCTTTATCTCCAAAGCGGGGGCCAAGTTTGAGCACGCGCGTATAACCGCCTTTGCGTTCTGCAAAGCGGGGGGCAATCTCATCAAACAATTTCTTGACCACGTCATTGCTGTTGCCGCCCAGTCTGGCCACAATAAGGCGTCGGGCAGCCACTTTTTCATCATCGGTGGCATCCTTTATATTTCGGGCCACTGTGATCATTTTTTCAGCTTCGCCGCGAATCGCGGCAGCCTTGCTTACCGTGGTGCGAATACGTTCGTTTACAAAAAATTGCTTGATCAGGTTGCGCCGCAAAGCGATGCGCGCACCCTTCGTGCGGTTGAGTTTAAAACCTGCTACTTGGTGTCGCATTGTTCAATCACTCCGACTCTTTCTTGGGTTCATCTTTTAGGTAACCCTTTTCTCGCATCTTGAGGCGCAGTTCTTCGAGGCTCTTTTCGCCAAAGTTGCGGATGGACATGACCGCCTGGTCACCCTTCTCAAGCAGTTCCAATACATCGCCGACGGTGATGATACCCGTGCGTTTGAGCGAGTTGAAGACTCGTACCGAAAGGTCCAGGGATTCAACCGGTGTCTCGGATACTTCGCTGGTCAGGCGGGATCCGGAAACTTCTTTTTCCATCGCGATGGCAAGCGTCTCTTCACTGATACCAGCCACGTAGCGCAGATGCTCGATCAGGATTTTTGCTGAAGTGCTCAGGGCGGTTTCAGGTGCAAGCGCCCCGTCCGTCCAGATTTCAAGGATAAGTTTATCGTAATTGGTGCTCTGACCCACACGCGCCGACTGCACTTCCCAGTTGATTCTCTTCACCGGTCCAAAAATGGCGTCGACCGGCAATTCACCAATTGGCATGCGCCCGCGTTCATTGGAAGGAGCATACCCGCGTCCACGTTCAACGGTAAACTCAATATCCAGGCGCACTTTGTTGTTATCGGCCGTAAACAAGTATAGATCAGGATTAATGATCTTGATCTCCGGCGGAGCGATAATATCGGCCGCAGTAACTACGCCTTCACCACGGACTTCAAGGTGCATGCGTATGGTGTCCACACCTTCCATGATTATACGTAATTGTTTAACCTGCAGCATGACCTGCAAAACATCTTCACGTACGCCTGGGATGTCACTGAACTCATGCAGCACATCAATAATGCGGATGGATGTCACCGCAGCCCCTTCCAGGGACGATAGCAGCACGCGCCGCAAAGAATTTCCAAGCGTCACGCCATAGCCATGTTCCAATGGGCTGATGACAAATTTGCCATAATTCCGCGCCTCAGCTTCGCGCTCGATCTTCGGCATAACCATGTTAGTGATAGTCACGGTACCCTCTCATCGACGTACAAAACGGTACGCCGCGTCTAATACAATGGACTCGGATTAGCGCGAGTAGTACTCAACGATCAACTGCTCGTTCAGGTTGCCGTCAATCTCGGGACGCTCGGGCATACGCAACACACTCCCTGAAAGCGTTTTGATGTCGCGACTTAACCAAACCGGCGCATTTCGTGCCTCAACCAAGGCAGCCAATTCCTTGAAATACGTTGCGTCCATCGAGCCTGGGCGCACAGCGAGCAAATCGCCAACTCCCAGGTTCATCGACGGAACATCGGTGCGGCGGCCATTGATGGTGAAATGACCGTGTGTCACCAACAGTCTGGCCTGCGCACGGCTTGATGCAAATCCCAGTCGAAATACAACATTGTCCATCCGTGATTCCAGGATCTGCAGGAGCATTAAACCCGTGATGCCGTGCGTGCGCAACGCATGACTATAGTAGCGGCGGAATTGGCGCTCAAATACGCCGTAAATCCGGCGGGCTTTCTGCTTGGCACGCAACTGCTTGGCGTAATCGGATTCACGCCCGGTGCCGCGACGACCTCCGCGGCTGCCGCGGCTGCCGGTGGGGCCATGCTGACCGGGGACAAAACTGCGGCGTTCAAATGCGCATTTGGGAGTAAAACATCGCTCTCCCTTGAGGAACAATTTTTCACCTTCTCGCCGGCACAGTTTACAGGCCGGTCCAGTATATTTCGCCATACTTCCTATCCTCTTTAACCAAACTTAGACGCGACGTTTCTTTGGAGGCCGGCAGCCGTTATGGGGCACCGGGGTGACGTCAGCGATCGACTTGACCTTCAAACCCATCGCTTGCACTGCACGAATGGCATTCTCACGACCAGGACCAGGACCTGTGACGATGACATCCACTTCCTGGACGCCCATCGCCTGGGCGGCCTTGATAGCCTGTTCGGCTGCCAGGCGGGCGGCGAAAGGCGTGCTTTTCCGCGAGCCTTTAAAACCCACGGAGCCTGCACTTCCCCAGCAAAGGGTGTTGCCGTCCGGGTCGGTCACAGTCACAATCGTATTGTTAAAAGATGCAAAAACATGAACCTGTCCAGCTGATAACGTTCGCTTCCCTTTTTTGGCGCCGCTGGAACGGCGTGCAGATCGTACTGTCTGTGGCATAATTCCTCTCTAATTCCTTTTTCCGGATTACTTCTTACCGCCCTTGCGGCGTCCGCGCCCGGCAACTGTCTTCTTAATACCCTTGCGGGTGCGGGCATTTGTGCGGGTGCGCTGCCCGTGCACGGGCAGGTTTCGGCGATGTCGCAGGCCGCGGTAGCAGCCAATTTCCACCAGGCGCTTGATATTCAACTGTTCCTGGCGGCGCAGGTCGCCCTCGACCTTCCAATTTTTATTTATGTAATCGCGGATAGCCGCGACTTCAGATTCGGTCAGATCCTTCACACGCGTGTCCGGGGAAATCTTGGTCGCAGAAAGGATTTCGCGCGATCGTGCAGGGCCGATTCCAAATAAGTAATTCAGGCCAACTTCGACGCGCTTATTGCGCGGCAGGTCAACACCTTCGATTCTTGCCATATATCCTTATCCTATCCTTGTCGCTGTTTGTGCTTCGGATTTTCGCATATGATGAACAATACGCCTTTGCGCTTGACAATCTTGCACTTCGCGCAGCGCTTGCGAATGGAGGGACTTACTTTCATGATTGCTTTCTCCTTGCATATAGTTACTCAGCCAAAGGTTGAATTATACTTGCTCTACACACATCCGTCCAGTTTATATGTCATCTCTCAAAATCATGGGACAGTCAGGACGAGAGGGTCGCCCTCGGTGACGGCCACGGAATGTTCCTGGTGAGCCGTCAACGAACCGTCAGCAGAGACAACCGTCCACTGGTTGGAAAGGACACGGGTTCGATGTGTGCCGACAAGTACCATCGGTTCGAGGGCGATTGTCATACCGGGTCGCAGCAATACCCCGGTACCCGGAGTGCCATAATTTGGCACCTGGGGCCCCTCGTGCATCTTCCTGCCAACCCCATGCCCGGTGTATTCACGGACAACGTGAAATCCCTGGGCCTCCACATATTGCTGGATGGCGGCAGATACATCGCCTGTTTTATTCCCGGCGCGCATCAGGGCGATACCCACATTTAAGGCCTGTTCAGTCACCTCGATCAGCTTGGTTGCCAGGGGGGAGATTTGCCCCACTCCGGCAGTAAAAGCCGAGTCGCCTACAAATCCTTCCAGGACCGTCCCGCAATCCACTGAGACAATATCACCTTCCTGGAGCTTGCGATTCCCAGGGATCCCATGGACCAGCTGCTCGTTAACACTAACGCAGATGGAGGCAGGGAATGGCGGTGTGCCATAATTCAAGAAAGGCGAATAGGCACCATGTTTTTGCAGAATTTCCTCAGCAGCCGCGTTGAGGTCTGCGGTGGGTACGCCAGGTTGTAAAAGTTCTCGAACTCCAGCCAAAACATTGGCATTGAGACGTCCAGCTTCACGCATTAGAGCGATTTCAGCTGCATTTTTAATACAAATATCGCGATCCCAGGTCATGCCATCTTTCCAAGAACTGCCATCAAAGCTGCTGTAACCTTCTCGATCGGTTGGGTCCCGTCTATTTCAGATAGAAGCCCAAGCTGACGATAGTACGTGATCAACGGTGCCGTTTGGGCGAAGTAGACCTGGATACGTTTCTTCACAGTCTCGGCTTTGTCATCGTCCCGCTGATACAGCTCGGAAGCGTCGAAATCACAAACACCTGGTTTATGAGGTGGGTTGTGCTTCTCGTGAAATACATGTCCCTGTGCTCTGCATGTCCAGCGTCCACTCAGGCGTTCAATCAGCGTGGATTCGGTAGTGGTGATGTAAGGGACAAAATTTACTTTCCCATTAAACTCTGACAACAAATTCGTCAGGGAATCGGCTTGTACCGTGGTGCGAGGGAAGCCGTCCAAAAGGGCGCCTTCCTTGCAATCCGGGCGGGAAAGTCGGGACCGGATCATGCTGATGGTTACATCGTCAGGGACCAGCTCCCCTTTATTCATATACGCTTGCGCCAATTTTCCGAGTTCAGTCTCGTTCTTTATGTTCTCCCGAAAAAGATCTCCCGATGATATGTGTGGCAGGCCGGTGGCTTCAGCAATAAGCTCTGCCTGTGTGCCCTTACCAACGCCGGGGGGTCCGAGAAGAACAATGAAAGTGGGCATGGATAATTTTATTTCACAAGCTGGGCATCATCGTAGCCGTGAAGTTTTAATTCAGCATCAATATTCAGGAATGTATCCCGAACGACACCCACAACAATGAGCAGACCGGCCGACGAAACCAGGAAAATCGATGTGGATGACAACGCCGCACCAATACCGACAGCCTTCAGGAGCAAGTTGATGAGATATCCCAAAATAGCCACCAGGCCCAGGAAGAAAGCACCCGGAAGGGTGATCCGGCGTTGAACCTTGGTTAGATATTTTTGGGTGGGTGCACCACGGTTGATTCCGGGGATTTGCGCACCAACCTTCTTAAGGTTCTCCCCGTAATTCTGCTGGGAGAACATTACATCCGTATAGAAGAAAGTAAAGACAACCACCATCAGGAAATATAGCAACTGGTAGACCCAGTTATTGGGGTTAAAAGTGATCTGGGTGCCTGACGCAAAATTTTTCACCCAGGCAATTGTTGAACTGGTAAAGTAACTCGAAATGATCGCCGGGAACTGCAGTATGGCGCTTGCAAAGATGAGCGGGATCATGCCTGCCAGGTTAACCATCAAGGGCAGCGTCCCTTTGACCGGCATGGACATCCGGTTGCCGACCCGGCGACCCGGGTACATGACCGGTACATTTCGGCGGCCCTGCTGAACGTAAACGATCGCATAGATTACCGCAACCATCACCACGATCATTGCCAGCACCAGGATCCAGCCATACTGCTTGTCCGCCAGGAGGGTGCCGAACTGGGACGGGATTCGAGCCACGATACCGGCAAAGATGATCAAGGAGAGTCCCTGGCCTCGAATACCATACTCAGAGATTAATTCGCCCAGCCAGATGGCGAACATCGTGCCGCCGATCATGGTAATTAATACGGTCAGTGAAGGAAGCCATAGAGCAGCAGTAAACCCAAACGGTACGATTGCGGCTCCACCGCTTTGGGCTGAATATGAATTGAAAATGTTAATTTGACCAAGTGCAGAAAGTGTCGCCATGGGTACTGCCAGGTAGTAAGTCCACTTTTCCTGCCACTTGCGAGCCTCGCGCGGGTCCTCTTCCATTTTCCGTTGGAGCGCAGGAAAGATGGGGGTGAGTAATTGCAGGATGATCTGGGCAGTGATATATGGGTAAACGCCCATGGACAGCAAAGAGAAGTGCGAAACCGTGCCGCCAGAAAGCAGGTCAAGAAAGGAGAAAAAAGACCCTGTAGTGCTCAGGTTCGACATCAACGACTTGAGCGCGGCACCATTAATACCCGGCACAGGGACGTTGGCAGCTAACCGGAAGATGACCAGGATGATCAACGTCACAATTAATTTGCGACGGATATCCTGTGATTTCCAGAGATAACGCACACCCGAAAATGGGTTTTTCATAGTGAGGCTCCTCGTAAAAACGAGTTATCCAATCAACTCCACCGTGCCACCGGCAGCTTCAATTTTAGCCTTGGCACTCTTGGTCACACGGTCTACACACACCTTGAGCGCAATTTTTAACTCGCCGCGCCCCATGAGAGCCACCGGGTTGCGTGGATCCCGGATCAGGCGAGCCTGGTCCAGGGTCGCTGGAGTGACTTCGGCATTGGCCTTGAATGAGACTAATTGGTCAAGGTTGACTTCGTTATATTCAACCTCAGTGGGCGGAGTAAATCCCTTGCCTCGCACGAACGGCAGACGGCGGTAGAACGGCAATGCTCCGCCTTGTCGAGCCAGGTGCCCTCCGAAACCGGAGCGTGAAGCCTGGCCCTTCGTGCCGCGTCCAGCCGTTTTCCCCTGGCCGGCTGAAATTCCATGCCCGACGCGTTTTCGGTTCTTTTTGGACCCTGGATTGGGTTTGAGATCGTTCAGTTTCATGTTCGTTCCTATTCTTCGACACGAATCAGGTGGATCACCTTCGTCAACATACCGCGCATGGAAGGTGAGTCTTGATGTTCCACCGTCTGGTTAAGGTGGCGCAGGCCCAAAGCGTGCAAAGTAGCCTTTTGCGGGATCGGAAATCCAATTGGGCTGCGCACCAGGGTAATCTTTATGGTTTTGCCTTCGGCGTTTTTAGCCATGTTTCTTTTTCCTTTCCCAATAGGGTAACAATTCCTCTATTGGTTTGCCACGCCGGGCGGCTTCTTCTTTTGCCGACTTGAGCGCTTCCAGTGCCTGAAGGGTAGCCTGAACAATATTCAGGACGTTTGAAGATCCCAATGACTTGGTCAGGATATCGCGGATGCCCACAGCTTCAAGAACTGCGCGCACACCGCCGCCCGCGATCACACCCGTGCCTAGAGAAGCCGGCTTGAGCAGGATGACCGCACCGCCGACCTTGCCGGTTGTTTCGTGCGGGATGGTGGTCCCCGATAGGAAGACAGGGTGCATATTCTTACGGGCACGATCAGTAGCCTTGCGCATGGCATCCGGCACGGCATTCGCCTTCCCCACCCCCATGCCAACTTTGCCATGGTTATCGCCCATGATCAATGTCACGCGAAACTGGAACCGGCGGCCGCCTTTAACCACTTTGGCCACACGGGCAATTTCAATAACGCGCTCGTCCAAGGATTCTGCTTGCTGTTCAGCTTCTCTTACCTTGTAATCCAACATATTGCGTTCTCCAATCAGGCCTTAGAATTCAAGGCCGCCTTCACGGGCGCCATCGGCCAGAGCCTTTATCCGGCCGCTATACTTGAAACCGCCGCGGTCAAAAACCACCGCCTTTACACCCTTTACCTGCGCACGTTCGGCGACTGCTTTGCCAACCAACTTAGCCTGCTCGGATTTCTTCAGGCCCTTCATTTTGCTGCGTAGTTCCTCGTCGATCGTCGAGGCGGAAACGAGCGTATTCCCAATGTGATCATCGATCACTTGAGCATATATTTCAGAGAGACTTCGGAAGACGTTCAACCGGGGTCGTTGCGCCGTACCCAGCACATTCTTGCGTACCCGTGTGTGCCGGCGGACGCGTGCATCAGAACGCGATTTTTCAGTCATAAATTACTTCGCCGCCTTTCCAGCTTTTCCAGCTTTGCGTCGGATCTTCTCACCCTGGTAATGCAGCCCCTTGCCATGATATGGTTCGGGTGGGCGGACGTTGCGGACATTCGCAGCTGTTTGGCCGACCAATTCTTTATCGAAACCGCGCACAAATACCAGGCGGGTTTTTGTTTCCACATCAAAGGAAATTCCAGTGGGAGGTACCATTTCTACCGGGTGGGAGTAACCCATATTTAGCACCAGGTTCTTGCCGTTCATTTCTGCCCGGTAGCCTACACCTTCGATTTCCAAAACACGTTCAAAACCTGTGCTGACCCCGTGGATCATATTCGCAAGGACTGCACGCGTAGTCCCGTGCAAAGCTCGCTCAGCTGGCAGGTCAGATTTGCGGGTAATAACAATTTGACCGTTTTCCATGGCAATCACCACCAATGGGGAGAATGTGCGTTTCATTTCGCCTTTTGGGCCTTTAACGCTCACGCTCGAACCGTTGAGTTCGATTTGCACGCCGGTCGGAATAAGTACAGGCATTCGTCCAACTCGAGACACTTTATTTACCTCCTCTTCTACCAAACTTTGCAGAGGATCTCACCGCCCACACCCAACTGGCGCGCTCTCTGGCCAGTCATGATGCCTTTGGGGGTGGACAGGATGGCGACGCCAATGCCTGAAAGTACCCAGGGAATCTCTTGCTTCTTGGTATAGATTCGCCTGCCTGGCCGGCTGATGCGCTCCAGACCAGTCAGCACCGGCTTGCGCTCGCGGCGCTCCCCGATGTATTTGATCTTAAGTCGCAGTACCTTCTGGCTGGGGCGTTCGCCATCAGCAACTTCAAAGTTTTCCAGATACCCTTCTTCTTTCAAGATCTTGGCAATTTCAATCTTGACCTTTGAAAGCGGCATAGCCGTCAGGGCCTGACCACTCATCACGGCATTGCGGATGCGGGTCAACATATCTGCAATAGGATCAGTCATGCTCATTTCTTACCTCCACCCGGCTACCATGACGACTTCATGACGCCAGGGATTTTCCCTTCCAGCGCGTATTCACGGAAACAAATCCGGCACAGGCCAAATCGCCGAATGTAACCACGCGGGCGTCCGCAACGCGAGCAGCGATGGCGGACCTGGTTGGCATATTTGCGACGCATTTCACGATATTTCATACAAGTGCTTGCCATGGTTATTCTTCCTTCTTGAACGGCATGCCCAGCAGTGACAACATCAACCGTGCATGATCGTCGGATTTGGCTGTGGTCACAATTGTGACCTCCATGCCTCTAACTTTGTCAATCTTATCGTATTCAATTTCCGGGAAGATCAACTGGTCTCGCAAACCGAGCGTATAGTTGCCGCGTCCATCAAAGGCCTCGGCAGAAACGCCGCGGAAATCACGCACGCGTGGTAGAGCGGTATTAATTAGCCGGTCCAGGAAGGCCCACATTTTAGCACCCCGCAAAGTTACCTTGGTGCCGATGACCCTCCCCTCCCGTAATTTGAAGTTGGCGATACTCTTGCGCGCCTTGGTCATGACGGGTTTCTGGCCGGTTATGATCGTCACATCGCCCATCGCCGCTTCCAGCATTTTCGGGTTATCCATCGCTTCGCCGCCCAGGCCGATATTGACCACGATCTTTTCGATATGCGGTACCTGCATTACATTTTTATACATAAATGCTTTGCGAAGGGCCGCAACAACTTCTTTCTGGTATTTTTCCTGCATCTGATTCATATATTAATGCTCCACCGGAGGTTAATCGATCAACGCCTGGCAATTTTTGCAGACGCGGTGAGCACCTTCATCATCGCGCTGAACGCTAACACGACTCGGTTCGTTACACTTCGGGCAGATCAGCATAACATTCGAGATGTCCAAGGGTGCTTCGAACTTGATGCGTCCGGGATTAATGGTCCGACCCTGGGTTTGAACCTGGCGCTGGTGTTTGGTATGCACGTTTACACCCTGCACCACCACCCGATGCTCATCTGGCAGGACTTTGATAACCTCGCCGCGTTTGCCCTTTTCTTCAATTTTTCCGCTGATGATTTCAACGGTATCCCCTTTTCTGATCTTGACTCTCATCGTTCGCTCCTCAACTGGCCTAAAGCACTTCCGGGGCCAGCGAAACAATTTTCATAAAACCCTTTTCTCGCAATTCCCGTGCCACGGGGCCAAAGATACGACTGCCCTTGGGGTTTTGACCATCTGCATCCAGGATGACGGCAGCATTGTCATCGAACCGGATGTAAGATCCGTCTTCACGGCGCCATTCCTTGGTGCAACGTACGATAACGGCTTTAACAATTTCAGATTTTTTTATCGAACCTTGCGGAGTTGCTGATTGGACTGCTCCAACCACAATATCACCGATCCGGCCGTACCTTCGGGTGGATCCACCCATCACATGGATTACCAAAATTTCACGGGCACCGGTATTATCCGCAATTTTCAACCGCGACTCGTGCTGAATCATGGCTGTGCCTCCACAGGAGTCTCTCCGACTTCGGGAGCTGCCTCTTCTGGTGCAGCGGTGACCTCTACCACGCCCTTGTCAGCGGTGCGAATTTCATGTTTGACGATCGACTCGACCACCCAGCGCTTATCTTTCGACAGCGGGCGGCTTTCCACGATCTGCACCTGGTCTCCGATTTGGCACCCCAGTTCATCATGCGCTTTGACATGTTTGCTCAGATGAACCACCTTGCGGTAGAGCGGGTGCCGGAAAGTTCGACCAATCTCGACGACGACGGTCTTGGTCATTTTATTGCTGGTTACAACGCCAGTTATTCGACGGCGGTCATTCATGCTTCACCTTCCTGTACGGTCGCGCGGCTCCGTTCATTAAAAATTGTTTCCATGCGGGCAATATCGCGACGCAGCGAGCGCAGGTGACTGGTATCGGTTAACTGACCGGTAACCTGCTGAAAGCGGAGTTTCATCAACTCATCGCGCATATCCGAGATTTTTCCCTGCATTTCTTCAACCGACATTTTGCGAATTTCTTCGGATTTCATGATTACTCTCCCGCCGCGATGTCAGAACGGGCAATAATCTTTGTTTTGATGGCGAATTTATGCCTGGCCAGCCCCATTGCTTCTCGGGCGGCTGCTTCGTCCAAGCCGCCAATTTCGAACATCACGCGCCCCGGTTTGACGACTGCCACCCAATATTCCACGTTGCCCTTGCCTTTACCCATGCGGGTTTCAGGCGGCTTCTGAGTATAGGGCTTATCCGGGAAAATGCGGATCCAGACCTTGCCACGACGTTTCATGGCATGCACCAGGGCTCGGCGGGCAGCTTCGATTTGACGGGCGGTTACCCAACCCGGCTCCATCGCCATGAGGCCATAATCACCGAAAGAAATCTCAACACCTCGCGATTCCTTTCCCTTCATTCGTCCGCGCATTTGTTTGCGGTACTTTACACGTTTCGGCATTAACATAGCATCAACCTCACTTCAAAGTTGCCTTGTCTACTCACTAACGTAGACGCCTTCGGTGGTCTCGACTTTTTCTTCCACTTCGGTTTTCATCTCACCGTGATAAACCCAGACTTTAATACCAATCCGACCATAAGTCGTTGCAGCTTCAGCTCGGGCAAAATCGATATCTGCTCGCAAGGTCTGCAGCGGAACCCGGCCATCTCTCAGCCAAACCGTGCGTGCCATTTCCGCACCAGCCAGGCGTCCGGCTACTTCGATTTTGATTCCCTGGGCACCCTGGCGCATTGCCTGCTGGATGGCACGTTTCATCGCACGCCGGTAACTGATGCGCCGTTCCAGTTGATCTCCAATATTATGCGCAACCAGGTAGGCGTCGCAGTCAGGAAATTTAATTTCTTTAATGTCCAAATCCACTTTCTTGCCGGTCAGTCCCTCAAGGGCTACACGAACTTTCTTGATGCCCTCGCCTTTTCGACCAATCAGGATGCCGGGTTTGGCAGTAAAAACTGCCACCTTCAATTTTCCAGGATAGCGCTCGACGTCAATTCGGGAAACACCTGCCCTGCCCGATTCCCTGTATAGCATGTCGCGAATTGCAAAGTCCTGCAACAATTGCTCACGGTACTGGGCGCCCTCAGCGAACCAGCGACCCCGCCAGTCCTGAGTAACATTCAGGCGGAAACCAATCGGATGAACTTTTCGACCCATAAGATCTCCTTCTTCTCTTCTTTGCCGGTTAGGCAGCTTCCCGTTCTTGCAGGACGACGGTCACGTGTGATGTACGTCGCAGGATCGGCTTGAAGCGACCGCGTGCGCCGAAACGGCGCCACTTGCGGGTGGGTGCTTCGTCAGCAAAGATTTTCGCTACGAACAGGTCGTCGCGGCTTACGCCGAAGTTCTCCTCGGCATTGGCAACGGCGGATGCAAGTAGTTTTCCGACCGGCAAAGCTGCACTTTGAGGTGCAAAGCGCAGAATTTCCATTGCCTGCACTGCATTTTTCCCGCGCACCAGGTCAACAACCAGGCGCACTTTTTGAGCTGAAATGGTTAGGAAGCGCAATTGCGCACGAATATCATGAGTCATCTCAATACTCCTAAGCCGCCTTGGTCGACTTCTCAGCCGCCGTGTGGCCGCGGAATAGCCGGGTTGGTGCAAATTCACCCAGGCGATGACCAACCATGTTTTCCGTGATATAGATCGGAACATGTCGGCGACCGTCGTGGATCGCGATCGTGTGACCCACCATTTGCGGGAATATCACGCTCGCGCGGCTCCATGTGCGGATGACTTTCTTCTCGCCTTTTTGGTTCATCGCTTCGATCTTTTTTAACAGTTTTGGGGCAATGTATGGCCCTTTTTTCAATGAACGAGACATATTTGCAAACCTCGCTAACTCTCAGCGCCTTAGCGGCTTGACTTGCTGCGGTGGCGCACGATGTACTTTTCCGTCGACTTGTTTCGGCGGGTCTTGTAACCACGGGCTGGTCGGCCCCAAGGTGTTTTCGGACCGGGCATCCCGGTGGGCTGCCGCCCTTCACCACCACCATGTGGGTGGTCTCGTGGCGACATTGCGGTACCACGTACGGTTGGACGAATCCCCATGTGGCGTTTTCGTCCGGCCTTGCCCAGCTTGATATTATTGTGGTCCAAATTACCAACCTGGCCGATCGTGGCAAAACAAACCTGATTAACCAGTCGTACTTCACCCGAAGGAAGGCGAATTTGGGCATACTCGCCTTCCTTGGCAAGCACCTGGGCTGATCCACCCGCAGATCGGACGAGTTGTCCACCCTTGCCAGGTTTAAGTTCAACGTTATGAACCAGGGTGCCAACGGGAATGTTTGCGAGCGGAAGATTGTTCCCGGGTCTGATCTCGGCTTGAGGACCGGAAAGGAGTGTATCTCCCACCTTTATCCCCAGCGGAGCCACGATATACCGTTTTTCACCATCCGCATAATTCAAGAGGGCCAGCCGGGCAGTGCGGTTGGGATCATATTCGATCGCCGCAACCTTGGCAGGGATGTTTTGTTTATCGCGCTTAAAATCCAGGATTCGTATATAGCGACGATTTCCACCACCACGATGACGGACCGAGATGCGGCCTTGATTATCCCGACCACCATGCCCGCGCGGATGAATGATCAGGCTGCGCTCGGGGGTCGACTTGGTGATCTCTTCGAACGTATATCCGGTCATCCCTCTCTGTCCGGGTGTCGTTGGTTTATACTTTTTTACAGCCATTACTTTACCCCTTCAAGAAACTCGAGGGTGCTTCCCTCGGCGAGGGTAACAATCGCCTTCTTGAAACCAGCATCCCTGATCATCAAGCGGCGGTTGCGTCGACGGCTGCGTTTACCAGCCGTATTTAATATGTTTACACGCGTGACCGTTACTTCGAATAATGTTTCGACGGCATCTTTTACCAGGGTTCGAGTTGCACTGGGAGCCACCTCGAAGGAGTACTGGTGAAGTTTGCTGGTCTGATAGTTCGACTTCTCAGTAACAAGCGGGCGGCGAAGTACATCATATATCGTTATCATGCTGCCCTCCTACACCAGAAAAGACTTTAACACGTCCAATGCCTTGAGCGGCATGACGAGTTTGTCATATCCAAGCAGGTCCCGGATATTCAAATAGTTGGCCATCAGCAGCCTGGCATCCGGGAGATTGTTGGTTGAACGAGCCACAATATCATACTCAGCGTCTTTTTCCGCCACCAGGATCAGGACGGTGGCATCCCCCACCAGGACATTCAAAGCCTCGGCCATTAACCGCGTCTTGGGCTCGGACAGCACAAATTCATCCACGATTACCAGTCCTGCATCCGCTGCCTTGGCAGTCAATGCAGAACGCAGTGCAGCCCGGCGCATCTTTAAAGGCATGTGCTGGGTGTACTTGTGAGGGTGCGGTGTATGGATTTTGCCGCCGTGCACCCACTGCGGAGCGCGCGTGGACCCCTGGCGGGCGCGACCGGTCCCCTTTTGCTTCCATGGTTTTTTACCACCACCGGAGACTTCGCTGCGCGTCTTGGTGCTGTGCGTGCCCAGGCGGGCATTTGCCATTTGCTGCAGGTAAGCCTGGTGCATCAACGCGATATTTACAGGGGCTTCGAAGATCTCGGCCGGAAGTTCAACCGTCTTGACCTTTTCACCCTTCATGTTGAGAACGTCTGCCTTCATAGTTCCATTGCTCCCATCATCCGCGCTATTGCTTGCGCGCTTCCTGGACAACAACCAGGCCGCCTTTGGACCCGGGGACGGCACCGGTAACGCCAAGAAGATTTCGTTCAGCGTCAACCAGGACCACCTTGAGACCAGAGGAAGTCACGCGCTCATGACCCATGTGACCCGGGCGGCGCGAGCCTTTATAAACACGACCAGGAGTCGTCGTTGAACCGTTCGATCCGGGGGCGCGCAGGCGGTCCGATCCGCCGTGTGTCTTTGGTCCGCCGGCGAAATGGTAGCGTTTGACCACACCGGCAAATCCCTTGCCTTTGCTGGTGCCGATGACATCCACGCGCTCGCCGATGCCGAATACCTCGACCGTTAACTTGTCACCGATCTTGTATTCGGAATCGTTGCTGCGAAATTCGCGCAAAAAACGCAGTGGAGGCAATTCGTTTTTCTTGAGGTGTCCCAGCTGGCCTGAGGTCAGTCGCTTGGGTTTTGCCTCTTGGAATCCGAGTTGCACCGCTGCGTAGCCTTCCTTTTCCGGAAGGCGTACCTGCGTTACGTAACAAGGCCCAGCTTCGATCAGAGTTACCGGTAATGCCGCACCGGTCTCGTCGAAGATCTGGGTCATGCCGATCTTCTTGCCAATCAGCCCTTTTAACATGCTCGGTTTTCTCCTTCGAAGAATATATTGAGACTGTCAGCCGGGCTTGGCTGCATCATCTCGGTCACAGCACAGTCAATCGGCCTGCCGCGGCACACAGTCTTGTGGGGCCTACGAACAGAACCGTTCTTGTGCTGCCTTTTATCTAACCCGTCCAACCATTTTTACGGTTCACCTGGTTAGAGTAAATGACATGCTTAGATTTTAATCTCGATATCCACGCCCGCCGGAAGGTTGAGCCGCATTAGCATATCAATCGTCTTGGAATCTGGATCGAGTACATCGATCAGACGGTTGTGCGTACGGATTTCAAAATGCTCATGCGAGTCTTTGTCAATGAAAGTCGAGCGGCGTATTGTAAACCGTTCTATCTTGGTTGGCAAGGGTACCGGGCCAACCACATGTGCACCAGATCGCTCGGCTGTTTCAACAATCCGCTTGGCAGACTGGTCGAGGACTCGATGATCGTATGCTTTAAGGCGGATGCGGATTTTCTGTTTGGTCATATCATTTTACCTATTCGATGATTTTAGTGATGACGCCCGCGCCGACGGTGAGACCGCCTTCACGGATGGCGAACTTGGAGCCTTGCTCGAGTGCCACTGGGACGATCAGG
>Ga0209014_10000815_pt1 | contig 18237 bp, 18 predicted proteins | sample BarGraNGADG00212_FD_184491 | JGI IMG/M metagenome (GOLD analysis project Ga0209014, IMG submission 184491) | Arctic peat soil microbial communities from Barrow, Alaska - Barrow Graham LP Ref core NGADG0002-212 (SPAdes) (version 2) | ecosystem: Environmental > Terrestrial > Soil > Wetlands >...
GCTTAAAAGTCCCCTGCTCTGCCGCTGAGCTACCGGCCCATAGTTGGTTCGCCAGTCTACGACCGCAGCCGGACCCGACGTGTTCGGTTTCAAAGCCGGTCACCGCCGACGCGTGACCAACGGCACTGGCGAGAGACGGCCCTGCGCTGAGAGAAATAGGTCACCATGCAAATCAACGCAACCGTGACCATCGAGGAGTTCGACGCCGCCGGGAACACCTGGCGGACGTGCACCAGCCATATGGTGCGCGCCAACGTCGAGCAATCAGTCGCCGCAGTACGAGCGGGCTACAACATGGAGCGGACCAGAATCAAGGTCGATGGCCAAGTCGTGGCCGAGCCTCACCGCCGATAACCCGGCGCCCCAGTAGCGAAGGCGATTCGGTTATAGGTGACGAGCGGCGACCGGATCACGGGCAAGCACCGTAGCCCCATCGCCTGGTGTCGCCGCGTCCGTCTGCCCTAGAGTTCAGCGGTGGACAAACGGGCGCTGCAGGACCTGTTTGCCTACATAGGCTGGGCGTGGGATCAGATCAAGATGGCCATCCCGAGCGAAGAGACCCTGCTCGCCGTCGCTCCCGGGTCGGGTTGGCCTGCGCTTGCGCAACTGCCTCGGGCACATCATCCTCGCCTACGACCGCTGGCTGCCGGCAATTACCGACCTCGAGAGCCGACCGCTGCCCGACCTGCCGCCCGATGACTACCTGACCTTGGCACAGATCGACGCCCACCGGCGTCGGACACGCGAACCGCTGGAGTCCCATCTGACGGCTTGGACAGACGCCGATCTCAGTCAGCAGCACGGCGTGAACATCGACGGCGAAACCATTCGCTACAGCCGCGCCGAGCTGATCACACACCTGCTCCTCCATGAGCGCGGCCACCATGGCGATGTGACCACGCTGCTCTGGCAGATCGGTCTCGAGGCCGAGATTCCGCTCGAGTACCGCTTCCACCTCGGTCGGGACTGAAAGGCAGGGAAGCCGCGCTGTGCCGGATCGACTCGTCCTCGGGACTCTCGCCGGGTTTGCGCTCGTCGTCGGCTCGATGGCGCTCGTCTGGTACGTGCGCCGCCGGCGCGCATCGTCGATCGACGACCCATCGATCCTGCTCGCGGCGCCGCCGGAAGGAATGACCCCAGCGGTTGCGGCGCACGTAGGCGGGGCGCCCATGCGCCTCTCGTTCATGGCCGCGCTTCTCGACCTCGCGAGTCGCGGCGAGATCACCTTCGTCGAGGAGAGCGTGAGCGGAGAGGCGGCGGAGGTGGGCATCGATATCGGCGGCGTCGATCCGAGCGACCCGCGGATCGAGCGCAACCGCCGTCAACCCGCCGGCGAAGCCGAGTCGTGGGTTCTGGGCCAGCTCGAGCTGTCCGTTGGGCACCCTCGGCACGCACCCTGGGACAGTAACGCGCTGGCCGACACGAACTTCCCGCTGCTGATCGGGGCCAGCGAGGCCATGCTGGGGGCGGTGCTGCGCGAGGCTGATCAGAAGCCTGAGGACCAGACCAGCTCGTCGGCGGTCGCGCAGCGAGAGAAGGGACTTCTATCCGGCGGTCCACCCGACGCGGCCGCGGTCGAAACCGCCTACGAGGCGCGGACCGGGCACCCGATGCCTGCCAGCGCAGCGCAGGTGGTCGAACAGCTGACGCAACTCGCCACGCCCAACCAGTCGGCCGCACCCGACCAGACCGCCGTGTCTCCCAAACTCCACATCGGCGCGAAGGATGCCCGGGCGCTGACAACGCCGATGCTCTTCGGCACGTTCCTGGACACCTACATCCAGCGCCACGGCTGGCTCGGTTCGCTGCCCGTGCTGACCCGGCTCCGCTGGCACATCGTCGGCGGCGTCGCGGTAGTGCTCGGCATCGCGGTCATGTCGATCGGCGTCGACGCCTTCTCGGACGCGCAGGCGGGGTTCGGGCTCGGCCTGTTCTTTGGCGGTCTCGTCGCGTACTGGCGGGCGCCAGTCATGGTCCAGCCCTCCGTTAATGGCGGCCGCGTCCGCGCCCAGCTCGCGGCCTATCGGCGAACGCTGCAAATGACCTTTCAGCAGGCGTCCTCGATCCGCGACGCCGTGGGACCAACCGGACTGGCCTGGCTCTCGACGCCCGACCAGGCGATCGCGTGGTCAGTCGCCCTGGGGCTGGCGCCGGACGTGGCCGCGGTGCTCGCGCGGAGTGCTCCGCGCGGCGACGAGACGGACGACGAAGAACCGGCGTGGTTCAAGCCAGGCCATGGCAAAAAGCAGGTCGCGTCGCCGGCCCAGATGTTCGTCGGCATCGAGAACATCGGCAGCACGGGCGCCGCATTACCCGGATTCCTGCGTCCGATGCGCTCCTGGTGGCCGTCGTAGCCAACAGGGGCCACAGCCGCTAGGCGGGTTGTCCCACCGTCTCTGGCGAGCGCGCCAGGGCGTCGTCGAGGCGAGCGACGAACGGCGTCGCCCCAAGTCGTACGAGGATCTCGCGCGCTGCCTCGGCCGCGGCACGAACGTCTGGGTCCGCGGGATCGAGGAGCGTGGACATGTCCAGCCCGCACAATGCCTCGTCCCAGGCGAGACCCAGATCGCGCCACGCCCGGAGCGCGTTGCGGTATAGCGCGAGCGCATCGGCGGATCGGCCCTCCAACGCCGCGATGCCGGCGCGGAGAGTCACTCGATCGGCCTCGATCGCCGGGCCGTGGAGCCCCGAGGCGTCCACGCCGGCGAGATCTGCCCTGGCCGCCGCTGCGTCGCCGAGCCACAGGGCAGCGCGGGTGCTGCGGGCGAGGGAGACCGGCCGGTATTCCGTCAGCAGCTCACCGGTCCGCCGCCATGCGTCGGCGGCATTTGCCAGCCGGCCCTCCCCGAAGGCGCGGAACGCCGCGGCCATCGCCAGCGTTCCCAGCATGTTCGGGTCCGTGCTCGAGCCGACGAGCTCCGCCATCTCCTTGGTGATGTCCTCGACGTGCTCGCCGCGCAGGCCCCTGAGCATCATCGCCACCTGGAGCAGCGCCAAACGGTCGACGGTCTCGTTGTCCTCGGCCAGCATCGTCTCGAGTTGGGCAGCCGCCCATGGCCAGTCGCCGGTACGGAGCGCTGCCTCGATTCCGTTGGCCGTGCCAAAGACGACCATGCTTCGCTGGCCGAGGCGGCGGGCCAGCGGGAGCCCGGCCTGGATAATTTCGAGCGCGGTGCGTGGGTCACGGTTCGCCTCGATGCTCGATCGGTTCAGCGTCGCCCGAATCATGATCAGGCCGAGACCATGCGTTTCGGCCACGGCGTAGCCGGCGGCGACGGCGCCCAGGCCTTCAATCTGCCGTCCGATATACGAAAGCGACGTGCCCTTCGTGACGAGCAGATCGGCGACGATAGCTGCCAGATCAGCATGCTCGGCGGCCTCCAGGGCCCGGTCGGCCGCTGCGATCGCCTTCACGTGGTCGTCGGCCAGCAGATAGGCCCGAGCCAGCTGACCCCCAAGGGCGATCACGGCCGGGTCGGCGGCCATGTCGGCGAACTCGTTAGCGGCCGGCTCGAGCAGGGCCATTGCATCAGTAGTTCGGTATGAGGTGCTCAGGGCTCTACCCTGGGCCATCGTGGCGCGGGCAATACCGGAACGGTCGCCGAGTGCCCGCTGTGCCTCGACTGCGGCGCGGAGATTGCGGTCGGCGGCGTCATATCGGCCCGCCGCGGCGGCCGCATCACCCGCCAGCTCGAGCAGCTCTGCGCGGCTCGCTGGTTCGGCAGTGACCCCGAGGGCCTGCTCGTGGAGCGCTAGAGCCTGCTCGTGGGAGCCCAGTGCCGTGGCCCGCTCTGCTGCCGCCCGCAGGGAGACACGCGCCTGGGCGCCGAGGGCATCCGCCTCCGGACCATCGGCCGCGTTCTCGCGGGCCGCGAGATAATGGCCGGCGAGGGCAGCGGCGATCTCGTCGGTGCCCAGCGATTCGAAGTAGCGGGCGGCGGCGAGGTGACGCGTCTTGCGGTCACGCTTGGCCAGCGTGTTGTAGGCGACCTCACGAATCAACGCCTGCACGAAGGCGTACTGGCCTCGCTCCGGGCTGCGCGGATCGGTCTCGCGTGCAAACAGCTCACGCCGCACCAGCCCCTTCAGGCGGACCTCGAGGGTCGACTCGTCGACGCCCGAGATTGCCGACAAAGCGGCCGGCGTGAAGCTCTGGCCGAGGACAGCGGCGTCGAGCATGAGACTCCGGTCGGCCGGATCGAGACCGTCGAGGCGGGCGGCGATCAGGGCGGTCAGCGTCTCGGGCACAGCCAGCGCCGAGAGATCCCCGGTCGGCGTGTAGGTGCCGTCACCGGCGGCCTGCAGCCGCCCTTCGGCGACGAGCATGCGCACGGTCTCGACGGCGTAGAGCGGGATCCCCTCGGCCCGGGCGACGACGACCCGGACGGCGGCCTCGGGCAGGCCGGGGACGAGGCCGGACAACAGCTCGCGCATGGCCGACTCGGAAAGCGGCTCGAGGTACAGGCTGGTGAAGTTCCGCCGACCGGCGCCCCAGTCGGGGCGACGGTCGATGAGCTCCGGCCGGGCGAGCGTGACGATGTAGAGCGGGATGGCGCGGCTCCACTCGAGCAGGTGGTCGATGAAGTCGAGCGTCCCGGTGTCGGCCCAGTGGAGGTCCTCGAAGACGAGCACGACCGGCTGGACCGCCGCGAGGCGCTCGAAGATCGTCCGCCACGCGCCGAACAGCTGCTCCGAACCAATCCCAGTCTGGATGCCCAGCAGGACGAGCACCGCCGGCTCGACCCAGCGCCGCTCTGCATCGGTAATTGCCAGCGTGTCGAGGAGCGCACCGACCGCGGCACGGGTCGTCGGCTCGTCGTCCGTCTCGGCCAGTCCGGCCCGCCGGCGCATCATCTCGCTCAAGGCCCAGAAGGTCAGCCCCTCGCCGTAGGCGGGCGAGCGACCACGATGCCAGTAGACGCCGCCGACGATCCCGTCGATGTATTTCTCGAACTCCCACACGAGACGGCTCTTGCCGATGCCGCCGATCCCGGTAACCGAGACAAGGCGCGTGCGCCCCTCGCGCGCCGTGGCGTGGAAGAGGTCCTTGATGAGCCGCAGCTCGTCGTCGCGCCCGACGAAAGGCGCCTCCAGCGTGTCCGACCGCCCGCGGCCACCGACCTCCGCTACGACGCGCATGGCGCGCCACGCTGGCACGGGGGCGACCTTGCCCTTGAGGATCTGTTCGCCGGCGGGCTCGAAGGCGATCGCGCTCGACGCGGCGCGCTGGGTGGCCTCGCCGACCAGCACGGTGCCGGGCAGCGCAACCGACTGAAGCCGGGCGGCGGTGTTGACGATGTCGCCTGCGACCATGCCCTGGTTCGCTGCGCCTAGCGTCACCGCAGCTTCACCGGTCAGTACGCCGGCCCGGGCACTGATGCCGGGACCCACGCTGCGCACGGCATCGACCAGGTCGAGGGCCGCCCGTACGCTGCGTTCGGCGTCATCCTCGCGCGCCGTCGGCGTGCCCCAAACGGCCATCACCGCGTCGCCGATGAATTTCTCGACGGTGCCGCCGTAGCGGCCGATCACCTCACTGGCGAGGTCGAAGTAACGGGTCAGAGTTTCCCGAACCTCTTCGCTGTCGCGCTCCTCTGCGAACGGGGTGAAACCGACGAGGTCGGCGAACAGGACCGAAACGAGCCGGCGCTCGGCCGAGGTGGCGGCGGGCTGCGACACGACCGCCGGCCTGGGCACCTGGCCCGGCGCCGCGGTCGGGGCGGAGGCCGCGTCGGGCAGCGGGGTGGCGCACTCTCCGCAGAACTTCTCGCCCGGCTGGTTCGCGGCCCCGCACGATGGGCAGACGGCGGCCAACGGCGAAGCGCACTCGGAACAGAACTTGCGGCCAAGCCGGTTCTCCGTCCCGCAGTTGGAGCAGATCAAGCGCGATCCTCGAGTGACATCACGCAGTGGAGCGTAGCGCAGCAGACTCGGTGGCTTGCGGACGCTGTCGTAGCGACGCGGCGAATGGCAGTCCATCCGGCGAGTAGAAAGGGCGGGTCGGCTCTATAGAGAACGCCGCCGTCTGACCGACTGTTCGCTCGGAAGGGCAAGAAGTCCGGTGGCGGAGCCGTGGGCGGAACCCGGCAACGCCGCCGAGAGAATCGGGGGCCTATGTCCACCCCTAGCGACGGCCTGTACGCAGCCCTTCTCCAGCGCGGCTTGTCACGCCGCACCCTGCTCAAGTTCGGCGCCGCGATGGCTCCCAATGGGCAGCACCGCCCGAGCTATCAACGCTGCAGTCGCGGAAATCAGGGCGGTCACTGTGGAGATCAATACGCCACGGCCAACGAATGGGCCTCCGAACAGCTCGCCAAATGCAATCCCCTCGGCTAATGCCGCCGCGACGATGAACGCGGCATCCGACCTACGGGGCGTGACTGTCGTATTCATCACACGGTTCTCACGAGTGTCAGGATCGGGTGGTCGATCGGCGCGGAAGGGCTGGGCAGACGCTCGGGCAAACCAAGGTGGCCAACCTAACGATCGGCGCTCAAAACTCGCCGCGGCGTGCGAGACCGCGACGCTCGCCGCGATGTCGCTCGCGGTGCATGGCCTGGACGCCCGTTTTGCCTTCCGTCATACCAACGCTTGACCAGCTCCACGAGGGTCAGGTAGGCGACGACGATCCCGACCAGCAGTGGCCAGAACACAAGAGGCAGGCCGGTGAACCCGAGAACGTCGCCGAGGGGACTGAGCGGGATGATCACCGCGGCAGCCAGGGCACCCGCGATCGCCGCCAGGAGCGGCTTGCTCGGGCGACTCCGCCAGAACGGGCTGCGCCGGGTCCGGATCACCAGGACGACCAGGATCTGGGTGAAGAGCGATTCGATGAACCACCCAGTATGGAAAGCTTGAGCGTCGACGCCGAGGATCAGGAGCAAGAGCCCGAAGGTCACGAAGTCGAAGAGCGACGATAGCGGCCCGAAGATGAGCATGAACCGCTGGATCCCGTGGACGTCCCAGCGGGCCGGCTCGACCTCCACCTCGGGGTCAACCGTGTCGGTCGGGATAGCCGTTTGGGATGCGTCGTAGATCAGGTTGTTGAGGAGGATCTGGCCGGGGGTCATGGGCAGGAACGGCAGCAGCAACGCCGCGACCGTCATGCTCAGCATGTTGCCGAAGTTGGAGCTCGTGCCCATCCTGATGTACTTGAGGGTGTTGGCGAACGTGCGCCGGCCCTCGATCACGCCGCGACTGATCGCTTCGAGGCTGGGCTCCAGCAGGATGATGTCGGCCGCCGAGCGCGCCACGTCCGTCGCGTTATCGACGCTGATGCCGACGTCGGCCGCGTGGAGAGCCGGCCCGTCGTTGATGCCGTCGCCGAGGTAGCCGACGACGACGCCCGCGTCGTGGAGCGCCGCGATCACCTGCAGCTTCTGGTCCGGGTCGACGCGGGCGAAGATGGTGGTCCGCTTCGCCCGGGCCACCAGCGCCCGATGGTTGAGCTTGCGCATCTCATCGCCCGTCAGGACGCCTTCGACCTCCAGACCGACCTGCGTCGCGACGTGGCGTGCCACGAGGTCGTTGTCGCCGGTGACGATCTTGAGGGCCACACCCTGGCTGGCGAGCTTCGCGATCGTCTTGCCGACACCCTTCTTGGGCGGATCGCTGAACAGGATCACTCCCTCGAAGACGAGGTCGCGCTCGAGACGCGCCGCGTCGTCGAGGGTCGCCGCCGCAGCCCCCTTGCCGGAGACCTTCAGCTCGTCGGCGGACAGCAGCCGTGACCCGACGGCCACCATCCGGAACCCCTCGGCAGACGCCGAGTCGACGAGCTCGGCCAGGCGCTTGTGCTCGGTCGCCTTGATCCGCCGGGCCGCGTGGTCCTCACGGACGGCGCTGCAGCGGAGGATCACCGCCTCAGGCGCTCCCTTGGTCACGAGCAGGGGCTTGTCGCCCTCGCGCTGGACGACCACGCTCAGGAGTCGCCGGGAGAAGTCGTACGGGAGTTCGGCAAGCTTGCGGTACGCGGCGAGGTCCGTCGGCTCTGGGGTGCCCGACAGCAGGGCCGCATCGAGGGGATTCGTGAAGCCCGTCTGGAAGTGGCTGTTCAGGTAGGCCAGCTCGAGCGTCTGGTCCGCCTCGACCTTGTCCTCTCCGTCGATCCCCACCGCCTTGACGAACTCCAGCCGGCCTTCGGTCAGGGTTCCGGTCTTGTCGGTCGCGAGGACGGTGACACTGCCGAGGTTCTGGATCGCGGGCAGGCGCTTCACGAGCACGCCGTGCGCGGCGAGCGCATGGGCGCCCTGGGTGAGGTTGAGCGTGACGATCGCGGGCAGCAGCTCGGGCGTCAGGCCCACGGCAAGCGCGATCGCGAACAGGAGCGAATCGAGGATAGAGCGATGTAGTCCCAGGTTGATGGCGAGGACCGCGATGACGAGGATCGTCGTCACGCGGAAGATGAGGATTCCGAACGCCCGAACGCCGCGCTGGAAATCGTTCTCCGGAGCGCGTTCGGCCAACCGGCGTCCGATCTCGCCGTAGCTCGTGCGCGCCCCGGTCGCGGTGATAACCGCGTGACCCGTACCGCTGACAACGCTCGTCCCGAAGAACACGAGTCCGTCGCGATCGGCCTCGTCGGTTGGATCGAGGACACCCTCCAGCGGGGTCTTGGTTGCAGGCACCGACTCGCCGGTGAGCGACGCCTCGTCGACGTAGAGATGCGTTGCCTCGGTCACACTGCCGTCAGCCGGGACGATGTCGCCGGCGCTCAGAACCACGAGGTCGCCTCGGACGACGTCGTGGATCGGGACCTCCAGCTCCTTCCCGTCGCGCATGACGGTCGCCCGCAGCGTCAGGCGCGCCTGAAGGGCGGCAACGGCCGACTCGGAGCGGGTTTCCTGGACGAATCCGATCACCGCGCTCAGGACGACGATCGCCAGGATGATGGCCGCATTGACCTGGTCGCCAACGACGAGGCTGACCAGGCTCGCCGCAACCAGGATCAGAACAAGCGGGCTCGCGAGCTGGGCGAGCAGGATCGAGAGTGGAGTGCGTCGCCCGCTGCCGCCGATTGCGTTCGGTCCGTCCGCTCGCAGCCGGTCAGCGGCCTCAGTGGCGGTCAGCCCGGTCCGGCCTGCAGGCGGACTGGTGCTGGCGACCGGCATCGTGACGGGGGCTCGTGCTGCAGCATGTCGAGCAGGCATCGAACGTCACCCGTCCCGAATCGGGCCCTGATACGCCTTGAGAGCCGGTGCGGTCCGCTCCACGTTGGAATGATGCGCCCCGGAGTGGACGCATGCGGGCGCGTCCCGACCCCAGAAAGGCGCCCGGCAACGCCCAGCGCCGGGCCGGGCGCGGCCGTCAGGTCGTCTTGCCGGCGCCGGCGATCTCGGTTGCTTCCAGGTCAAGAACGATGCTGACCTCGTCGCCGACGACCATGCCACCGGCCTCGAGCGCCTTGTTCCAAGTCAGTCCCCAGTCGGCGCGCCGGATCTTGGTGTGTGCCTCGAATCCGGCCAGGCGGTCGCCCTTCATCCCGGGGGCAATGCCGTCGATCGTGGCATCGAGCACGACCGGTCTGGTGACGTCGCGGATCGTCAGGTCACCGCCGATCTTGAACGCGTCGCCGGCGGCGGCGATCGTCGCGCTCTTGAACGTCAGGAAGGGGAATTGCTTGGCGTCGAGGAAGTCGGCCGAGCGGAGGTGCTCGTCGCGCACCGCCATGCCCGTATTCACGCTCTCGGTCGGGATGCGCACCTGGACCGAGGAACGCGTGGGCTCCGCCTCATCGAAGTGGATCACACCTTCGACCCCGGTGAAATCGCCACGGACCGTAGCGACCATCATGTGCTTGACGGAGAAACCGACGCTGGAATGCGCCGAGTCGATGTTCCAGGTGGTCATCCCGTCCCCTTCCTTGCGTGGCCGTCGGCAATGATGCCGGCGAGTAGGCCGGCGATCACCCCGACCAGGATCCAGGTGATCTTCCGCATTGGTGTGTCCTTTCGTTCGTTGGCTGATGTGAGTCGGGCACGCCGAACCAGAGCGCCAAGCAGGGTTCGCGCGCCCGAGATGATCTAGCTCTTGGGCCTCCGCAGCGCGGTCTGAACATCGCCCAGCGCCTTCTGGGCGTCGCCCTGAAGCTGCTTGGTCTTTCCCTGGGCCTCCTGCCCCTTGTCGCCGGTCACCTTGCCGGCGGTCTCCTCAACCTTGCCCTCGGCACGGGTGATGGTTCCCTTGACGCGCTGTTCGGTCATGTCGGTACTCCTTCGTTCGCTAGCCGTACGCTGTGATGCCGGTGGTGTCAGGCCCGCTCGCGCCGGAAGATCCGCATCGTCCAGATCAGGACCAGCTCGAGGATCGTCCAGCCCACGAGGGCCACGATGGCGGTCACGTCCAGGGTCGATCCGGCGGCGTTCAGGGAGTCGGCCCGGAGGATGCCCGCGAACGGCGCGACGAGCGCTTGGCTGACGTTGAGGACGCCCGCGACAAGATCGTTGGATGGCCGTGCATCGAGCAGCAGCAGAACGACGCGGGCCACGATGACGAGCTGAATGAGCCCGAATACAAGGACGATGAGGCGCCGGGCGTATTCGGCTACGCCCGGGCCAGCGCTCGTGGTGAGATGGCTGTCCGTTCGGACCGTCTCCTGACCCGCGGCGAGCGGGGGGCCCTGGGTGACGACCGTCCGGTCGACCTGTTGAATGGCCATGGCTTCCTCCTGACGCCGCAGGCCGTCAGACCCGTAGGACTGGGAAGAACCCTGTGGACGTGAGGACACGATGTCACGCCCCTTGGGCATTGTCATGAAGGATCGTCATGTGCCCATGTGGGGGCAATGAGATGACGGACTGTCATGACGCGCCCCCGCCGGGACCGCACAGTGTCCGTACGTCCATAAGGAGCCTCTAATGAGTGCTGAGTCCATCGTCATCGTCGTCGTCATCGTCCTCATCGTGCTGTTCGTACTGGGTTACTTCGGGCGTGGTCGGAGACGCGGCTGATACCAGCGGTCGACCTCGCTTGTTGGCGTCCCAGCTCCGATTCGGTCCGGTGGCGCCAGCTGATCCCGCATCTTTCTGCCCGCACTGTCAGGACCCTGCTCCCTCTCGGTCCTGACAGCGAGCCCGGGCCATCCACGGCGCACTGAAGTGACGAACGGCATGCGGGGGCTCGGCCTCGTCCTCGTTGCGCTGCTGACAGCTGCCTGCGCTGTCGACCTGCCAGCGACGACTGCTGTGCCGTCGGTCCCCACTCCGAATGCCGCGACGACCGCCGCGCCAACTCTGACGTTGACGCTGGCGCCGCCGCCGCAGACATCAGCGCCGACACCGACATCAGCGCCGACACCGACATCAGCGCCGACACCGACATCAGCGCCGACAGCCACACCCGCTGCGCAGCCATCACCATCGCCCAGTCCGACCACAGCCCCGAAGGCCGTCTTCATCGTCGGACCGACCGACGACCAGACCGACAGCAACCTTGCATCGGCCGAGGCGATGGCCGAACAGGCCGAGTCGGCGGGCATGGACGTGCGCCGGGTGTTCTTCCCGCACGCGACCTGGGACAACGTGCTCGCCGACGTGCAGGGCGCCAGCCTGGTGGCGTACTTCGGCCATGGCTACGGCTGGCCCAGCAACACCACCAGCCTGACCGAAAGCCGCCAGGACGGGATGGGCCTCAACTCGTATGACGGCAGCGGACCGGCCGAGGTCAACTACTACGGCGCGACCCTGATCAGGCAGAACATCCGCCTCGCGCCACACGCGCTGGTGTTCGTGATGCATGGCTGCTACACCGCCGGCAACGGTGAATTGGGCGCGCCCATCCCTACGTTGGATGTGGCACGACAACGGGTCGACAACTTTGCCAGCGGCTGGCTCGCGGCCGGCGCCGGCGCAGTGGTGGCCCTCCAGTGGGGCACGCGCTTCAACTACCCCGATGCATTGACGAACACCGACTCGACCATCGACCAGCTCTTCATGAGCCCGCACGAGTACGTCGGCTGGAATGACCTCTACTTCGACTCCCAGCGCACGCCTGGCGCAGTCAGCCATCTCGACCCCGATCCCAAGCTCGGCTACTTGAGGGCAGTCACGGGCGACCTGACGATGACGACCGCCATCTGGCGGTCAGGCGTCGGTCAGATGGTTCCCGTCGCCGACGCCGGCCTCTGAAAAAGCTCCAAGGGTCAGCCGCCGATGGCCGGCCCCCACCAGACGCTGGCGGCGATGATGACGTAGAGCCCGATCAACGCGAGGCCCTCCAGCCAGGTCGACTTGCCGTCGATCACGACGAGGGCGGCCAGGACGACCGACACGGCCAGAGCACCCACGAGCAGCGGCGCGACAACGAGCGTCAGCGGCGCGGCTCCCAGGACGAGACTGAGCAGGACGAGGGCCGGCGTGAGGGCCAGGGCTACCTGCAGGCTGGAGTTGAGAATCAGGCTGACGGCCAGATCGGGCTGGTTGCGCATCGCAGCCTGCACGCCGACCACGTTCTCCACGGCGTTACCGGCGATCGCAACGACAACGAGGCCGGCGAATGCCTCGGACATCCCGAGGGCCGCCATGGCCGGCTTGAGCGCCTCCACGAACCACTCGGACACAAATGCCGCCGCCACGCCCGCGACGAGCAGAGTCCCGATCGCCAACCAGATCGGCCAGGCTGAGCCTTCGCCCGCCTCCACCGCTGCAGCATCGGGCGCACCGTCGACCGACCCCTGACGGAGGAAAAACGGAACACTGGCCGCGAAGACGACCAGCAGCACGAGCGACACGACGACTGAGAGGTCCCGGGCGTGGCCCTGGTCCGGGGCGCCCGGCGCCGTCGCCAGGGCGGGGATGGCCAGGGCTGCCACCGCGAGGACCAGCAGCAGCGCCATCATCCGCGTCTGCCCCGCCCTGAACCGCTGCGTCCCGTGGCGCAGCCCGCCGAGGAGGAAGGCCAGCCCGAGGATCAGCAGCGTGTTGGCGAGGATCGAGCCGATGAGCGCCGCCTGGACGACCGCGACCAGCCCAGCCTGGAGCGCGAAGATGGAGACGAACAGTTCGGGCAGGTTGCCCAAGGCCGACTGGAGGACGCCGGTAGCCCCGGACCCTAAATGGCGACCGAGCTGGTTCGTCCCCTCGCCGACCAGACCGGCAAGCCCACCCAGGGCGATCGCGGCCACCACGAAGACGGCGACGCTGTCGGCTCCGGTGGCCCGAAGGACCAACGTGGTCGCCGTTGCGACGCCGGCCACCGCGGCGAGGATGAGCGTCCGGCGTTCGACGACGACGGGCTGTTTCACGGGCCGCCGATCGCGATCAGGCCGGCCATCCCCAGCAGGTACAACAAAAGAACGACGGCTGAGTCGAGGCCGAGACGGGCGATCGTTCGTGAAGGTCGGAACAGGATCCCGAACATGTACACCACGCTGAGAAGCGCGCCGAGGCCGGTCAGATAGATATCCGTCACCTGAGCCTGCGGCACCACCGCCTGGCCGGACAGAAAGCCGGCGAGCAGGAACAGGACAGGGAGGAAGGCGTTGCCCCCGAAGATGTCGCCGAACGCCAACTGGTAGTCGCCCATTCGGACCGAGGCCAGGCCCGTCGAGATCTCCGGCAGCGAGGTGGCCGCGGCGAGCACGGTGGACCCAAAGATGACCCCGCTCATATGGATCTGCGTGGCGATGCCTTCGCCGCTGAGCTCGAGCAGGGCGCCCGCGGCCAGGGTCACAGCTGCTCCGATCACGAACACGATGGCCGCACGGTTGGTGCTCATGCCGCGCTCCGCCGCGTTCTGAGCACGGGCCTTCTTGGAGTGCCCGCGCGGCTTGCTCTGGCCATTTGGCGGCTGCCCTTGCTGATGCCAGGGCAGCCCCTTGCGGGCGCGATGGACAAGAAGAAGTCCCGCTACCCAGACCACGACGATGAGCAGGGCGGCCGGATCGATCCGCCACAGATAGAGGCTCGAGGGGAGCTGGCTGCCCATCACCGTGATGCTCAACACCGCCACCACCATGCCAGCCTCGAGCAGCACCAGCAGCGACGCGCCGAGATAGCTGAGGGCCTTGGTTCCCGGCACTGCGACGGCATCAAGGAGCACCAACACGACGGTCTGGATAGCGATGCCGCCCAGGATGTTGCCAATGGCGATGCCCACCTGGTGGGTCAGGGCCGCGCTGACCACGATCGCGATCTCAGGCAAGTTGGTAACGATCGCGAGCAAGATGAGCCCGCCGAAGGCATCGCCGAGGCCGAGCTTCGTGTCAAGCACGTCGGTGGCCATCGACAGCCTGCTTCCGGCCATCCACACGGCTGCACCGGCGGCCACGAAGATGACCAGCAGGAGCGGGAGCGGCAGCTCGTTCATGGGACCGACGTTATCAAGAGCGCAGCACTCATCGTGTTGCCGTCCGGTCTATCACGCCGAGCAGCATGTCGGCTCACCCAAGCAGCAAGGGACTCCCGTCCCCAGATTGCACTTGACAGTCGCTTGCTGGTCGGCCTACGGTGATGTCGCCCGAAGGGGCCACGAACATCTAGTGATCTGGCCGGTGTTTACATTGGCCGGGGCATCTAGTGATCGGCGGTTCCTCCGGGCATTTTCGTTGCCACCGTCGTGTCTGCGGGACTCCGTCCGCACCGTCCCCAGACCTTTGACGCTTTCAGCAGCTCTTGGGCCTCCGGACCGGGGTCTGGACGTCGTCGAGGGCCTTCTGGGCGTCGCCCTGGACCTGTTTGGCCATGCCGTGGGCCTCCTGCTCCTTGTCGCCGGTGACCTTGCCGGCCGTCTCCTCGATTTTGCCCTTGTTTTCGGTGATGGTTCCCTTGGTGTGCTCGTCAGTCATGCCCGTACTCCTTCGTTCGCTATCTAGACGTCGCCATGGAGGGGTGAAGGTTCGAAGCGCGTCAGACCGCGCCGCGGCGGCCGCCGAACAGCAGGTTCCACACGAAGACGACGATGAGCGCGCCGACGACGGATACCACGATGGTCTCGACGTTGATGCCGGTCGGGTCTTTGAGGTTCAGGAACATGCCCGCCAGCCAGCCGCCGACGACGGCCCCGACGATGCCCAGGATGATCGTCAGCATAATGCCGCCCCGGTCCCCCAGGATGAACGTGGCGATGAAGCCAGCGATCGCGCCGACCACGATCCAGGCGATGATTCCGGTCATATCGCTGATTCCTTTCGTCACGTCCGTCTGGAGACCGAGGATGTGAATCGAATGTGCGCTCCGTGCAGCGCCGCGTCATTACGGTCAGTCATCGCGCTCGACGAAGGATCAGCCGGTCGGGACCGTCCGCATCATTGCCAGGACTTCCCCGAGGTCGGCCGTGACCAATGCGATGGCTGAGTCGCCCGCGCCGTAATAGATCGACAGCTGCTGGGTCCCTGGGTCGAGCACCCAGCCCGTTGGGAACATGACCTTGTTGACGTCGCCGCTGCGCTCGTATGGCGCAGTCGGTGCGAGGACCCACTCGTCCGTGCGGCGCAGGACCGTGCGCGGCTCGTCGAGGTCCAGGAGCGCCAAACCGACGCGATAAATCGGCCCGGAAGCCGTCATGTGGACGCCGTGATAACAGACCAGCCAACCATCCTCAGTCTCGAGCGGGGGTGGCCCAAGGCCGATCTTTCCCGCGTCCCACCACGCTCCGTCGCGCGCCTCGAGCAGCAGTTCGTGGTCGCCCCAGTAGTGAAGGTCGGGCGAGTAGGAGATCCACATGCTGTGCGCGAAACCGCGCAGTGGTGACGGACGGTGGATCATCGCCCAGCGGCCGCCGAGCCGGCGCGGAAAGAGTGCCGCGTCCTTGTCCTCCGGTGGCATCGCCGGGCCAAGCTTCTTGACCTCGGTGAAGTCCCGGGTCAACGCGAGCGAGACGAGCGGGCCGCGCCGGCTGTAGGCGGTGTACGCGATTGCCCACTGGTCCAGCTCCGGCAGCCACGTCAGGCGCGGGTCTTCGCAGCCCCAGATCTCCTCTGGGTGGATATCGGGTTCGGGCTGGATGAGAGGCGTCGCGTCAAATCGCCAGTCGCTCACGCCGTCGGTGCTGCGCGCGGCGAGCAGGTGGGAGATGCCGCGCATGTCCTCGACGCGTATCAGCAGCAGTGTGTCGTCGCCGACCCTCCCGCCGCCTGGATTGAAGACCGAGTTTGCGCGATAAGGAAGCTGGTCGACCGTGATGATCGGGTTGCCGGCGTACCGGGTGAAGATCTCCGGCGTCACCGGGTTCACGCGCGAACCTCGACCAGGACTGGCGCGGTGCGGAGCACCCGCGGGCCCCGGAGAGGCATCGCGCGCGTCCGCAGCGCTCGCATCGTCTCCAGCGCCGTGAGCCACATGAGCGTCGATTCGGCGCCCTGGTTCTCGCTCACGTGGTCCGCGGACAGGCCATCGCGGCAGCCCCCCGTGGCCACGTCGGCGACTGCAAGGCCTGCATCGTTGTCGCCCAGGAACCACGCGTATGCGGCCTCCGCTGACCTCCGGTAGCCGGCATCCTGCGTGGATTCGTAGGCCGCAGCTGCGGCGAGGATCGTTGCGGTCGCTTCGATCGGTTGCTGGTCGAACTGGCTGCGCGTTCCTCCGTGCGTCCACCAGCCATCGTTGCCGATGGGCGTGAATGTCCCGCGGCGGGACGTCTGGACTTCGATCAGCCAATCGAGGACATGCAGTCCCACGCTGCGCAGGCGCACGTCGGACAGCCGGCGACTGCCGACGATCAACGCGTGGGGCAGGACGGCGTTCTCGTAGGTCAAGGTCTCTTCGGGCCACGGCCAGTCGCCATCGAGGTCAAGATAGGAGAAGGCCTTGCGCAGACGGCCGACGAGCAGCGCGAACGCGCGCTCGGTTTCGCCGACCATGCCGCCGCTCAGAGCGGCGTCGCAGGCGAGGATCGCGGACGCCACTGCCCGTGGAGAGGTCAGGCGAGCCGCTGCGGGCAGGGCTGCCTGGAACAAGGTCTGCGCCTCATGGCGCAGCGCGACGTCCGGAGCGTCTCTGCCGGCTGTGCCGATGGCAAGCAGCGCCCGACCCTGGGTGTCCTGCGATCCCTCATCGTCGAGCCATGCGCCGTCCGCGCCGCGGAAGTTTCGGAATGACCCTGTCGCTGGATTGAGCGCCGTGACGAGGAATACCATCGAGCGCCGCGCCGAGCCGCTGACCATTTCCCAACCGAGCACGCGTGCGTGGAGCAGATCGACGGTGAGCGCCCGGGAGACGTCGTCCGTGCAGGCGCCGAAGGATTCATCGGGAACGATCCCGCGCGCGTGCTGCCAGATACCAAGCGGGCCGGTCAGCTGATCGAGGTGCCGGCGGCGCGCCGGGTAGAGCGGGCGGTCAGGCACTCGCGACCGCGAGTGCCGCCATTGGGACGCCCACGTGTTCAAGCTTGGCGGTCGACCCTGCGACACGCGCGAAGATCTTGCGATAGGAGGCACCGACTTCCGGCCAGAGCATGCCCCGGCTGTGCGCGTACGCCTTCCGGCCTTGCGCCGCACGCAAGTCGCTGTTGAGCGCCAGCTCGATCAGGCCGTCGGCGAGTGCATCTACGGAGCCGGCGGCAACGAGATGGCCGCGGCCCTCCGCGAGCCGCTCGTTGGCGTAGGCGTAGGGCGTCGAGACAATCGCCTTGCCTGCGCCCATCGCGTAGGCCAGCGTACCTGACACGATCTGTTCGAGGTTGGGGTAAGGCGTCACGAAGATGTCCGCGGCCGTCAGCCACATGCCCAGCTCGGCCGAGTCAACGTAGCGCCCGACGAAGCGGACGTGGTTGGCGACGCCGCACGATGAGGCGAGATTTACGAGCTTCTGTCTATACGACTCGCCCTCGCGCCTGATCATCTCCGGGTGCGTGGCGCCGACGATCACGTATATCGCGGTCGGATCAGCTCGAACGACGGCAGGCATCGCGGCGATTGCGGCTTCGTAGCCTTTGCCCGGGCCGAGCAGCCCGAAGCTCAGGATCACCTTGCGCCCCTTAAGTCCCAGCTGCGGCTTGACAGTGTCGGACGCGACGAGGGGCAGATAGGGCACGCCGTGCGGCACGATCTCGACGTGCGACGGGTCCGTGCCGTAGGAACGGGTCAGCAGCTCCGCGGCCGAGTTGGACATGACGACCGTTGCCGCGGACGCGCGCACCAGCTCAATGAGGATGCTCCGCTGCGACGGGCTCGGGTGCTGAAGGACGGTGTGCAGGGTGGTGACGATTGGCGTCTTCAGACCGTCAATGAAGTCAAGAACATAGGCGCCATCGGGGCCACCCCAGATGCCGTATTCGTGCTGGATCGACACGATATCGATGGAG
>Ga0209014_10000816_pt1 | contig 18225 bp, 18 predicted proteins | sample BarGraNGADG00212_FD_184491 | JGI IMG/M metagenome (GOLD analysis project Ga0209014, IMG submission 184491) | Arctic peat soil microbial communities from Barrow, Alaska - Barrow Graham LP Ref core NGADG0002-212 (SPAdes) (version 2) | ecosystem: Environmental > Terrestrial > Soil > Wetlands >...
GCCAACACTGTTACCAACATCACCAGTGCCACAAGGAGCACACGCTTCTCGTGAACCAACAGCGCCGGCTCGAATACCCAAATGTAGCCGCCCACCATGCATGTCATCAGGAGCGCCAATAACGCCGTCGCGGTCATTCCGCGCCAATCTACAGTCGGGTTTCGCAACCCCAACTCCTCGAGCTTCTCGAGGTCGGTGGCCCGCACGATATCGCCTTCCCGCAGTACGATCTCGTTCTGCTCCACCGTCTTGCTCACCTGAGGTACAGCGTCCTGGGCATCCTTGCGCAGCCGCTCGGTCTCAGTGGGGTTGGGGATATAGTTCACCTTGGACAACTGCTGCACCAGGTCCGCAGCGAGATCACGGTCCTGGTCCGCCAGATTGCCCAGCCGGGCCCTCGCCTCGCCGCGCAGATCTCGCACCCGCTCCGCGGTGACCTTCTCCGTCAGAAGATCGTAGAGCACTCGAGGAGCGTCGGTGGAGAAGAGCTGCCAGCTGCTGTTGTCCATACTCAGCAGCGAGGAGAGTTGGTCGTCCGAGAGGTCAAAATCGAGGAATGCCTTCCGCACCACGCTCTTCTTGGCGTCGAGGGTCAGGCTGCTGTTGGCCCTGGTGAAGGCGATTGACTGAAGACCCACTACCATCTTGCCGCGCTGCTGAGAAGCGACATTCTGGTCGAAGGAAAACTGCTCCTGAACGCTGTTGGCAGCCCGCTCCTTCTCCGCCTTGGTCTCGATTGCAGAGATGTATTGGACGTGCTTCGGCGCCCGTATATTGGTGGGGGCTACGTCGCCTTCTCGGAGGCCGTAGCTGCTGAAGCGCAGCGGCACCAGCAGGATGAAGGCGAGACCCGCTGCCAACCCGGCGGCGAGCAGAATGAGGCGAGCGATCCTGTGCCCATCCATCGCTGGACGGCCACGGACGGTCGCAACGTCTCGTAGAGCCACTATCGAACCGCCTCTTCTGGACCATAATTATGCGTCACTTTTGCAGCAGGCCGCGCACCACCTCGCTGATCACCTTGCCATCAGCGCGACCTTTCAATTCCGGGGCCAGCTTGGACATCACCTTCCCAAAGTCGTTGGGACCAGTGGCTCCAACCTGCTGTACGGTGGCCCTGGCCCGCTGCTCTATCTCTTCGCGGGTCATCTGCTGGGGCATGTAGCCCAGGAGCACCTCCATCTCCGCCTGCTCCTTGGCTACCAGATCGGGCCGGTTGCCCTTCCCGAACTCCTCTATCGACTCACGCCGCTGCTTGACCTGCCTGACGAGGACGGACAGTACCTCCGCCTCCTCCAGCGGCCTGCGCTTTTCGATCTGCTCGTTAATGATGGCCGCTCGGGCCATACGAATGGTGGAAAGCCGGATCTCCTGATGGTTGCGCATAGCAACCTTCTGGTCGGCCATCATCTGATCGCTCAAACCCATCCCTGCAAGCCTCCCACAACTCAACGGATTATAGGTTTCGGTTTCCGGGAGTGTCAAGGTTTGCCTCACCCGCAGGCTGCTATTTTGAAGCTCTAGAGCAGAAGGGCGTGGGGCCGGCATTTCTACCAACCCCACGCCCCCTCTTTGAGGTCTAGTCGGGCCGACCCACCCTCGGCCCTCTCGTTCGGCGGTTAGAGGTGCACCCGCCGACTTCTCGGCGTTTTCCAGGGCTCATCCGCCATTCCAACTACCCCTGCTTTATCGCCTCGACCTCGATGGAGATCTTCACCTCGTTGCCCACCAGGACCCCGCCCGTCTCCAGGACGGCGTTGTAGGTGAGGCCCCAGTCGGCTCGATTGATGGTGGTCTCGGCGTTGAAGCCAGCAACCTGCATGCCCCACGGGCTCTTGGCAGTGCCCGAGAAGGTGGTGTCGAGGGCGACCTCTCGGGTGACGTCCTTGATGGTCAGATCCCCCACAATCCTGTACTTGTCCTTGCCGGCCCCCTCAATGCGCCTGCTGCTGAAGGTCAAGTACGGGAACTTCTCCGCATCGAGGAAGTTCGCGGAGCGCAGGTCGGTATCTCGGTTGGGTTCCCTGGTGTCGATGCTGGCGGTCTCAATCTTTACCTGGACGGAGGACAAAAGCGGGTTCTGCTCGTTCAGGTCCAGATCTATCGCAAACTTCGCAAATCGTCCCCTGACCGTGGTGATGACCATGTGCTTGACGGCAAACTCCACGCTGGAGTGTACGACGTCGACTGCCCACGTGGAAACGTTGGGCTGCCCTTCGATTACGTTGGACATTGTTGTTACCCCCTCCAATAGTGTGTGCTCATTTGACTTGGCCCGGGCCGGTGGTTCCGCCACTCAGCCGTGCACTTACCTAACAGAAGCGACTATACTACGAGCAGGCAACCCGGTCAAGTGGTTGACCCATGATATATGATTATGGAGTCCAAGGTGCTGACGAATAGTAAGTTCGGCGAGGCAAACCACCCCGCTGGAGATAGAAGGAACGACATGGCAAACCCAGGCCTTTCCGAGGCGTTCTGCCCCTACTACCGGCGCGCGGTCGAATTGATCGGCCGTCGATGGACCGGCGCCATACTGCGCGCCCTGGCCAGCGGAGTAAATCGCTTTTCCGACATCGCCGACACAGTTCCCGGCCTCAGCGATCGCATGCTATCCGAGAGGCTGAAGGAACTTGAGAACGAGGGAATAGTCGTCCGCACTGTCCACCCTGAGACCCCTGTCAGGATCGACTACCAATTGACCGACAAGGGCCGCTCCCTGCGAAAGGTAATGGAAGAGCTTTCCAGCTGGGCCTACGCATGGCTGGCCCCTTCGGAGGAAGCCAGCCATGTGACCGAGGATCAAGAAGCGGCTCGTCAGACTACCTCCGGGGCTGAGGTCGCCTAGCCCGCCGCGCTCTGCCCACCCCTCGCCCGCTAACTCCCACCGCGTTGCCTCGCTTGCGGGGTTCTCCATGCCAGGTTGATAATGTAGTGTAGCGTCGGGGCTCCTCCCCGACGAAGACCTCCAGATGGAGACCAACTCCAAGTGGAGTGGAGGCTTCAGCCAGAAGGTGCGGCGTAAAGCCGCCTCACTCCAGGGACGGTGAGACAACACTGAGTGCAGCTTGAACGTATCGGGGGTGCAGATGGAGAGGGTGCTGGTCACCGGCGGCGCCGGGTTCATCGGGTCGCATCTTGTGGATGCATTGGTGGAGCGTGGGACACAGGTTCGGATACTGGATAGTCTGGAGCCCCAGGTGCACGGCCCGTCCCGCCAGGCTCCGACTTACCTGAATCCCGCGGCGGAGCTGGTGGTCGGCAACGTGCGGGACAGGGATCGACTGCGTGCGGCCCTCGAAGGGGTGCAGGTGGTGTTTCACCTGGCCGCGGCCGTCGGGGTTGCCCAGTCCATGTACCAGATCGAGCGCTACGTCTCGGCCAACACGCTGGGCACGGCGGTGCTGCTGGACATTCTGGCCAACCAAAACCCCGGGGTGCGAAAGCTGGTGGTGGCCTCGTCCATGTCCCTCTACGGAGAGGGAAGCTATCGGTGCCCCCGCTGCGGCCCCATGGAGGCGCCGCAGCGGACCGATGAGCAGATGAGCCGTTCCCAGTGGGATCCGCTCTGCCCATCCTGCGGGACGGCCCTGGAGGCCACCCCAACGCCCGAGGGGAAGCCCCTTCAGCCCACCTCCATCTACGCGATATCCAAGAAGGATCAGGAGGAGATGAGCCTCTGCGTCGGCAGGGCGTACGGCATCCCCGTCGTCGCGCTACGCTTCTTCAACGTCTACGGTCCCAGGCAGGCCCTCTCCAACCCCTACACGGGGGCGGCGGCCATCTTCTCATCCAGGGCGATGAATGGGAAACCCCCTCTTATCTACGAGGATGGCCTGCAGTGTAGAGACTTCGTTCACGTCAGCGACGTGGCCCAGGCGCTGATTCTGGCCATGGAAAGCGGGGCATCGGACTACGGGGTGTTCAACGTGGGGACCGGCAGAGCCCTAACCGTCCTGAAGATGGCGGATTTGATCTGCCGGCGAGTTGGCCCCCCCGGCCTGCGCCCCCAGGTGGCGATGAAGTACCGAAAGGGGGACATTCGCCACTGCTACGCCGACATCAGCCGCCTCGGCGCCCTCGGCTACAGGCCGCGAGTCGCCTTCGAGGATGGGATCCGAGACCTGGTGGATTGGGTGGTGACCCAGAGCGCCGAAGATCGACTGGAAATGGCATCGGAGGAGCTGAAGCGACGGGGGCTGGTTTCGTAGTGCGGCACTCGGATATGCTGTCGTCAATGTAGCGTCGGGGCTTGTTCACGGCGCTACATCGACCGTGGGATCACCGACTCTTCCAGCCGTAGCCGGTCCAGGAAAGCGTTAGACTTGAGAGTCTTCTCCAGCAGCTGCTCGATGTAGTGACGGAGTGTGGCATCCACCTCTCGGCGGGTAGAGGCATCCAGCCGCAACCCCGCGGCAGGTGGCTCCTCGAGCCGCTGCAGGTAGCGCAGCACCTTGAGGCCGCCCAGGGAGATAGGCTGCGCCGTCGCTTCGTGCCGGCCGCAATCGGGGCAGACCACCCCGCCCATGCGCGGGCTAAAGTAGTTGGCCTCCGGCTTCACCTCGGTTTGGCACCCCAGGCATCGAGCCAACTCCGGTCGGTAGCCCACCATCTCCAGCAGGTGAAGCTCGAAGAATCGAATGATCGCGAAGAGGTCATCCCCCCGGGCCACCCGCTGCAGGGTGGACACCAGAAGATCAAAGAGCGGGCGATTCTCGATGCGCTCCTCGGTGAAGCAGTCCACCAACTCCGCAAGGTAATACCCGCAGCTGGTCCTCCACAGATCCTCCCGCATCCCGCGAAATGTCTCGATGGTCTGGCTCTGGGTAACCACGTCCAGGTCGCGTCCCCTGGCCAGCAGCATGTCGGAGTAGGCGAATTCGTCCACGTGACCACCCAGCTTGCTGCTGGGGCGCCGCACACCCTTGGCCACGGCGCGCAGCTTGCCGCTGCTGTAGCTGTAGATGGTGAGGATCTTGTCGGCTTCACCGAGGTCCGTCCTCTTCAGCACCACGCCCCTGGTTCTATAGATCCTCGGACGCTCTGCCATCGGACGGTCTTTCTAGTGGGGAGAGGGGGCTCACCCTATCAGTCTAATTCCGGCATCAACTCCACCGTCATCGTGCCGGAGTTCAGGTCTATGGCCTTTACAACCTGCTTGATCGCCGGGATCAACAGCTCGCCCTCGGGCCCGTGGACCACGTAGACGTCGTTGCTCCCGGTCTCCAGGATCTCGTCGATCTTTCCCAGCACCGCCCCTTCGGCGGTCACCGCCTGAAGGCCGACGATCTGGTGCCAGAAGTAGTGGTTCGGAGGCAGCTTTACCGCATCCTCCTCCGGCACCTCCACCAGCGCGTCCCTCAGCTTCGCCGCATCCTCCATGGTCTCGACACCCCGCAGCTTCAGCACCACCGCGCGATCCTGGAATCGGAAACGCTCCAGTTCGTAGCGGTGGTGCTCCGGCCCCAGGAAGACGTCAGTGGTTGAGGCGAAGCGGTCGGGATAGCCGGTCAATACCTCCGCCTTCACCTCGCCCCTGTTGCCCTGCGAAGAGACGATGCGGGCGACAACCAGGTAGCTACCAGCCATGGCTAAACGCTGAGAAAAGGGGATACGTCAGACAACCTCCACGGCCACCCGTTTGCCCTGTCTGGCCGCGGCCGCCCTGACGACGGATCTGATCGCCTTGACGATACGCCCCTGCCGTCCGATCAACTTACCGACGTCGGGCTGATCCACCTCGATCTCGTAGGTGGACATCTGATCGGTTTCGATCTCCGTGACCTTAACCGCATCGGGGCTGTCCACGAGAGACCGGGCGAGAAACTCAATCAGCTCTTTCATAGCTCCCAGTCCGTCCTTAAAAAGGGCAATAGTTACGCCTTGGGCGCCTTAACCTGGTCCAGCACGCCCGCCCGGGCGAATAGCTTCTCAACCGTCTCAGTCATCTGGGCACCCTGGTGGAACCACTTGTTCGCCTTCTCAGCATCCACGACGATGGTCGCGGGCTCGGTGCGAGGGTTGTAGTTGCCAATCAGATCGATGTACTTTCCATCTCGAGGAGACCTGACATCGGCTACCACTATGCGATACGAAGGCTGCTTGTGGGCGCCGGTGCGCCGCAACCGGATCTTGATCATCCCCTCTCCTTTCGAGGCTAACACTACTAGCGAGGCTACCCTTGGCCCTGTCGCAGGGCGCACTTCGGGTTGGCCTCGCAGAACTCTCCCAGCAATGCGCGTATTATAGTTTACCGCGCAGCTTACAGCAAACGGCTTCACCGGTGGACGGCTCGGCGCCGTCTGCCTCGCTCCCTGGATCACGCTTGGCGCAACGCCCCAATCCAGACCGGTTGAGCCTTTGCGCCCATCAGGTTACCATATGCGGGGTAAACCAGGTTATACGCGGACCTCGAGTCTGGAAAGGCTGGCAGACACACCTTTGGCACGGCGACGGGGAAAACACCACCCTCGTGGGGAAGAAACGCGGGGCGACGGAGGAATAACGCCGCCCCAGTCTGACGAGCGCATCATTGCGGTATCGCCGGAGGAGGCCGCTTCCCTACTGGAGCAGGGAGAGATCGTGGCCCATCAGGTGGTGCCTACCGGGAGCAACTACACCTTCATTGTGCTGATGTCCGCCGATGGCCGCGGGCAGTTCCTGGCGGTCTACAAGCCCCAGCGAGGAGAGCGCCCCCTCTGGGACTTTCCCCACGGCACCCTGCACCAGCGAGAGCGCGCCGCCTTCACAGTCAGCTGTCATCTGGGCTGGCCGAATATCCCCGTCACCATCATCCGAGACGGGCCCTTCGGCCTTGGTAGCGTCCAACTCTACGTCCCCATTAGGGAAGACGCCGATTTCTTCGCCTTCCGCGCGCGGCGGCGTCGCGAGCTGATGGAGATTGCCCTATTCGACCTGCTAGTGAACAACGCCGACCGGAAGGGTGGCCACTGCCTGCTGGGAACCGACGGCCGGCTATGGGCTATCGACCACGGGCTGACATTCCACGTTGATCCAAAGCTGCGGACGATCCTTTGGGACTACTGTGGCGAGCCCGTGCCCGAGCCGCTGCTGGAGAAGCTTCAGACATTACGGGAAGATGAGAACCGTTGCCGTCAGCTGCGCGAGGCCCTGGAGCCGGACCTGGAGGCCGCCGAGATCGAGGCGTTTTTCTGTCGGATCGACCGCATCCTGAAGGTTCGCCGCTATCCGGATCTCGACCCCGACCGCAACGTCCCGTGGCCTCCAATGTAGCCGACATTAGCGGTGGAGTGCCACGGCTTGGGCGAATTTTTGGAGGGGAAGCGCTGAAGGATAAGCTGCGGGCTCATCGGAAGCTGTGGTATGCTTTGATTGGAAAGATGAGATGGAGAATCGCCAAATATGAGCCAAACCAGGCACGAATTCGGACCAGTCATCCGACTGGAGGCAGACGCACTTGGAGGGGCTGGCCAGCGGACCTTCTGCCTGCTGGCAGCCGGCAGAGAGGGATCGGCCGCGCTCTGGCTTGAGAAGGAAGAGCTTCAAGCCCTGGGGGTTGCCGTAGACCAACTGCTCGCCCGTCTCTCCGACCACCCAGAGTGGAAGCCATACGGGGTCCCGGCAGAGGAATACAGGCCCGCGGAGGGCTTCTCGCCGGAGCCTCTGGTGGAGTTCGAGGTAGGACAGCTGTCGCTGGGATACGAGAGCGACTCCGACATGTTCGTCCTGCTTGTCCACGACGCGGAGGACGACCCTGAGGGTCCGGCGACGTTCAGCTGCCGCGCCTCCACCGCCCAAATGCGCGCCCTTAGCCGGCGGATCGAAACCGTGGTCTCCGCCGGCAGACCCCGATGCCCCCTGTGCAGCGAGCCGCTGGAGCCGGAAGGCCACGTCTGCGTCCGATCCAATTGAGTAGCCGGCAATGGGGTCCTATAGCCGCAGGCTCTGGCTCGCGCTCGCGACCCTTTTCACGGCGCTGAGATGTGATCGACGGGGCGCACCCTGAAGGGTGCGGCTGCGGACGTGGTCACGGGGTCCGCCGTCACAGATTCATCCCCCGATCCCGGTGGCTGCCCTGGCTGCCGCGCGCACCGCGCCGCGCCCGCTGAAGATCGCCCTCCGCGCCAGCCACAGCATTGCGCCGCCCCCCGTGGCGTCGATCAACACGTCCCGAAACGTGGGCTCCCTCAACGGAGTCATCGACTGGTGATACTCGTCTGATATGGCCCAGAGAACAGTGAGCAGGAAGGCCAGGAGAAACGGTCTTCGGGCCGCGTGCACTCCCCGCAGGTAGCTCAGGGCAATGGCGCTGTATACGCACAGGTGGGCGAACTTCTTGAAGAGGAAGTCATACCCCTTGTCCGACGGGCCAGGCAACACCGACTGTGACGACGTCCAGAAGATCAGCCCCATCATCATCAGCGCCGGCAGCCAGTTGGCCAGCAACTCCCGAAAACCCGCTCGACTTTTCTTCAACCCGACCTCATCCAACAGACCGTCCTCCGGCTACTCGTGGAACAGTGGGATCACCAGTCCTGGAACAGTTCGACCGCTGCCGCGGCAGGACAGCTCCTTTGAGGGCGCATTGTACCATTCGGATCCACGGGCACACGCGCCGGATCCGAGGACGAACACGCGGGCATAGTAGGGGCACACCCGCGTATCTGCCCAGCCCCCCGGAATGGCGCTGCCGCAAACCTTGCCGTCTCTTTCCTTCACGTTCGAGACTCCCACTACGCCACCATCGACATTCTCGCCGCCTTCCTTCTCACCGCGGTATGTACACCCCGTTCTGGCACCTCTTCGATTCGGTTGACACCGCACCCCGCTTGGCCTATTCTCGGCCCCAGTCCCACCCCGCGCTATGGAGGCCGAGCATGGCAGAGAACTCCCCCAACCTTCTGGCAATCGCGGTCCACACCCTCGACCGGCCCGGGGTGCTGCACAGTCTCACCGAGGTGATCCTGGGACAGAACGCCAACATCAGCTACGTGGACATCTACGACCGAAGCGAGGGTCACTCCACAGCCTACTTTGAGCTCGAGGGGGCGGCCGATCCTCGGGCGCTTATGGCCGAAATGGCCGGGCTGGAGATGGTGGAGTCTGTCGAGGAGATGCCGTCCTTCTGGAAGATCTTCGGCAAGCGCATCATCGTGGTCGGGGGCGGCGCCCAGGTTGGGCAGGTGGTGCTGGGCGCTGTGAGCGAGGCGGACAGGCACAACATCCGGGGTGAGCGTATCTCGGTGGACACCATTCCGTTGGTGGGGGAGAAGGAGCTGGCCGCCGCGGTCAGGGCAGTGGCTCGGCTCCCACGCGCGAGGGCGGTGGTACTCGCGGGGGCGTTGATGGGAGGAGAGATCACCGAAGCGGTACGGGAGGTGAAGGCCAAGGGGATCGCGGTGATCTCCCTGAACATGGCCGGCAGCGTCCCGGACGAGGCCGACCTGGTGGTGAGCGATCCCGTGCAAGCCGGCGTGATGGCCGTGATGCACGTCGCCAGCACCGCCAAGTTCGACATTCGTCGCCTACAGGGCAGAAGATACTGAGGCAGAGACTCTGAGGGACTCACCAATCTGTATGCTTCCCCCAAGTTCCCCCTCCCTCACCCCTAGAACGGCTTTGGCGGTATCTTCACCCGATACTCTCGATCCAGCCGATCCAGGCTGTAGCCGGCACCCTCTTGCAGCGCAGTCTCGAAGCCCTCGCCAGTCGCCGTCTTGCGCAGCAGCTGCAAGCAAGACGGGGCGACAAGCCGGCGCTGCTCAGGCTTCTACCCCACTGGGCACCTCCCGCCAACTCATCAAGGTGAGGCCGCAGCGCCAGAGGGAGAAGGTCCCCATGAGCCCAAGCAGAAGAGTCTCCTCCAGATGGATGGCGATGGCGAAGCCGAGGGCCGCCTCCTTTTCGACGCCGAAGGCATCCATCCCCAGCACTACCAGATAGTGGAAGACCCCCAGGTAGCCGGGCGACGAAGGGACCACCATACCCATAGAGGTGAGCGCGGTCACCAAAGCGGCCGAGGCGATTGGAGCCCGGATGTGGAAGGCCAGTTGGCCGAAGTAGAAGACCAGCACCGTGGCGAGCCATATGGCCAGACTGGTGACACTCACTCGCACCAGCGGCCCGGCACCCCGGAGCCCCTCCACGCCGAGGCAAAGCTCTCCAGCCCACTTCTGAGCCAGTGACTTGCCGGGGAAGCTGGGGCTGGCATCCAGCAGCTTCAGGAAAAATCCTCTACCTGCTGGATGGGCCAGCAGGATGCAGAGCAGAAGCAGGGCGACGCCGGCCCCGCCCAGCCCAACGCCCGACCACGACACCCACTCAGGGAGATCGGTAAAGGGCAGCACCGCGGCCAGCATTAGCGACAGCACCACTATGTCCAGCAACCGGTCCACGACAACAGTGGAGAGCACTGCCGCCAGGCTCACCTTCTCCAGCCTGGCCAGCAGGTAAACCCTCGCCAGTTCCCCAAGCCGCCCCGGAAGTATGGTATTGACTAGGTAGCCCACGGAGATGCTATAGAACAGGTTCGGCCTTGAGCAGTCGCAGGCCGGGGCCAGCAACTGTCGCCACCTCAGCACCTTGAAGCCAACGGCTAACGACAGGAAGACGAGAGATAGTAGCAGCCACCAGTAGTCCGCGCCTTCCAGGACTGCCCAAAGCCGAGTCCACTCCACGTTCCAGAGCAGGAGCACCAGACACCCTCCGCTGATGACCAGTCCGGGTAGGAGTCCTACACGTTTCAGCCAGCCGGATTGCCCGGCGCGATCACTACTCACTGGTTCCACCTCTCTCGCTACCGCATTAGGATGAGCATCAATCACCGCAATTATCGACCGATTTGCCCCACTTCCGCAATGGATCGAATTGGCTCCGATTAACACTCTTGGATCACCATGACGGGACCAATGGCCCTGATGCTGCCATGAGGCCACGGCTAGTCTATTACCGTCAGCTAGAGTGTCACGTAGGACCGTTAAACCCGGCCGGGCCCGGAGCGGGCTGTCGACGTGGGGGGACTGCAGCGAAGCTACGGGGGTACAGCCCAAGCACAGGGAGCGAACAGCCCATATTGAGCTTAACAGTTGGTTGTGGTATACTTCGAATGCGCAAACTGTTGAGACCGCCCTGTTCATCCCTCCTGTTTCGTCCCAAGCGGTCTCGTCTGAGCTAGTCCTATGCGGTCTCGTCTGAAGCATATGTAGCGAACGGAGGTGAATCTTGGCATCGGTTTCGGATAGCCCGCAATCGAACATCGTTCCCTTTGCCTCCGACCGACGCGGAGGGGACGACCCCTATATTGGTGAATCGCTGAAGGGGATCGTCGCCAGCATCAAGGAGATGGAGCAGAAAAACCGGGAGCTTGTGAGCCGCAACTCCAAGCTGACGGCTGCACTGCGGCAAGCCGACGATAGGATCGCGAGTTTCGAGCAGGCCGCGTCCGCCAACCCAGAACTCACCAGGCTGGCTTTCGAGATGGCCGCCCAGGTGATCGAATCGGCTGAAAAGTCCGTCGAAGCCTCCAGAAGGGCAGTGAAAGAGAACAGCGCCGATCTCTACGAAGAAGCCATCAACCACGCTACTCAACTCCAAAGGGATGCCCTGTCCCTCCTTGAGGAGGCCCGCCAGCGTACAGAGTTCCGAAAACGGGAGACCGACCAGCGCGCCTCTGTGGTCTTCACTCAGGCAAAGAATTCCATACTGTCTCTTGGCAAGGAGCTCGGCACTCCAGTGGCCGGCAAATACCCTGCCTGGGCCCGCTCCGTTTTGGAGGCGGGTATCCATTCCGAGCAGCCACGAAGTGGAGAACCATCTCTGCCAACAGGCAGTGAACCAATAATCGAAGATAGTGCACCTCTAATGGAATCTAACCCGCCGGAGACCCAGTGGGAAGCCGACTCGGTGCTGCCTGGGCAGATCGGCGGCACCCTGCAGCCTGAAGGCAGTCCCGCTGAAGTTGACGCCCATGAGTCGCAATCCAGCGCCAACGTCCGGCCGGCAGATCAACTGTCGTCCGATTCGGGAGCGCCCGGCATACTGCCACACTCCATCGAGATGGTCGTTTCGCCCTTCCGTTCGTTCGCCGATATCACCGCCTTTCATAAGTCGCTGCGGCAGCTGCCGGGTGTGGTCGATGTCAAGGCCAGCAGCTTTGGCGGGGGCACGATGCAGTTCCTTGTTCGGCACGCAGGCCCCTTTCCTCTGGTTGGGGCATTGATGGAGATGAGCTCGTTCGACCTGGAGTTGACCTCTTTCACGCCTGAGAGGATAGAGGTTAGAATCTCGAGCAATGAGTGGGAGTTGGCGCCCGATGGGGACTCTCCCGCAACCACGCGGCCGCTCCTGTAACATCTCGGTTGCTATCGAAGCGGTGCTCCCCTTTCTTCACTTGCCCCCAGAGCCCGGCCTGGGGGCATTGCCGGATTCATGGAGGGTGACAATCGATGGTGGAAGCATCCAGAGTCCTCGTCGCAGGTGCCGACGAGGATGTATTGACACTGATGGCCCTGGTACTGCCACAGGACGGCACCCTGGCCGTTGTCGGGCGTGCCAGCGAGGCGCATGAGTTGAATTCCGCCCTCCATGACCTCAAGCCCTCCTTGGTACTGGTCGACTTGGACGCGCCCGGAAATGGGCTGGCAGCCGCAACGATGGCCGCGCGAGGGGAGGGGCTTTCGACCTTCTTTGTCGGGATGGCCGGCAGCCACGACACCGACCAGGCTCTGCTCACTCTCTTGGACGGGGTAATTCTAAAGAGCGACCCTCTGGACAGACTGCCGGCATCGTTGAGGGCAATCGAAGAGAGGGCCTCCAGAGCGGCAACAGAGAGAGCGGCCAAAGCGGCGATGGAGAGGACGGCCCGCGCGGCCTCGGAGCAGAGCGACCGGCGTCCGGCAGAGCAGAAGCCGGAGGCTCCACTATTGCGGCCGGAGCCTGCTCAACGGCAATTGGAGCCCTCGCGGCCGCAAAATGGTAGCGATTCCGACTCCGTCGAAGCGGGCATCGCCAATGCCTATCCGGGGACGCCACACCGACTCCCCGAGATCCCAGCGCAGCCCACCTTCGAATCCTCTTCGTTCCCTTTCGGAAGCGACGTGCCTTCTGCTATGAGTTCCACTAACCTCGTGGTCTCACCCTTTGGCAGCTTCCGCACTTTGGGAGCCTTCCAGAGGGCACTGGAGAATCTTGAAGGGGTGCGCGGCATCAGAATAAGGCGCTTCCATCGAGGCGTTTTGTACGCTGCCGTCAACTACGAAAGCGCAGTCCCCCTGGAGATACGGCTACGGGAATTGACGCAATTCGCCACCAGGATACTATCCAGCAGACTCGGCACCATCGAGCTACAAGTCGAAACCGCGGAGAACTTGGTTTCCCAGACGTAGATTCCGACTGAGCTACCCGAATCAGTCTGCCCCATTGCCACTTACCGGTGACTCTTCACGAGTGGACCAGGACTGATAGGAGAAACACCCGGGTGAACGGCGAACCGAGGCGCATGAAGAATGAACATGGCCTGATCGTACCCGGGGAAGGAGAGCCGGCCTCCGTCCTGGAGATGACTTGGGCATTGACATGGGTTCTACTTCGTGTTGCTCTGGTCATAGCCATCTGGCTGATACTCCTGATAGGGCTATTCGTCGGCCTTTTCACGGTTCCGCTAATTGTCCTCTTGGGCTTCATCGCGGTATGGAGCCTGGTCGCCCTTCGAAAGACACTACCCAGACTCCTTGCGCGTCGAAGAGAGCGAAGGGATGCTAGAAAGCGATGATTGCTGGAGCCCCCGTGAACGGTAGGTCAGTGGCGCAGCAGGAATGCCTGCCGTCACTGGTTCACTACCCTATCGCGGAGAATTTGGCTCGCCAGTTACCCGAGAGCTTCGCCAGGGAACGACGAGCCGTGCTGCTCCAACGCCAGGGCGATCAACTCATCGTGGCGATGGCCGACCCTTCAGACGTGGACACTCTGTCGCGGATTCGGGCGATGATGGCGTGTGAGCTTCTGCCGGTCCTGGCCAGGGAGACCGACATCGAAATCGCACTGGAAAGGGTCTACAGTTTCCACGAGACTCCCGAACTGTGGCCGGTCCTGCTGCGTGTTTCGCTGAGTGCCGGCTTCCTCACACCTCACCAGCTGTCTGCGGTGGAGCACGAGCTCCAGCTGCATCCAGATGAGCAGCTGGCAGTCAGTGGCCGGCAGACCATCCTACCCGAGGATGACTTCGCCGAGGCATTGGGGCTGGCACTGCATATCCCACGGCTCCGACTGGATAACTACCTCATAGCCGCATCTCTCGCCAGAATCATCCCCCACGCGATGGCACAGCAGAACAACTTTGTGCCCCTGTTCCCGGCCAATGGCCACCTGGTAGTAGCAAGCCCTGCCCCCATTGCCGGGCGGATACTGAGGAAGATACAGGAGGAATCCGGCTACGAGCCGATCCCCGTGCTGTGCAGCTGGGGAGAGTTGATCCGTGGACTGGAGCGTGGATACGGAGCCAAAACCAACGGCCAGATCCAACCTGCCTTGCCACTGTGGCAGCAGCTGGTGAAGGACGGGACGATCAGCAAGGATCTGCTAGACAAGGCGCTGGTAATCGAGCAGCAGACAGGGCAACCGTTGGAGCAGATTGTCGTCAGACTCGGCTCGATCGGCGAAACCCAGCTGCTGGAAGCTCGCGCTCGGATGTACAGGCTCAAGCTGCTGGTCCCGGAGCGAACACAAATCGATACCTCATTGGCCTTGGCAATTCCCGAACCCGTCGCTCGCCGATACCGGTGTCTTCCTCTGCAGAGGATGCCCCGATGGATCCAGGTTGCCGTGGTCGACCCGAGCGACAAGGCTACTCTGGAGATGCTAGAACTGCTGCTGGAATCCCCCATTCAGCCTGTGTTGGCGGCGGAATCGTGGCTGGAGACGGCTTTCAACACGCTGTACTCGACACCCCAGCCGAGCACCGGCAATCTCCGGATGCTCCTGGGAGACTACCTTGTGCGAGGCGGATTGCTTTCGCGCGCACAGCTGGCCGAGGCGCTGCACCAACAGCAGAAGACGGGCAAACGGTTGGGCGAGTGCCTCATCCAGATGGGTGTGCTGGGCGAGGGGGCCCTGGCAGAAGTCCTGGCTCTCCAGGCCGCGCTCCCGTGGGTGAACCCTTCCCGCTACGAGGTACCCGTCGAGACCCTGCACCTTCTGCCAAAAGAGCTGGCCGAAGAACATGGCATATTGCCCCTCTATCGTGATGGGCAGACGCTCATCGTGGCGACTTCCGAGCCGGGCAACCAGACTGGACTACAGCTCGCCCGTGAGATCTCAGGGCTTTCCCTTCTCGTCGTGTTGGCCGGCCAGGGGGCCATTCGGGAAGCGGTGGAGCGGTTGTACACCGCCGGCCACGCTGCCATCGGAGCCAACCTTCGGGCTTTCGGTGATAGGTTGGTGCGCCGTGGGATTCTCAGTCGTGAGCAGTTGCTGAAAAGCTGGGCCCAGCATGGCAAAACTGGAGTCCCTTTCGATGCGGCAGCGACATCTCTCGGCTTTCTCACCGGCGAGCAGTTCGCCAAGGCAGTCGCCGAAGAGCTCAAACTACCCCTCGTGGACCTGAGCTACAGGCTGGTGCCCATCGAGTTCATCGACGGTCTGGGTTCGCGGCGCGACACCTTTCAGTGGACGGAGCCGGTGGACCCCCTCGTAGCCCGCATGCTCCCGGAGGCGTCGGCTCAGCGCCACCTCGCGATACCCTTCCGGCGGAGCGGCGAAACCATTTTCGTCGCGCTGGTGACTCCGCTCGAGGAGACCGCGCTGTCCCAGATCGAAGAGGAACTGGGGCACTCGATCTCATACCAGGTCGCCACCCGCGCACAGGTGGAGGAGGCGATTCGCCGCGCGCACGATCGCCGCACGCTGGGCGACCTGCTTGTAGAGAGCGACCTCATCAGCCGCAAGCAGCTTGATGAGGGGCTCGCACTGCACCACCGCACCGGGGTGCGGATCGGCAAGGTGCTGGTGAGTCTGGGCCACGTTACCCAGGATCAACTGGTGACTCACCTTTCCGAGCAGATGCGTCTTCCCTACTTCAGCCTGTCGGGTGTTGAGATCCCAGAAGAGATCGCTCGCACTGTACCGGAGACTCTGGCCCGCGGCTACGGTCTTCTGCCCTTGGACCGAAGAGAGGACGTCATTACGCTGGCCATGACCAATCCCATGGACGCAGACGCCATCCGAGAGGTCGAGCAGATCACGGGATGCAAGGTTCAGCCGGTACTCACCACCGGGGACGATCTGGAGATGGCACTGGAGAGGATCTACCGGAGCGATTATCTGTGGACCAGCGCCAACGATCTGGTCTTCCGCTACCCTGATGAGTCCGCCTCCAGAGTGCTGATACTCAGACAGAAACTAGGTCTGCTGGCCTTCCTTGGCATCTCCGCTGTGCTGCTATACCTGAACGCGATCGGCTACCTGACCGTACTGGTGGCATTCAGCACCCTCTTCTACGTTACATTCTCAGCCTACAAGTTCTACCTGATATACAAGGCTCTGTCCCACTCCCTTGAGGTAGATGTCTCCGAGGAGGAGATCGCCGCGCTGGACGACCGAGACCTTCCGATCTACACGGTGCTGGTCCCGCTCTATCGTGAGGCCGAAGTACTGCCCACCTTAGTCCGTGCCATCGACGCCCTCGATTACCCAAAGACCAAGCTGGACGTGAAGCTGCTGCTGGAGGAGGACGACGAGGAAACCATAGAGGCCGTCCACCGGCAACAACTGCCGGCCCACTTCAAGCCGGTAATCGTGCCCAACGCCCAGCCCAAGGGGAAGCCGAAAGCGTGCAATTACGGCCTGATCCACGCCGAAGGGGATTACGTGGTCATCTACGATGCCGAGGATATCCCCGACTCCGACCAATTGAAGAGGGCCCTCCTAGCCTTTCGCAAGGCCGGCGAGTCGGTGCATTGCATCCAGGCCAAGTTGAACTACTACAACCGAGACCAGAACCTGCTTACCCGGTGGTTCACGACTGAGTACTCGACGTGGTTTGACCTGTTCATCCCAGGCTTGGACGCCAGCAATGCCCCCATTCCTCTAGGTGGCACTTCAAACCATTTCCGGACGTCCCAACTCCGTGAGATGGGCGCCTGGGACCCCTACAACGTGACCGAGGATGCCGACCTGGGCGTGAGGCTGTTCAAGGCCGGTGGGAAGACGGCGGTAATCGACTCCACCACCTACGAGGAGGCGAACAGCGAGATCTACAACTGGATCCGCCAGCGCTCCCGATGGGTGAAGGGGTACATCCAAACGTACCTGGTGCACATGCGCCATCCACTCAAGCTTATACGGGAGATCGGGCTATACCAGTTCATTAGCTTCAACCTGGTGATCGGCGGAACCTTCTTCGGATTCCTGGTCAACCCCATATTCTGGCTACTTACTACCCTTTGGTTTCTGACCCACTGGGGCTTCATCCAGCAACTCTTCCCTGCACCCATATTCTACGTCGGGTCTATCGGCCTCTACCTGGGAAACTTCGCCTTCATGTACACCAACGTGGCGGGCTGCATGCGGCGGGGCTACTACGACATGGTCAAGTACGCCCTGATCAGCCCGATCTACTGGGCGCTGATGAGCGTGGGGGCCTGGAAGGGATTCCTGCAGCTGTTCTACAGACCTTCCTATTGGGAGAAGACCAAGCACGGGCTGTACAGAGTTGAAGAGCAGTCCAATGTCAAATCCAACTGACAGCGCGGAAGCCGTCGCCTAGTTGGCGCATTCGAAACACCGAGTAGGTGCGAGCACTGTGTGGTGTAGAACCCCGCAATCGATTTATAGTGTCCCCCGAAAACTGGACCGGCTGATTTCTTAGGATGGCTGTGCCGAGGAGTGGCAGGAGGAAAGATCGAGGTGGGGCAGTACAAGCGGCACAGCGCGGAGTTCAAGGCGAAGGTGGCGCTGGAGGCGATCAAAGGCCAGCGGACACTGAACGAGATCGCCGGTGAGTATGGGGTGCATCCAGGGCAGATAATCCAGTGGAAGAAGCAGGTGCTGGAGGTCTACCTCAAGGCCTTCGAGACGGTGCCCGCGGCCGTCTCCAACCTCAAGGACTACTTCCAGTTCTACAACAGGGAACGGCTGCACCAGTCCCTGGGCTACAGGACACCGGAGGCCGTGTATCGAGGAGTGGCTGCGTAAACCAGGTAGACGGAGGGCGGAAGGGGTGGGGCATTTACTAGGCATAGGGGGAGTTCT
>Ga0209014_10000818_pt1 | contig 18217 bp, 17 predicted proteins | sample BarGraNGADG00212_FD_184491 | JGI IMG/M metagenome (GOLD analysis project Ga0209014, IMG submission 184491) | Arctic peat soil microbial communities from Barrow, Alaska - Barrow Graham LP Ref core NGADG0002-212 (SPAdes) (version 2) | ecosystem: Environmental > Terrestrial > Soil > Wetlands >...
ACCTGCACCTGACCGCACTCCGCGCCGCGCTCGACGCGCACGTCGCCGCCGAAACTGTCGGCACCGCACGTCATGATGAACCCGTGATCGCCGCCTGACAGTGAGCACAACGACCGCCACCGAAGTTCAACGGGAAGCGGGACAACCTCCCTGCCGCTTCCCGCACTGCACCCGCACCGCCCGACACTGCGACCTGGACCACCGCACCCGCTGGGCCGACGGCGGCCACACGAACGCCGCGAACCTGCAGCCGTTGTGTCGACGCCACCACCGACTCAAGGACGAACTGGGGTGGCAGCCACGTCTCACCGGTGACGGCGACACCACCTGGACCAGCCCCACCGGCCACCGTTACACAGCCCGGGCAGCCACCTACCCGCCCGACACCACCACCGAGCCGACCACGACCGCGCCAACCACGAAGAACCCGACGGACCTCGACCCCGACCCACCGCCGTTCTGATGGCGGCTATGCGGGTGAGCGGCACGTCCCGCCGCTCGTCACTCCCCCGCGGGGAATCTCGTCACTCCCCCGCGGGGAATGAATAGCTCGACGGGACCGAGGGGTTCGGGTGGGCAGGGTTGCTGACGACAACGGCGATCTCGTCGTGCGCATGGAGCACGATCGCATTCGGATCGGTCGTGACCTCGTGACCGTTGACGTACACCTGCACGCGGTCACCTGCCGCATCCCCTGTGCGGTAGTTACCGACCTGGCCCGTCGCGAGTTCGACCCCCCACTCCGTGAAGACCTGGCCGAGCGTGAACGTCGCGGACGCGGGAGCCTCGATGTGCACCACCCCGGTCTCGTCATGGGTGTGCAGCGGCGCGATACCCGCGGAACCGTGTGGCGGCGCGGTGTCGTTGGGGCCGACGTTGATGCCGAGCTCCGCGGGGACAGGCACCGCAGAGCCGTACACGAGCACATCGACGTGCGCGTGGTAGTGCACCGTAAGCGTTTCGCTGGACGTGAGCTGCAAGCCGGCTGCGGCGACCTGCAGATCCTGATAGGCGGGGCGATCCCAAGGCACCGGAATGCTGCGGCGTAGTGCTCCGTTTTCCGCTGTCGACGTGGACGGGGCGATCCCGCCGCCGCTCGTCGATATCGGCGCGGAGCTCGAGGCCGTCGGCAGCCGTGTGGACGAGCCGCTCGCGGCGGGTGACTTCCCGCTGCCGGACCCGGACCCGGACGAACACGCCGCCGCCGACAGCACGAGTGCCGCGGCAGCGACCACCTTCACTCCACCTGGATTCATGCGTCCAGGCTAGAGCCCACGCGTCAGACGCCTGCCTTGAGCTCCAGCGCGATGTCGATGAGCTGGTCCTCCTGACCGCCGACCAGCTTGCGCTCCCCCGCTCGCACGAGGATCTGCGCCCCCGACACGCCGTAGCGCTCGGCCTGCCGGTACGCGTGCTTCAGGAAGCTGGAGTACACGCCGGCGTAGCCCATCATCAGCGCGAGCCGGTCCAGCTTGCACTCCTCGGGCATCGCCGGGAGCACGACGTCCTCGGCCGCGTCGACGATCTTGAAGAAGTCGACACCCGTCCGGAAACCCAGCTTGTCGCACACGCCGACGAACGCCTCGACGGGTGTGTTGCCCGCTCCCGCGCCGAAACGCCGCGCCGAGCCGTCGATCTGCACGGCACCGGCCCGGGCGGCCGCGACCGAGTTGGCGACGCCGAGCCCGAGGTTCTCGTGACCGTGGAAGCCGACCTGCGCGTCGTCACCGAGCTCGGCCACCAGGGCACTCACCCGGTCAGAGACCTGCTCCAGCACGAGCGCGCCCGCGGAGTCGACGACGTACACGCACTGGCAGCCGGCGTCGGCCATGATCCGTGCCTGCTTGGCGAGCACCTCGGGCGGCTGCGAGTGCGACATCATCAGGAAGCCGACCGTCTCGAGGCCGAGCTCGCGGGCCAACCCGAAGTGCTGGATCGAGATGTCGGCCTCGGTGCAGTGCGTGGCGATGCGGCAGATCGTGGCCCCGTTGTCGGCGGCGATCCCGATGTCGTCCTTCACGCCGACACCGGGCAGCATCAGCACGGCGATCTTGGCGTGCGTGGCCGTCTCGGCGGCGATCGTGATCAGTTCCTGTTCCGGGGTCTTCGAGAAGCCGTAGTTGAACGACGAGCCGCCCAACCCGTCCCCGTGCGTGACCTCGATGACCGGCACTCCCGCGCCGTCGAGGGCGGCGACGATCGAGCGCACCTCGTCCCCGGTGAACTGGTGCCGCTTGTGGTGCGATCCGTCGCGCAGCGACGTGTCCGTGATCCGGATGTCGAGATCCGACGAGTAGGTGCGGGGCAGCATGGTCAGCTCCTGCCTAGGGTGATCGTGCGGGCGATCTCTTCGCCGACTTTGGTCGCGGCGGCGGTCATGATGTCCAGGTTCCCGGCGTACGGCGGCAGGAAGTCGCCTGCCCCCTCAACCTCGACGAACACCGAAACCCGGGCCATCCCGCCGTTCACGTCGGACGGGTCCTCGAACTGGGGTTCCTGCAGCAGCCGGTAACCAGGAACGTAGGACGCGACGTCGTCGGCCATCTTGCGCACCGAGGCCGTGATCGCGTCGTGGTCGGCGTCGACGGGGATCGCGCAGAAGATGGTGTCCCGCATGACCATCGGCGGATCGGCGGGGTTGAGGACGATGATCGCCTTTCCGCGCTGGGCGCCGCCGATCACCTCGACACCTCGGCTGGTCGTGCGCGTGAACTCGTCGATGTTGGCGCGGGTACCCGGCCCCGCTGACGTCGAGGCGACGGTGGCGACGATCTCGGCGTAGCTGACGGGAACGACGCGCGACACGGCATAGACCATCGGGATGGTGGCCTGTCCCCCGCAGGTGATCAGGTTGACGTTGGGCGCGTCGAGGTGCTCGTGCAGGTTCGCCGGCGGGACGACGTACGGTCCGACGGCAGCTGGGGTGAGATCGATCGCCTTGATGCCGGCCGCGGCGTATCTCGGCGCGTTCACCCGGTGCACGTACGCCGAGGTGGCTTCGAAGATCAGGTCGGGCAGCTCGTCCTGGCTCAGCAGCGCGTCGACGCCGTCGGACGTCGTCTCCAGTCCCATGTTGGCGGCGCGTTTGAGCCCTTCACTCGCCGGGTCGACGCCGACCATCCAGCGGGCTTCGATCAGATCGGAGCGTCTGAGCTTGTAGAGCAGGTCGGTGCCGATGTTGCCCGAGCCCACGATCGCGGCGGTCGCCTTGGCCATTACGTGCTCCCCTGGAATTGAAGTCTGACCGGTCCGAGCGGTCCGAAGTCGGCGCGGAATACGTCGCCCGCGCGCGCATCGATGGCGCGCGTGCACGACCCTGGCAGGATCACGTGGCCGGCCTTGAGCCGCACCCCGAACGAGGCGACCTTGCGGGCCAGCCACGCCACGGATGTGACGGGATTGCCGAGGACGGCGTCGGACCGGCCGACGCCCACCTGCTCGTCGTTGCGCCACATCGTGACCGGGATGTCACGCAGGTCGACGTCGGCAGGCTTGACTCGGGCAGCCCCGAGGACGAACGCCGCCGACGAGGCGTTGTCGGCGATCGTGTCCGCGAGACCGATCCGCCACTCGAGGATCCTGCTGTCGATCAGCTCGAGGGCTGCCGTGACCGCCTCGGTCGCACCGATCACGTCGTCCTCGGTGCAGTCCTCGCCGGGCAGGTCGGCTCCGAGGATGAAACCGACCTCGGGCTCGACACGTGGCAGCAGGTACCGCGCGGTGTCGGCCGCCGTGGTTTCGTCCAGCGCCATGTCGCTGAGCAAGTGGCCGTAGTCGGGCTCGTCCACGCCCATCATCTGCTGCATCGCCTTCGACGACAGACCCACCTTGTGACCGACGACCGACGCTCCGGCGTCCAGACGCAGACCGATGTTGGTGAGCTGGATGCGGTACGCGTCGGCTACGTCGATGCCCGGCCAGGTCTGGACGAGTGGTTCCACGCCGGCACGGCTGCGTTCGGCGGCGCGCAGCGCGCGAGCCGCAGCGTCGCGTTGCGCGGCTGTCAGCACGCTGCCTCCCGAGGTTGATTCAGTGGTAGAACGCGTTCTACATGATGTCACGCGATTCTAGGCCACATCTATGGCGTAGAGCCAGTGACGGACTATAACCTGTTCCACATGTTGGAGGATGAGTACGACGTCGTCGTCGTCGGGAGCGGCGCCGCCGGGATGACGGCAGCACTCGCTGCCGCACATCGCGGGATGCGCACGGTTGTCATCGAGAAGGCTCCCCGGTACGGCGGTTCGACCGCCCGGTCCGGGGGCGGTGTGTGGATCCCCAACAACGAGGCGCTCGTCGCCGACGGGGTCGACGACACGCCTGAAGCGGCCCGCGACTACCTGCACGCCATCATCGGAGACGTCGTACCCGCGGAACGCATCGACACCTACCTCGCCCGCGGCCCGGAAGCGCTGTCGTTCGTCCTGGCCCACAGCCCCCTGCGGATGCAGTGGGTTCCGGCCTACTCCGACTACTACCCCGAGGCACCCGGCGGGCGCGTCGGCGGTCGCTCGATCGAACCGAAGCCGTTCGACGGCAAGAAGATCGGGCACGAACTCGCCAACCTCGAACCCGACTACGGCAAGTCGCCGATGAACGTGTCCATCACCCAGGCCGACTACCGGTGGCTCAACCTCCTCGTCCGCCACCCGCGCGGCCCGCTCCGCGTCCTGCGGGTAGGCATCCGCTGGCTGCTCGCCATGCTCACCGGCAAGCGGCTCCTGGTCCGCGGGCAGGCACTGTCCGCCGCCCTGCGTGGTGGCCTGCTCAGCGCCGACGTGCCGGTGCTGCTCGACACGGCGCTGGTCGACCTGGTCACCGAGAACGGCGTCGTGACCGGCGTCGTCGTGAGCCACGAGGGCCGGGAGCGGGTGATCCGCGCGCGGCGGGGCGTGATCCTCGGCTGCGGAGGATTCGAGCACAACACGGAGATGCGCGCGAAGTACCAGCGCGCGCCCATCGGCACCGAGTGGACCGTCGGAGCCAAGGCGAACACCGGCGACGGCATCCTCGCCGGCGCCAAGCTCGGCGCCGCGCTGGAGCTGATGGACGACGCGTGGTGGGGACCGTCGATCCCCCTCAGCGGTGGACCCTGGTTCTGCCTGGCCGAGCGCGCCCTGCCCGGCGGGATCATGGTGAACGAGCGCGGGCAGCGGTTCATGAACGAGGCCGCTCCCTACGTCGAGGCCGTCCACCGGATGTACGGCGGCGAGTACGGCCGAGGCGACGGCCCCGCCGAGAACATCCCCTGCTGGATGATCATCGACCAGCGGTACCGCAACAGGTACATGTTCGCCGGTCTGACGCCACGCCAGGCCTTTCCCGGCCGTTGGTACAAGGCGGGCTCCCTGGTGAAGTCCGACACGATCGCCGGTCTCGCCGACCAGATGGGCGTGCCCCCGGACGAACTGGTCGCGACGATCGAACGGTTCAACGGCTTCGCGCGGCGCGGCAAGGACGAGGACTTCGGCCGAGGCGAGAGCGGCTACGACCGCTACTACGGTGACCCGCGCATCAGGGCCAACCCGAGCCTCGCGCCCATCGAGCACGGACCGTTCTACGCGGTGAAGATGGTGCCCGGAGACCTCGGCACCAAGGGTGGTCTGCGCACCGACGTCCACGCCCGCGTACTGCGTGAGGACGGGTCTGTCATCGAAGGGCTGTACGCGGCGGGCAACACCAGCTCGCCGGTCATGGGCCACACGTACGCGGGACCGGGTGCGACGATCGGCCCGGCGATCACCTTCGGCTACCTGGCCGCGCTGCACGTCGCAGGATCGGAGTCCGACAGTGCCCATTGACCCGAGCATCGCGATCGGAGCCGTGCTCCCCGAACGAGAATTCTCCTGGACCAGCTCTGACGTCCTGCTCTACCACCTCGCCATCGGCGCGGGCGTGCCGCCGACCGACCCGCGCGAACTGCGCTACGCCACCGAGAAGAACCTGCAGGTCCTGCCGACGTTCGCGGTGGTGGCGCCGACACTCAACGAGACGCGTGCGCCTCGAGTGTCCTATCCCGGCATCGAGATCGACCTGGCGAAGGTGTTGCACGGCACGCAGCAGATCGTGGCTCATGGGCCGATCCCGACCGACGGCAAGGCGCGCGCCGTCACCCGGGTCGCCGACGTGTGGGACAAGGGCTCGGCCGCGGTCGTCGTCACCGAGACGGGCGTGCACGACCTCGACGGTGCCCCGCTCTGGACGAACCGCTCGAGCATCTTCGCCCGCGGTGAAGGCGGGTTCGGCGGCGAGCGCGGCCCGTCGGCGCGCACCGAGCTCCCCGACCGCGACGCCGACGCCGTCATCACCACCTCGACGTTGCCGCAGCAAGCCCTGTGGTACCGCCTGCTCGGCGACCGTAACCCCCTGCACTCCGATCCGGAGTTCGCCGCCGCGGCCGGCTTCCCGGCGCCGATACTGCACGGGCTGGGCAGCTACGGCATCGTGTGCAAGGCATTGACCGACGAGCTGTTCGACGGCGACGCGAGTCGCGTTCGGTCGTTCGGCGTGCGCTTCGCGGGTGTCGTGTACCCCGGAGAGACGCTGCGGACCTCCGCGTGGCGCGACGGAGACCGCTGGTTGGTCACGACGACCGTCGTCGAACGCGATCAGGCTCCTGCGCTGTCGGACGGCGAGCTGGTGATCGCGCGATGAACGACTTCAAGCCGGCCCGCGCGTCGGACATCGAAGCGTGGGCAGACGAGGCCGACGTCGTCGTAGTCGGCTTCGGTGCGGCCGGGGCGGCGGCCGCGTACGAGGCGGGCACCGCGGGCGCTGACGTGCTCGTGCTCGAGCGCACGAGCGCGGCCGGCGGCGCGGCCGCGATGTCGGACGGCTTCATCTATCTCGGCGGTGGCACGCCGGAGCAGCGCGCGGCCGGATTCGACGACAGTGTCGAGAACATGAAGACGTTCCTGAAGGCCGCGTGCGGGCCCGCGCCGGACGATTCCAAGATCGAGCGCTACTGCGACGCGAGCCTCGAGCACCGGCAGTGGCTGCTCGACCGTGGCATCGAGTTCCTCGGCACGGTGTTCCCCCACGCCAGCGGCACGTCGCCGATCGACGGCGAGGGGCTGATGTTCACCGGCGGTGAGAACGCCTATCCATACAACGAGATCGCGACCCCCGCGCCTCGCGGCCACGTCGTGCAAGGCGGCCGCCCCGGCGGTGCGGTGCTCATGCAGGTGCTCTCGAAGGCCGCTACCGACGCCGGCGCGCGCACGGCGTACGACACCCGCAGCGACCGGCTGATCGTCGACGACGCGGGCCGGGTGTGTGGTGTGCTCGCGAGCCGTTACGGCGAAACGCTGGCGATCCGCGCGCGCACCGGCGTCGTGCTCACCGCGGGCGGTTTCATCCACAGCCCCGAGATGATCGAGCAGTACGCACCGTCAGTACATGTGACGCCACTCCGGCTGGGCACCGACGGCGACGACGGCAGCGGCATCCGGATGGCGCAGGCTGCCGGCGCGCAGGTCAAGCGGATGGACGCGATCGAATGCGCTCTGCCGTTCAACGCTCCGCGCTCGCTGGTGCACGGCATCCTCGTGAACCGCTTCGGGCAGCGGTTCATCAACGAGGACACCTACATGGGCCGCGTCGGCCAGAACGCGCTCATCCACCAGCTCGGTGAGGCGTACCTGATCGTCGACGAGGAGCACTACGCGCCGAACTGGCTCAACATCCCGGCGACCTGGGTGTGCGCGACGGTCGCCGAGCTGGAGTCGGAGATCGGCCTGCCGTCGGGATCGCTGAACACCACGCTCGCCTACTACAACGAGCACGCCGCCAACGGCGTGGACCCCGTGTTCCACAAGCAGCAGTCGGTGCTCACTGCGCTCGTCGGTCCGCTTGCCGCGTTCGACATGCGGGCAAGCAAGTTCATCTACGCGCCGTTCACGCTCGGTGGCCTGCACACGCTGCCCGACGGCGAGGTTCTGGACCTGTCCGGCGACCCGATTCCCGGCCTGTACGCGGCGGGGCGAACGACGTCGGGGGTGGCCGCGCAGGGATACTGCAGCGGGTTGTCGCTCGGCGACTCGACCTTGTTCGGCCGATGGGCCGGGCGATCGGCAGCAGGGGGAAAGCAATGAGCATCCTCGATCGGTTCCTTCTCACCGACCAGGTGGCCGTGGTCACGGGCGCCGGTCGCGGCATCGGCGCGGCGACCGCGATCGCACTGGCCGAGGCGGGTGCGGACGTCGTCATCTCCTCCCGCACCGAGTCACAGCTGCAGAACGTCGCGAAGGCCATCGCGGACGTCGGGCGACGCGCGCACATCGTCACCGCCGACCTCTCCGACGAGGCCGCCATCCGTGGCCTCGCCACTGCGGCCAAGGACGAGTTCGGACGGCTTGACATCGTCGTCAACAACGTCGGCGGCACCTACCCGTGCACGTACCTCGACACGACGACGAAGTTCCTCGAGGAGGCGTTCCACTTCAACGTGTCGACCGCGCATGCCCTGACGACCTCGGCGGTGCCGATCATGCTCGAGACGGGCGGCGGAGCCGTCGTCAACATCTCCTCCGTCATGGGCCGCGTTCCCGGCCGTGGCTTCCTGGCCTACGGGACGGCAAAGGCGGCGCTCGCGCACTACACCCGGCTCGCCGCGACCGACCTGTCGCCGAAGGTGCGCGTGAACGCGATCGCAGTGGGGTCGGTCGCCACGTCGGCGCTGGACGTCGTGATGGGCAACGACGAGATCCGTACCCAGATGGAGCACGCGACCCCGCTGCACCGCATCGGCGCGGCCGAGGACGTTGCCGCGGCGGTCGTCTACCTGAGCTCCCCCGCCGGCGCGTACGTCACTGGCAAGATCCTGCAGGTGGACGGCGGCTTGGACCATCCCAACCTCGAACTCCCCGTCCCGGATCTGTAGAGCGGAGCGCCTGGTGTCGATTCGAGTCGTGCAATGGAGCACAGGCAACGTCGGTCGGCACGCGCTGGCCGGCATCGACGCGCGGCCCGAACTGGAGCTCGTCGGCGTGTGGGTGTCCAGCGCCGCGAAGGCCGGGCAGGACGCCGGCCGGCTCGCCGGTCTCGGCCGTGACCTCGGCGTGACGGCGACGACGGACGCCGACGCGCTGCTGGCGATGAAGCCGGACTGCATCGTGCACACGGCGATGGCCGACAACCGGTTGCCTGAAGCTCTTGCGGACCTGGAACGGTTCCTGCGCGCCGGCATCAACGTCGTCTCCAGCGGGCCGGTGTTCCTGCAGTACCCCGACGGGGTGGTGCCGCCCGAGATCAGCGAGCCGCTGCGCGAGGCGGCTGCCGCGGGCGGCTCGTCGCTGTGGGTCAACGGAGTCGACCCGGGTTTCGCCAACGACTGGTTGCCGCTCGTGCTGACCAGCGTGTGTGAGCGCATCGACGAGGTGCGCTGCTTCGAGGTTCTCGACTACTCGACGTACGACAACGCTACGGTCCTGTTCGACGTGATGGGCTTCGGCAAGCCTCTGGACGACGTGCCGATGCTGCTGATGCCCGGCGTGCTCTCCCTGGCGTGGGGTTCGGTCGTGCGGCAGCTCGCGGCCGGGCTCGGCATCGAACTCGACGAGCTCAAGGAGACCGTCGTGCGGCTGCCGGCACCCGAGACGTTCGAGATCGCGTCCGGGACGATCGAGGAAGGCACCGCGGCCGCGCTGCGATTCGAGGTTCTCGGGATGTACCACGGCCGCCCGGTGTGCGTCCTGGAGCACATCACCCGCCTGCGTCCGGACCTGGGCCCGGACTGGCCGCAGCCGGCCGGGCAGGGCTGCTACCGCGTCACGGTCACCGGTGAGCCGAACTACACGCTGGACCTGCAGCTGCTCGGCACCGACGGCGATCACAACACCGCGGGGCTGAAGGCCACCGCGATGCGCCTGGTGAACGCCGTCGAGGCTGTCGTTGCCGCACCGCCCGGCCTGCTGACCGCGCTCGACCTGCCGCTCATCACTGGCCGGGGCCTCGTCAGCTAGCGAGTGGGCCTGGTTCAGTTCGCTACCGCGACCACGACGAGAGCGCGGTGCAGGTGGGCGAAGTCGTCGCCGACAGGTGTAGCGCTAGTTGCTGAGGACGAGGCCGGACGTCGGGACTCCGGTGCCCGCGGTGACCAGGACGTGCTCGACGTCCGCGACCTGGTTGACGGCCGTGCCACGCAGCTGGCGCACGCCTTCGGCGATGCCGTTCATCCCATGGATGTAGGCCTCGCCCAGCTGGCCACCGTGCGTGTTGATCGGGAGCAGCCCGCCGAGCTCGATCGCCCCGTCGGCGATGAAGTTGCGGGCCTCGCCGCGAGGGCAGAAGCCGAGCTCCTCGAGCTGGATGAGGACGAACGGGGTGAAGTGGTCGTAGAGGATCGCCACCTGGACGTCCTCCGGCGCGATGCTGGCCTGCGTCCAGAGTTGCTGGCCGACGATGCCCATCTCTGGCAGACCCGTCAGCCCGTCGCGGAAGTAGCTCGTCATCGTGAACTGGTCGGCGCCACTGCCCTGCGCGGCCCCGCGAACGACGACCGACGGATGGCGCAGGTCGCGGGCGCGCTCGGCCGACGTGACCACGATGGCCACGCCCCCGTCGCTCTCCTGGCAGCAGTCCAGCAGATGCAGCGGTTCGGCGATCCAGCGCGATGCCTGGTGATCTGCCATCGTGATCGGCTTGCCGTAGAAGAACGCGTTCGGGTTGGTTGCGGCGTGCCTGCGGTCGGCTACCGCCACCCTGCCGAAGTCCTCGCTCGTCGCGCCGTAGGCGTGCATGTAGCGCCGTGCCGTCATCGCCACGAACGCCGCCGGCGTGCCGAGCCCCATCGGGTACGACCAGCTGGCGTCCACGCCGGACGACGTCGGCGCGCTGGCCAGCGCGGTCGAGACCTGCCCGAACCGATGGCCGGACCGCTCGTTGAACGCGCGGTAACACACCACCACGTCCGCGATCCCGGTCGCGACGGCCATCGCCGCCTGCTGCACGGTCGCGCACGCGGCGCCGCCGCCGTAGTGAATCCTGCTGAAGAACGTGAGTTCGGGAATCCCCACCTCGCGCGCCACCGCGGCCTCGGTGTTGGTGTCCATCGTGAACGTCACCAGCCCGTCGACATCCGACGGCTTGAGCCCGGCGTCGTCCAACGCGGCGCGTACGCATTCGGCGGCCAGCCTCAGTTCGCTGCGCCCGGAGTCCTTCGAGAACTCCGTGGCGCCGATGCCGACGATGGCCGCCTTGCCCGACAGTCCCCCGCTCATCGCGCAGCGCCGTCGAACGTCAGTCGAACGGTGCCGGTGACGTGATCGCCTAGCTGCCCTCGGCCGAGCACCGCCACGGTCAACACGCCATCGTTGTCGGCTACGACCTCGCCGGTGAACACCAGCGTGTCGTAGGCGTAGCAGGGGACGCCGAGCCGGATCGAGATCCCCAGGACGCGGGCCCCCGGTCCGGCCCAGTCGGTGACGAAGCGCTGGACGAGCCCGGTGTCGGTGAGGATGTTGACGAAGATGTCCTTCGATCCGCGCGCGATCGCCGCGTCGCGGTCGTGATGCACGTCCTGGAAGTCACGGGTGGCGAGAGCGGTGCTCACGACGAAGGTGGGTGTGGCTTCGATACGCAGCTCGGGGAGCGCGGCGCCGACGGTGGTGTCGACCAGGGTGCTCATGAGCGAACTCCGGCCGGCCGCCAGTGCGGCATGGTCAGCTCGTCGTCGATCTTCGTAAGCGCGATCTCGACCGGCATGCCTACCGAGACGGTGGCCGGGTCGACATCGATCAGTTCGCCGACCATGCGAACGCCCTCCTCGAGCTGGACCAACGCGACGACGAACGGCAGGGTCTTGCCCGGGACTTTCGGATGGTGGTGGACGACGTAGCTGAACACTTCGCCACGGCCGGCGGCGAGGACGTAGTCGGGCTTGTCGCCACCGCAGCTCGGGCACATCGGTCCTGGGGGATGGCGCAGCGTGCCGCACACCGGACAGTGCTGGATGCGCAGCTCTCCGGCCGCCGTTCCGTCCCAGAAGAACGCGGTGTCGTGGCTGATGACCGGGCGGATCACGTCCGGCGCGGCGGTGGACCGGGGTTCGGGGACGCGTGGCTGGAACTTCAGCACGCGGAACAACATCTCGGCGACGGGTTCGTCGCCGGAGTACCAGACGTTGCGTGTCGTGACGAACCAACCCTCACCGAGAGCCGTCGTCTTCGGCCCCACGACGTCCTCGAGCTTGGTGGTGATGCTGAGTTGCTCGCCGTGACGCAGGTAGCGGTGGTAGGTCTGCTCGCAGTTCGTGGCGACGATCGACGTGAAGCCGCGCTCGTCGAGTTCGGCCAGGATCAGACTGAGCGGGTCGTCAGCGCCCCGGCGCCCGTGCAGGCCGGCCATCGACCACACCTGGATCATGGCCGGCGGCGCGACCAAGTCGTCGTGTCCGGCGGCGACGGCGGCGGCGGCGTCGTGATAGATCGGGTTGGCGTCGCCCATCGCCTCCGTCCAGTTGTTGATCATCGGCAGGTTGACCGGGTCGCGCCCCGGCCGACGCGCGGACTCCCTTGCGGCCCGGATGCGCTCGGCGGCGGCGAGGACGGCCTGGGCCGTCTCCCCTACCGGGCTGCTCATCGCAGGACCTGCCGTTGCGGGCCACTCGCTTTGCCCCGCTGGTGACCGCTGAAGGCCCGCGAAACCGAACAGGCGGGGGGAAGAGCCAGCGGCGCATCCGCACTCTTCCTCGCTCGTGACCGCTGATGGGCACCCGAAGCGGGCGCTTGCGGGGAAGAGCTGTCGCTGGATACGCAGGCCCGGATGCGCTCGGCGGCGGCGAGGATGGCCTGCGCCGTCTCCCCTACCGGGCTGCTCACCGGGGCACCCGCGGCAGCTCGAGGCCGAACATCGAGATGAGCTCGCGCTGGATCTCGTTCACACCTCCGCCGAAGGTCAGCACGAGGCTGCGCTTCGCCTGCACGTCCAGCCAATGCATCAGCTCGGCCGTCGCCGGATCGGCGTGGTCGCCGTAGCGTCCGACGATCTCTTCCAGCACGCGGAAGGCACGTTGTGCTCGTTCCGAGGAGAACACCTTCGTCGCCGAGGCGTCCGCGACGTCGATCTCGTCGGCGGACGCTGCCGCCACCTGCCAGTTCAACAGTTCGTTGATCCGGCATACGGCGTGCGTCTCGGCGAGCGCCCGTTGCACGTCCGGATACGACAGCGGAGCGACGCCGTCGGTCCCTGGGCGCGAGGCCCACGCGTGCACGCGTTCATACAACCCCGCGATGCGTCCGGAGGGCCCCAACATCACTCGCTCGTGGTTGAGCTGGGTCGTGATCAGGCGCCACCCCTCGTTCTCTTCGCCCACGCGCATGCTCACCGGAACCCGAACGTCCGAGTAGTAAGTCGTGTTCGTGTGGTGCGCGCCGTCGGCCGTGATCGTCGGCGTCCACGAGAAGCCCGGGTCGGTGGTGTCGACGATCAGGATCGAGATGCCTCGGTGGCGCGCCGCCGTCGGGTCGGTGCGTACCGCCAACCAGACGTAGTCGGCGTCATGGCCTCCGGTCGTGAACACCTTCTGGCCGTTGACGACGTAGAAGTCGCCGTCGCGCACCGCGCTCGTCCGCAGCGCTGCCAGGTCGGTGCCGGCCTCCGGCTCGGTGTAGCCGATCGCGAAGTGCAGCTCACCGGTCAGGATCCGCGGCAGGAAGAACTCCTTCTGCTCCGCGGTGCCGTACGTCTGCAGCGTGGGACCTACGGTCTGCAGCGTGACGTAGGGCAGCGGCACGTCACGGCGAGAGGCCTCGTTGACGAATATCGTCTGCTCGATCTCGCCGAAGCCCCGTCCGCCGTACTCCTCGGGCCATCCGACGCCCAGCCAGCCGTCGCGGCCCATCCGCTTGACCACGTCACGGTAGACGGCGCCGTGCCGCTCCGTGAGCATCGAGCTGGCCTCTTGCGGAGTCACCAGGCTCGCGAAGTACTCGCGCAGCTCGGACTGCAGGGCTTGCTGGTCGTCGGTCAGTTCGATGAACACCTGGCTCCGATCAGATCGAGCCGTTGCGCGGCGCCGCCGACGAATCGGGCCAGGTCTTTGGCGTGCGAGTAGTACCGGTGCAACGGATATGTGTGGTCGACGCCGAGTCCGCCGTGCAGGTGATGGCAGACCTGCAGTGCTGTGGGCAACTCCGAAGCCACCCAGTACGCCGCGATGTCGAGGTCGTCGTCGGCGTCGACCCCGGCCGCGAGCCGCCAGTTGACCGATGTGGCCGCCAGGTGAACCGTGCGCCCCGTGATGTACACGTCGGCGATCTCCTGGGCCACCGCCTGGAACGTGGCCAGCGGCTTGCCGAACTGATGTCGGGTGGCCAGATGGCCGGCCGTGAGGGCCAGGGCGGCCGAGATCACGCCGTCGGCGATCGCGCAGGCTCCGGCGATCGCGAACCGCTCGACCCCGCGCACGTCGGTGGTGAGCAGGTCGGACTCGGCGAGCCTCAGCCCGGCCAGCGTCATCGTGTACTCGGGCGACCCCGTCGATGTCGGGGTGCGCGTCAGGATGACACCGTCGGCGCGCGGGTCGACGACGAACACTCCCGCGTCCGAGCCGACCAGCACGCGATGTGCCTGCGCCGCGTAGGGCACACCGATCTTGGTGCCGCTGAGGACGAAGGCCGAACCGTCACGTACCGCCGCGAGCTGCCGTGGGCCGTTGTCACGCAGCGCCGCGCTGAGCACTCGACCGTCGGCCACCTCGGGCAGCAACGCCGCCTGCTGCGCCGCGCTGCCGAACGTCGCGATCGGAAGCACGCCGGACGCCAACGTCGCCAACGCGGGCAGCGGCAGTGTCTGCCGCCCCACCTCCGACAACACCGCGGCGAGCTCGATCGCGCCGAAACCGTCGCCGCCCAGTGCCTCGGGAACCGCCAGCGTCAGCAGCCCGGCTTGCCCCAGCGCCTTCCAAAGCGTTTCGTCGTACCCGAGTTCCGAGGACACGACTTGGTCGACACGCGCGCCGTCCACCTCGTTGCGCAGCACGGTCGCGGAAAGGTCCGCTATCGACTGCTGGGTCTCATCGAGGCCGAAGTCCACACGCGCTCCCTCGTGATCTGATAGAACGTGTTCTAGTATCGACGAGCTGGCCAGGATCGGCAAGCCGTCCGGGCTGCGTTTCGGAGAGTGATCGACCTATGGGCACAGTCGCCGACCTGGCCTTGCTCGCTGTCGGGCGGGTCGCGCGAGTGGCGCCCGTCGTCGATGTGCCGCAAGGTCGCCGGATCGAACTCCCCGGACGCGGGCACACGTTTCTGATCGACACAGGTCCGGTGGCCGCGCCGAAAGGCAGGCAGGCTCCGACGTTGATGCTGTTGCACGCACTTGCCTGCACGAGCCTGCTCACGTGGTACCCGTCGATCAGCGTTCTGAGCCAGCGCTATCGCCTCGTGATGTTCGACCAGCGGTGGCACGGCCAGGGCATCTACTCGGATCGGTTCAGCCTCGAGGACTGCGCGGACGACACAGTCGCCGTCGCCGACCAGCTCGGGCTCGATCAGTTCGTCCCGGTCGGCTACTCGATGGGCTCCCTCGTCGCACAGCTCGCTTGGCGCCGGCACGCAGATCGCATAGCGGGCGCGGTGCTCTGTGCGGCAACAAGTCGATTCGCCACCTCGTCCAGAGGTCCGGTCCCGCTGCGCATCCTCGGCGATCAAGCCACTCGTGCCGCGGCACGACGAGCCATCTTCGCCCGTCCGACGCTGGCCTGGCAGCCCGGGGTCGACGACAACAAATGGGCGTTGGGCCAGTTCCGCTCGACCGCCGCGCCGCGCATGACCGCCGCGGCCGCGGAGATCGGCAGGTTCGACTCGTCGCGCTGGATCAACGCCATGGACGTTCCTACCGCGGTCGTGGTGACCACGCGGGATCGCCTGATCGCACCGGCACGGCAACGATGGCTGGCCCGTCAGATCGCCGGAGCGACCGTGTACGAGGTCGACGGCGGGCACGCATCGTGCGTGATGCGGGCCGACAAGTTCACGCCGGCTTTGCAGGCCGCGTGCGCTTCGGTTTCGGCGCGGGCTGCTGCGCGCGCGCAGCATTGACGAGCTCGTCGAGCGCGATCGGCAGATGGTCGGCGAGCGCCCAGAGATCGGGCGCCAGCTCGCGGCAGGCGATGAGCCCGAAGTCGAGATGCCCGTCGTTGGACAGCACGGTGATGTTCAGCCCAGCTCCGTGGAACACGGGGCCGAACGGGTAGAAGCCCACGATCCGCGCGCCCAGGAAGTAGATCGGCATGGGCGGGCCGGGCACGTTCGAGATCACCAGGTTGTGTACGACCGGGTGGCGGTCAGCCAGGCGCAGCCGGGAGTACAACCGGACGGCCAGGCCGAACGTGTTCGGTGCCGCGAACTGCGCCCAGTCCTGCAGCAGCGACGCGCTGAGGGCCTTGTGGTGGCTCTTCGCGATCAGGTTCTGCGCGGCGATGGCCGAGAGCCGCTGCACCGGATCGGCGATGTCGCTCGACAGCGTCGAGAACATGCCCGAGACCATGTTGGTGCCGCCGCCTTTCGTCTTGCCGTGCACCGAAACCGGCACCATCGCGACCAGCGAGGTGTCGGGCAGCTCGCCTCGGTCGTCGAGGTACTTGCGCAGCGCGCCGGAGCACAGTGTGAGGACGACGTCGTTGACGGTCGAGCCGAAGGCGTTCTTGACCTCCTTCACCTGGTCGAGATCCAGCCGCGCAAACGCGATGCTGCGGTGGCCCGTGACCGTGCCGTTGAACGACGTGCGCGGGGCCGTGAACGGGGCGGGCATCGCGGTTCCCCGGCGCGACCGCTGGATCCAATCGGGCAGGACGCCGAGCGTGCCAGGAAGCAGCCACGCCAACCTGACCGGCCGCTTCGCGATGCCGATCACTCCCGAAAGGACGATGTCGCGATCCCGCGGTCGGCGGGCGGGCGGGCTCTTGTCGGGTGCGACCATCGGCGGTGCGTCGGGCTCGAGACTGCACAAGGACGACACCAGGCTCGCGCCGCTGACGCCGTCGACCGTCGCGTGGTGCATCTTCGTCATGACCGCGACCTGGCCGTCGGCCAGGCCCTCGATGACCCAGAACTCCCACAGCGGGCGCGAGCGGTCCAGTGGTTGTGCCGCGATGTCGCCGCACACCTCCGCCAGTTCCTGCCGCCCGCCGGGCGCCGGTATGACGATGCGCCGCACATGGCGCTCGATGTCGAAGTCGTCGTCCTCGACCCACACCGGGTGATCCAGATTGAAGAACGGGTTGTGCAGCTTGCGGGTGAACGCCGCGTTCGACTGCATGCGCGAACCCAGCTTGTCCCGAAAACTGCTGAAGCGGTACTCGCCGGGCATCGTGGTCGGATCGAGAATGAGCAGGCCACATACGTGCATCAGATGCGAGCTTGTCTCGAAGTACAGGAAGCTCGCGTCGAGGCCACTGAGCCTGTCCATCCCTACAGAATAGAACACGTTCTAGTCAATGGCTAGGATGGGGGCCATGAGTGACCGGTACCTCGTGCGGCAGCTCGCCCAGTTGGCGCTGACCGTCAACGCCACCCGGCCGATACCGGGTGGTCCCGCGTCCATCCCCGCGTTCTTCGCCGGCTGGCTGACGGCGGAGTTGGCGCCGCACTTCGCCGCGGCGACGGTCCTCGACACCGGCATTCACGTGGCACGTCACGGCGTACACGATCGCCGAGACCGCATCGGTCTCGCCGCCGCCGCGACCAATGCGGCGCTCTACGCCGCCCTCATCGCCGCGGGGCATCGCGCGCGGCACGAGGTCGAGTCGGCCCTCGTCGAAGCGCTCGGCGAGCACTACGCCGACGAGTTGGGTCGATCGATGGATCCGGACGAGTTGGCGACACCGTGGCAGCAGCTCGTCTGGCCGTTCCACATGCGGCACGTGGACGTGGTGGCCAAGCGTCGCCTTCCCTACGCACCTGGCGGGCGCCGCTTCGAACTCGACGTCTACCACCACCGCACGGTCCCGAGCGGCCGGCCGGTGCTGCTGCAGGTGCACGGCGGCGGCTGGATGATCGGAAACAAGGACCAGCAGGGCATCCCCCTGATGATGCACATGGCTGCGCACGGCTGGGTGTCGGTCGCCGTCAACTACCCGCTGTCACCACGTGCCCGGTGGCCGCAACACCTGGTCGCGGTCAAGAAAGCGTTGGCCTGGGTACGCGAGCACATCGCCGAGTACGGCGGTGATCCGTCCTTCATCGCCGTCACCGGAGGTTCGGCGGGCGGCCACCTC
>Ga0209014_10000822_pt1 | contig 18195 bp, 15 predicted proteins | sample BarGraNGADG00212_FD_184491 | JGI IMG/M metagenome (GOLD analysis project Ga0209014, IMG submission 184491) | Arctic peat soil microbial communities from Barrow, Alaska - Barrow Graham LP Ref core NGADG0002-212 (SPAdes) (version 2) | ecosystem: Environmental > Terrestrial > Soil > Wetlands >...
CCTGACACCGAGGCCGAGCGCAAGCTCAACCCCGCCGACAACACTGTCGACCGCGCGGCCATAGACCCAGTGATCAACTACATCGACGAGTTCGCCATCGAAGAGGGGCTGCGGCTCAAGGAGGCACACGGCGGAGAGGTGACGATCCTCACCGTCGGCCCGGAGCGCGCGACCGAGTCGATTCGCAAGGCACTGTCGATGGGCGCCGACAAGGCCGTTCACGTCACGGACGAGGCGCTGCACGGATCCGACAGCATCCAGACCGCCAGGGTCATCGCCGCGGCGCTCGGCACCGTCGAGTGGGACGTCGCGATCGCGGGCTCCGAGGCAACCGACTCGCGCATGTCGGTCGTGCCCGCGCTGGTCGCTGAAGCGCTCGGCGTCGCGCAGCTGTCGCAGGCCCGCAAGGTGACGGTGGACGGCTCGACCGTCACGATCGAGCGGGTCACCGACACCGGCTACGAGTCGGTGCAGGGCTCCACCCCGGCCGTCATCAGCGTGGTCGAGAAGATCAACGATCCGCGCTACCCGTCGTTCAAGGGCATCATGGCCGCCAAGAGCAAGCCGCTGCAGGTGCTCGCGCTGAGCGACCTCGCCATCGACGCCGGCGAGGTCGGTCTGGCCAACGCCTCGACGCAGGTCGTCTCCTTCGAGAACGCGCCGCCGCGTCAGGCCGGCCAAGTGGTCAAGGACGAGGGCAACGGCGGTGTCCAGATCGCCGACTACCTGGCGTCCAAGAAGCTGATCTGACCGAGATCCGACGATTTCCCAGAGGAGACATAGCGACATGGCAGAGGTACTGGTACTCGTCGACTCGGCTGACGGCACCGTCAAGAAGTCGACACTCGAACTACTGACGGCCGCTCGCGCGCTGGGCGAGCCCTGCGCGGTCGTGGTCGGAGCTCCCGGCGTCGCCGCCGGACTCAAGGCTCAACTCGCCGAGTACGGAGCAGCGAAGGTCTACGTCGCCGAGAGCGACGACATCGCCGGGTACTCGGTCGCACCCAAGGCAGAGGCTCTCGCGGCGATCGTGGCGCAGGCAGCGCCGGCAGCCGTGCTCGTGTCCTCGAACGGTGAGAACAAAGAGGTGGCGGCTCGCCTGGCGCTCAAGATCGGCGGTGGAGTGCTCACCGACGCGGTGGGTGTCGACGCTGACGGCACGGTCACCCAGAGCATCTTCGGTGGCGGCATCAGCGTGGCGTCCAGGGTCACGACCGGTGTTCCCGTCATCACCGTCCGCCCGAACTCGGTCGCGCCGGAACCCGCGGCGGGGGCGGCCGAGGAGGTCGCGGTCGCGGTAGAGCTCTCCGACGCTGCCAAAGCCGCCAAGATCCTCGAGTCCGTCGTCGAAGCGAAGGGGTCGCGACCGTCGCTGTCAGATGCGTCGGTCGTCGTCTCGGGTGGTCGCGGAATCGGCAACGCCGACAACTTCTCGCTCATCGAGAACCTCGCCGACACGCTCGGCGCGGCGGTGGGCGCCTCGCGTGCGGTTGTCGACGCCGGATGGGTCGGACACCAGCTGCAGGTCGGCCAGACAGGCGTCACGGTCTCCCCGCAGCTCTACATCGCGGTGGGCATCTCCGGTGCCATCCAGCACCGCGCGGGCATGCAGACGTCCAAGACGATCATCGCGATCAACAAGGATCCAGAAGCCCCGATCTTCGAGCTTGCCGACTTCGGCGTCGTGGGTGACCTGTTCCAGGTCGCGCCGCAGCTGACCGACGAGATCACCAAGCGCAAGGGCTGAGCGCTTCAGCGCGGACGGCCCGTCGACCTCGTGTCGGCGGCCCGTATCGTCGGACGAGGATGATGGTCTGGTGACTCTGAGGGCCGGCGCCGCACCGTTGGCGCATGACCCGACGCCGCGGACGATCTTCACCGGACACCTGCGGACCACCACCACCGGCATCCTCATCCTGATCACGTTGATCGCCTTCGAGGCGATGGCCGTGTCGGCCGCGCTGCCGACGGCTGCCCGAGCCGTGCACGGCATCGGGGGGTACGGCTGGGCGTTCACCGGGTTCCTGGTGGCAAACGTCGTCGGCATGGTCGTCTCCGGGCAGATCAGCGACGCTCACGGCCCGCGAAGGCCGCTCGTCGCCGGCATGGTGGCCTTCATCGCCGGTTTGGTCGTTGCCGGCTCGGCGACGACGATGGTGCAACTCGTGTGCGGTCGCGTCGTGCAGGGTGTCGGCAGCGGGCTGCTCATCACCGCGGTGTATGTCGTCATCGGCCAGACCTACCCGGCACCCCTGCGACCGAAGCTGTTCGCCGGGATCTCGTCGGCGTGGGTGCTGCCGTCGCTGCTCGGCCCGATCATCTCCGGCTCGTTGGCCCAGCACGCCAGCTGGCGGTGGGTGTTCCTGGGACTGCTGCCGTTCGTCCTGATCGGCGCCGCGCTGATGGTGCCTGTGCTGCGCGGGCTGGACCCGCCCGTGCCACAACCCTCGCCCGCGCCGGCCGCCCTCGGTGATCCGCGGCGCGTCCTGCATGCATTCGCCGTGGCGGCCGGCATCGGCGCGCTCGAAGAAGCCGGGCAACACCCGTCCGCGCTGTCGATCACCGCCGCCGTACTCGGCCTCGGCGCGTTGGCGTGGGGTCTGCGAACCCTGCTGCCCGCCGGGACGATCCGCGTGCGACGTGGCGTGTCTGCGCCGATCGCGATGCGGGGGCTGCTCGCGGGGGCCTTCTTCGGGATGGAGTCGGCGATCCCGCTCGAGCTGACCGTCCAGCAGCACTACAGCGCGACCGCCGCGGGGTTGCCGCTGGCCTGCTCGGGCCTGGCTTGGGCGCTCGGGTCATGGTGGCAGGGACGAGCCGCGCGGACCGACGAGCAGACCCGTCGGGTGCGGATGGTGCGCACCGGCTTCGCGCTCATCGCGGTGTCGGCCGTCGGGGTGGCGCTCGCCGCGCAACCGGCGACCGTCGGCTGGCTCATCTACCCCGCGTGGGGGGTCGCGGGCGTCGGCGCGGGGCTCACGATGAGCAGCGTCAGCGTGCTCCTGCTCAGCTACACCAACGACGCCGACCGGGGTGCGGACTCCGCCGCACTGCAGCTGTCGGACGCAACCGCGAGCGCCATGACCACCGGAATCGCCGGCGTTCTGCTTGCCGCGGCGGCCCGTGGCGCTCTCGGCTACGCGGCCGCGTTCACCATCCTCGCGGTGGCGATGGGCGCGGTCGCGGTGGTCGGCGTACTCGTATCCGGCCAGGTTCGCGCGCCGTCCACGTAAAGTGTGCGGTGATGCCGTATCTCGACCACGCTGCTACGACTCCAATGCTGCCTGAGGCCGTCACGGCCGTCAGCGCGGCCTTGGGTGAGCTCGGCAACCCTTCGTCGCTGCATGGGTCCGGTCGCCGGGCACGTCGACGCGTCGAAGAGTCTCGCGAGCGGCTGGCCGAGGCGCTGGGCGCTCGGCCCTCCGAGGTCATCTTCACCGCTGGTGGAACCGAGGCGGACAACCTCGCAGTCAAGGGCGTCTTCTGGGCTCGTCGGGGCGCAGATCCACGCCGCCGGCGGGTGATCGCCAGTTCGGTCGAGCATCACGCCGTGCTCGACGCCGTCGAATGGCTCGTCGATCACGAGGGTGCCGACGTCACGTGGTTGCCGGTCGACCGGTTCGGCCAAGTCAGTCCGGCCGCGTTGCGGGCGGCGATCGCCGAGAGTCCGGACTCGGTGGCGCTCGTCAGCGTCATGTGGGCCAACAACGAGGTCGGCACCGTTCAACCCGTCGCCGAACTCGCCGCCGTCGCGCACGAGTACGGCGTGCCCCTGCATACGGACGCCGTCCAGGCCGTCGGCGCCCTACCCGTCGACTTCGCGGCGTCGGGTGTCGATGCCCTGACCATGACCGGCCACAAGCTCGGCGGGGCCTACGGCTCCGGCGCGCTCCTGCTGCGTCGGGAGGCCGACTGCGTGCCGCTCTTGCACGGCGGCGGCCAGGAACGCGACGTCCGCTCCGGAACGCTGGACGTTCCCGGAGCCGTAGGGCTGGCGGTAGCCACGTCACTGGCTGTCCAACGGCAGGCCGAGCTGGCGCTCCGCGTCGCGGCGTTGCGAGATGCCCTGATCGAGGGCGTGCAGATGGCCGTTTCCGACGTCGTCGCCAACGGCCATCCTGTCGAGCGACTGCCCGGAATCGCGCATCTGTCGTTCCCCGGTTGCGAAGGCGACTCGCTGCTGATGCTGCTCGATGCGCGTGGGGTCGAGTGCTCCACCGGGTCGGCGTGCTCGGCCGGAGTCGCCCAACCCTCGCACGTGCTCATCGCCATGGGCGCGCCGGCCACGCTCGCACGCAGCTCGCTGCGCTTCTCGCTCGGACACACCTCGACGCGCGCCGACATCGACGCGGTGCTCGACGTGATCGCGCCGGCAGTCGAGCGGGCCCGCCGGGCCGGCCTCACCACCGTCGTGTCATGACCGGCCGTCTCAAGGTGCTCGCCGCGATGAGCGGTGGTGTCGACTCCGCGGTCGCGGCGGCGCGCGTGGTCGACGCCGGGCACGATGTCACCGGAGTGCACCTGGCACTGTCCGCGGCGCCGGCAACCCTGCGGCACGGGGCGCGTGGGTGCTGCACGCTCGAAGACGCCAATGACGCTCGTCGAGCCGCCGACGTCCTCGAGATCCCGTTCTATGTATGGGACCTCGCCGAGCGGTTCCGCGCCGACGTCATCGACGACTTCGTCAACGAGTACGCCGCCGGCCGCACGCCCAATCCGTGCCTGCGCTGCAACGAGAAGATCAAGTTCTCGGCGGTGCTCGATCGAGCTCTCGCGCTCGGGTTCGACGCCGTCGTCACCGGCCATCACGCGCGGCTCGTCGACGGACGATTGATGCGGTCGGTCGACGACGGCAAGGACCAGTCCTACGTTCTCGCCGTTCTCACCCCTCGGCAGCTGTCCCGGGCGATGTTCCCGCTCGGAGACTCCACCAAGGTCCAGGTCCGGGCCGAGGCCGCTGCCCGGGGATTGCAGGTCGCCGACAAGCCTGACTCCCACGACATCTGCTTCATCGCCGACGGTGACACACGCGGCTTCCTGGCGCGCCGGCTCGGTGCGCAGGACGGCGCCATCGTCGATGCGGTGAGCGGCGACGTCGTCGGCTCGCACGGCGGATCGTTCGGATTCACCGTGGGCCAGCGTCGGGGTCTGCATCTGGATCGTCCCGCACCGGGCGGCGAGCCACGCTACGTACTCTCGATCCAGCCGGTGACGAACACCGTGGTGGTCGGACCCGGCGAGCTCCTCGACGCCGACGAGATCAGCGCCGATGCACCGGTCTGGACGAGCGGCGTCACGCCGACCGGCGACGTCGGATGCCTGGTCCAGGTTCGCGCGCACGGCACGGCGACTCCCTCGACGATCACGGTCTCGGGCGATTCGGTCGTGGCCCGGCTGCGCGCGCCACAACGCGGTGTGGCCGCCGGTCAGGCGTTGGTCATGTACGACGGCGACGTCGTGCTCGGGTCGGCGACGATCTCGGCGGCCCGCCGCGCTGACGTGCCGGCATGACCCGACCGTGGGCGGCCGGCGCGGCGACCGGTGTCGGCTCGTTGCCCGGTGTCGACCCGGTCGAGGCCGCGCGGCTGGTGTTCGGGGAACTTCCGGGCTTGCCGCATCTGCCCGAGTTGCCCGGTCGTGGCCCCGGAGCGGAGGTGATCGGCCGGTCCGGCGGGCTGCTCGTCGACCTGCCCGTCGAGATCGTCCCGTCCGGATGGCGGTTGGCGTCGCGGCCGGGACGCGACCTGCAGCGCGCGCGGGAGTTCCTCCTTCGCGATCTGGACGCACTGGAGAAGGTCGCCGACGGTTACACCGGAGCGCTGAAGCTGCAGATCGTCGGACCGTGGACCCTGGCGAGCAACGTCGAGCTGGCGTCCGGGCACAAGGTCGTCAGTGACTACGGCGCGGCGCGCGATCTCGCGGAGTCGCTGGCCGAGGGACTGCGGGTGCATCTCGCCGATGTCGCAACCCGAGTGCCGGGCGCGGCGCTCGTCGTCCAGGTCGACGAGCCAGGACTGAACGCGGTGCTCGCCGGGCAGGTGCTGACGCCGTCCGGGTACGGCACGGTCCGGGCCGTCGATCCCCACGTCGTCGAGCAGGCGCTGCGCACGGTGCTGGACGTCGCGCCGCGGGGTGCGCGCGTCGTGCATTGCTGCGCCGACGACGCCCCCATCGAGCTGTTGCGCGCAGCCGGGGCCGATGCGGTGTCGGTCGATCTGTCGGTGGTCGGCGTGGGTCAGTACGACGAGCTCGGAGCAGCCGTCGAAGCGGGTGTTTCGTTGTGGCTGGGCGTCGTGCCGTCGACGGACGCGGTGATCACGCAGGACGCAGCGCGTGAACGCGTCCGCGCGCTGTGGAACGCGCTCGGCTTCGCGCCGTCGCAGCTCGCGGCATCCGTCGTGCCCACGCCCGCGTGCGGTCTGAGCGGTGCGACCGATGCCTACGTGCGCCGGGCGCTTGCGGTGCTGCGCGACACCGGCAAGTCCCTGCTCGACGAGGGCTGACCGCGGTTGAAAGGGTGGTCGGCGCCGCGGGATGCACCCCGTGTTCGCCCAAATCCCCTCCAATTCCTACTCGTCCGACTCGCCCCAATTCCGTCCAATTCCTAGGTGATCAACAGCAGCAATTGGTCGCCATCGCGACCAACTACTGCTGTTGATCACCCATGGGGGGCACCGCTCAGCGCGCGGCGAACAGCACGAGGCACCCGGCGCCGGCCGCGATGCAGTAGGCACCGAATGGGCGCAGTGACCGGTGGGCCAGGTAGCGGGTGAGGAAGCGCACGGACAGGTAGGCTCCCACGCCCGAGAGCACGGAGCCGAGCACGACCTGTCCGCGGATGCCGCTACCGAGCGGCCCGAAGAGGTCCCCGACCTTCAGGGCGCCGGCGGCGAGGATCACGGGCGTCGCCAGGAGGAACGAGAAACGGGCCGCGTCCTCGCGGGAAAGCCCGCGCACCATGCCGCTCACCATGGCGATACCCGAGCGTGAGATACCCGGCGCCAGGGCCAGGATCTGCGTCGCTCCGATCGCCACCGCCTGCGGCACGCTCTGCTTGACCAGGCGTTTGTCGGAGTCCGGCCCGGTGACCCGCTCGTCGACGTAGGTGCTGTCGAGGTCCGGGTCACGGCGGCGCAGCTGCTCGGCAAAGAGCAGGATCACGCCGTTGACCAGGAGGAACACCGCGGTCGGCGTGGGCTTGGCGAGCGTGGTACGGAACCAGTGCTCGGCCACCAGTCCGACGACTCCGACCGGAATGGTCGCCAGAATGAGCAGCCAGGCCAGCAGCTGATCCGAGGTCTTCACCTCTCGTCGCACGATGCTGGTGACCAGCCCGGAGACGATCCGAACCCAATCCCGCCAGAAGTAGATGATCAACGCCGTCGCGGTGGCAACGTGCAAGCCCACGATGAACGCAAGGTACGGCGACTCGGCCGTGCTGACGTTGAGATCCCGCGCCCAGGACCCGCCGACGACTGCGGGCAGCAGCACGCTGTGGCCGAGACTCGAGATCGGGAACAGCTCGGAGACGCCCTGCATTGCGCCAATGACGCTGGCCTCGAGCCAGCTGAGGTGATGATGCATGGCGGCAGTGTTGCAGGCGTCGCCGGAAAGGCGCAGCCGTGTCTCACCTTCTCGATAGGTTGACGGCGTGACCGAGGTGACACCGGCTCCGACGGCCGAGATCCGCGAGGAGCATGCACGTCTGGCCCAGGAGCTGGACGAACACGCGTATCGCTACTACGTCAGGGACGCGCCGACCGTCAGCGACGCCGAGTACGACCAGCTGATGCGCCGGCTGCAGCAGATCGAGGAAGCGTTCCCGGAGCTGCGCACGCCGTCCTCACCGACCCAACGGGTGGCGGGCACCTACTCCACGCAGTTCACGGCCGTCGATCACCTCGAGCGGATGCTGAGCCTCGACAACGCGTTCTCCGCCGACGAAGTCTCGGCCTGGGCACAGCGCGTCGAGCGTGACGCGGGCACTGTGCCCGCCTACCTCTGCGAGCTCAAGGTCGACGGCCTGGCCGTCAACCTCGTGTACGAGGGCGGCCGCCTGGTGCGGGGGGCGACTCGCGGTGATGGCCGCACGGGGGAGGACGTGACACCGAACATTCGCACCATCTCGAACGTTCCGGACTCGCTTGCCGGCGTGGGCATCCCGAACCTGCTCGAGGTGCGTGGCGAGGTGTTCTTCCCGGTCGCCCACTTCGAGGAGCTCAACGCATCGCTCGTGGCAGCAGGCAAGGCACCGTTCGCCAATCCGCGAAACACGGCGGCGGGTTCGTTGCGGCAGAAGGACCCTCGCGTCACCGCCAGCCGCCAGCTCGCGATGGTGGTGCACGGCGTCGGCAGGGTCGAGGGTGGTCCCGCTGTCGGTACCCAGTCGGATTGGTACGAGGTGCTTCGCGGCTGGGGACTGCCCACCGCAGCCCGCGCCGAGGTCAAGGCGGATCTCGCCGGAGTTCAGCAGTTCATCGACTACTTCGGTGTGCATCGCCACGACGTCGAGCACGAGATCGACGGCGTGGTCGTGAAGGTCGACGACCTCGGTCTGCAGCGCAGGTTGGGGTCGACGAGCCGCGCGCCGCGGTGGGCCATCGCGTACAAGTACCCACCCGAGGAGGTCAACACGAAGCTGCTCGACATCCGGGTGAACGTCGGACGGACGGGGCGGGTCACTCCGTTCGGGGTAATGGCGCCGGTGCGCGTCGCGGGGTCGACCGTCGAGCAGGCGACGCTGCACAACGCCGGTGAAGTCGTGCGCAAGGGAGTGCTGATCGGCGACACCGTCGTGTTGCGAAAGGCCGGTGACGTCATCCCCGAGATCGTCGGCCCGGTCGTCGCCCTGCGCGACGGCAGTGAGCGTGCGTTCGTCATGCCCACCACGTGCCCGGCGTGCGGATCCGAGCTGCGCCCCGAGAAAGAGGGCGACAAGGACATCCGGTGCCCGAACAGTCGGTCGTGCCCCGCCCAGCTGCGCGAGCGGCTGTTCAGCCTGGCCTCGCGCGGAGCGCTCGATATCGAAGCGCTCGGCTACGAGGGTGCCGTGGCCCTGCTCGATGCGGGCGCGATCACTGACGAGGGCGACCTGTTCGACCTCGTCCCTGACGGTGATCTCGCGGCCGGTGCACGACGCCTGGCCAAGGTCGCGTTCTACACGCGGGCGGCGAAGAAGAACGACCCGCCGGAGCTCGTGCACGACGGCCGTGCCCTGTCGGCCAACGGCGAGAAGCTCGTCGCCAACCTCGAACGTGCCAAGTCGCAACCGCTGTGGCGAGTGCTGGTGGCGCTGTCGATCCGCCACGTCGGGCCGACGGCGGCGCGCGCCCTTGCGGGGCACTTCGGGTCGCTCGATGCTATCCGGGCCGCGTCCGACGAGGAACTTGCCGGCGTCGAGGGCGTCGGCGCCATCATCGCCGAGGCCGTGCGTGACTGGTTCGCGGTCGACTGGCACGTCGCCATCGTCGACAAGTGGGCGGCCGCGGGCGTGCGGATGGCCGACGACGTCGACGAGTCGACGCCGAAGACCCTCGCCGGGATGACCGTGGTCGTCACCGGCTCCCTGGCCGGCTACTCCCGCGACGAGGCGAAGGAGGCGATCCTCGCCCGCGGCGGCAAGGCGGCCGGCTCCGTGTCGAAGAAGACCGACTTCGTCGTGGTCGGCGACAACGCCGGCTCGAAGGCCGACAAGGCTGAGCAGTTCGGCGTGCCGATGCTGGACGAGGGCGGCTTCACCGTGTTGCTCGATGACGGCCCCGACGCCGCGCGTGGGGTGGCCCGAACGTCCGGCGCAGGCGGTGCCGCTCCGCAGTCGGGCTGAGCCTCAGGGGTACGCGACCCCGGTGAGGTCCTGAGACAGCGTCCACAGCGCGGCGGCCACCGTCTCGTCCTTGGACGCCTTCGAGGATCCGACCAGACGTGGATGACCGCGCAGCTCGCCGGGACCGTCCGGGCCGACGAACGCCCCGCCCGGCACATCCGGACAGGTCGCCGCGTACAGCGTCGGCAGGGCGCCCATGTCCGCCGACTGCGCCAACAAGCGGTTGCCCACGGCCATCACGTGGTCGAGTACGGATTCGGTGTGCGCCTGCAGTCCAGTGGCCGCGTAGCCCGGGTGAGCGGCCACCGCGAGGACGGTCGAGTCGTTCGCAGCCAGGCGGCGCTGCAGCTCGTAGCTGAACATCAGGTTCGCGAGCTTGGCCTGGCCGTATGCCGCCCACGCCGAGTAGCGGCGCCGCGTCCAGTTCAGGTCCTCGAGATCAATCTTGCCCAGGCGATGCGCGCCGCTGGACAGGGTGACGACCCGTCCGGTGATCACGGGTAGCAGCAGGCCGGTGAGCGCGAAGTGACCGAGGTGGTTCGTGCCGATCTGCATCTCGAAACCGTCGGCTGTCGTGTTCTTGGGCACGGCCATGACGCCGGCGTTGTTGACGAGCACGTCCACGTGTTCGACGCCCTCCGCGAAGGCGCGAACTGACGCAAGATCGGCGAGGTTCAGCTGGCGCACCTCGACCTCGCCGGGCATGGTCGCGGCGGCCGCTTCGCCCTTGGCCAGGTTGCGGCAGGCCAACACGACTGACGCGCCGGCGCGGGCGAGCCGGCGTGCGGTGCTGGCGCCCAGGCCGCTGTTGGCGCCGGTCACGATGAACGTTCGCCCGGTCTGGTCGGGGATGTCAGCGGCGGTCCACTTCGTCATCCGTGCAGCCTAGGTGAGCCGCGCTCCAGACCGTGATCAACAGCAGTCTTTGGCGGTCATGGCGACCAAGATCGACTGTTGATCAGGGCGGTGCGGGGGATCAGCGCGGGATCAGCGCGGTGCGGGGGATCAGGCAGGTGCGGGTTGATCAGCGCGGTGCGGGGGATCAGGCAGACGTGACGGTCGCGGCGATCGCCGCGAAGTGCTGCAGGCGCAGCAGCTCCGAAGGCAGCCAGCGCAGTGCCGGACGCCCGACGAGCAGAGCGCCGTGGCCGAGCGGCGCGACCGCCAGTTCGGTGCCCAGACGCGACCAGTGCGACGGTGCCCACTCATCCTCGACATCGAGGCTTCGAGCCGGCGCGGGCGGCCACCAGGGCGTGAGAAGTGTCTCGACCTCGGGTGCAGCTCCACCCGCTGCCAGCACCTTCGCCTCGCCGTCGATCGGCTCGCCCAGCACCAACGCCCAGCCCGCACGGAAGATCCGGGTGACGCCGTCCGTCAGCGCGAACAGGGGCTCCTCCGAACCCGTGAACAGCTTGTTGAGCAGTTCGAGCTCGCGATGCGGGTCGATCTGGCCGGCGTACGGACGGATCGACTCCACCGTGACGCCAGGCACCGTGGATGCGGCCGAGACGAGGGAGTCCGCGAGTTTGTCCGGCGGCAGCTGAACGACCAGGTCGTCGGTGGCGCGGCCCGGCGAGCGCTCGATGACGTCGACGGTCAGGATGTCGGCGCCCACCTCGCCGAGCGCGGTGGCCACCGCCCCGAGCGCCCCAGGGCGGTCGGGCAGGACGAGGCGCAGCAGGTAGGACACCCCAACAGCCTGCCTGATGTGCATGACGTCGGCGTTACGTGGGGGCGGGGTGCCGAATCTGGGTGCAGCGGACTTCGGGCCTTCCGTAGACTTACCGGTCGTGCCCGACGCAATCGAGACAACCAGCCCCGGCGGCCGGATCAGCCGCGCCGACGTCGCCCATCTGGCCCGGCTGGCTCGGCTGGCCGTCACCGAAGACGAACTCGACACCTTCGCCGGTCAGCTCGACGTCATCCTCGGCGCCGTGGCCCGCGTCGGTGAGGTTGCCGCCGCCGACATCCCACCCACGTCTCACGCCGTGCTGATGACCAACGTCTTCCGGCCCGACCGGGTGTACCCGTCGCTGCCGCGCGAGGCCGTCCTGGCCGGGGCACCGGACGTCGAGGACGACAAGTTCCGCGTACCACGCATCCTGGACGAGGAAGCGTGAGCGAGCTCATCCGGCTGACTGCCGCCGAGATCGCCACGAAGATCAGCGCGGGCGACGTATCCGCCGTCGAGGTCGCCGAGGCGCACCTGGCACGCATCAGCGAGGTCGACGACTCCGTCCACGCGTTCCTGCACATCGACACCGAAGGCGCGTTGCGCGCCGCCGCCAAGGTCGACGCCGATCGACGCGCCGGCCTCCCGCTCGGGCCGTTGGCCGGAGTCCCGTTGGCGATGAAGGATGTCGTCGTCACCAAGGGACTGCCCACGACGGCCGGCTCGAAGATCCTCGAGGGGTGGCGCCCGCCCTACGACGCCACGATCACTCGCCGGATCAAGGACGCGGGCATCGTGATGCTCGGCAAGACCAACATGGACGAGTTCGCGATGGGCTCGTCGACCGAGAACTCCGCGTACGGTCCGACCTGCAATCCGTGGGACCTCACCCGGATTCCGGGTGGCTCGTCAGGCGGCTCTTCGGCGGCGGTCGCCGCGTTCGAAGCGCCGCTGTCGATCGGCACCGACACGGGGGGATCCATCCGCCAGCCCGCGGCCGTCACCGGCATCGTCGGCCACAAACCCACGTACGGCGCGGTGTCGCGTTACGGCCTGATCGCGTTCTCGTCGTCGCTCGATCAAGCCGGCCCGTTCGGGCGGACGGTCCTCGACACCGCCCTGCTGCACGAGGTGATGGCCGGGCACGACCCGGCTGACTCGACGTCGATCCCGGGGCCAGTGGCGCCGGTCGTGGCTGCCGCGCGTGAGGGCGCGCAGGGTCGGCTCGACGGTGTGCGTGTCGGCGTCGTCCGGGAACTCGGGCTCAGCGATCCCAGCGGCTACCAGACCGGCGTCCTGTCCTCGTTCAACGCCGCTGTCGAGACGTTGCGCGGGCTCGGCGCAGACGTCGTCGAGGTCAGCTGCCCGCACTTCCAGTACGCGCTGGCCGCGTACTACCTCATCGCGCCGAGCGAGTGCTCATCGAACCTGGCCCGTTTCGACTCGGTGCGGTACGGCCTCCGGGTCGGCGACGACGGCGTCAACTCCCTCGAGGACGTCATGTCCCTGACCCGCGAGGCAGGCTTCGGTGCCGAGGTGAAGCGCCGGATCATCATCGGCACCTACGCGTTGTCATCCGGCTACTACGACGCGTACTACGGGCAGGCGCAGAAGGTTCGCACCCTCATCGCGCGTGACTTCGCCGCCGCGTTCGAGCAGGCCGACGTCCTCGTCTCGCCCACCTCACCGTTCGTCGCTTTCGGAATCGGCGAGCGGATGGGCGATCCGATGGCGATGTACGTCAACGACCTCTGCACGTTGCCGGCCTCACTTGCCGGCACACCGGCCATCTCGGTCCCGTGCGGCCTGTCCGAGGGTCTTCCCGTCGGCATGCAAATCATGGCGCCGGCGCTGGCCGATGATCGCTGCTATCGGGTGGCAGCCGCGTTCGAGGCCGCCGTCGAACCCGTCCTCGCCTCGATTCCGGAGCTGTCCCGATGACCGTCGCCTACGAGGACGTCCTGACGCGTTACGAGCCGGTCATCGGCCTCGAGACCCACGTCGAGCTGGGTACGGCGTCGAAGATGTTCTGCGGCTGCTCCACGGTGTTCGGCGCCGACCCCAACACGCACACGTGCCCGGTGTGTCTCGGCCTGCCGGGCGCGCTGCCGGTGGCCAACGAGCAGGCCATCGAGTCCACGATCCGGATCGGGCTGGCGTTGAACTGCTCGATCGCCGAGTGGTGCCGCTTCGCGCGCAAGAACTACTTCTATCCGGACATGCCGAAGAACTTCCAGACCTCGCAGTACGACGAGCCACTCTGCGTCGAGGGCTACCTGGACGTGCAGGTCGATGGCCAGACCGTGCGCGTCGGCATCGAGCGGGTGCACCTCGAGGAAGATACCGGCAAGAACACGCACGTCGGCACGTCCGGCCGCATCCACGGCGCCGACCACTCGCTGGTCGACTACAACAGGGCGGGGATCCCGCTGGTCGAGATCGTCACCAAGCCCGTTGCCGGCACCGGTGCGCTGGCCCCCGCGGTGGCGAAGGCGTACGTCACCGAGCTGCGCGAGATCCTGCGCACGCTGGGTGTCAGCGATGTCCGCATGGAGCAGGGCTCGTTGCGGTGTGACGTCAACACCTCGCTCAACCGCATCGGTGCCGGCGAGTTCGGCACCCGCACGGAGACCAAGAACGTCAACTCGCTGCGCAGCGTCGAGCGCGCGGTCCGTTCCGAGATGATCCGGCAGGGCGTGTTGCTCGACGCCGGCGAGCGGATCGTGCAAGAGACCAGGCACTTCTCCGAGGTCACGGGCGACACCCGTCCCGGCCGGAGCAAGGAGGAAGCCACCGACTACCGGTACTTCCCCGAACCGGACCTCGTGCCGATCGCGCCGGATCAGGCGTGGGTCGAACGGCTGCGTGTCGGGCTGCCTGAGCTGCCGGCCGCCAGACGCATCCGGCTCCAGGCAGCGCTCGGTGTCAGCGAGGACGAGATGCAGCACCTCGCCAACGCCGGCGTCGTCGACCTGGTGGGCGCGACCGTCGACGCGGGTGCGCCGATCGGCGAGGCCCGCAACTGGTGGCTGGGCTATCTGCTGCAGAAGGCCAACACCGGCGAACTCGACCCGGCCGACCTCGGTGTCTCGCCGGCCCAGGTCGCGAGGCTGATCGCCCTGGTCGCCGACGGCTCGTTGTCGGTCGCGCTTGCCAGGCAGGTGGTCGACGGCGTGCTCGAGACCGGCGCGGATGTCGACGCGGTCATCGCCGAACGCGGACTCGCGGTGGTGTCCGACACCGCGGCACTGCAGAAGGCGGCTGATGACGCGATCGCCGCCAACCCCGACGTCGCCGACAAGGTTCGGGGCGGCAAGGCTGCGGCGGTGGGCGCACTGGTCGGCGCAGTCATGAAGGCCACCCGTGGGCAGGCCGACGCGGCGGCCGTTCGGGCGATCCTGCTCGAGCGACTGGGTGTCAGCGAGTAGCGGCCGCACCAGTGCGGAACGCGAGCGGATCCGCGATCGGCCTGCTGGCCGGGGTCGTGGTCGACGCTGTCGTCGCAGACCCTCGATCCGGCCATCCTGTTGCCGTGTTCGGGCGCGCGGCCGAGGCGCTCGAACGGCGCATGTATCGCGACTCGCGCGCTTGCGGCGCAGCGTTCGCTCTGGTGTGCGTCGTTGGCGCGGCGAGTGCGGGCGCCGTCGTCGAGCGGGCGTCGGGGGGACGTGTCGCCCGCCCCGTGATGGTTGCGGCGGCCACGTGGGCCGTACTCGGCGGGGAGTCCCTTCGGCGCGAAGCTGCAGTGCTCCGCGAGCTGCTCACCCGCGACGATCTGGCCGCGGCGCGCGAGCGGCTCACCCATCTCGTCGGTCGTGATCCGTCCGGGCTGGACGGGTCCGAGATCGCGCGCGCCGCGGTCGAGTCGGTTGCCGAGAACACGTCGGACGCGGTGGTCGCGCCCCTGTTCTGGGGAGCCGTCGGAGGCGTGCCGGCACTGTTCGCCTACCGGGCGGTGAACACGCTCGACGCCATGGTCGGTCACCGCTCGGCGCGTTACGCCAGGTTCGGATGGGCGTCGGCGCGCGCCGACGATGTCGCGAATCTGATTCCCGCCCGAATCACCGCGGTACTCGTCGCGCTCGTCAGCGGCCGCCCGGGCGACGTACTGCGCATCGCGCGGCGCGATGCCCGCCGGCATCCCAGCCCGAACTCGGGCTGGTGCGAGGCCGCGTTCGCGGGCGCGCTCGACGTGCGCCTGGGCGGCGTCAACGTCTACGGCGATCGCGTGGAGGAGCGTCCGTTCCTGGGCGACGGCAAGCCGCCGCAGGCCGCGGACCTGCCGCGTGCGGGTGTTCTGCTGCGTCGTGTCACCGGCGTGGCCGCCGTGCTCGCGGCGCTCGTGGTGTGGGCGCGTTCGTGAGCGGCGCGCTGCTCGTCGCGGGCACGAACTCCGACGCGGGAAAGAGCGTCCTGACCGCAGGCATCTGCCGCTGGCTGGCCCGACAGGGGTACAAGGTGGCGCCGTTCAAGGCGCAGAACATGTCGTTGAACTCCATGGTGACGGCCGACGGCGCCGAGATCGGACGTGCCCAGGCGATGCAGGCAGCGGCCGCGCGGGTGGAGCCTGAGGCGGTCATGAACCCCGTGCTGCTGAAGCCGGGTGACGACTCGCATTCGCAGGTCGTGCTGCTGGGCAGGCCCATCGCCGATGTCGATGCGATGAGCTATCGCGAGCTGAAACCCCAGCTGATGCGGGCCATTCTCGAGTCGTACGCCGAGCTTCGGGCCCGCTTCGACGTCGTGATCTGCGAAGGGGCAGGCAGTCCCGCCGAGATCAACCTGCGCGATCGTGACGTCGCGAACATGGGCCTGGCCCGAGCCGTGGACATGCCTGCGATCGTCGTCGGGGACATCGATCGCGGCGGCGTGTTCGCCTCGATGTTCGGGACCCTCGCCGTCCTGTCGCCCGAAGACCAGGCGCTGATCGCGGGTTTCGTCGTGAACAAGTTCCGCGGCGACCACAAGCTACTCGCGCCGGGAATCGAGATGCTCACGGCGTTGACCGGTCGCCCGACGCTGGGCGTGGTGCCGTGGTTGCCCGGTCTCTGGCTCGACGTCGAGGACTCGCTCGACCTCGAGTCGCGGCCGCCGTCCACACTCGAGCCGATCGGCGCCGAGACGTTGCGCGTCGCTGTGGTGCGCCTGCCTCGCCTGTCGAACGTCACCGATATCGACGCCCTTTCGGCCGAGCCCGGGGTCGTGGTGCGCCTCGTGACGCGGCCCGACGAGATCGCCGACTCCGACCTGGTCGTGCTGCCGGGCACCCGTGCAACCGTCGCTGACCTCGGGTGGTTGCGCTCGACCGGACTGGCCGCAGCGATCGACCGGCGGGCGTCGAGTGGCGGTCAGACTCTCGGCATCTGCGGTGGCTACCAGATGCTGGCGCAGACGATCCAGGACGACGTCGAGAGCCGCGCCGGGACGATCGCCGGGCTCGGGCTGCTACCCACGCACGTCACGTTCGCCCGCCAGAAAGTCTTGGGGCGTCCGCACGGAACGGCGTTGGGCGAGCGGGTCGTCGGCTACGAGATCCACCACGGCGTGGCGTCAGTGGGCGGCGGCGAACCGTTCTTGGACGGCTGCAGAGCGGGATCGGTGTGGGGCACGGCCTGGCACGGTGTCTTCGAGAACGACGCGTTCCGGCGGGCCTACCTGCGCGTGGTGGCCGACGCCGCGGGGCGGCGCTTCGTCCCGGCCGCCGACACGTCGTTCGGCGCGCTTCGAGAACGGCGCCTGGACGCGCTGGGCGACCTCGTCGCAGAGCACCTGGACACCGATGCGTTGCTGCGGCTGATCCACGACGGTCCGCCGTCCGGCCTGCCTACGCTGCGCGCCACGCTCGGCTAGGCCAGGATCGAGGCATGAGCGCAGCGTCGGGTCGGTTGAGCACAACGAGCGTCGTCCTGATCGTCGTCGCCGGACTGCTGGTGCTGGCGGTGATCGCCGGACTGATCGGGCGACTGCTCGTGCGGCGCGGGCTGCGCGAGCCGCTCGTCGTGCGCCTGATAAACCGAGCGTCCGAGAACGTCATCGACGTGATCAAGCGGCCGATCACGGTCGCGGTTCTCGACGAGGTCGCCGCGGTTCTGCAGGCCGGGCATTACACCCGCAACATCGCGTCGGCGCTGCAGGAGAACCACGTTGAGATCAAGCAGATGTTCGCCGAGAAGATCAAGCAGGATCCGACGGCGCGGCGCATCGGCCTGTTTCCGTTTCACGATCGGCTCATCGACGAGGCGAGCGAGACGACGCTGCGGGTGCTTCTGGAGGTGCTGGCCGATCCACGCACCGACGAGCTCGTATCGGACCTGCTGCGCGACAACGTCACGCAGATCCGGGCCGCCGTGCGAGCCCGCCAGAACGAGTCATGACCCGGTGACGGGCCGCCGTGCGAGCCCGCCAGAACGACTCATGACCCGGTGATCAACAGCACCCTCTGGCTGCCAGCGCGACCGAATTCTGCTGTTGATCACCCGAGGATGCAGGGCACCCGAGGATGTGGGGCACCCGAGGATGGGGGGCACCCGAGGATGTGGGGCACCCGAGGATGGGGGGCACCCGAGGATGTGGGGCACCCGAGGATGTGGGGCACCCGAGGATGTGGGGCACCCGAGGATGGGGGGCACCCGAGGATGTGGGGCACCCGAGGATGCGGGCCTACGGACCTTCCAGGTCACCCTCGGACTCGAGGTAGACC
>Ga0209014_10000824_pt1 | contig 18179 bp, 16 predicted proteins | sample BarGraNGADG00212_FD_184491 | JGI IMG/M metagenome (GOLD analysis project Ga0209014, IMG submission 184491) | Arctic peat soil microbial communities from Barrow, Alaska - Barrow Graham LP Ref core NGADG0002-212 (SPAdes) (version 2) | ecosystem: Environmental > Terrestrial > Soil > Wetlands >...
CTCCGGCATCATCAGGTCCAGCACTACCAGGTCGGGATGGCGGGACTTCACCTTCTCAAGTGCCTCCACGCCATTGTAGGCAGCCTCTACCGCGTAGCCCTCGCTGCTCAGATAGAGCCTGGCCAGCTGTACGATATTTCGCTCGTCGTCCACCACCAGGACGGTGCCGTTTGCCATAAGCGGTTCGGTCCTCGCGGTCCTCTGTTCTTTACTCTGCCTAATAAATGATACCACGATATGCTCCCGGGGTCCCCACATTGCCCGATGGTTCTAGTCGCTTCAGTTGTTCTTAGCCGGAGTGGCCGGAGTGGCCCCTGGATCGGCCTCCGGAGTTGCCTGCGGATTGGCCGCTGGGGATGCCCGGTTGCCCTGGTTGCCGGCCAGCCTCATCTGGATTGCGGATGCGGCGAAGGTACCATCCGATCCAGCCTGCCCGACCAGCGAGACACTCTGTCCCACCGTGACGTCGTCAGCGCTGCCGTCCACCGTCTTCTGGATCTTGGCCGCGCTCACATTGACCTTGGTGTCTCCCTGGGGACCCGACACCGTCAGCGTGTCGCCGGTAAGGGCGGAAACGGTGCCCATCACCGGCCTGGCACCCTGATTCTGGCCCTGCTGCCCCTGTCCTTGGGCTTGACCCTGGGCCTGTTGGCCCTGTCCCTGCGCGCCAGTCTGGTTGGCGCCGCGTCCCTGCCCGCCGGTCTGGGCTACCGCGTCGGCGGGCAGGATCTGGATCGAGCTAGCGTTAACCGTGCCGTCCGAGCCCGGCTGGCCAATTACCACCACCGTCGTACCTGGTTTCAGGTCGTCGGCGGCGCCGTCCACGGTCTTCTGCACCTTCACCCCGGTCAGCTTCACCTTCAGATCACCCTGTTGGGTCTTGACCGTCGCCGTGTCGCCCTCTTTGGCAGAGACGGTGCCGAAGGACCCCGCTCCCCCCTGCCCCTGTCCGGAAGCCGCTCCGGCAGTTGCGCCCGCACCGCTGCCAGATTGGCTGCCGCTCTGGCCGAACTGCCCACTTGCCTGGACCACCGGCACGGGAGGAGGAGTCGTCTTCGAAGCCAGTAAGGCACCGAGGCCCAGCCCCGCCACCACTGCGCCTAACATCAGACCCACGTAGCCTTTGTTCAATGCAATACCTCGAAAATGGACTCGCCGCATGATTGCAGCGCTCTTGCGCGTCGGTATTATTCTGGACTACCGTTACTAAGCAACTGTTGCGAGGTCGTTAAATAAGTGTAAAAAGGGACGGTCTCACACAAAGCGGTCGGTATCGCCACTATCCTGACTCCCTCGGCCGCTTTGGTGACCTGGCGGGTAGCTATCTGGTCCCCTCTTCCCGCTCAGAAGTGGGGCTTCTGGGGGTACATCTCGGTGGGATCCGGCCACTATCGCGGTTTTCGCTACCCTGCTACAATACCATTGTGCACTATGCACAAGACTTCGATTTCGGCCCCATGGGTAGGTTCTGCGGAAGGAGCTGAATGGCCGTCACAGTAGAGGACCTTCTACAGCTAGCGCTTCCCCAGGGCACCCTGGTTGTCGGCGGGCGCTCCGGCTTGAAGCGCGAAGTTGTATGGGCCCGTTCGCTTCGGCCCAGACTCCCGGCCTTCGAGGCGCTGGAAGGCGGAGAGATGGCCCTTCTATCCAGCGCCCAGCTCAGCCTGCTGCAGGAATCCATGACCCTCTCCTACGTCATCAGCCGCTTGGGGGAGGTAGGTGTGGCCGCCGTGGCCGTCCTGGGCGAGGTGGACGGGGAGTCGATACAGACGGCCGATGGACTGGAGATCCCGTTGCTCAAGCTGCCGCCGGGCTGCTCCCTTGTGGAGGTGGAGCGGGCCGCCATAGCAACTGTCGTGGACCGGCAGGCGGAGCTTCAGAACAGGGCATCGGAGATCCACCGGCAGTTGGCGCAGATCACCTTCGAGGAGCGGGGGCTTCAGGCGGTCGTGGACCGGCTGTCGGAGGCCACCCGCAAGTCCGTGGCCATCGAAGACGAGCAGTATCGTATCCAGTTCGCGGCGGCTGCCCTGGACCTGCCTCACCCCGAGGAGCTGGATCTGCGAACCGGGCGGGCCGCGATCGAGGAGTGGATCCAAACCGTGCCTCTCTCCGGCGCCCAACCCCCGGTTGCCAAGTTTCCAGTGTCCGGCACCAACCTGTCCAGGTTCGTGGCCCCGATTCCCGCCCGGGATGGTGTGGCGGGATTCCTCTCCGTCTTCGGCGAGCACAGCTCCTTGACGGAGTTGGACCGGCTTGCGGTGGTGCGCGGCGCCGCGGTCTGCGTAGTCGAGGTTGCCAAGGAGGCGGCCATAGGGGAAGCCGAGGCGCGAGTCAGGGGCGACCTACTGGATCAACTGCTCTCCAATGGCATGGATGCAGATCAGGCCGTCCTCGGCAAGGCTCGTCGGCTCGGCTACGACCCCACCGTGCCATCGTTGGTCATGGCATTCCGGCCAGAGTCCCGTGAGCGGAGCGGTGCGGCGCCCTACCCCGGTGTGGATCGGGCGCGGCGGCAACTGGAGTCGGCGGTTCGTGTGGAGTTGACCCGTCGAGAGGCCAAATCGTTGGTTGCCGCTCGCGGTGGCTCGGTGGTGGCGGTTGTCCCGCTGCAGGTCGCACCCAATGAGAAGGCCGCCCGGGAGTTTGCGGAGGTGATCCGCGCTCGAGCCGAAGCCGTTCTGGACGGGAGGCGAGTGGCCGTGGGCATCGGTCGCCCCGCCCAATCTCACGGTGGGCTGGTCAATGCCCACCGTGAGGCCGAGGGGGCGCTTAGCATCGGGATCAGGGTGAACGGTCCCTCTGCTGCCACCTATTTCGGCGATCTGGGGATCCTCCGCCTGCTGGCCCAGGTGTCCGGCACGGCGGAGTTGGAGAGCTTTCACCAGGAGATGCTGGGGAAGCTGGAGGACCACGATCGGAAAGCGGGCGGCGAACTGCTGAAGACCCTCGAGGCGCTCTTTCGATGCCATGGTAATCTCAGCAGGACCGCGGAGCATCTCTCGCTACACCGCAACTCCCTCCTGTACCGCCTCCAGCGGGTGGCGGAGATCAGCGGACACGTTCTGGATGACCCCGAGGTGCGGCTGTCACTTCAGGTTGCCCTGAAGGTCAGGCAGTTGCTGGAGGCGGAACGGGCAGGCAGGGGATGAACGCCCTGCCGCACCCAAGTTGCCCCAGTCGTGAGCGTATCTGGCACGGCGGGGAGATTTTTTTGCTTGAAGAAGAGGAGGCATTAGTGGCGACAGAAGCCGGCAGCAACAGGGAGAAGATCCAGCAGATACTTGAGACGACCGAGCGGGAGCAGGTTAAGTTCGTAAACCTTCAGCTCACCGACATTGTCGGAATGGTGAAGCAGGTCACCATCCCCTCCCACGAGCTTCAGGATACCTTGGAGAATGGGAAGTGGTTCGACGGCTCCTCCATCGAGGGTTTCGCTCGGATCCACGAGAGCGACATGTACCTTGAGCCTGATCTCTCCACCTTCGGGATAATCCCCTTCGGCAAGAGCGGGATGACCACGGCGAAGATGACCTGCGGCGTCTGCACTCCCGACGGTGAGCCCTTCGTCGGGGACCCGCGCTTCGTATTGAAGAACGCCCTGGACGAGGCTCGCTCCATGGGCTTCCAGTTCTTCACCGGCCCCGAACTGGAGTTCTACCTGTTCAACATCGGCACCAACGGGCGGCCGGAGCCGCTGCCCCACGACGAGGGCTCCTACTTCGACATATCCACCGATCTCGCCTCCGAGGTTCGCATGGAGATGGTGGAGGCGCTGGAGCTGCAGGGGATCACGGTGGAGACCAGCCACCACGAGGTCGGCCCGGGCCAGCACGAGATCGACATGCGCTACGACGAGGCGCTGCGGATGGCCGACAAGGTGGTGGAGTTTAAGAGCACCTTGAAGTCGGTGGCTCACCGTCACGGCCTGCATGCTACCTTCATGCCGAAGCCGGTATACGGCATCGCCGGAAGCGGCATGCACACCCATCAGAGCCTCTGGAGCATAGCAGAGGGTAAGAACGCCTTCTACGATCCCCGCGATCAGTATGGGTTGTCCGAGATTGCCAAGCACTACATCGCCGGCCAGCTTGCCCATGCCAAGGGGATGTGCGCGGTGTTGTCGCCGCTGATCAACTCCTACAAGCGGCTGGTGGCCGGTTTCGAGGCGCCGGTGTACATAAGCTGGGCACGGACCAACCGATCTGCCCTCGTCCGCATACCCAAGATCAGCGGTGGCAAGCCTGAGGCCACTAGGGTCGAACTGCGGAGCCCGGATCCTACCTGCAACCCCTACCTGGCCTTCGCCGTCATGCTGAAGGCCGGCCTTGACGGCATCAAGCGGAATCTGCCGCTCGCCCAGCCGATCGAGGAAGACCTCTTCGAGTTCACCGACGAGATGATGGCCCGCCACGGCGTGGGCGTCCTGCCCGGCTCTCTCCACCAGGCACTGGACGAGATGGAGAGGGATGATGTGGTCAAGGAGGCGATGGGTCCGCACACCTACGAGCGATTCCTGGAGGCCAAGACGATCGAGTGGAAGGAGTTCCGGCAGACGGTCACTTCCTGGGAAGTCGACCGCTACCTGGGGATCTACTAGCAAATCGAAGAAGGGGCGACGCATGCGTCGTCCCCTCTTGTCTAACCCACCTTAACCGGCTGGTCCGACTGGGACTGCAGCTCCATGGCCCGGTGGTACAGATCCACATACTTCCGGGCGGTGGAGTCCCAGGAGTAGTCGGCCCTCATACCAGTCTCCATCAGCCTCCGCCAGTAGCCCTCATGCTTGTAGCTCTCCAGTGCCCGGACAACGGTGGCAAACAACATCATCCCGCTGTACTTCTGGAAGGTGAAGCCGTTCCCCTCACCCGTGCGGGGATCAAAGTCCTTGATCGTGTCGGCGAGACCGCCGGTACGGCGGACCACGGGGACGCTGCCGTAGCGCATGGCAACCATCTGGTTGGAACCACAGGGCTCGAAGCGGGACGGCATCAGGAAGATGTCGCTGCCGGCGTATATCTTCTGTGCCAGGGTGGCGTTAAAGGTGAGGAACACTGCCACCTTCCCTGGATACCTGCGGGCCAAGCGGGTGAACATCTCGTGGTAGTACTGGTCCCCGGTGCCCAGGATCGCCAGTTGCAGGGGCAGGTCCATCAGCCCGTCGATCACCTCCCCCAGGATGTCGAATCCCTTCTGACTCGTTAGCCTGGAGATGCAGCCGATCAGCGGGACGTTCCCGTCCACCGCGAGGTTCGCCTCCTGCTGAAAGGCTAGCTTGTTGGCTACCTTCTGGTCCAGGGAGGCGATGTCGTAATGCTGGGCGATTGCCGGGTCAGTGGCCGGGTTCATCGCCTCGTAGTCCACGCCGTTCAGTATGCCGAACAACCGGTCCTTCCTGTCGTTCAGCAGGGTGTGCAGCTTCTCCCCGTACTCTGCAGTTAGTATCTCCCTGGCGTAGCTCTCGCTCACGGTACTGATGGCGTCGGCGAAGTGGATGCCGTGGGCCATGAGGGCCACTACGTTGTGGAGATCCTCGATCTGGGGGTACATGAAGCTGAACTCGTCCACGCCGGCGATCTCGAGGATCCGCCAGCCGAAAACACCCTGATAGGCCAGATTGTGGATGGTGTAGACCGAGGCCGTTTTGCTGAAGAAGGGGTCGTCTCTGTATATGGTCTTCAGCCAGTTGGCGACGATGGCGGTGTGCCAGTCGTTCAAGTGGATGACGTCGGGCTTCCAATCCAGCAGCTTCAGCATTTCCATGGCGGCGCGGCAGTAGACGACGAAGCGTTCGCCGTCGTCCGGATAGCCGTATAGCTTCTCCCTCGCGAAGTACTTCTCGCAGTCGATGAAGTAGACCGGTAGGTCGCCCTGCACTTCGCAAGTCAGGACGTTCACGGACTCGCTGTGCTCGTCGACCGGGATCTGCACATCAGATATGACAGGGCGGAGCGAGAACCTGGCCGGATCAATGCGTCCGTGGCGAGGCGTTGCAACCCGGACGTCGTGTCCCAGCATTCGAAGGGCTTTGGGTAGGGCCGCGGCCACCTCGGAGACCCCGCCGGTCTTGGAGAAGGGGGCCATTTCTGCTGAGAGGAAGAGAATCTTCAGTGGATCTGCCATCGGTTAGGACCCTCCCGTCACGTTCGGTGCCCATGGGACCGGGGCCCGGGTAACCGACACTACGTAAGATGCTGCGGGAACCGATCCGAGGTGCAGCCGCTGTTCTCAAGAGTCCTGCGAAACGCCTCGGGCACGACTCTTCTGGTCTGGAGTGCCAGATGTTAGCACAAATGGATTGCAGCAACAATGGCGGCTGCCCCCGGCAAGGATTAGCCACTTGACATCGTGCAATATGGGGCGGACAATGGCACCGCCTCAGCCGATGTAAGAAGCAAGATATTTTTTGCAAGTGGCCAGCATCAGCCTTCAGCCTGGGGGGAGTGGTTTGGACCCAGTCGACGTCCACTACGAGATCGATCGCCGGGATCTTTCCGACCGCGTCTATCAGGTCCTCCGCACGGAGATCCTTTCGGGCAAGCTCGCCCCGGGCCAGCGCCTCTCTCTCGAGGAGTTCGCCCAGCACTTCAAGGTGAGCATCACTCCAGTTCGCGATGCCCTCAGGCAGCTCGCTGCCGACGGGCTAGTGGAGCTCCAATCTCGCCGCGGCGCCTTCGTCACCCAGCCCACCTGGGCCGTCGTCGAGGAGGTGTACCAGGTCCGCGAGATCCTCGAATGCGCTGCCGTGGACTACGTGATTCAGAGGGGTGGCGACGCCCTGCGAGAGTTGGAGCGATTGGTGGAGGAGATTGTTGGCACTACGGTCGGCGAGGTCCACTCCGATTACCTGGCTTACATTCGGCTGGATCAGCGCTTCCATCAGTGCCTGATAGATTGCGTGGGCAACAAGAAGCTCTCCGAGATCTACACCGGCCTGCGCAGCCACACCCTGGTGACCCTGGCTCTCTACAGCTCCGCCGATCAGCGCGCTTCCGATACCCTGTCGGAGCACGAGGAGATTCTTGCTGCCCTCCGTAACGGAGACGTCGCGAGGGCTCAGGCGGCCCTTCGCACTCACCTACGCAATGCCAAGGCCGAGATTGCCCGGAAGGTGGCCGCAGGCTTCCTTTCGACCATTGGGTTTCAGACGGAAACCATTGAGTGATCAATAGTTGAGTGGTCAATGGCGGAACATGGCTGCGGTTCGCGGGATCCCATCTCAATTCTGGCAGAAAATCGCGTGCGCCCTCAGGGCGACAGGGGCTTAGTGATGTCGAAGACGGTTCGCGTGGGAATGGTTGGGGCAGGGTTTGCGGCGTCCTTTCACCTGGCCGCCTACCGACGGGTCGCCGAAATTCCGGTTGAGCTGGCCGGAATCACCTCTCGCACGGCATCAAAAGCCGTGGCGCTGGCCCGTGAGTTTGGCGTGCAACGCATCTACCCTGACCTCTCCTCCATGCTGGTGGACCCCGATATCGACCTTGTGGATCTGTGCGTGCCCGTCCACCTCCACCACAGGATGGCGATCCAGGCCGCGAGAGCCGGCAAGGATGTGGTGTGCGAGAAGCCACTGCTCGGTTTCGCGGGGGAGGGGCGCACAGGAGACACCTCGCGCACCGAGATGTTCGATGTGGTCCAGGCGGAGTTAGAGGAGTTGGGGGAGGCCTTCCGCTCGTCCGGCCGCAAGCTGCTCTACGCCGAGAATTGGGTGTACGCGCCGGCCTTCCGACGAACCGCCGATTTGGCCGAGGCGAGCCGGGGGAAGATCCTGGAGATCCGGGGCGGCGAGTCCCACGGAGGGTCCGCCAGCGAGTTTTCCAAGCGATGGGAGACGTCCGGGGGTGGAGCGCTGTTGCGCCTTGGCATCCACCCCATCAGTGCGGCGATCCACCTCAAGCAGCGAGAGGGTATCCTGAGGGAGGGTCGTCCTCACAGAGTGCGCTCGGTCTGGGCCCAGACGGCAGACCTCACCCGGGTTTCTGGCTTCGACCCATCGGAGACGAGGCTGGTATCCGGCTGGGTGGATGTGGAGAACTGGGCCATCGGCGTGCTCACCTTCGACGACAACTCGGTGGCGGTGATCGGGGGCTCCGACGTCTCCCTCGGCGGGGCCAATAGCTGGATGGAGCTGTGCATGACGAACGCGCGGCTGCGTTGCAACCTCCATCCCAACGACACCTGCGTGTCCTATGCGCCCGACGCCCAGGTGTTCGAAAAGGTCTTCCTGAACGAGAAGCTGGAAACCAAGGCCGGCTGGAACTCGCCCAGTGTGGATCACGAATGGGAGGCTGGCTACGTCCAGGAGATCCAGGACTTCGTCGCCTCGGTGGCCGAGGGGCGCGAGCCGCTTTCGGGGCTGGAACTGGCTCTGGAGTCGATCCGGACGGCGTACGGTCTCTACATGTCCGCGGAGGAGGGAAGGCGCATCGATCTTTAGCCTTAGTCTTCTCCACTTGGCAGGCAACTGTAGACGATATCCCAAGGAGAGGCTCCACGCCTCTGACCAGGGGCGACCGTTGCATCAGAAGATCGGTTTCGAGCCGACCAGCGAGATGTGGCTGGCCTTGGGCACCTCGACGAACAATCGGGGTCAGAGTCACATCCGGGAAGGTGGGAGTAGATGATCGAGTTTGCCGGTATAAAGTTTCGCAATCCCTTCGTGGTCGCGTCCAGCCCTCTTACCGTCAAGCCGTTCCTGCTGAAGCAGGCCTTCGACTGCGGTGCCGCTGCGGCGAGCACAAAGCTGACCCTGATCAAGCAGCCCTTCTATAAGAAGTGCCGCATGTATCACGACCCCAAGGTCGGCAGCATAGTCTGCGTCGACCGCCGTCTCGACATGGAGGAGGGTGTTCGGCTGATTGAGGAGACAAAGAAGCTGGTGCCGGAGCTGATCCTCTTCTCCAACATCACCCACGAAGGGGCCGACCTGGAATCGTGGGGCCGATTGGCCAAGGCTATGGAGGATGCGGGCGCCGACCTGATCGAGCCCAACTTCATCTGCCCCAATCTCTCCCTGACGGCCAAGAAGCTGGGGGTGAAGCAGGGCCAGGGCGGCGCCCTGACCGGCCAGGACCCGGACCTGGCTCGTGAAGTCGTGAAGATCATCAAGAGTGCGGTGAAGATCCCGGTGGTCCCCAAGCTCACCCCCAACGTAACAGACATTGCCGGCATTGCCGAGGCGTGCGTGGAGGGCGGGGCGGACGGCATCTGCATGGCCGGAGCCCAGTTGAGCCTGCCACCGGTCGATCTGAACAATCTGAACCACGTATACGACCTGTCGCAGGGCGCCAGCTTCGGCAGTTTGGGCGGACAGTCCTGCTTGCTACCGGGCCTTGCCATGGTTGCCCAGATCGCGAGTCGGGTGAAGGCTCCGCTGGTGGGCGGTGGCGGACTATTCACCTGGGAAGACGCGGTCCAGTACATGGTCTGGGGCTCCACGCTGGTCACCGCTTGCACCTCCCTCATGTGGAATGGCTTCGAGCTCATCCCCAAGATCCTCGACGGGATGGAGAGCTACATGAAGGAGCAGGGCTTCACCTCCTACGACCAGATGGTGGGGAAGGCGCTCCACAACATCCGGCCCGCCTCCGATCTGGATATGATCCCGGACATGCCCACCCTGGACGCCGAGCTGTGCACCGGCTGTGGGGCCTGTCTCAAGCCTGGGCACTGCTACGCCATCGAGATGGTGGATGGCCTGCCGGTCGTGGACGGCGAGAAGTGCATCGGTTGCTCCGCCTGCGTGGCACTCTGCCCGACCGGCGCGCTCTACTTCCCGGGCTACTCGGGGAAGCCGGTACACCGATAGTTGCAGGGCCATGTAATGGGGACATGTATGTCACCTGGGAAACCCGGCGGGGCAATGCCCCTCCGAGATCCACATAGAAGTCATTGCTGGTCCATGGGGAGTGATTCGAAACCCAATGGGAGGAGAAGGAATGGACGACGTCGTCAGCCGATTTAAAGACGAATCTCAGCGTGGACTTATCTCTAGAAGAGAGCTATTGCGTAGGGCAGCGCTGCTGGTGGGAGGCATCTCGGTAGTTGGCCCCCTGCTTGAGGGCTGCGCCTCAAGCCCCACCCCATCCGCCTCTTCATCGGCTCCGGCTGCTCCTGCCGCCACGCAGGCTACCGGCGCAGCCCCAGCAGCTCCGGCCGCCGCCGCGGCACCCGCCGCCGGCGCACCCAAGAGCGGAGGCACCTTCACTGTGGGATCGCCCCAGGAGCCAGACCGGCTGTGGGGACCTTTCACCGGCCTTACTGTGGCGCAGGAGGTGGCGTTGCTTGTCGAGGGATGCCTGGTGAGGACGGACGACAAGCTTCTGCCGGTGCCAGACCTGGCCTCGGAAGTCCCCACCATGGAGAACGGCGGGATCTCCAAGGATGGGCTTACCTATACTTTCAAGCTGCGGAAGGACGTTAAGTGGCACGACGGCAAGCCGTTCACCTCCAAGGACGTCAAGTTCACATATGACGTCATGGTGATGAAGGACACCGACGTTCGCAGCCGGATAGGCTGGGACCAGATCACCAGTGTCGACACCCCAGACGACTACACGGTGATCTTCAAGTTCAAGAGCATTGACGCTCCATTCCTTGACCGGGTTGCCATAACCGGCATCCTGCCCCAGCACGTCCTGGGCGGGCTGGACGCGGCGGCGATCAACAAGCACGCCTGGTTCAGAGCTCCCATGGGCACCGGCCCCTTCAAGTTCAAGGAGTGGGTCTCCGGCGACCACGTTACGCTGGTGAAGAACCCCGACTACTTCAAGAAGGGCCAGCCTTACCTCGATCAGATCGTCTACAAGATCGTGCCCGATGCCAACGCCCTTCTGAATCAGCTGGACACCGGCGAGGCGGACTGCCGCTTCCGATTGAACAACGAGCATGTCGAGATCGCCAAGGGGCTGAAGAACGCGACTGTCATCTCCACGCCGTCCGTCACCCCATGGCTGCTCTGGATGAACCAGACCCAGGCCCCATTCAACGACAAGAGCATCCGGCTGGCGCTGGCCTACGGCATCGACAAGGAAGGCATCGCCAAGACCCTCTTGAAGGGCCTGGTGGAGCCGTCCTGGCAGCTGGTCTCGCCGCTTTCCTGGGCATACGATCCCAACGTGCCGAAGCACAAGTACGATCCCGCCAAGGCGAAGCAGATCCTGGACGATGCCGGCTGGAAGGTGGGCTCTGATGGGATCCGTGAGAAGGACGGCAAGAAACTTTCCTTTGAGGTCATGAACATCGCCGGCGAGCAGGAGCGGGTGCAGATCCTCTCCTTTGCGCAGCGGCAGTGGAAGGACATCGGCGTCGACGCCAAGATCAAGATGGTGGACGTGGCTACCATGTGGGGCAACGCGCTGCCCAAGCGCACCTACGAGATGGCCTACTCCTATACCGGACGGCTGGCCGACCCTGATATGAGCGGCTGGTACATGTCTCCCAGCAAGAGCCCCGCGTACAACTACTCTGGCTACAGCAACCCAGACACAGACAAGCTGCTCACCGATGCGCTACAGACCGTCGACCAGGCGAAGCGCAAAGAGATCTACTTGAAGGTGCAGCAGACGGTGGCAGAGGACGAGACTTACCTCTTCCTGTTCTGGCTCACCAACCACACTGTGCTCAACAAGAAGCTCAAAGGTTACAAGCCGGCCCCGGGCTACCTGGAGTTCTGGAACGCCGACGAGTGGTGGCTGGACAAGTAGTTGACTGCTGGGGTCGGGAGGCATGCTTCCCGACCCCTAGCCCCGGTTTCCGTGGGGGACGTTGTCGTAATGGCGCGATATGTTGTTCGTCGACTGCTTCTGGCAGTGCCGACTCTTCTGGCTGTATCGATAATCCTGTTCACCTTGCTCCACCTGGCCCCAGGCGGGCCAATGGCGATCTATGCCTCCAGCCCAAACGTGGATCCCGCCCAACTGGAGGCGATTGAGCTGAGACTTGGGCTGCGGGACCCCCTTCCGCTGCAGTACGTGAAGTGGGTGAGGGGATTGGCCACCGGCGACTGGGGGGTATCCTACAAGTACGCGCGGGACGTAACCGCGGTTGTGGGAGAACGGTTGGTGCCCAGCCTGGAGCTGATGATCGCCTCCCTGATCCTGGCAGCCCTGCTCTCCGTGCCCCTGGGGGTGGCATCCGCCATTAGCCGAAGTAAGGGTATTCAGTACGGCGCCAGCATATTCTCGATGCTAGGTATCTCCATACCCACCTTCTGGCTGGGCATGATGATCCTACTTTTCTTCTCGGTGGGGCTGCGGGTCATCCCATCGGGGGGCATGGCCACCATTGGGATTGATTTCGACATCGGCGACCGGTTGATCCACCTGCTTGCCCCCGCGTTGGTGCTGGCGACGCTGGAGATCGCCGGTTGGAGCCGCTACGTGCGCTCCAGCATGCTGGAGGTGATCGGCCAGGACTACATTCGCACCGCCCGGTCCAAGGGGCTCTCAGAGAGGGTGGTGCTTTACGCCCACGCCCTGCGCAACGCCCTGTTGCCGCTGATCACGATGGTTGGTCTTCAGGGTGGACGGTTGCTGGGCGGCGCCATGATCACGGAGGTCGTGTTCTCCTGGCCGGGAATGGGCCGGTTGCTGGCGGAGTCGCTGGCCGCCCGAGATTATCCGGTGCTGATGGCCGCCTTCACTCTGATGTCGATCCTGGTGATTCTGGGCAACCTTTTGGCCGACGTCGGCTACGCGTTTGCCGACCCGAGAATTCGGTTGGAATGACGATGCTGCTTTCAAGGTGCAAGGCATGAGTGCTTCACTAGTCGTTGCCCCCAGCAAGGCCCCGGCCACGAGCGAGCCCAGGCTGGGGAGGCGGGTTACTCCTTGGCAGCGATTTCGGCGCCATCGGTTGGCGATGACGTCCCTTATCGCCCTGGGGCTGCTGGTGGCTATGGCCATTTTGCGCCCCTGGTCGCCCCTTTCGATCCCGAAGCGGTCTCCTACAACCTGCTGACGCCGGCGAGCCCTCAGCACTGGCTGGGCACCGACGACGTGGGCCGGGATATGCTGAGCCGGCTCATCTACGCCTCCCGAGTGTCCCTCACCCTGGGGGTCACGGTGTCCATTCTGACGATATTTATCGGCACGCTGGTGGGATGCCTGGCCGGCTACTACGGCAAGTGGGTGGACGGCTTTCTGTCCGGGTTCATCAACGTGATGCTCTCTATTCCGATGCTTCCACTGGCGATGGTGCTGGGAGCCTTCATGGATACCAACCTTGTGTTCCTGGTGCTGATCCTGGGTTTCATCACATGGACGGGGTCCGCTCGACTGATACGCGCCGAGTTCCTGTCGCTGCGCGAGCGGGAGTACGTGACAGCAGCCCGCGTGGTGGGCGCCGGGGATGCGCGGATCATCGTGCGCCACATCCTGCCCAACGCGCTGCCGGTCATCATCGTCTCGGCGACCCTGCTGGTGGCAACCGCCATCCTGACCGAGTCGGCGTTGAGCTACCTGGGCTACGGCATCCAGCCTCCCACGGCGTCGTGGGGGAACATGCTGCAGAATGCTCAGCGCTACCTGCGCAACGCGCCCATCGTGGCCATCTACCCCGGCGCGCTGATCTCGCTCACCGTCATTTGCATCAACTTCATCGGAGACGGTCTTCGGGATGCGCTCGACCCGCGGATGCGAAGCTGAAGATGGCGGGTTATTGTGGGGGGTAAGGTTTGATGCTTGATGCCTACTGCACATCGGATGAGATTGCCGCGGCGCGGCCGGACATCGCCGTGATCGGCATCGGGGCCGTGGAGCAGCACAGCGACCACCTGCCGGTGGGGACCGACTGGATAGGTGTGTCGGGGCTGTCGCGGCTGGTGGCGGAGCGACTCGGGGCCTTCCTGGTCCCGGCGCTTCCCTTCAGCATGAGCCAGTGCCATGGAGCAGCGGCCGGCACGGTCTGGCTGAAGCCCGAGACGCTGGCGGAGGTGCTGAACGACCTGGTGATCTCGCTATACAATGCGGGGATCAGGAAGGTGGTGGTGATCAACGGCCACGGCGGAAATTTCGTGCTGGAGGCCACGATTCAGGAGCTAAACCTCTCCAACCCCGACCTCCAGGTGATCATGCCCTCATCCAGCTCCCCCGGGGTGCCCCAGGGCCCCATCTTCGAGACTGCGCACCTGGAGGTGCACGCCGGGGAGAGCGAGACCTCCACTCAGCTCTACTTCAACGCGGAGCACGTCAAAGACGAGAGGGTGGACTACGTGCCTCCCGTGGGCCGGGAGTTCCTCGACTATGCCGTGATACGGCAGATAAGCCCCCACGGTGTCTGGGGTGTGCCGAGCAAGGCCACGGCTGAGAAGGGTGAGAAGGCGACCCTGAGGGACGCGGAGGCGATCGCGGCGCAGGCGAGGGCTATCTTCGCAACGCTGGATGCCCACAAGGCTCGTGCGGAAGGGGTGGAATAGAATGGGCGGGATGTTGGATTATCAGAACACGACCTACGATATCGAGGCCGGCCACCCCCACACCGCCATACTTCCAATCGCGGTCGTGGAGCGGCACGGGAGCCACCTGCCGGTGGGCGCGGACTGGATGATCGTGGACGCCATAGCGAGTCGCGTCGCGGAGACCATGGGGGAGGGGTGCTACCTACTTCCCACCATGCCCTACGGCACATCTGCCGGCCACGTCGGCGAAGCCGGGACCCTCTCGCTCGCTCCGCTCACCCTGATGCACGTGGTACGGGATCTGGTGGATGGATTGATAGCGCAGGGGATACGCCGGGTTGCGGTCATCAATAGCCACGGTGGGGCAGGCGAGAGCACTGTGCGTCCCCAGGGCAACTTCATTGTAAAGACCGCCGTTCGCCAGTTGAATTACGATTATCCCGACCTGAAGGCCATCTGGGTGCAGCCGTTCACGGTGGCGAAGAAGCGGTTGCTAGAGCTGCTGCCCTCGGCCTCGGATGATCTGCATGCCGGTGCGGTGGAGACCTCGCTGCTGCTCCACCTTCAGGCCGATAGGGTGAAGGGCAGGGGAGAGGACTTCGTACCGGCACTCGGCAAGGAGTACTTGGACTACCTGCCTTTCTCTGAGATCAGCCCATCCGGGGTGTGGGGGCACCCCAGCCTGGCGACCGCAGCGCTGGGGGAGGTCGTGCTTGGGGCGGCCGTGGAGGCCACCGTTGCGTACATCCGTGAGTCCTTCGCCCATCTTGACGTAATGCGAGGGTCTCAACTCTAGGTCTTACAGGAAGGAAACTATATGTCTGTGGGAAAAGCGCCGGAGATAGTTGAGAGGATCGGGACAGGTCACCTGATTACCGAGGTGTACGACAATCGGGTTGACCTCGGCGTTGCCGCGGCCAGGGCTCTGGCGGCGGAGATGCGGCGCCTTCTGGGCAAGAAGCAGATGATTCGGGTGATCTTTGCCTCAGCACCCTCCCAGAATGAGTTCCTCGCCGAGCTGAAGACACTCCCCGGCATCGACTGGGGGCGGGTAACTGCTTTCCATATGGACGAATACGTCGGGCTCAGCCCCGACTCTCCTCAGAGCTTCTCTCGCTTCCTGGTGGAGAATCTGTTCGACACCGTGAAGCCCGCCGCCTTCCACCCACTGAACGGGGTGGCGACTGATCTGAAGGTGGAGTGTCACCGCTATCGGGACATGCTGAAGGAAGCCCCCATGGATATCGTCTGCGCGGGCATCGGGGAGAACGGGCACCTGGCCTTCAACGACCCTCCGGTGGCCGACTTCGACGACCCGAAGACCGTTAAGGTGGTGGATCTCACCCTCACCTCCAGGGAGCAGCAGGTTCACGATGGCTGCTTCCCCAGCCTGGCTGCAGTGCCCTGCCAGGCGCTGACGCTTACCGTGCCAGCGCTGATGGGGGCGGGCACCATATGCTGCATGGTTCCCGGGCCGACCAAGGCGGCGGCCGTCCGCAACACCCTGCTGGAACCGATCTCCACTGCCTGCCCGGCTACAGTCATGCGCCGCCACGCTGCGGCGACGCTCTACGTGGACCGCGACTCCGCAGCGCTCTACCTGAAGGCTCGGAGGTAGCTGTGATGGACGGCAAGAGGGTTCGCATCGGGGTGATCGGGGCGGGCTTTGTGTCCCACATTCACGCCCGCTCCTACGCCCGGCTGACCGACCTGGGCATCGATCTGGTGGCAGCAGCGGCCGTCCCTCAAAGCCAGGCGGAGGAGTTGGCCAGGGAGTTCGGCATCCCGTCGGTGTACGAAGACTACCGGAAGGTGTTGGAGAGGGACGACGTCGACATCGTCGACATCTGCGTGCCCAACTTCCTGCACGAGCGCTTTGTCCTGGATGCGGCCGCGGCGGGCAAGCACATCGTCTGCGAAAAGCCGCTGACCGGCTACTTCGGCGGCCCCGGCGCAGCCGATCCCGTCGGAGCCACACCCCGTAAGATCATGCTGGAGGAGGCGGTGAGGAGCGCCGATCGGATGTTGGCTGCAGCCGAGAAGTACGGCGTTAGGCTGATGTACGCCGAGAACTGGCTCTACTCCCCGGCCATTCAAAAGGCTGCGCGCCTGGTGGCCGCCAGCGGCGGGACGATACTGGAGATGAGGGCCCAGGAGTGCCACAGCGGCTCGCACGCGGGCTACGCCAAGGTGTGGAAGCTATCGGGTGGAGGTGCCATGGTCCGGTTGGCTCCACACCCCCTGGGCTGCTGTATGTACTTCAAGTGGCAGGAGGGGCTGCGAAGGGACGGCAAGCCGATCACGGTGAAGTCCGTCATGGCGGAAGTGGCCGATCTCTCCAGCATTCCGTCCGTCCGGGCCGAGGCCGAGAAGTGGATAGTGGCCGACTGGCAGGACGTGGAGAACTGGGTGACGGTGCTGCTCACCTTCTCTGACGGCGCCAGGGCTACCGTCTTCGCCTCGGACGCGGTGTTGGGCGGGATGGAGGACTCCCTGGAGCTGTTCCTCTCCAACAGCCGCATCAAGTGCGACATGACCCACAGCAACATGATGCAAGCGTACGCGCCCTCCCCGACGGTCTTCGAGAGCGAGTACCTGATGGAGAAGCTGGAGACCAAGGCGGGGTGGAGCATGCCGAGTATCGACGAGGAGTGGCTTCTGGGCTACCCCCAGGAGCTGCGTGACTTTGTGGAGTCCATTGTCACGGGTAGGGAGCCGATCTCCACGGCGAAGCTGGGGCGAGATGTGGTGCAGGTGATGTACGCCGCCTACCAGTCCGCGGAGGAGGGCCGAAGGATCGATCTGTAGCGGCAGGCACGGACTTTGCACAAAGTCGTTGAAGAAAGCGTCCCTATCGGATCATGAGGGTGCGCCCGCCTATGGGCGGGCGGGAAGGGGGAGACGATGGCGCTGATCTCCGACAAAGATGGGCAGTTCGTGAAGGACTACTTCGCCAAGGAGTTGAAGGGCCCCGTCCAGATCGACTACTACACACAGCACGATTCCAAGTTGATGGTTCCCAGCACTGAATGTATGTACTGCAAGGAAACCAGGGAGATACTCGAGGAGGTAGCCACGCTCTCCGACAAGATCGAGCTGAAGGTCCACGACTATGTTGCCGAGCTCCAGGAGGCTGAGCGGTCGGGGATCGACCGAATACCCGCCACCGTGATCAGTGGCAACGCGAAGGGGAAGATTCGCTTCTTCGGGATACCTTCCGGGTACGAGTTCAGTTCTCTTGTCGAGGTGATCGCGGATGTTTCCAAAGGCCAGACCGACCTCAGCGAGGCCACAAAGAGCCAGCTTGCCAAGCTCACCCACGACGTGCAGATTCAGGTGTTCGTGACTCCCACTTGACCCCACTGCCCCAGTGCGGCCAGGATGGCCCAGAAGATGGCGGTCGAGTGCGAGCATGTGATTGCCGACACCGTTGAGGCGACGGAGTTCCCCCAGCTGTCCCAGAAGTACCGCGTAATGAGCGTCCCGAAAATCGTGGTGAACGAGAAGACACAGTTCGTGGGGGCTCTCCCCGAGGAGCGCTTCCTGGCCGAGGTGATGAAAGGGGCGGCCAGCGGAAAGGCCAAATAGCTCCGGCATGCGGTTGCCTGATTCCTGGGAGAGCGGGCGACTCGCCCGCGAGACCCGGGGGTGACGCCCGTCTCACCCGCCTCGGTAGTGTACGAACAATCGCGGAAACGCGAGGGTAGGCCAGGGCGCACCTGAGTGTGCGCCCTGGCCTGCTACCTTTGAAGAGTCTTCTAAAGAGTCTTAAGCTGCTCTT
>Ga0209014_10000825_pt1 | contig 18175 bp, 23 predicted proteins | sample BarGraNGADG00212_FD_184491 | JGI IMG/M metagenome (GOLD analysis project Ga0209014, IMG submission 184491) | Arctic peat soil microbial communities from Barrow, Alaska - Barrow Graham LP Ref core NGADG0002-212 (SPAdes) (version 2) | ecosystem: Environmental > Terrestrial > Soil > Wetlands >...
ACAGCTGGCACATCGCGAAACGCGTGGTGCGAACGAGCCGCGCCAGCCGCGGCCTCACGACGGTCGGCAGCACTCCCCCTGCCACCACCCCCGCCACGACGCCAATGAGCGGGGCGAAGACGGCAAACAGCGGTTCCAGTTCCGTGGTCAGCGTGGGCGACAGCTCGAGTGCGGCGATCACCGGCGTTGATGCGCGCCCCACGTCCCACGCGCCGGTTCTCGCCACTGCTCATCGGTGCAGGCCGCGTGATGGATTTCCGTGGGGTCGCGTCCTGGGGCCTGTTCGTCGGAATTGGGGTGAGCCTCTGGAGCTTATGATGCTTGTGAACGCTCAGCGGCGACTACGTCGCGCTGGGCACGTGGCCCCGCGTCCTCCTCACGGAAGGCGCGCGCGATCCACGCAAACGCAAGTGCAGACACGATGAGCATCACGACTCCCGTCATCGTCTCGCCGAAAATCAGCTTGCCAATACCGAACAGACTCGAGTACACGGCGATGAGTCCCGCGAGCCAATTCGTCCACGCCAGCGCGCCACCCGGAATCGTCTCGCCGGCATAGCCCAGCTTCTCCGCGGTGCGACGCCATCCCGGACCGCCCGGACGCACGCGCTGATAGAACGATTCGAGCGTGGCGTCCGGCTCCGGCTTGGTGAGGAAGGTGACGGAGACCCACACCACCGTGCTGACGGCAACCGTAATGAGCATGACGTACGTCTGGATGAGCGGGCTGTCCGCAGGCATTCGCGCCGTGACCATCCTGAGCGCAATGAGCGAGACGACGAACGATGCGATCATCGCGCTGATTTCGCTCCATGCATTGATGCGCCACCAATACCAGCGCAGAATGAGCACCAGTCCCGTCCCCGAGCCCAGCGCGAGCAGCAGCTTCCATGCACTCGCGACGGTGTCGAGCTGCCAGGTCACGAAGATGGAGGCGAGGAAGAGGAACACCGTCGCCCACCGCGAGATGCTCACGTAGTGCTTCTCCGTCGCGCTCCTGTTGAGGAAGCGCTTGTAGAAGTCGTTGACGAGATAGGACGCGCCCCAGTTGAGTTGCGTGCCGACGGTTGACATGTACGCCGCGGCGAAACCGGCCATCATGAAGCCGCGCCATGGCGTTGGCAGCAGATCGACGTACGCCTGGACGTACGCCGCCTCGTGGTCGTGTGCGGGACCGATGCCCGCCGGGTAGAGGATGACCGTCGCGAGTGCCGTGATGATCCACGGCCACGGGCGAATGGCGTAATGCGCGACATTGAAGAAGAGCGTCGCCAACACGCCATCGCGCTCGGTCTTCGACGAGAAGATGCGCTGCGCGACGTAGCCGCCTCCGCCCGGTTCGGCGCCCGGATACCAGGCGGCCCACCACTGCACGGAGAGGAAGACGGCCAGGGTGAGCAGGGGCATCCACACATAGCCGGTGATTCCCTCTGCGCCGAAGCGCACGGGCATCACGGAGATAGCCGCGTCCGCGTTGCCGTAGTGCGCGGCGAGACCGGATTTGAGCTTGTCCATCCCGCCCACCGCGCGCACCGCGTACACGGCGAGAATGATGACCGCGCTCATCTTGATGACGAACTGGACGAGATCGGTCCAGAGCACCGCCCACATCCCGGCACCCGTGGAATACGCAACGGTGATGATGAAGCAGATACCCACCGCGATAACTTCGCCCGACACCGTCATCCCGAGGATGCTCACCGGGTGCAGGCCGAGCGAGATCGTCAGGATCTTGATCATCGCTTTGGTCACCCAGCCGAGGATGATCAGATTGATCGGGATCGCGAGATAGAGCGCGCGGAATCCACGCAGCGCCGCCGCCGGCTTGCCGCTGTACCGCAGCTCGGCGAATTCAACGTCGGTCATCACGCCGGCGCGACGCCAGAGACGCGCGAAGAAGAACACCGTGAGCATTCCGCTCATCAGCATGTTCCACCAGAGCCAGTTGCCGGCCACGCCGTTGGCGAAGACGAGCCCCGTGACCACGAGTGGCGTATCGGCGGCGAAGGTCGTCGCGACCATGCTTGCACCCGCAAGCCACCAGCTCACATTGCGGCCCGAGAGAAAATATTCCTCCATGCTCTCGCCGCCCTTCTTCGTGAAGACGAGGCCGATCCCCATCGAAAGCGCGAAGTATCCGATGACGATCGCCCAATCGACTGCGCTGAGATTCATGGACGTCCTGCGGGAGAGGAGGTGGCGGAGGCGGGATGCGCTTCGATGTCCGCGACAACCGACGGCTTCAGCGCGCGCATCGCCGCATCCGCGACGGCAACGCGCACCGGACCGATCTTGGTGTTCGCGCGAGTGGGATTCACGCGATTCGTGAGGAGCATGACGTACAGGTCGTGTTGCGGAGCGATCCAGAGGGATGTGCCGGTGAATCCGGTGTGTCCGAACGCTGGACGCCGCATGAAACGACCGGCCGAGCTGTGCGGGCTCGGCGTGTCCCACCCGAGCGCGCGGCTGGAGAATGTCGAATCCGCGACGGTGGTGAACTGCGTGATGGTGGCGGCCTTCGCCAGTCGGCCACGGCCGAGGGCGCCGCCGTTGAGATAGGCGCGAGCCAGACGATTGAGATCGTGCGCCGTGCTGAACAGCCCCGCGTGGCCGGACACCTGGCCAAGTGCGTAGGCGTTCTCGTCGTGCACCTCGCCCACGAGATGCCGGCCTCGCCAGGGATCGTTCTCGGTGGGTGCGATGCGGGGGCGCAGCGAGACCGGCGGCTTGTACCGCGTATCCTTCATGCCGAGTGGCTTGAAGACGTGTCGCGCGAGATACCCGTCGAGGGTCTCGCCGCTCACGCGCTCGACGATCTTGCCGAGCAGGATTGCGCCGATGTCGCTGTAGATCATGCGTACGCCGGGCAGGGTGTCGAGCGGCGTCGCGATGAAGAGCTTGAGAATCGAGTCGGGCGGCGCGTTCACTTTGTAGTACTGCTTGAACGCCGGCAGGCCACTCTGGTGCGTGATGAGATGACGCACCGTCACCTTGTCCTTGTTGGTTCCCGTCCATTCGGGCAGGTACTTCTGCACCGGCGCATCGAGATCGACCTTGCCACGCTCGACGAGCTGCATCATCGCCGACGTCATGCCGATCACCTTGGTGAGCGACGCCATGTCCCAGAGCGTGGAGGCGGTAGGTCGCGGGGATTTCGCCCAGTCGAGATGGCCCGCCGTCACGGTGACCAGCGGACCCGAGTGAGTTCCGATCACCGCGATGGCGCCGGGAAAGGCGCTGTCGGCGACCGCGCGATCGAGGATCGACTGCAGCGTGTCACGCAACGCTTTCGTCGAGGCGGCGCGCGTAGCCGCTGTGGGGTGTGCGGCGGATTGCGCGGTGCAAAGTGCCGGTGCCAAGGAGACGGCACACGAGACGAGCCCGACGAACGGAGAGAGACGATACATTGTGCTGGTCAATCTCGAGAAAAGTGTGGGAACGCTCGACGTACTCGGCGCGCGCAGCGGCTAGGCCGTGCACATTATATCCCGCGCCGCTGCGTCACGGAATGACGATGGGCGAGATGGCGGCGGAAAGTGGCGCCCGTTCGTCTCTCCGAGTAACCTGCACCAGTTGTCGCGGACTCGCATATGTCTTGCAAGGAGCGCTCTCGACAAGAACGACCGACCGATCACCATGAGGAGCTATTCATATGAGAGCTTCGCCGAGAGCCGCATTGCTTGCGCTTGCGCTTGCTGCCGCCACCGCTTGCGGAGGACGTGCGGTCGAGGTGCGCACGGCGCCCGTCACCGTCTCCGACCTGTCGGTGCAGATCACCAACAATTTGAGTCAGGCCGTGAACATCTACGCCACGGCGACGGGGAGCAGCGAGCTCTTCCTGCGCCAGGTTCCGGCGAACACCGTGGAGAAAGTCCCGGTGCAGGGAATCGCGAGCGGAACGAAGGTCACGTTCAAGGCCGTGACGGTCGATGGTTCGCGGACCTACCAGAGTCGCGACGTGTCCCTCATCGGACTTTACGTTTGGAGCGTTCCCTGATCTTTCGCGACTGCACGCGCCGCTGCGTCGCTGGTTGCTGGACGTGGTGACCCTGAATATCTTTCCGGGCCGGAGCCCACACTCCGGTCCGTTCGCTTTTTCGCCACTCGTCACCGCTGCGCGCTTGGCTGGCCGCGGGAGCTCTGTGCGCCTCGGAGCCGCATGACACTTCTGCCCGACTGGGTCAAAAACGGCTATTTGTTGCTCATCGATCCAGTGGCGGACTGGCTGGTGGAGCGGCGTGTACATCCAAACACCATTACGGTGTTTGGGACGGTCTGCACCGTGGTCGGCGGCATCATCTATGCTACCGGCCACATCAAGACGGGCGGCTGGTTCCTCTCGCTCACGGCGCTGTTCGACGTGCTCGACGGAATCGTGGCTCGGCGCTCGAATCGCAGTTCGATTTTTGGCGCGTTTCTGGATTCAACGCTCGACCGTCTCGCCGACGGGTTCGTGCTCGGCGGACTGGCGGTGTTCTACGCCACCAGTGCATTGCATCACAGCATCCCGTTGATGATCACGGCGCTGCTCGGCCTCATGGGCGCCCTCCTCACGTCGTACACGCGGGCACGCGCCGAGGCACTCGGCCTCGACGCCAAGGTGGGATTGCTCCAGCGGCCGGAGCGCGTGGTGCTCATGGCCGCACCGCAGGCGCTGTTCGGACTCTTCTTCAACGGATGGCCTCTGGCCATCATCATCATCATTCTGACCGTCACGGCCTGGATCACTGTGGTTCAGCGCGTGACGTATGTCTATAACGCCACCACGCGAGCCGATGCCGCTCACGCGCACACGGACACCGAGGCCAGCCCCGATGCCGTGCCCGCCGACGCACACCGCGCCCTCGTCTAAAAGTACAAGGAGAATACGTGCAAGGTTCCGCTTCTGACGCGCGCTCCGCGCCGCGCCCCGCCACCGGCAAGCTCGGTATCCTCACGCCGGGTCTCGGCGCCGTCGCGACGACATTCATGGCCGGCGTCGAGAACATTCGCCGCGGCACGGGCAGACCAATCGGCTCGCTCACGCAGATGGCGACCATCCGGCTCGGCAAGCGCACGGAAAACCGCGCGCCCCTGATCAAGGATTTCGTTCCGCTCGCGGATCTGAACGACATCGTGTTCGGCGCCTGGGATCCCATTCCGGATAACGCCTACACCGCGGCGAAGAAGGCGGGAGTGCTCGAGGACAAGCATCTGGAGCCGATCGCCGATTTCCTCAAGGCGATCAAGCCGATGCCGGCTGTTTTCGACAACCACTACGTCACGCGCCTCAATGGTCCGAACGTCAAGAAGGGCAAGACGAAGCGCGATCTCGCTGAGCAGCTCCGCCAGGACATGCGCGACTTCAAGGCGAAGAACAACTGCGATCGCCTCGTCATCGTATGGTGCGCGTCAACGGAGATCTTCATCAAGCCCGGCCCGCAGCACGCCACGCTCGAACAGTTCGAGAAGGCGATGGAGAACAACGACGAGGCGATCGCCCCGTCGATGCTCTATGCCTACGCGGCGGTCATGGAGGGCGTGCCCTTCTGCAACGGCGCGCCGAATCTCTCCGTCGACATTCCCGCGCTCGTCCAGCTCGCCAATGACAAGGGCGTGCCCATCTCGGGCAAGGACTTCAAGACCGGCCAGACCTGGTTGAAGACGGTCATCGCGCCAGGCATCAAGGCGCGCATGCTCGGCCTCGCCGGCTGGTATTCCACGAACATTCTCGGCAACCGCGACGGCGCAGTGCTCGACGATCCGGCGTCGTTCAAGACCAAGGAAGAGTCGAAGCTGTCGGTGCTGCACACCATCCTGCAGCCCGAGAAGTATCCGGAACTGTACAAGGACTTCACGCACGTCGTGCGCATCAACTACTACCCGCCGCGCGGCGATAACAAGGAAGGCTGGGACAACATCGACATCTTCGGGTGGCTGGGCTACCCGATGCAGATCAAGGTCAACTTCCTCTGCCGCGACTCGATTCTCGCCGCGCCGCTCGTGCTCGATCTCGCGCTGTTCAGCGATTTCGCGCAGCGCGCCGGCCTCAAGGGCATTCAGGAGTGGCTCTCGTTCTTCTACAAGAGCCCGATGACCGCGCCAGGCCTTCAGGCCGAGCACGATCTCTTCATTCAGCAGACGAAGCTCAAGAACACGCTGCGTCATCTGATGGGCGAAGAGCAGATCACGCATCTCGGACTGGAGTACTATCAGTCGTGATGAACGCCGCCACCTCTCGACGCCTGGCCGCGGCGGCGCTTGCATTCGCGCTCACCGGCGCGGCGTCGTGTGGCGGCCCCGATCACCAACTGGAGCTGCGGCAGGGCACGGAGAGCTACAAGTTCGTCATCACCTCCAATCCCATTCCGCCGCACGCGCGCGAAGACGTGATCTACACGGTCACGGTCACGGATAGAAAAACCGGACAGCCCATCGAGACCGGTGAAGGGCGCATTTTCGCCAACACGCGCGACGGCGCACGCACCTACGACGGTTTCGTCAAGGCACCACAGGTCGGCGCCTACTCGGCCAAGCTCAGTTATGTGACTGCCGAGCAGTGGGCCGTCGGCATTCAGTTCCACAGCGATGCATCCAAGCCGCTCGAGAAGACGGAGTGGATGCAGGACGTGCTCCCGGAGCGGAGCGGGAAACCGTAAAACCATGCGCCACTTCTATCGCAGCCACATGCCGCCGGCCGACGTGCTCGTCGTGGCGGATCGCTTCTTCACGAATCTCGGACTCTCGCCCGTCGCGACCATGGCGCGCATACGGCAGTTCTCCGGCCCGCTCGGCGCAATGAAGTTGAGCGTCAGGGCCGAAGGCGGCCACTACACCTTCGTCGAGGTCGTCACCGACCAGATGGGGGAGAGCCGGATGGATCGCAACGTGAAGAAGTTTTTCGTCGAGGTGCACCGCTACGACGATCCGTCGCACACACTCGAAGCGGCGTACTAGTGGCTTCCCCGCGATCGGCAACGACGCGGGGCCGGGGACGCGCAGCAGCACCGCAGTCCTCCGCCATCGCCAACGGAGGAGAAGGCAGCACGTCGCTCACCCGCGCGCAGCGGATCGACCTCTACTACTGGATGCGTCTCACGCGCTCGCTCGAGGAGCGGCTCGTGAATCTCTACCGCCAGACAAAAGTCGTCGGCGGGCTCTTTCGCTCGCTCGGCCAGGAAGCGGACGCGGTGGGCAGCGCGTATGCGTTGCGGAAGGGAGACATTCTTTCGCCGCTCATTCGCAATCTCGGCTCGATGCTCGTGCGGGGCGCGACGCCGGTCGAGATCCTCAAGCAGTACATGGCCCGGGGTGACTCGCCGACGCGTGGACGCGAGTTGAACATCCACTTCGGCGATACCGAACGCGGTTTCATTGGACAGATCTCGCCCCTCGGCGACATGGTGCCGGTGATGGCTGGCGTGACGTTGACGTTCAAGATGCGCGGTGAAGATCGCGTGGGACTCGTGTACGTCGGGGACGGCGCGACGTCCACGGGCGCCTTCCACGAGGGGATCAACTTCGCCGCCGTCCAGCGGTGTCCGCTCGTGGTGATCATCGAAAACAATGGCTACGCGTATTCGACGCCGACGACGAAGCAGACCGCGGCGGCTCGGCTCGTCGACAAGGCGGTCGGCTACGGCATTCCCGGCGAACGTGCCGACGGAAACGACGTCATCGCGACGTATGAGGCGACGAAGCGGGCGGTCGATCGCGCGCGTCGTGGCGAGGGCGCGTCGATCGTCGAGCTGATGACGTACCGCCGGAAGGGACATGCGGAGCACGACAATCAGTCCTATGTGCCGGAAGGCGAAGGCGAGCGCTGGGCCCGCGAGAACGACCCGATCGACCGCTATGTGGCGCGGCTGATCGGCGAAGGCGTGTCGGCCGAGGAGCTCGCGGAGATCGACGCGCGCGTGCAGAGGGAGATCGACGAGGCGACGGACATCGCCGAGGCCTCTGGAGTGCCTGAGCCGCTCGACGCGCTCGTTGGCATCTACGCCGATCCGCCCGAGGAGAAGCCGCTCTGGTTCCGCGCAGGCAAGCGCGCCGCCGTGGACGTGAATGAGCGTCCCGCGGGCTGGGGCACGTTCGACGCGCCGGCAAAAGGGGGGGGATCGGACTGATGGCCGAGATCACGTATCTCGAGGCAATCCGCGAGGCGCTGTTCGAGGAGATGGAGCGCGACCCGAATGTCTTCATGATTGGCGAGGACATCGGTGCATACGGCGGCGCATTCAAGGTCACCGACGGCCTGTTGGCCAAGTACGGAGAATCTCGCGTCATCGATAGCCCGATCTCCGAGATTGGCATCGTTGGGGCGGCGGCGGGTGCGGCGCACATGGGCATGCGGCCTGTCGTCGAGATACAGTTCATCGACTTCATCGCCAACGCGTACGACATGCTCACGAACTATGTCGCCACGGCGCGCTACCGCGCCTTTCTGCCGACGCCGATGGTGGTGCGCGGCCCGAGCGGCGGCTACGTGCGTGGCGGCCCGTTCCATTCGCAGAATCCCGAGGCGGGATTCATTCACACGCCAGGCCTCAAGGTCGTCTATCCAAGCACGGCGGCCGACGCGAAAGGTCTGATGAAGGCCGCAATTCGCGACGACGACTGCGTGCTCTTCTTCGAGCACAAGTATCTGTATCGTCGCATCAAGGGCGAGATGCCAGCCGGCGACCATGTCGTGCCCATCGGCAAGGCGCGAGTGGCGCGCGAAGGCACGGACCTCTCGATCATCACCTACGCGGCCACCGTCCACAAGGCGCTCGACGCGGCCGAACAGCTCGAGCGTGAAGACGGACTCAACGTGGAGGTCATCGACCTGCGTTCGCTCGCGCCGCTCGACGACGACGCGATCGTGGCGACGGTGAAGAAGACGAATCGCGTCCTCATCGTGCATGAGGACACGCGCACGGGCGGCATTGCCGGCGAGATCACCGCTCGGATCAATGAATCGTGCTTCGAATGGCTGGACGCGCCGGTTCTGCGCGTGACGGCGCACGATGTGCCGTTGCCGTATGCGCCGTCGCTGGAGGATTTTGTCCTTCCCCAGGTTCCGGACATCGTATTTGCAGCGCGGCGGCTCGCCGCGTACTGACCATGCGGGACACGGATAACCTGGGCCCGGACGCCTCGAGGGAGACGAGCGCGGGGGTTTGGCCTTATGTTGGAGTTGGCTGCCTGAGCGCCGTCGCTGGGCTCGTGGGCGGCGGCATGATCGCGGTGCTGGTCGCGAAGATCGTCGGCGGGATTGGCGGTTGCCGAGTGGATGCGGAGACCGGCGCGCCGTGTGACTGGAGCATGTACTGGACGTGGGGAGCGCGAATTGGGCTGGTGCTGGTTCCCACGATTGTCATTTGGCGTATGCGGAAGGTGCGCAGCGCGTCTCGTAACTCCGAGTGAGAGGACATCGCATTGGCTCGCGTTGACGTCATCATGCCCCAGATGGGCGAATCGATCGCCGAGGGAACGCTGTCGAAGTGGTTGAAGAAGGTCGGCGATACAGTGAAGCGGGACGAGCCGATGTTCGAGATCAGCACCGACAAGGTGGACGCCGAAATTCCGGCGCCTACGTCAGGCGTGCTCGCCGAGATCATCGTCGTGGAAGGTCAGACGGTGGAGGTGCTGACGGTCGTTGCCCGGATCGAGACGGAGCAGGGTGCGTCGATCGCGCCCTCGACGGGTGCTCCGGCGTCCTCGGCGAGCGCTGCCGTGGGGCCCCCCCCCACTGCGAAAGCTACCGCCGCGCCTGCCGTACCCTCGCACCGGTCAACCGCACCCAGCATCGTTCCCGTCCCGGCAGCCCCGGCAGCCCCGGGTGGCAATGGCCTCGAGGATCGCCTGCGTACCAAATCCTCGCCGCTGGTGCGAAAGATTGCGGCCGAGCATGGGCTGGAGATCGCTGCGATGCAGGGCAGTGGGATCCAGGGTCGCGTTACCAAGCGCGACATTGAGCAGTACATCGCCTCCGGAGGTGCTGCCGCGCCGGCTCGAGCGCAGCGCACGTCCATGCACGCACCGGCGGGTGCCGTGCAGTATGGTCCCGCTCCCGAAGCGTGGCCCGGCGACAAGGTCGAGGCGATGTCGAAGATGCGCTCGCTCACCAGCGACCACATGATCGCGTCGCGGCAAACGCACGCGCACGTCACGTCGTTCTTCGAAATTGATCTGACGCGGATTGCTCGCATCAGACACGAGAAGCGCGCGGCGTTCGAGGCGCGCACCGGGCAGAAGCTCACCTTCCTGCCGTTCATCATCAAGACGGTGGTCGAGACGCTCAAGCAGCACCCGGTCCTGAACGCCGCCGTGTCCGGCACGAACATCATTTACCGGAAGCAGTACAACGTCGGAATCGCCGTCGCGGTCGATTGGGGGCTCATCGTTCCCGTTATCAAGAACGCGGACGACCTGTCGCTTTCCGGCCTTGCCAAGTCGCTCAACGACCTCGGCGACCGGGCGCGGACCAAGCGGCTGAAGCCGGAAGAAGTGCAGCAGGCGACCTTCACCATCACGAACCCTGGCGTGTTCGGCTCGCTCATGGGCACGCCGATCATCCCCCTGGGAACGTCGGCCATCCTCGGACTCGGCGCCATCGAGAAGCGTCCGAAGGTGATGACGGGAGCGGATGGCGAGGATACGATCGCGATTCGCACCTGCGCGTATTTCTCGCTCTCGTTCGACCACCGCATCGTGGATGGATCGGATGCGGACAAGTTCCTCGCCGCCGTGAAGAAGGGTCTCGAGTCATTTCCCGATAGCGCGATCTGATCATGCCGCGTTGCCTCACGATTCAGCGCACGCTCGTCACGCCTCCCGACCGCGTGAAGTTTTCCGAGCGACTCGAGCGGAAACGTGACTACTACGCGTCGGCCGGTTGTCGCTATTGGGTCTTCGAGGAGACGGGGCTGCGAGGCGCATTCCTCGAATTCTGCGAGGCACCCGACGCCGACACACTCGCGCGCGCGCACGCGTCGGCGCCCGAGCGTGTGCTCGACCCCGCCCGCATCTACCACGAAGTGGAGTTGCCGTAACATGCCCACCCGCACCATCACCCTCGACGGCCGCGCCTGGCGCGTCATGCCGTCCGGCAAAATCACGCAGAACAATCGCGACGAATTCGCACTGCTGTTCGTCGCCGGCTCCGGCGACAACCGCGAAGTGCGGGTCACGCGGTACTCGCCCCAGGGTACCCGCTCCCGAGAGCTTGCGCTGGCCGAGATGAGCGACGCCGATCTCGCGCGCCTCTTCGCTCAGTCGCAACCGAGCGAGATGTCACCCGAGGCCGGTTACGCCCCGTGACCGATCAGGCAGGGCCGGCGGCATTCGTCGATTTGCACATGCACTCGACGGCGTCCGATGGCTCGCGTGCGCCCGCCGACGTCGTGCGTGCCGCGAAGGCCGCTGGCTTGGCCGCGATCGCACTCACTGACCACGACTCCGTCGCCGGCCTCGCCGAGGCGCAGATCGCCGGCGCAGCGCTCGGCGTTCGCATCGTCAATGGCGTGGAGCTGAGCGCTGTCGAAGGCGAGGCCGAAACACATCTGCTCGGCCTGCATCTTCGCGATGTGCTCGTCATCGAGCGCGAGCTCGGCGCACTGCGCGACATGCGTGAGCGCCGCGGCCAGCAAATCGTCGAGAAGCTGGTTGCCATCGGCGTGCTCGTGACGTTCGATGACGTCCTCGCGCAGGCGGGTGGCGGCGCAGTGGGGCGACCACACGTTGCGCGCGCCCTCATCGCCGACGGCTGGGCGACGGATGTGCGCGATGCGTTCGATCGCTATCTCGGCGCGGGGAAGCCCGCGTACGTGGCGAAGGATCAACTTGGCATGGCCGACGCGATCGCGATCATTCACTCCGCGGGTGGCCTCGCCGTGCTCGCCCATCCTGGGGGCGCCGGCACGCGCGAGCGCCTGACCGCCCTCATCGCGCTCGGTCTCGACGGCGTTGAAGTGAAGCACCCTGGCCACTCGCCGAGCGACACGGCGAAGCTGAATACGCTCGCCACGCAGCTCGGACTCGTGTTGAGTGGCGGATCAGATTGGCATGGGGCCGCTGACGGACCGCGCACCATCGGGATGATGCAGGTGCCTTGGCAATGGCTTGTGCTCCAGGATGCGCGCTTCGCCGCCCTCGGGCGCGCACCGGCGGCGTGACGTGACGAAGTTGGCCGGTCGCGTGGCGCTGGTGACGGGTGCCGGCAAGCGTGTCGGACGCGCCATCGCGGTCGCGCTCGGCGCCCAGGGCATGCGCGTCGCGGTGCACTACAACGAGTCGGCCGATGGCGCGCGCGACACGGCGAATCTCATCGAGGACGCGGGAGGCTCGGCGGCGCTCGTGCGCGCTGATCTCACCGACGTCACGGCCTGCGAACAGCTCATCGATGCACTCGTTCTCGAGCATGGTGAGCTGCACACGCTCGTCAACTCGGCGGCGATGATGCTCCGTACCCCGCTCGGTACGGTAACGGAGCGCGAGTGGGACGCCATGTACGCGCTCAACGTGCGTGCTCCGTTCTTTCTCACGCAGCATGCCGCATCCGCGCTGCGGTCCGCGCGAGGAAGCGTCGTGAACATCGCCGACCTTGCCGCGTTCGAAACGTGGATCGGCTACGTGCCGCACGGGATGACGAAGGCCGCTGTGGTGCAGATGACGCGCGCGCTCGCACATGCCCTCGCGCCGGAGATTCGCGTCAACGCCGTGGCGCCCGGCGTGGTGCTGTTACCCGAAGGGTTCGACGAAACGACGACGGAGCATCTGCGCCGCACGACGCCGCTACGCCGCATCGGTACTCCTGAGGACGTCGCAGAAGCGGTGGTCTATCTCCTCAAGGCGAAATTCGTGACGGGCGAGGTGATTTGTGTCGATGGCGGGCGGCACGTCCGGCGCTGAGGGAACGCTCCGGTTCCGTTGAGGGCGTCCTGTAGTGAGATTGCATAGAGGCGCTCCAGCCGCGCCCCACTGTACGAGGATCGATCTTGTCCACCACGAAGAACTACGAAGTCGTCATCATCGGCGCCGGCCCTGCCGGAATGTGCGCCGCGCTGTATACCGGCCGCTCCATGCTCAAGACGGTTGTCCTCGAGCGCGGCATTCCGGGCGGGGAGCTGCTGAACACCGAAAAGCTCGACGACTGGATTGGCGAACGGTCGATTCTGGGCTGGGAGCTCGCCAAGAAGTTCGAGGATCACTCGCGGGCGTTCGGCGCGGAGTATGTCACGGCCAACGTCTCCTGCGTCACGCGCCTCCCCGACGGAACCTTCGAAACGGTCACCGACGCCGGCGACCGCTACACGTCGCCGGCCGTCATCGTCACGGCAGGTGGGACGCCGGTGAAGCTCGGGATTCCTGGCGAGGTGGAGTTTGCCGGCAGGGGTGTGTCGTACTGCGCCATCTGCGACGGCGCCTTCTTCAAGACGCATACGATCGTCGTCGTCGGCGGCGGCGATGCCGCAGTCGAGGAGGCGGATTTTCTCACGCGCTACGCCGACAAGGTCTATGTCGTCCATCGCCGCGACAGCTTTCGCGCGTCGAAGATTCTCCAGGAGCGGCTGTTCGCGAATCCGAAGATCGAGATCGTCTGGAACGCGGTGGCGGAAGAAGTCATCGGGGATGAGCAGGGGCTCATGAAGGGACTGCGCATCCGCGACGTCCTCACCAGCGAAGTGCGCACCCTCGACGCGACGGGCTGCTTCGTCTTCGTCGGATTTCGGCCGAATACCGGAATCATCGATGGCCACTTCGATCACGACGAGATGGGCTACATCCGCACCGACACGATCATGCAGACGTCGATTCCCGGGCTCTTCGCGGCCGGCGATCTTCGGTCGCAGCTTACGCGCCAGGTGACGACCGCCGTGGGCGACGGGACGACGGCGGCGATTGCCGTCGAGAAGTATTTGAAAGCTCGCGCAGAGAAGAGCACTGTCGCCCCCGAGGGGACGGGCGGCTACGCGATATGAAGATCGACGTCCGGACTGTCGGCGCCTTCGAGGAGAACTGCTACCTCGTCGTGGACGAGGCGAGCGGCCGAGCGGTGCTCGTGGATCCGGGCGACGAGGGCTCGCGACTCGTCGAGATGGTGAAGGCGTCGGGTGCGACACTGGATGCGATCTGGCTGACGCATGCGCATCTCGATCACATCGGAGCGATCAACACCGTGCGAGCGGCGTACGCCGTGCCGGTGCATCTGCATCCGCTCGACCTGCCGCTCTACGAAACCCTGTCCGCCTACTCGGCACGGATGTATGGTGTTCCATGGGACCAGCCGGACGCGGTGCCGGTGCCATTCGCTGGCGGCGACGTGCTGTCGTGCGGCGCGCTGCAGTTCACGGTGATGCATGTGCCAGGTCACGCGCCGGGTCACGTGAGCTTCAACGGGCCCGGCGTCTCGCTCTCTGGTGATCTCCTCTTCGCCGGAAGCGTCGGACGCACCGATATCCCGCTCGCTGACCCGTCTGCGATGGACGCATCGCTCGAGCGATTCGCGACGCTGTCCGCGGCGACGCATGTCTACCCTGGCCACGGTCCTGCGACGACGATCGGGAAAGAGCTGGAGACGAATCCATTTCTGTCCGGACGCGCGAGGACGATCAAACGATGAACGCGCGGTCGCTGCCCTGGGCGCTCATGAGCCTGTCACTGCTCGCCGCGTGGTTGGGTGCAGCTATTTTTGTCGCGGCGTTTGTTGCTCCCGCGGCGTTCGCGGTGCTCCCAACCCGCGCGCTCGCTGGCGCGATCGTCGGTCGCATACTCCCGGTGCTCTTCACGCTGGGAATTCTCTTCGGCGGCGCCGTCGCGATCATGAATCAATCGATGGGAGCGGGACGATGGGTCACGGGTGGCGCCTCGCTACTGGCTGTCGCGAGCGCAGCGGCGCTGCTGGTCACGATTCGTGCACGGATGGCGGTCGCCGCGATGGGAAGTCCGCTGGACGCGCTCGATCCTGCCGATCCACGTCGCATCGCGTTCGGCCGGATGCATGGGCTGAGTGTGCTGCTGATGGGCATTGGACTCCTCGCCGCCTGTGTCGCCCTCGTCGTGATCGCGCGTCACGTCAATGCACGGAGCGCAGCATGAGCGAAGAAGCGCGTCTGTCCCGAGTCGATCCGGCGTCCGCGCCCGATGAAGTCCGTCCGACCTTCGACGCGTACATCGCCGAGCGGGGAAAGGTGCCGAATCTGTATCGCGTCGCTGCGCACTCGCCGACGATCGCATCGCGGCTGGCCGCGCTGCAGAGCGCCGTCATGGGACCGGGCGATGTGCCCGTGCTCCTGAAGGAACTGCTCAGCACGCGCGTGTCGCACATCAACCTGTGCGACTACTGACTCGCTTCCCACACCGCCTTGTCAAGGCGGCTGGGCGGGACCGACGAACAGCTCGACGCAGTGGCACGCGCCGACTACGCAGTATTCGAGAAATCGTGGCGCTCGGCGATGCGCTACGCGGATGCGATGACGCCGACACCAGGCATCGTGTCCGATGAAGTGTACGGTGATCTGGCGTCGCACTGGTCGCCGGCGCAGACCGTCGAGATCACTGCGGTGATCGCCATGTTCAATTTCTTCAATCGCTTCGCGCACGCGCTGGCGATCCCTGTCACGAAATGATCGGCGCATCGCGCTGACTTCGGCTCACCTTTCGAGAAACCATTCCCATGGCTACCAAGACTCGCACTGAGAAGGATCCGCTCGGTCCCAAGGAAGTCCCCGTGAATGCGCTCTACGGAGTGCAAACCGTTCGCGCGAAGGAAAACTTCCCGATCAGCGGCTTCGCGCCGCTGTGGCCATTCGTCATGGCGCAGGTGTGGATCAAAAAGGCGGCGGCGATGACGCACAAGGAAACGGGTCGCCTCGATGCCAAGCTCGCCGACGCAATCATTCGGGCGGCGGATGAAGTGCTCGCCGGAAAGTACGACGATCAGTTCATCGTGGATCCGTACCAGGCCGGCGCGGGAACGTCGCACAACATGAACGTGAACGAAGTGCTGGCGAATCGCGCCAATGAAATCCTTGGCGGTGCGCGTGGGACGTATACCCCCGTGCACCCCAACGATCACGTCAACATGGCGCAGAGCACGAACGACACGATTCCGACGAACATCCGGCTTGCGTGCCTCTCGCAGCTCGATGGGCTCGTGCACGCGCTCGACGGGCTGCGCGATGCGCTCGCCGCGAAGGGCAAGGAATTCGATCACATCGTGAAGGCGGGGCGCACACACTTGCAGGACGCGATGCCGATCCGCCTTGGGCAGGAGTTCACCGCCTATGCCGGCTCGGTCGATCGCGGCATTCGCCGCGTGAAGGAAGCCGCGGACTACCTGCGCGATCTCGGCATCGGCGGCAGCGCGGTGGGCACGGGCGTGACGGTCGAGAAGGAATATCCGCCGCTCATGGTCGCGCATCTCGAGACGATTACAGGGCTCGACCTGCGCGTGGGACAGGATCGCATCCAGCTCATGCAGAGCATGGGCGACGTCGCGGGGTTCAGCGCCTCGATGCGCGTGTTGGCGATCGATCTCAGCAAGATCGCGAGCGATCTCCGCCTCATGGTGATGGGTCCGCGCACGGGGATCGACGAGATCAAGCTGCCCGCGGTGCAGCCAGGGTCGTCGATCATGCCGGGCAAGATCAATCCATCGATCCCGGAGTTGGTGAATCAGGTCTGCTTCCAGGTGATGGGCCTCGACACGACGGTGGCCATCTCCGCCGAGCATGGACAGTTGGAGCTCAACGTGATGATGCCTGTCATCGCGTTCAACGTGCTGCTCGCGATGCGCATTCTCACGAACACCGCAACCGTGTTCAACGAGAAGTGCGTTGCCGGAATCGAGGCGCACGAGGACATGTGTGCCTATTGGGTGGAGCGATCCGCCGCGTTGGCGACGGCGCTCATGCCGCACATCGGCTACGCCAAGGCGGCGGAGCTGAGCAAGCAGTCGGTGAAGGAAGGTGTGCTGGTGCGCGACATGGTCAAGCGCGATCATCTGCTTCCCGCCGATGAGATCGACGACGTGCTGGACCTGCGCAAGATGACGGAGATCGGGGTGCCGGGAACGCGGGCCGAATAGCCGAATAGCCTTGTCCCCACTACATTCCCATACGTGCGCATCACCACCCAAGCCGAATATGGCCTCATCTGTGCCCTTCACCTGGCTCGTCGACTCAACGACGGGCCAGTGACGGGACGCGAGATCGCCTTGCATGAGCGTTTGCCGGCGGATTACGTCGAGCAGATCATGCTCAAGCTGCGCCGTGCCAGCATCGTGACGAGCACGCGTGGTGCGCGCGGTGGCTATCACCTCTCCAGGCCGGCGGATCAGATCACCGTGCGAGAAGTGATCTCCGCCTCCGAGCATTCGACGTTCGACGTGCATTGCGCGACGCATCCGGTCGGGCCCGAACGATGCGCCGAGTCGCATGACTGCAGCATTCGCCCCGTCTGGGTTCTGCTGCAACGCCGCGTCGACGAAGTGTTGGACAGCGTTCGTCTGAGCGATCTGCTCATGCAGGAACCCCAGGTACGTGCGCACGTCGGGCTGGAACAGCCGGTGGTTTCGGCGTCCGGTCGTCTCGCGTTGCCCGTCCTGCAGGGCTGACATCGCGGCGCCGATGCGCCTCTTCCGCTCCTTTCGTGACGATCGCGCGCTGCTGCGCCGCAGCGCGGCGTACGCCGCTGCGCTCATGCAGGAGCCGGCGTCTGCCGACGTCGAGTGGCTTGCTCACGACGCGACCCGCGGCGACCTCGACCACGCGCGGTGGGAGCTCCGGTATCTGCGCCGAACGCTCGGCATCCTCGTCGCGCAGCGTGATGCCCTCGACGACCGCACCCCCTCCGAAGCGCTTCGCGCCCTCGTGCATCGGATGCAGAAGGACCGCAACGTGGACGGTGGTCTGCTCGAGCTGGCCGAACGGCAGTTCAATGCGCGATTGAGCGCCTACCGCGATGCCTTCACCTCGCGCGGACACGGATTGGCGACGACACGCGTCGCGCAGAATCTGCTCGCGTTCTCCGGAGGTCCCATTCACGCCGACGACCCGGCGGTCAGACGCGGTGCGGAGCGGGTCGCCCAGTATCTCGCCGAGTCGAACACTGCTTTGCGCGAGAGCTTCGGTGCCGCGCAGCTGCCGGAGGATGTGGCGCCGTCGAAGGTCGTCAGGTAGAAGAGGCGAGGCGATCGCAATTGCGATCGCCT
>Ga0209014_10000826_pt1 | contig 18168 bp, 15 predicted proteins | sample BarGraNGADG00212_FD_184491 | JGI IMG/M metagenome (GOLD analysis project Ga0209014, IMG submission 184491) | Arctic peat soil microbial communities from Barrow, Alaska - Barrow Graham LP Ref core NGADG0002-212 (SPAdes) (version 2) | ecosystem: Environmental > Terrestrial > Soil > Wetlands >...
CCGCTCGCGCCGGGCAAGCCATCCCCTTGACCCGGAACCCGCCGTCCCTGCTGCACACATCCACAGAAATGGTGCCGCTCCGCGTTTTCGGACCCTTCACGTTCAGTGTGCAGCGGCAGGGAGACCGCCGGCTGGCCGGTGACGTTGAACGGAGCGGTGAACAGGCCCAGCGTGCCGCCGACCGGAGTTTCGGGCGGAGCCTCAAGAACTACAAGCGCTTCAAGCGCGACGGCTGACGCCACGTGACCCGCGCCGAGGTCAACGCTGAGGTCAACCGACGCACCGGCGCCACACGGGTGCCGCCTACACTGCACCCGTGCGCTCTCCCCGCAGCTGGCTGTACGTCCCCGGCGACCGCCCGGACCGGCTGGCCGGGGCGGCCAATCGGGGTTCGGATGCACTGATCGCCGACCTCGAGGACGCTGTGGCCCTCGACGCCAAGGATGCCGCGCGCCAGGCCGTTGGTCGCTGGCTCGCCGATCCGCCGCCGCAGTGCCAGGTGTGGGTCCGAATCAATGCGGACCGCATCGACGACGACCTCGCCGCCGTCGCCGGTCCGGCCCTCACCGGCATCGTCGTCCCCAAGGCCGAGCCGGCGTCCCTGCGCGAGGCCGACGCCGTCTTGACCGAGCACGAGCGACGGCTCGGGCAGGCGCCCGGCACCTTCGCCGTGTTCGCCCTGATCGAGACGGCCCGCGGCCTGCTCGATGCCACCGCCGTCGCCGCCTCGCCGAGGGTCCGCCACGTCGGTATCGGCGAGGCCGACCTCGCCGGCGAGCTGCGGTTGCGGCCGGGGCCGGACCGGGCAGAGCTCCTACCCCTGCGCCTACAGGTGGTCGTGGCCTGCGCCGCGGCCGGGCTGGGGGCGCCGACCGGGCCGACGTCGACCGATGTCCGCGACATGGACGGGGTGCGCCGCTCGACGGAGGGGCTCTCGCGCTTGGGGTTCCGGTCCCGGACCGCCATCCACCCGGACCAGGTGGCCGTCGTCAACGAGGTGTTCACGCCGACACCGGACGAGGTGGCCGAGGCCCGCGCCCTGCTCGAGCAGTTCGAGGCGGCAGGGGGCGGCGCCATCGCCGACGAGCGGGGGCGGATGGTGGACGCCGCCATCGTCCGCACCGCCCGCGAGGTGCTCGGCCGGGCCGAGCCCGCCCGACCTGCCTGACCGGTCGGACGGGACAGGGGACCGCACCGGCCGGCCAGGCCGCCTGCCGCTACGGGCGGGTGGGCCGGTGGCAGTAGCGGCCCACGGGCGAGCCCACGACGGTGCCGTCCTTCAGGACCTGCTGGCCTCGGACGAAGGTGTCGGTGACCGCCGCGGTGAGCTCGAAGCCCTCGAACGGCGTGTACTCCTGGGTCGACAGCGACTCCTCAGCCCGCACCACCCAGCTCCGGTCCGGGTCGACGAAGCAGAAGTCGGCGTCCAGGCCCTCGGCGATGTTGCCCTTGGTGTGCAGCCCGAAGCGCTCGGCCGGGTTGGCTGCCGTCAGCTGGGCGATGCGCTGCAGGCTCAGCCCCCGCTTGCGCCCCTCGCTGACCAATCCGGGCAGTAGGTACTCGGTTCCGCCGAACCCGGACTTGGCCACGAACACGTCGTCGGCCGGATCGCCGTACTTCATCTCGGCGTGGCAGCAGGCGTGGTCGCTGACCACCCAGTCGACATCGCCGGCCAGGACGTGGCCCCACAGCGCCTCGACGTCGTCACGCGACCGGAGCGGCGGGTTCACCTTGCCGCCGAGGTTGGCCGCCGTGTGGAAGTCGGCCAGCAGGTGGCCGATGGTGACCTCGCGGCGGAAATCGATATGAGGGAAGGCCCGCGCCATGATCAGCGCCGCCTCGAGTGCCTTGGCCGACGACAGGTGTAGCAGGTTGATGTTGGCCAGCCCCGTCTCGTGCGCCAGGTAGGAGGCGATGGTGACGGCCAAGCCCTCGGAGTGCGGCGGGCGGGCGGCCGAGTATGCCTCCAGCCCGGACAGCTTCCCCTCCTTCTGCACGATGGCCGTGTAGGCCCGCATGATCTCGGCAGTCTCGCAGTGCAGCGACAACGAGATGTCGCTCGCCAGCTGCGGCAGCGCCTCGCGGGCCGCCTGGATGCCCCGCATGACGAACTCGAAGTGGGCGCTGTCGTAGGACTCGTCTTCGGGGATCATCAGGAACTCGCGCTGACTCGATGATGCGCCGTGGAGCCCGAACCCGCCGTAGAACATGAAGATCTTGAACGAGGTGACACCGAACTGCTCCACCAACAGGGGGATCTCGTCGATATGGCTGGCCATCATCGGCGCCACGTGGAAGGCGTAGTCCACGTAGGCGCGTCCCTCCGACGCCTGCAGCACCTTCGGGTAGAACGACTCGTAGGGGCCGCCCTCGTTCAGGTAGTACTGGCCGGTGCGCATGTAGGTGATGCCGGTGGTCACCCCGCCCTGGGCGGAGGCCCGGCTCTCGCTGTCGGTGTCCTCGGCCAGGGGGTTGTAGATGCCCCAGTGCTGGTGGGCGTCCACCACCCCCGGGAACATGAGCCGGCCCCGGGCATCGACCACGGTGGCCGCTTCGCCGGCATCGATGCCAGGGGCGATCCGGGCGAACCGGCCACCACTCACGGCTACGTCGACTGCAGCGGGCTCGGCGTGGTCGGCACGGACGACCTTGGCGTTCTTGACGAGCAGGTCATAGGTGGGCACAAGCGCTCCTCGGTGATGTTCGGGCAGAGACCGATAGGAAGGTCACCGCTTATGGTCGGGCAGGGGAACCGCCAGGGGGGTCAGCAGGGTGGACAGGTCGGGCAGCTCGTCAAGGGTGGCGATCGTGGATCGGACCGCGTCCACGACGGTCTCGGGGAGCAGCCGTCCGGCGTTGTCGGCGAACTTCGTCGCCAGCTCGTCGTAGGTGAGCGGGTGCTGGGGCCCGCCCCGGTTGGCGAGGACCTTCTCGACGATCTCCTCGCCGATCGTGGTGCGGACGGTGACCACGGCGGGGAACTGGTGCGGGAAGATGGCCGTGCACTCGTCGTCGGCCACCACCGAGACCTTGGCCATCAACCGGCGGCGGTCCGGGTCGCGGGCGAGCTCGTCGGTGAAGTCGTCGAGGCCCACCCCGAGGCCGCCGCCCCCGAACAGCCCGGCCGCGACCGCGTACGGCCCGGAGAACTGCGCCATGTAGCCGGTCTCGGGCCTGCGCTTCACCTCGATGGGCTCGCCGATGGTCCGCACGATCGGGGCCGGCACCCCGACCTGAACCCGCTCGATGTCGTCGGCCGACAGCCCCCGCTGGCGGAGGGCTCGGGCCGCGTCGATGACCGTGTGGGTGAAATGGTTGGCCGGGTACGGCTTGAAGAAGATGTCCGGCACTGTCCACCGCTCGCCCAGGCCGTCGGTGATGGCGGAAGCATCGAACTGCCCGTGCAGCCACGCCTGGTAGAAGCCGAAGCGGCCCTCGAGGACGGTGGGGGGGCCGGTGAAGCCGTGCATGACGAGCTGCGCGGCCGAGATGCCGGCGTGGGCCGCCCAGCCGCAGTGCATCCGCTTGACGGTGCCCCCGGTGCGGTTCGCCTCGATCAGCCCGGCGGCCATGGACCCGGCCAGCCCCAGGCTGTGCAGGATGCCGTCCGCGTCGAGCCCGTAGAGCATGGCGGCCGCCACCGAGCTGCCGAGCGTCCCGCAGATGGACGTGGCGTGCTGGCCGTGCTCGAAGAACACCGATGTCCCCGAGGCCTCGTCGTAGCCGGCCATCCCGGTACGCACGCAGACCTCGAGCCCCGCGGCGATCGCCGCGATCGTCGCACGGCCGTCGGCGCCGGTCGCCTCGGCGGCGGCCAGGGCGGCGGGGATCACCGAGGCGCTCGGGTGCAGCACCGACGGCAGGTGGGTGTCGTCGTAGTCGAGGGAGTGGGCCAACACCCCGTTGACGAAGCCGGCGAACGTCGCCGGCATCGACCCGTCGACGCCGACGGCGTGTGCCTGGCCGACACCGCCCTGGCCGGCGGCGTACGACCGGGCGGCGGAGCTGGTGGGCAACGTGCTCGCCGCCACGCAGATGCCCAGCGTGTCGAGCACCCGCTTCTTCACACTGTCCACCACGGCGTCCGGGAGCGTGGGATAGGTGGCGGCTTCGGCGAAACGTGCCAGCAACTCGCCGAGCGTCGGTTCGGCGCTCACGCGGCCAGCACCGCCAGCGGCCGCACCGGGCTGCCGGTTGCGCCCAGCAGGTTGAGCGGCGTGCACACGAAGACGAATTCGGCCACCCCGCTGGTCGCCAGCTCCTCGAGGGCCAGTGTCTCGATGATGTAGATGCCCGACTCGACCAACAGGACCCGGTGGGCCGGCAGCAGCGCGTGGCCCTCGCCGGGAGCCAGACGCTCGAAAGCGATGGTGTCAGCCCCGGCGGCTCGCACGCGCCGCTCGGCCAGCCAGCGGGCCCCGGCCTCGGCCACCCCGGGCACGCCCGTCCCCTTGCCGGCGTAGGCCTCGGGGCCGTCGTCGAACCGCTGCCCCCACCCGCTGCGCACCAGCGCCACGTCCCCGGCGCGGACCTCGACACCTGCCCGGCGCTCGGCCAGGGCCAGGTCATCCGGCGTGATCTCGTATCCCGGCTCGCAGTCCGCCACCCCCAGCGCGGCGGGTATGTCGAGCAGCACCCCGCGGCACACCATCGGGGCGATGGTGTGCACCCCGTGGTCGAGGAACCGACCCCCCCGGCCGGCCGCCGCCGCGTCGGCGCCGCCGTGCAGCTTGCCGTCGTGCGACACGTGGGCCAGCGCGTCGATGTGGGTGCCGACGTGCGTCCCGGTGACGATCAAGTCGTTGGAGGCCGACCCGCCGTCGGCGCGGACCATGTCGCCGTGGCGCCGTGGCAGCGTGTGCGAGAACTGTGGGTGGTTCGGCGACTGGGGCATGCCGACGAACATCGGCCGGGCCAGGTCGATGACGCGGACACCCTCGTTGACGGCGTGAAGCAGCAGGTCGGTCATGCGATGGTCCCGGCGTCCCGCAGCCGGGCCAGCTCGTCGACCTGATATCCGAGGGCGCCCAGCACCTCATCGGTGTTCGCACCCAGGTCGCGTCCGGTGAACCGGATGGCGCCCGGGGTGGCGGACATCCTCCACAGCACGTTGTGCATCAGCACCTCTCCCAGGTCGGGATCGTCGACCATCGTGAGCATGTCGGTTGCCCGGACGTGCGGATCGGCGGTCAGGTCGGCGGCGTCGTACACCGGTGCGATGGCCGCACCGGCCTCGGTGAAAGCGTCGAGGGTCTCGGCGCGGTCCCGCTCCGCGATCCAGTCGCCCACGTAGCGGTCGAGCTCGTCCACGTGCTCGTAGCGGCCTCGGCCGGAGGCGAACCAGTCAGCCTCGATGACCTCGGGATGGCCGACCAGGCGCATGACCCGCTCGGCGATGGCCTGGGCGCTGGTCGACACGGCCACCCACGAACCGTCGCGGGTCCGGTAGGTGTTGCGCGGGGCGTTGTTGGTCGACCGGTTGCCGTGGCGGTGCTCCACCACGCCCAGCTGCTGGAAGACCGTGGGGGAGGGCCCCACCGCCGTCATGATCGGCTCCAGGATGCTCAGGTCGAGGACCTGCCCCGTGCCGCCCTGTACCTCGCGGTGGCGCAGCGCCATCAGCACGGCGGAGGAGGCGGCGATGCCACAGATGCTGTCGGCCAGGCCGAAGGCGGGCAGGGTGGGCGGGCCGTCGGCCTCCCCCGTCAGGTGGGCGAAGCCGCTCATCGCTTCGGCCAGGGTGCCGAAGCCCGGCCGCGAGGCGTAGGGGCCTGTCTGCCCCCAGCCGGTGATCCGGGCCACGATGAGGCCCGGGTTGTCCTGGTGCAGGCGTTCGGGGCCGAGCTCCCAGCGCTCGAGTGTGCCCGGCCGGAAGTTCTCCACCAGCACGTCGGCCGTGGCGGCCAGACGGCGGAGCGCCTCGGCGCCGTCCGTCGTCGACAGGTTGATGGCCACGGTCCGCTTGTTACGCGACACCTCTTTCCACCACAGCGGCACACCGTCCTTCTGGGCGCCGTGCCCGCGCAAGTTGTCGCCCCCACGCGGGTGCTCGACCTTGATGATGTCGGCCCCGAAATCCCCCAGGACCTGGCAGCATAAGGGCCCGGCAAGGATGGTGGAGACGTCAAGTACCCGCACCCCCTCCAGTGGCATCATCGACCGCTGTACCCCGTTCCGCTCAGTGAAACGCTGTTCCGATGGGAGTATATTACTGATGACTGCCGGCCGACCAACCGGACGGCGCCCGTTCGGACGGCGCGCCGTGCGAGGGCGGAGGTGGCAGTCTGACCAGTGGTGGCCACAGCAGGGGAAGGAGACCGGGTGAGCGTGCGAGAGCACTCGAAGGTGAGGATCGACGCCACACCTCAGACGACGGCAGGTTCGGGGACGGCGGCGACCGACCGGGTCGCCGCCGTCCTGGCACTGTTCATCCACGGGCCGGCAGGCGCGGGCGTCAGCGAGATCGCCCGGGAGCTTTCGCTGAGCAAGGCGGTCGTGCACCGGATCCTGCAGTCGCTGGCTTCCCGGGGCTTCGTGACCGTCGACCCCGACACGCGCGAGTACCGCCTGGGCCCGGCGGCGGTGGCGCTCGGGTCCCGTGCCCTGAGCGACGTCGACCTGCGCCGGGCAGCCCAGCCGGTGCTGCGGCGGCTGCGCGACGACACCGAGGAGACGACCACGCTGTCGGAGCTCGTCGACGACACCCGGGTGTACCTCGACCAGTTCGAGAGCCGCCAGGAGGTGAAGATGACGGTGGAGCTCAGCCGCCCGCACCCGCTGCACGCCGGGGCGTCGAGTCGGGTGATTCTCGCCTACCTGCCCGCCGAGCGGGTGCAGCGGATCATCGACGCCGGCCTGCCGGCCCTAACGGCCGACACGATCGCCACCGCCGGCTCGCTGCGCCGAGAGCTGGCCGAGACCCGCCGCACCGGGTGCGCGGCATCCCACAACGAGCGACAGCCGGGGGCGAGCTCGGTCGCCTCCCCCGTGTTCAACGTCGACGGCGAGGTGATCGGGTCCCTGAGCGTGTGCGGCCCGTCGGCCCGCTTCGACGACGCCGCGATCGCCCGCTACGCCCCCATGGTGATGGCGGCGGCCGAGGAGGTGTCCCGGGCGCTCGGCTGGGACAGCCACCGCGCCACCAACGACTGAGTGCAACCGAACGGTGGGCACCGTCCGGGCTCAGCGGGCCACGGCGCCGCCGTCCACGAACAGCACCTGGCCCGTGGTCATGGCCGCCGCCGGAGACGCCAGGAAGACCACGGCCTCGGCCACCTCTGCGGCGGTCGCCATCCGGCCCAGGGGGATGGTGGCCAGCTTGGCCGGCAGGTAGTCGGCCGCCGACCGGGCCCCGGCGTTCATGGCCGTGGGCACGATGGTCGGGGCCACCGCGTTCACCCGGATGCCCTGGCCGGCCCACTCGACCGCCAGGATGCGGGTGAGGTGCAGGATGGCCGCCTTGCTCACCCCGTAGGCGGCGCTACCGGGGATGGCCACCGCCCCCGCCGTCGATCCCAGGTTCACCACCGCGGCCCGGTCGGACCGGCACAGCAGCGGATGGGCGGCCTGGCACATCCGCAGCGTGCCGGTGAGGTTGGTGTCGAGCACCGTCTCCCACTCGTCGAGGGGGGTCTCGACGGCGCCGTGGAAGGCGTTGATGCCCGCGCTGTTGACCAGCACGTCGAGGCGGCCGTGCTCCTGCTCGGCGGCGCCCACGACGTCGCGGCACGAGGCGGCGTCGCGGACGTCGCCGGTGACCCACCTCACGCTCGCGGCGCCGGCGGCCCGCAGCTGCTCGCCGCGCTGCGCCGCGTCGTCGGGCACGGCCCGATCGGCCAGGACGAGGGCGGCGTTGGCGGTGGCCAGTCGGTGGGCGAGGGCGGTGCCGATGCCCCCCGCCGCCCCCGTCAGCACGGCGACGGCGCCGGACAGCCCGCGGCCGGCGTCAGTGGACATCGATGTCCCCCAGTCCGAGTCCGGGCCCGCCGGTGAGCAGCCGGGCCGCTGTGACCTGTGCGTCGAAGACTGCCTCGAGCCCGCTGCGCGGCGCGTAGGCGTCGCCCACCAGGGCGGTGGCCGGGGCACCCGGGGACCCGTCGAGTGCCCGGAACACGTCGTCCAGGGCGGCGCGGGGGCCGACATGGACGAGGGTGCGCACGCCGGGCACCGCCTGCTCGGCCCCGGTGAGCGTGTCGGTCAGCAGTAGCGCCGACCCGTCGTGGCGGACCGGGCGGCGCAGCGGGTGCACCTGTACGCCGGCCGCGCCGAAGCGCTGCAGCAGGGCCAGCCGGGAGTAGGTGGTGATGTTCCAGGCCACCCCGGCGACGGGGGTGACCAGGTGCACGGGGTGCCCCCGGCCGGCCAGCGTCTCGACGGCGGCCGCAGCGATCCAGTCGCCCGTCTCGTCGAACACCGCCACCGGCCCCGCCGCCAGGGCGCCGCCCACGGCCTCGTCGGCGCTCACCGTGGGCACGCCGGGGATGGCCCGGACCACGGGTGTCGATCCGGTGGCGACGACGACGGCGTCGAAGCCGCCGGCGCGGACGTCGGCCGGCGTCACCGTCCAGCCGAGGCGGACCTCCACACCGCTGGCCGCCACGTCGCGCACCAGATCGTCCACCAGTCGACGCCAGCGCTCGCGGTTGGTCGCCGTGGCGGCCAGGGCCAGTTGGCCGCCGAGCGCCCCGCCGGCCTCGGCCAGGACGACCCGGGAGCCGATGCCGGCCAGGGTCAGCGCCGCCTGCAGGCCGCCGACACCGCCGCCCACCACCAGCACGTGCGCGGCCTGCCGCACGGCGGCCTGCTGCGCCCGCCACTCCTCCCACTCGCGTTCGAAGCCGACCTCGGGGTTGACCGCGCACGACAGTGGCAGGCTCTGCTCGATCCGCCCGATGCACCCCTGGTTGCACGCCACGCAGGACCGCACCCGCTCGGGATGGCCGCTCTGCACCTTGGCCAGAAGGGCCGGATCCGCGATGTGAGCCCGGGTCATGCCGACCAGGTCGGCCACACCGTCGGCCAGCAGGCCGGCTGCCGTTTCGACGTCGTCGATCCGGCAGACGGCCAGCACCGGCAGGTGGGGGAAGGCGGACTTGAACCGGGCGGGGAAGTCCCGAAAGGGCGCGGTGGGGAAGCTCATGTCGGCCATCTGGGTGGCCAGCGTGAAACTGCCGGCGTAGGCCGAGTGGCTCACGTGGAGGAAGGCGAGCGGGTGCTCGGCGGCCAGCCGGTCCACGATCTCGATCATCTCGTCGACCTCGAGGCCGCCCGGCAGGAATTCCGTCGCGCTGATCCGGATCCCCACCGGCCACCCGGGGACCGCGGTGCCGACGGCGTCCAGGACCTCGCGGCTCAGGCGGAGGCGGCCGTCCAGCGACCCCCCGTAGCCGTCGGTCCGGCTGTTGGTGGCAGGCGAGAGGAACTGCTGCAGCAGGTGCCCGTGCCCCAGATGCACCTCGAGCCCGTCGAACCCGGCCCGGCGCATGCGCACCGCGCTGTCGGCGAAGGCCGCCGTCACGGCGGCCAGGTCGGCCCGGCCCATGGCGTGGGGCACGTGGGCGCCGGTGGCCCACGGCAGCGGCGACGGTGCCCACGCCGCGCTGCGGGAGTACCCGCCGGGCGCCTGGCGGCCGAGGTGCAGCACCTGGGCGAACAGCGCGGCTCCCTCGGCATGTACGGCGTCGGCCATGGTCGCGAAGCCCGGGACGGCGTCGTCCGACCAGCTCCCCAGGCTCGAGTCCCGGGCCGAGCTGGTGGGGTGGACCCGGATGCCCTCGGTGATGATCAGGCCCACGCCGCCGGCGGCCCGGGCGCGGTGGTAGGCCACATGCCGGTCGGTCGGCAGGTTGTCGCGACCGAAGTTGGTGGTGTGGGCGGACACGAACACCCGGTTGCGCAGCCGCACGTCGCCGATGGCGAAGGGCTCCCACAGCGGGTCCAGCGACACGGCCATCCGGGCGATCTCCGGTCCCAGCCCTCAGGTCCGGTCCGGTCCGGGGACCGGCGGAGTCCCCGGGACCGACCAGGTGAAGGACTGGGGTCCCGTGCCGAAGCCCTCGGCGCGCACCTGCACGGGGCGCACCTGGATGCCGACGAGCTCGGCGCGGATGTTGGCAGCGTCGCGTACCGGCGCCCGGGTGAGGCCCTTGGCCCGCTGGATGGCCGTCTGGCGCTGGTAGCGCGCCACCGTCCACTCTTCGTCCATGAATTCGGCGATGCCCCGCAGGAACACGACGCGCGGCACCAGCTGGCCCCAGTCGTAGACGTGCGGGTGGTCGTTGGTGGAGCCCTGCGCCGGGGCACCGACCCACAGGATCTCCACCCGCGGGTTGCGTTGAAGCTGGCCGAGCCGCCGGTGGACCCTTCGCTGTACGAGGTCGACCGACCAGTCGTCGTTGACCGGTGCCACCATGGTCCGCCCCACCGGGAATCCGTCGCGGTTGACCGTGTAGACCTGGGCGAAGCCGGCCCCGTGGGTCAGGAAGGCCATGACGTCCTGCTGCACGTCGGCCAGGGGGCGGGGCGGCTCCTCCGCGTCGGCGACCTCGTTACGCTCCACCCATACGTCCATGTCGCGGCTTCCTCCCGGGTTCAGTCCCATTCGTTCCGGTTGGCGGAACGACGTTCCGAAGATTACCTTCTGCGCGTCCGCCCCCGCGGACGAACGAGCGCCGGGTGTGGACCAGGAGGTGCGGCCGTTGAGGGACCAGGACAGTGCGGTAGCGCAGGCGGCGCTGGTGCGCGCCGGCCAGGCGACCCCGTCGGAGCTGGTGCAGGCGGCCGTCCGGCGGATCGAGCGGGCGGACGGCGCCATCAACGCCGTCATCCATCGCCGCTTCGACGCGGCCCGCCGGGAGGCGGCCGACGCGCTCCCCGACGGGCCCTTCCGGGGCGTGCCGATGCTGGTGAAGGACGCCCTCTGCCACACCGCGGGCGACCCCTACCACTTCGGCATGCGCCTGCTGGCCGAGCGGGGTTGGGTGGAGGCGACCGACACGGAGCTGGCCGCCCGGTTCCGGCGGGCCGGATTCGTCATCGTCGGCCGGACGAACACGCCGGAGCTGGCCACCGCCTTCACCACCGAACCGCTGGTCTACGGGCCGACGCGCAACCCGTGGGACCTGGCGCGCTCGGCCGGCGGGTCGAGCGGCGGCTCCGCCGCTGCCGTGGCCGCCGGCATGGTGCCGGTGGCGCACGGCAACGACATGGGCGGGTCGATCCGCATCCCGGCCGCCTGCTGCGGGGTGGTGGGGCTCAAGCCGACGCGGGCGCGCACCTCCCTGGGACCGGACTTCGGCGAGTTCTGGGCCATGCTCACCCACGAGGGCGTGCTGACCCGCACGGTGCTCGACACCGCCGCGGTACTCGATGCGGTGTCCGGCCCCGCCCCCGGCGACCCGTACACCGCCCCGGCCCCGCGCCAGCCGTTCGCCGCCGCCGCGGCCGGGGACCCGCCCCCGCTGCGGGTAGGGATCCGTACCCGCGTGCCGGTGGACGGGGGGGAGCCCGACCCCGACTGTGTCCGTGCCGTGCAGCGCACCGCGCAGCTGCTCGAGGCGTGCGGCCACCGGGTCGAGGAGGCGCATCCCGACGCGCTGGACGACGCCTCGGTGGGCGAGCACTTCGCCGCCGTCTTCACTGCGGCCGTGGCCCGTGACCTCGACCGCTGGGGGGCCCGGCTCGGGTTGGTGATCGGGCCGGACGACGTCGAGCCGCGGAACTGGATGCTGGCCGAGCACGGGCGGGCGGTCAGCGCCGTCCAGCTGCTGGCCGCCGTCGAGCACCTGCAGGCGCACGCACGCCGCCTGGCGCTCTGGTGGTCCGGCGGGTTCGACCTGCTGGTGACGCCCACCCTCCCTATCGTCCCGCCGGCCCTCGGCCGGCTGCCGCGAGAGCCGGATCTGGCGGCAGTGGCCGACCTCGGCCAGTTCACCGCTCCGTTCAACGTCACCGGCCAGCCGGCGGTCTCCCTGCCGCTGCACACCACCGCTGCGGGCCTGCCGGTGGGGGTGCAGCTCGTCGCTGCCTACGGACGCGAGGACCTGCTGCTGGCGGTGGCGGGGCAGCTCGAGCGGGCCGCGCCGTGGGTGCAGCGCCGGCCGCCGGCCTGGTCGGAGGACGGCCAGGACGAGACGAGCGCCACACCCCCGTGAGCGGGCGCCGTCCTTGACAGGCTGCGCCCACTCTGGCAGTCTGCTCGTCAAACGGAACAAGGTACCGCTGAGCGGAACAACGTGGGGGTTCTCGAGATGATAGGGGTGGCCTGCGCGTGATCATCCTGGCAACCGGCCTCACCGACGGGATGCTGATCTTCCTGGTGGCGAGCGGCCTGACACTGGTCCTCGGCGTCATGCGCGTGGTCAACTTCTCGCACGGCGGCTTCTTCATGATCGGCGCGTACCTGGCGTACGAGCTGATGCGCGGGCACGTGCAGCCGGTCTGGCTGTTCGTGCTGCTGGTGCTCGCCGCCTCCGCCGCCACTGCGGCGATCGGATTGGTGAGCGAACGCATCCTTTTCCGCCGGCTCTACCGCCTGCCCGAGGTGACGTCCCTCCTCGGGACGTATGCCCTGCTGCTCATCCTGGAGGGCGCTGCCCAACTCATCTGGGGGCGGAACCCCGTTACCCAGCCGGAGCCGTCCGGGCTGGTGCACGCCTTCTCCATCGCTGGCGCGCAGGTCCCCCGCTACGACATCCTGGTGGTGGCGGCCGGCGTCCTCACCGCCGTGGGCCTGCAGGTGCTCATCAAGGGTACCGAGCTCGGGCGGCAGCTCACCGCCGTGGCCGAGGACCGCTATATGGCGGGTCTGCTCGGCGTCAACGTCAACTGGGTGTTCGCCGCCACCTTCGCCATCGGCATCTTCCTCGCCGGGCTCGGCGGGGCGCTGGCCGGGCCGACGCTCAGCATGGTGCCGGACATCGCCGTGACCTTCATCCTGCAGGCGTTCGCCGTGGTGATCATCGGCGGCTTCGGCAGCATCATCGGGTCGCTGATCGCCGCGCTGGCCCTCGGCCTGCTCCACGCCTTCCTGGTCAACAAGGCCCCCAGCCTGGCCGACTTCTCCCTCTACATGCTCATGGCAGCGGTGCTGGTGGTGCGTCCCCAGGGCCTGCTCGGCTCGCGGCAGCTCGGTGAGAACCTGTGACACGCCGGGGCGCGGCGGGGCTAGCCGCCCTGGCCGTCCTGCTGATCGCCTGGCCGACCCTCATCGGCAACGGACAGCTGTTCTTCTGGGACACCGCGGTCATCGCCGTGCTGTTCGCCACCAGCGTCAACCTGCTGTTCGGCTCGGCCGGCATCCCGTCGTTCGGGCAGGCCGCCTTCTACGGGGTGGGCGCCTACGCGGTGGCCAAGGTGGCCGCCCACTCGTGGCCGGTCCCCGCTGCCCTGGTGCTGGCGCTGGTGGTGGGCGGCGTGGTGGCCTTCGTCACGTCCCTCATCACGTGGCGGGCCACCGGTCTCACCTTCGCCATGCTCACCCTGGCCATCGCTCAGGCCTTGTACACCCTGGCGGAGAAGCTCAGCTGGTTGGGCGGCTACAACGGCATCCCCGGCGTGTCGGCACCCAACCTGTGGGGCATCAACTTCTCCGACGCCACCAGCCTCTGGTACCTGAATGTCGTCTGGGTCGCCCTGGGCCTGCTCGCCTTCTGGCGCATCCGCCGGTCCCCGTTCGGCCACACACTGAACGCCGTCCGTCAGGACCCGGTGCGTGCCGCCTTCCTCGGGGTCAACGTGCGGGCCTACCGGGCGGTGGCCTTCACCCTTGCCGGCTGCGGTGCCGGGCTGGCGGGGGGGCTGTTCGCCTACTCCAATCAGATCGTGTCGCCCGACAACCTGTACTGGACCGAGTCGGCCACGCCGATCATCATGCTGCTGCTCGGCGGCATCAACTACTTCTGGGGACCCGCCGTCGGCGCGTTGCTGCTGTCCGCCCTGCTCAACTACCTGAACCAGGTCACCACCTCCTACCTCTTGTACATCGGCATCCTGATGCTCGTCGTGCTCCTGGTGCTGCCGGAGGGGGTGCTGAGCATCCCCACGGTCGTCCGGGACTTCCGCCACCGCCGCCACCGCCGCGGTGGCCCGGGCCGCCGCTCGCTCGGTTCGGTGATGGGGCTGGCCCACGCTCCCCCCGACACCACCCCGGCGCCGCTCCCCGGCGGCGAGCCCGGGATGGCAGGCAGACCGTGAACGTACCGGCGCCGACGGCGGTCGAGGTCCGCCACGTGGTGAAGCGGTTCGGCGGCAACATCGCCCTCGACGACGTCGAACTGACGGTGACCGCCGGACAGGTCCACGCAGTGATCGGGCCGAACGGGGCCGGCAAGAGCACCCTGTTCGCCACCATCGCGGGGGAGCACCGGCCGGACCGGGGAACGGTGCACGTGGCCGGCCGGGACGTGACGCGGCTGTCCGCCCACCGGCGGGTCAAGGCCGGCGTGGCCCGCGCCTTCCAGGTGGCCCGGGTCTTCGGCGAGATGACGGTGGAGGAGAACGTCACCGTGGCGGTGGTGGCCGCCCACAACACCTCCCGCGTCTTCTGGCGGGCCGCCGGACTGCGCCGGGCACACGAGCCCGTGATCGCCGCCCTGGAGCAGATGGGGCTGGCCGACCTGCGGTCGCGCCAGGCGCAGGCCCTGTCCCAGGGCGACCGCAAGCGCCTGGAGATCGCCATGGCGCTGGTGCTCGAGCCCAAGATCCTGCTGCTGGACGAGCCGACGGCGGGGATGTCGCCAGAGGAGACGGCCTCCACCGTCGCCCTGGTCCACGACCTGTGGGCCAGCACCGAACTGACGGTGCTGCTCACCGAGCACGACATGCAGGTCGTGTTCGACCTGGCCCAGCAGCTGACCGTGCTGGATCGGGGCCACGTCCTGTGCACCGGGGACCCGGCGACCATCCGCGAGCGCCAGGACGTCAAGGACATCTACCTCGGAGCGGCCGGGTGAGCAATGACCTGCAGGTGCATGACCTGCACGCCTTCTACGGCAGCGCCCACGTGCTCTTCGGCGTGGACCTGGTCGTCCCCGCCGGCACCACCACGGCGCTCCTGGGCCGCAACGGCGCCGGCAAGACGACCTTGCTCAAGAGCATCGCCAACGCCGGGGTCACCACCTCCGGCTCGGTGCGCTACGGCGCCGTGGACCTGCGGTCGCTACCCCCCCACCGGGTCGCCCGCGCCGGCGTACAGCTGGTCCCCGAGGACAGGCGGATCTTCGCCCGGCTGACCGTGCGGGAGAACCTGCACCTGGCCACCAAGGCGGCGTCCGCCGAGCGACCATCCGTCGCCGTGGAGCGCATCATCGACCTCTTCCCCCTCCTCGGCGATCTCATCGGCCGGCCCGGCTACGCGCTGAGCGGCGGGGAGCAGCAGCTGCTGGCCATCGGCCGAGCCATGGTCGGCAACCCCACCCTGCTGCTCCTCGATGAGCCGTCCGAGGGGCTGGCGCCGCGCATCGTGGAGCAGGTTGGGGAGGCGGTCGAGCGGCTGCAGTCCGAGTTCCCCCTGACGGTCGTCTTGGCCGAGCAGAACAGCCGGTTCGCGGTCGGCTTGGCCGATGCCGTCTGCGTCATCGACGGCGGCAAGGCCGTCTTCCAGGGGAGCGCCACCGACTTCGCCGCCGAGGACGAGATCCGCGCCCGGTACCTGCAGGTGTGATGATCCCGCCATCCGCAGGGAGCGGGAGACCCCGCCCCTGCAAGGACGGCGGTAGACAACGAAATACCGGCGTGGTAAACATTCCTCCACTGATCGGAACGCCGTTTCGCTAGACGGAACGGCAGATGGGGAGACATTGATGCGACGAGGAACTAGTCGAGCAGTGGCAGCCGTGGTCGGCGTCGTCTGCCTCGGGACGACGCTGGCCGCATGCGGCAGCTCATCGTCCGGAAGCAGTAGTTCATCGGCGGCGTCGGGCTCCCCGGTCACGCTGGGTGCCATCGAGACCATGAGCGGTCCGTTCGCACAGATCGGCACGTCCAAGGTTGCCGGCATGAAGGTGGCCATCAACGAGATCAACAAGTCCGGTGGCGCCGACGGCCACAAGCTGTCGCTGTCGGTGAAGGACGAACAGGCCAGCACGAACGCCACCGTCACCGACGTCCGTGAGCTGCTCGGCGCAAACGTCAAGCTGATCATGGGCGGCACCACGGACTCCGACTGCCTGGCCGCCGCGCCGCTCGTCAACAGCGGGGGCGGCGTGATGATCGGCACCTCGTGCCAGACGACCCTGCTCGAAACGAAGAACTTCGTGCCGTCCTTCTTCGAGGTCGCCCCGAACAACGACATGCTCGCGATGGCCACCGCCCAGCTGGCCGTGAGCCAGTACGGCAACGTCAAGACCTGGGACAATGTCGGCCCGGACTACGAGTACGGCCAGGAGGTGTGGGCCAGCTTCCAGACCGACCTGAAGAAGCTCGAGCAGTCGGCGCAGTTCCGCAAGTCGGTCTTCATCCCACTGACCGAGACGCAGTTCAGCTCCTACATCAGCTCGCTGCTGTCGGGCCTGCCGGCCACCAGCGCCCAGGACAACGGGCTGTTCATGTCGACCTTCTCGGCGACCACCGCCGGGCTGGCCAAGCAGGGGGCGTCGTACAACCTGTTCAGCAAGTACAAGACGGTGCTGAACATCGGTGGGTCGACCCCGACCGCCGAGGCGCTGGGTGCCAGCACGCCGCCGTTGTGGTTCATCTACGACTACTACAACGGTGCCTACGACAACTCGATGAACACGCAGTTCGTCAACGGCTACAAGGCCGCCAACGGCGGGCAGATCCCCAACGCCTGGGCCTACGAGGGCTACACCGCCGTCCAGGCGTACGCGGCGGCGATCACCAAGGCACACAGCACCGACCCGAAGAAGCTCATCTCGACGATGCCGGGGATGTCGTTCAACACGCCGAAGGGGCAGCTGACCTTCCGCAAGCAGGACCACCTGCTCGAGTCGCCGGTCACCGTGTGGCACGTCACCGGGGACTCGACGGCCCCCGGCGGGTTCAAGGTGACGAGCTCCAGCACCGTCCCGTGGTCGAAGGTCGCTCCGCCCGTCAACGTCGGCTGAGCGACTCATCGGCCGACTGACCCGCTGACCGAAGTGGTGACCCGCCCGATGCCCACCGGCGACGACGAGGCCGTCGACCTCGTCGTCGCCGGTGCGGGCGGGGGTCTGGTGGCGGCGGCCCGGGCGGCTGAGCTCGGCCTGTCGGTGTTGGTGGTCGACGCCAACCGGTACTTCGCCGTCGCCAACAACACGGCCATGTCCACGGCCATGATCCCCGGGGCGGGTACCCGGTGGCAGACCGAGGCGGGCATCGACGACTCGCCCCGCGTGTTCGTCGAGGACATCGTCCGCAAGACCAAGGGACAGGCCGACGCCGCGCTGGCCGGGGCGCTGGCCGGGGTCAGTGCCCGGCTGGTTACCTGGCTGGCAGACCGCGTCGGTCTGCCGCTGTCCCTGGTCACCGACTTCCCCTACCCGGGCCACTCCCGCCTGCGGTGCCACACCGTGCCCGGCCGCAGCGGGCAAGTCCTGCTCGCCGGCCTCCTGAGCCACGTCCAGAGCCAACCATCGGTCACGCTGCTCGCCCCGGCCCGACTGACCGGGCTCCACGCGGACGGGCGAGTGCAGGGCGTGACGGTCGCCTATCCGGACGGGACCGAGGAGCGGGTGCCGGCCCGGGCGGTGCTGCTGGCCACCAATGGCTACGGCGCCGCCCCGGACCTGGTCAGGCGCCACATCCCGGAAATCGCCGACGCCACGTACCACGGCAGTCCCGGGTCCACCGGCGACGCCCTGCGGCTGGGGGGCGCCCTCGGTGCCGATAGTGCGTTCCTCGACGCCTACCAGGGGCATGCCGCTCTTTCGACGGCCGGCACCCTCGTCGGCTGGGCGACCGTGATGCACGGCGGCTATCTGGTGAACGATGCCGGGGGGCGCTTCGGCGACGAGACCGTGGGCTACTCCGAGTACGCCCGGGAGGTGCTGCGGCAGCCCGGTGGCCACGCCGCGCTGGTACTCGACCGGCGCATCCACGACGCCTGCCAGGTGTTCGACGACTTCCGGGCCACGGTGGCATCCGGGTCGCTGCGGTGGGCCGACACCGTCGCCGAGCTCGCCGCGAGCGTCGGGGTCGACCCCGACGGGATGGCCGCCACCGTGGCGGCCG
>Ga0209014_10000827_pt1 | contig 18164 bp, 16 predicted proteins | sample BarGraNGADG00212_FD_184491 | JGI IMG/M metagenome (GOLD analysis project Ga0209014, IMG submission 184491) | Arctic peat soil microbial communities from Barrow, Alaska - Barrow Graham LP Ref core NGADG0002-212 (SPAdes) (version 2) | ecosystem: Environmental > Terrestrial > Soil > Wetlands >...
AACCTGACTCATTGCAAATATTCTTTATCACATCGTTTTTTATTTTCCCTTGCTTTTGCGGCAATACCTGCCATCATGCAAACACCCTGCGCTTTGCTCTGGCACCATTATTGCTCTACACGCTCATACATTAAACTGGACATCCGTTGCAGGCGGCACAATATGTGCGCAGTCCAAAGCACAACAACATTGTTGCTCCTGTGACGGGTTTGATATCTTCAAGATGCAATTGGAAGGAGAAGAAACATGGCAGACATTATGAAGGATGGGCCTGTCCATCCCGTTAAGATCCAGGACAATACATTACGTGATGGTCATCAGTCCATCTACGCGACCCGGATGCGCACGGAGGATATGCTCCCCATCGCCGAGCAGATGGACGAGATGGGTTTTTGGGCAATGGAAGTCTGGGGAGGCGCGACTTTTGACACGATGCACCGCTTCCTCGGTGAGGACCCCTGGGAAAGACCAAAGACCCTGAAGAAGTATATCAAGAAGACCCCCTTTACGATGCTGCTCCGCGGGCAGAATCTGGTCGGCTACCGGAATTATGCGGATGATGTCGTCCGGGCCTTCGTCGACAAATCCTGCGAAGTCGGCATTGATATCTTCCGGGTATTCGACGCGCTGAACGATCTCAGAAATTTCCAGACCTGTGTGGAGAGGATCAAGGCCAACGGGAAGCACTTCCAGGGCGCAATCTGCTACTCCCTGACCCAACCCCGTCTCGGTGGCGACGTCTTCAATCTGGCATATTTCGTGAAAAAATGTAAAGCAATCGAGGCAATGGGGGCTGATAGCATCTGCATCAAAGATATGGCCGGAATCGTTTCGCCGTATGACATCTACGATCTCGTCACCGAGCTGAAGAAGGTCACCAAGCTCCCCATTCACCTCCACACCCATTACACCAGCGGCATGGCTTCCATGTCTTACCTCAAGGCAATCGAAGCGGGCGTCGATATCGTCGATACCTGCCTTGCTCCCTATGCCCTCCGGAGCTCGATGCCCGCTATCGAACCGCTCGTCGTCACCCTCCAGGGGACGAAGCGTGATACCGGCATGGATGTACGCAAACTGATCGGCATGGGCGAACATCTCGAGAGGATCGCTCCCAAATATCAGAAGAACCTCATGACAAACAAGCTCTCCCTCATCGATGCGGGCGTGCTCGCGCACCAGATCCCCGGCGGCATGATCTCCAACCTCGTCAGCCAGCTCAAGGAGATGAACGCCTTGGATCGACTGGATGAGGTTTATACTGAGATCCCGAGGACGAGAAAGGAGGCGGGAACACCGCCCCTGGTCACCCCGACCTCCCAGATCGTCGGCGTACAGGCCGTCATGAACGTAATCCAAGGCCGGTACAAGATGGTGACCAATCAGTTCAAGGACCTGATGTACGGGCTCTATGGCGAGACCCCGGCCCCGGTCGATCCCGAGGTTCAGAAAATGGCCTTGAAGCATTACAAGCGCGGCCAGACCCCGATCACCGGAAGACCCGCCGATTACCTGGAACCGGAACTTGCGGACGATAAAAAGAAGATCGGCGATCTTGCCAAGACCGATGAAGATCTGCTGACCTACGCCCTCTATCCGTCAACTGGCGAGCAGTTCCTGAAGTGGAAGTACGGCGTGGAGCCCATGCCGGAAAGCGTGAAACCACCCAAAGCCCCGGAAGAAGCCAAGGGGAAAGAGGGATAAAGCGTAAACAACACCAACAAGCCTATCATTTCCTCCAATGGACCAAGGTGTGCCTTCGGGAGCGCCTTCGTCCATTGGAGGACCTTCCATATGCCGGTCAAGCTTTACCCCTGCCGGAGCTTTCGTTGCGTGTTTATTTTCTGCGATGATTTTGTCTTTTCACGGGAACGGCAATGATGATATAGATCCCCCGAAGGGAAATGGTCGGTAGGCCCGGCAAGCCGGAAGCGTCTCGCCAAAGGCGAGTTCCGGCATCCGCCGCTGAATCCGGAACAATCCATAACCACGATGATCAAAGAACTATCCACCTTTGCCATCCGCCACGGCCTGATCCCGATCGCCTACTGGATACTCCGCCTCTATCTTCTTATGGTCCGGATCCGCGTCTTCCATGAAGAGGAGCTCCTTGACCATCTCCGTCGGGGCGGAAAGGGAATCGTCGCCGTCTGGCATCAGCGGATCCTGCTGGCCGTCAGTTACGCGCGGCGTTTCAGGGAATTCACCCCGGCCCTAATGATCAGCCAAAGTCGGGATGGGGATTTGATCGCAGATGTCAGCCGGCGGCTGAACTTCCGCCCCGTCCGCGGTTCGAGCTCCCGCGGCGGCCGCGAGGCGCTTGCCGCGATGGTCGCGGAGCTTTCGGCTCATCCGCTGGCCGTTCATGCCGTGGACGGACCGCAAGGTCCTCGGGGCCTCATCAAGGCCGGCATCATCCGGATGGCCCAGCTCTCCGGCGTCCCGATCATCCCGGTCTACATTTCCGTGAACCGCGCCTGGATCCTCCGAAGCTGGGACCGCTTCCTCATCCCGAAACCTTTCAGCACGGTCTGGGTCCGCTGGGATGAACCGATCCCCGTTCCGGCGACGCTCGACAACGATGTCTTCGAGGCCCTCCGCCTGAAGATCGAAAAAAAAATGTGGGACAACCAGCAGGGGGATGACCGGAAACGCGGCTGGGGCGAAACCCTACCTTAGCCCCTGCAGTAGTATACCGCCGTCGATAACGATTTCCGCTCCCGTGGTATAATTGGACGCTTCGGAAGCAAGGTAGAGGGCGGCGCCCACGATCTCATCGGGCTGGCCGATGCGGCCCGTGGGCAACATCTTTTCCAGCGCCGCTTTCGCCTTTTCGGCCTCTTCCGGCGCGAGGTGCGCCCAGTGGGAATTCATCATCTTGGTGCTGATGGGTCCCGGAGCGATGGTGTTAACCTGGATATTCAAAGGGGCCAGCTCACTGGCAAATGCCCTCGTAATCATCCGTACGCCGGCCTTGGAGACGGAATAGACGCTCACACCGGGCTCAGGATTGAATCCGTCGACAGAGGCAATATTAATGATTTTCCCGCCACCCTGCTTTTTCATAATCCTGGCCACGGCTTGGCTTACGAAATAAACCCCCTTCAAGTTCAGGTTCATGATCGTATCCCAGAGGCGTTCGTCGGATTCGAGGACGGAGCCCATGGCCGGGCTGGCGCCGGCGTTGTTGACGAGGATATCGATCCGGCCGAACCGATCCATCACGGCGTCGACCATTTTTTGGATCTCATCCATCTTGCCCAAGTGGGCCGGGAGGGGAAGCGCCTCGCCGCCGAAGGCCTTGATTTCTGCCACTGTCGCTTCCAGATCCTGCGCCTTGCGGCTGGTGACGACCACTTTGGCCCCGCCTTTGGCGAAACCAAACGCTATCGCCTGGCCGATGCCGCGGCCGCCGCCGGTAACGACCGCTACTTTTCCTTTGAGTGAAAATTTGGACAGATCGAACATCGTTTCATTCTCCTGGAATATGCACTATTTACATTCCCCCCTCCCCATTGAAGGGGAGGGGTCGGTTCAGGGTTATTCAACTTTGGGACCGTTTTTGTGCCCGGCTAACGTTCGTTTGCCTTTTTCGTCGTCTTCTTGCTGAATACGTCGCGATCTCCGCCGCTCATGCCGGCGATATATTTCACCAGCGTTTTCCGGGATTCGATATCGTACTGGGTCGTAATGGCGATCTGCTCCATAATCGGTGATCCGCCGCCATGGTAGTTTCCCACGTTCATGATGCCGCCTGTCGCCGAGCAGAGAAAGTCGCCCAAATATCTCCAAAACTGGGCCTGATCCTCGGCCGACATGTTCGGGTTCCGCTTGGTATACTTGAGGAGCATATCCCCGGTTTCCGGATTCTTGAAATCCTTCTCGTGAGGGAACGTGGCCACAACGCCGCCCGCAATGTCGCAAAGGATCTCCGCCTCGCGCCAGACCGCCTCGCCCGACAGGCAACGACCGACATTGCAGTAAATTGAATTGGGAATGTATGATCCTGGACCGTAAGGCACGAAACCGATACCCGGTATGTAGACCTCGGGTTTTCCCAAATCGGATGCAGTATATCCCGCGGCGTAACCCAATTCAGTGGTCATGATGAGCTCCGCCAGCTTTTCGCGGACATGGGATTGCTTATGAATGTTGTTCACCTCGGCGGCAAGAGCGGCCGTCCCCATGATCACGTCGCCGATCGCTGGCTTGCAGCCTGAATAGGAATGGCGGTGGAACAGGGCAAACAGGAGGGCCAATACGCCGCCGTGCTGATGTTCTCCGGCCAGGAAGACCCTTTCCCAGGGCACAAAGCAATTTTCAAAGATCATATAGGAATCGGTTGCACCCGGCACGACCCCGCGCTTGAAATGATCTCTCGGCCTTAAATTGTGGATGGTAACGACCTGTTTCAACCCTTCCCAGTCTCCCGGAACGGCGAAACCCACCGCGTAATCTTTGTCCTCGGCACGCAATGCGCGGGTGGGCAGCACCAGGACTTCATCGGCCACGGAGGCTTCGGAGATATGAACCTTGCAGCCTTCAACCACGATGCCGTCCTTCAACCGCTCCTTGATCCGCACATAGGCGCCGGGATTCGGCTGATCGGCAGGCCGGAGCATCCGGTCGCCCTTTACGTCCGTCTGGGCGCAGCAGCCGATCAGGTCCTCCATCTGGAAGCGGGTGAGCCACTTCTTGAAGTTCTCATGGTACTGGGTGGCCCCTTTGTTCACCTTGTCCGCCTCATAGGAAACGTTGTACATCGCATTGGTGCCGTCGATCCCCATGCAACGCTGGATGCAACCGCCGACCTTCTGACAGAGCATCCGAGTCATGTCCTGTTTCTTATGCAGGTCGTCCTTGTTCTGATGGATGTGCGTAAAACGGTTGATTCTCTCTCCCGTGAGGTGAGAAATCGCCGTGCAAAGCTCCTGATTCTCCAGCTTGGCCGCTTCATCATACGTCGTGCCGATGGTATTGAGGCAATCCTTCTGCAGTTCATCCGTCCTGTCGATCAACTGGCCGTCGTAGTAAATGTTCCGTTTCATCTTGGCCAGCCCCTGGATGTAATCTTGCTTGGTTCTCATGGTAATACTCCTTTCTGGATATGTCGTCTTGAATGGATAGACTGTCTGCTTTCGCTGAAGCCAGAAGGTGAAATTTCTAATATCAATGACTGTGTGGGTGAGGCTAACAGGACTGCGTTTGAGATGTCAAGAAATAATTATGAGGATGCCCCTTTGGGGATTCGGAAAGTCACTCGCAGTTCCGGCTCCGGAAGGATGCCTGTCCGTGCCGGGACGGATGGCGCCCCTATGGTTCCTCCCGCTCCCGCCACTGACGGTAGGTGTTCATCCGGGCCAGCGACTTGACGGCCCGCTCCGGTGTGAGGAAAGAGACCCCTTTGTACGGACTCCCCTCGACGTCCATAATGGTGCGGGCGTTCTCCTCCGGCAGCAGGTTCACCCCGAGGATCGGCTTGCCGGACTTCTCCATGAGATGAACCATATGGATTGTAAACCGGTTTTCGAACTCGGCCAGCGCCCCCGGAATTGCATCGAGGAGTTTCCGGTCCATCACCGGATCAACTTCATGGATCGAACGGATCATCTGTCTGACGGAAGCCATGCGTCCGATGATCCCCAGATGGAGCACCGCATCGCACCCCTCCCACTTCACCAGCTCATCCATCACCTGCATCGCGATCTTGGGGTTGAACTTACCGACCAGATCGATGGGGTTGGACCGGCTCCAGTAAGGGGGGAGGATCTCATCGATCCGCGCGATCAGATCCGGCGGAAGATCGGTGATCGTGAGGCCGTTTTCCACGCAGAGATCGGAGGCGACAACCCCCCAGCCGCCGCCCAGGGTCATGACGCCGACCCGGTTGCCGCGGGGGAGCGGAAGGGAGGAAAAGGCCGCCGACAGGTCGAGGAGATCCATCGGCTGCTCCGCAACGACGATCCCCGCCTGGCGCGCGGCGGCGTCGAAGACCCGCAGGTTGGAGGCGAGCGCCCCGGTATGGCTCGCGGCGGCTCGGTTCCCCGCCTGCGTGCGGCCCCCCTTGAGCAACACGACGGGCTTCTTCCGGCCCACACGCCGGGCGGATTCGAAGAAACGGCGGCCGTTCTTGACACTTTCAAGATAGAGGACGACCGTCCTCGTCAGCTCGTCGACCTCGAACGCCTCCATGTAGTCCTCGATCGTGATCATCGCCTCGTTCCCCGACCCGCAGAAGGCGCGGATACCGATCCCCTCATGTTCGGCAAAGCCGAGGAGCTGCACCCCGAGGTTTCCCGACTGGGAGACAAGCGTGGTGGTGCCCGGCTTCGGAAGGACGTTCGAGCCGCAGCAGAAAAGGGCGTCATGGGGATTGCAGATCCCCATCGTGTTGGGACCGAGGATCAGGATGCCCGCCTCCCGCGCCTGCCGGACGAGTTCTTCCTCCAGGCGCCGCCCCTCGGCGCCCGTTTCGGCAAAGCCGGAGGTGATCAGGAGCATGTTCCGGATTCCCTTTTCCTTGAACTGCGGGATCAGGTCGAAGACCTTTTCTGCCGGGATGGTCACGACGGCCAGATCGACCGGTCCGGGAATCTCGCCGACCGCTTTGAACGCCGGCCTGCCGGCGATCTCCCCGCCCTTTGCGTTGACCAGATAGATCGGCCCCTTGAATCCGCCCGCGGCCACATTGCAGAAGAGCATATACCCCCATTTGGCGAACGTCCCGGAGGCGCCGACGAAGGCGATGGAACGGGGATAGAACAGTTTCGCGATGGCGACCGGATCGACCGGCGGATAGGGCGTCTTGGCCGCGGGGCGGTCGCCCAGGATGACGAGGGCGTCTACCGCCGTAGCCTGCCCGTCCGGGCCGACCAGGAGGGGGTTGATGTCTACCTCCGTAACGTCCGGAAACTCAAGACCGAGGCGGGAGAGTCCCGTAAGGGTTCGGACAAGCCGTTCCCGAACCGCCGCCGGTTCGCCGCGGAACGGCCCGAGGAGCTTCCGCGAACGGAGCTCATCGATCATCTCTCCGGCGTCTTTCTCATCGACGGGCGCGATGCGGAAGGCCACATCGTTCAACGCCTCGGTGAAGATACCGCCAAGGCCGAACATGACGACCAATCCGAACTGGTCATCGAGGAAGAGACCGGCGACAAACTCCCGGCGACCGGAGAGCATCGGCTGAATCAGATACCCCTCCAGATCCGCCCCCGCCGACCCAGCCACCTCGGCCGCCGCCTGCCTTACCTCCTCGGCGTCCCTGAGATTCAGACGGACGAGCCCCCGTTCCGTCTTGTGCGTCAGTTTTGTTCCGAGCCCCTTCAGCACGACGGGAAACCCGATCTCCTCCGCCTTCGCCACGGCCTCCTCCGGCGTGGCCGCAATGAACTCCTTCACAACCGGCACGCCGAATTGTCTCAGAATCTCCTTGGATTCCGCCTCGGTGAGGGCGGTCCGCCCCTCCGCCTTCGCCGTCCGGATCAGCGCCGCTGCATCCATACCGTCTCCCTTTCAGATGACCACCCTTCTGCAGGCGGGTATTTTCCCAAAGGAGACCTTACCACACGCCGGAAATGAGTGCAATTCTCATAACCCCTCAACGGGTCCCTTATTTCCGATACGACAGGAGCGTCTCGTAGAAGTGCGGCGTGGACGAGCCGAGAACGAGGGGCTCCACCTGCAGGAAGAGTTCTTCCCGGTCGTCGCTCAGGTGCATGTCCATGAAGGTCTCCTTCGATTCATGCTCGACCACGGCCGCGTAACGGCTGCCGCCATCGATCGGCCCGAGGAGCGTCCGGGAGATGAATCCCGGATGCTTTGCGAAGATCCGGCTGGAATTGTGGAACCACTCCCGGAAGGTCTCCTCCTTCCCCGGCTTCGGCGGCGCAAAATCGATCAGATTGACAAACGTCCCCGGCTTCCCTGCAAGGACGGAGTCCCGGTCCGGCTCGTCCGCCAGCGGTGTCTTGATCACGAGAAAAACCAGCGGGTCCGCGGATTCGTTCCGAATTCCCATCGACGCACCCTTCGGGATCCGAAGGAGTTTACCGGGCCCCATCCGAACACTTTCGCCCCCCGCGGAGAAGACCCCCTCACCGCGAACCACCTGAACCGTCACCGGGGCGTCGGCCATGTGGACAGGCACCTCTTTCCCCGGCTCCAGACCGACCTGACGGATCTTCAAATTCGGCTCATCCACGAGCGCCGCTACGCCGCGCCCTTCATGGCTGAACACCTCCCTGCTTTTGAGATCGATAACATCCATTTTACACCTCCAATAGCACCCCATTTTCAGGGCAGCCTCTTCCCCTCCAGCGCGATCTCCTCCAGGCCCCGCCGGTCGAGGATCCGGATCTGCGCCCCATGTGAGCGGATCAACCCCCGGCGGTTCAGCTTGGCGAGAATCCGGGAGAGGGTCTCCGGAATCGTCCCCAGGAGCGCCGCGAGCTGACCCTTGGAAACATCCAGATCCACCGTTCCGTTGCCGTCCCGGCCACCCAGGTAGAGCAGGTATTTGGCAAGCCTTCCGGGAACCTCCTTAAGCGACAGATCCTCGATGAGCCCTGCGAACTGCCGGAGGCGCTGCGACAACTGCGCCATCATGTTCAGGGCAAGGGCCGGATCCTGCCGGATAAGGCTGCTAAAGGCCATACGCGGAAAGAAAAGAACGGTTGACGGAAGCGCGGCCACGGCATCCGCCGGAAATCCCTGGCCGGTAAAGACAGAAACCTCGCCAAAGGACTCCCCGGGCCCACAGAGGTGCAGGATCTGCTCCTTCCCCTCCGTGGAGACCATGAAAATCTTTACGCGACCTCCGCAGACCACGTAAAATCCCGTCCCCTCATCGCCTTCAGAGAAGATCCGCTCTCCTTTCCGAAAGGAACGTTTCACACCGATCCGGGCCAGCGCCTCGTACTGTGCCCGCAAAAGGCCGCTGAAAAGGGAAATCCCGGCCAACTGTCCGGCTACGTCCGCCATTTTGGTCTCCTTCGGAGAAATTATTTACACATCCCTTTGATTGATGTCAAAGTCCTTTTCGGAATATTCCCGGGGGGACCGCTCCCTGCCGCCGCTATTGTTGACAGGATGGGCAGAACCATGTCCCTCGCCCACCCTGGGTGATCCGTTCGATTCTGCCGCCGCAGCGTCGGCAGATTTCGCCTTGACGGGCATAAACCTCGAGATGGTCCTGATTCGTGCCGCTGCATCCGAAGAGATCCCGCCAGTCCGAGACCGTCGTTCCGCGGCAGGCGACAGCCCGTTCGAGGATCGCGACAGACATCTTCACCATCTTCCGCCATTCCACCGGCGACAGACCGGACGAGGGTCGCCTTGGGTCGATCCCCGCCGCAAAGAGGATCTCGCAGGCGTAGATATTTCCGATCCCGGCGATCAGCCGCTGATCCATCAGAAAGGATTTCACCGGAAGCCGCCGGGTCCGGGCGATCTCCCGAAGGCGGCGCGCTGAAAGCCCTCCGAGAGAATCTTCCACAAGCGCAGGGGTGCTCTCCACCGGTTGCACGGTGAAGGTCGCAAACCGGCGCGGATCAATGAGGATAAGCGTTCCGGCGGGAAAAACGATCACCAGACGGCTGTAAGCAAAAAGAGGGGGGCCGCTCCCGATTCTTCCGGAACCGTTCAAGGGTTCTCCTTTTTTGCTCCTACGGACCCGGGAGAGCAGGGGAAGGCCGCCTTTCTGCCAGAAAAGCCTTCCGGACATCCGGAGATGAAGCTCTGCCGTCAGACCACCGCTGATGCAGATCTGCAGGAATTTTCCCCGGCGTTTCACGGCTTCGACCTGCCGCCCAACCAGCCCCTCGATTTTCCCCAGCCGGGCATCGAGGATTTCGATTCGGAGGATCTCCTCACCCGGCAGGATGGTTTTCAACTGGCGGCAGAGGGTTTCGACCTCAGGAAGTTCCGGCATCGTGCGTTCTCCTCGAATAGAAAAAAGCGGCCGTACGCCGGCCCGCTTGTCCCCGTTTGCCGTGCGATTCTAACCGACGGAACAACCTTGTCAAGGAGAAAAAAGGGTGGGTGAAAAATCAGGGTTCTCCCATCTCTTTGAAAATCGGACACGAGAGTTCTCTTTAGCTGCCAACATGAACTATAAGTTCCGTATTTACTTTATCTATGTGTTATAGTATGTTACATACCATTTCTGTTAATAAGCCACGTATCAGGAATGCATTTCCGCAAATACAGGAACTTCAGGTTCCCATGACAATGTGGGCGGGTTTATAAAAAGGGTCACATAACGGCATGTTATGTCGATGGCATGGATCTTCCAATATATTCCGGTATCGTTTGTCCGGCGGACAGATTCCGGGAACGGCCATCACCGTGATCGGGGCAAAGATTGTTGCAGCACGTGAAAGATCTTTCGCCCATGGAGGGACGGCCACGGTGGCGAGGAACCGGAGACGGACGAACGGCGAGGATGATACGACATGGCTCTACCCAAGGGAAAAGCAGTCACTCTGACGGGGATCGTCATCCCGGCGGACTGGAACGACCGTCAGGAGGTGATCGCTGCCGCCCTTGCCACAGCGGATGAAAAGGAGTACCGAATCAGCACGACGAAAAAGGGGAAAGAGCTTCTGGGTGCGCTCCAGCGCGAGGTCCAGGCGACCGGCGTCCTGGAGCGGGATGAAGAAGGCAGGAATGTGATCACCGTCAGAAGCTATATCGTTAAGTAAACAGAAGGATTACGGCCATGCGGCCCCGTCGAAATTATCTATTGACAGACCAGTCTATAAGGAGTAGATGCTCGGCGAAAATGAACAGGGATGGTTGCATCGTGACATTTGCTTACAAAATACAGAGATCCAGACAGCAATGACGATTTCCAACAAAAAGAGAGGTCTCGTCCTCTCTTTTTGAGCATTCAGAATATAAGGAGGCATTAAACAGATGGAAAGTGAGACACTATTTGCGGAAGAGGCGGAACCTCCAGGTAGTAGGACCGGCAACGGTCTGCAACTTTACAATGAACATATAGGAGCCTCCCTGAACACCCTCTTCACCCTCGTTGCGGTTCCGGCCAGACCGGCGCCGAGGCTGTCCGCTTTCAGCGACAGCAGAGCGAGGACCTTCCGGAAGCGTTTTTTCCCGAACACGACCCTCAAGGAATGGAACGACTGGCATTGGCAGCTTCGCAACCGCATCCGCGACGCGGAGACGCTGGGGCGAATGATCCGCCTGTCGGAGGATGAGCTCCACGCGATGATCGGCGCGGCAGGCGCCATCCCGCTTGCAATCACCCCCTACTACATGAGCCTGATCGATCCATGGAACCCGCGGCAGGCGCTGCGTCGGACGGTCGTGCCCACCGTGCACGAGCACTTCCGCAGCAGCGGCGAGGCGGATGACCCGCTCCACGAGGATGAGGACAGCCCGGTCCCCGGGATCGTCCACCGCTATCCGGACCGTGTCCTGTTTCTGGTGACGGGGATCTGCTCGACCTATTGCCGGTACTGCACCCGGTCGCGGATGGTCGGCCACCAGGGCAACCACTGCCAGAACACCGAACAGTGGGAAAAAGGGATCGCTTACATTGCGGCGCACCCGGAGATCCGGGACGTCCTCCTTTCGGGCGGGGATCCATTGACCCTGGCCGACGAACAACTGGAGTGGCTGCTCGCACATCTGCATCGGATCCCGCATGTGGAGATGATCCGGATCGGCACGAAGGCGCCGGTCGTCCTCCCGCAGCGGATCACGCCCGCGCTGGTGAAGATGCTCAAGCGGTACCACCCGCTCTGGATCAGTATCCACACGGCCCATCCGGATGAGTTGACCCCGGATGTCGCCCGGGCGTGCGCACGCCTTGCCGATGCGGGGATCCCGCTCGGAAGCCAGACGGTCCTGCTTTCCGGAATCAACGACGACGTGGAGACCATGAAGCGTCTCGTCCACGGCCTACTGAAGATCCGGGTCAAGCCCTACTACCTCTACCAGTGCGACCCCATCCCCGGCTCGTCCCATTTCCGGACCCCGGTCTCGAAAGGGCTGGAGGTGATCCGGGGCCTCCGGGGATTCACGACCGGCTATGCGGTGCCGACCTACGTCATCGACGCCCCCGGCGGCGGCGGGAAGATCCCGCTCCTGCCGGAATACGTCGAGGGACGTGAGGAGGGCGACCTGCTGCTGCGCAACTACGAGGGGAAGGTCTTCCGCTATCCAGACTGCCCATCAACAGAAGGCGTCATCCACTGAGAAAAGCCCCCCCTGCCATCCTTCGACAAGCGCAGGATGGCAGGGTTTGGAAATAATCGGGAGCTGTCCCCCTTTCTTAAGGAATGAATGTGAAGATCGGCATCACGTACGACCTTCGGGATGATTACATCGCCGAGGGCTACACGGAGGAAGAGACGGCGGAGTTCGACCACCCGCGGACGATCGACGCAATCGAAGAAACGCTGCACGATCTCGGCTACGAGACAGACCGGATCGGCCACATCCGGGCGCTGACCCGGCGCCTCGTCGCCGGCGACCGATGGGATCTCGTCTTCAACATCGCCGAAGGGCTCCGGGGGTTCGGCCGCGAGGCGCAGGTCCCGGCTCTACTGGACGCCTGGGAAATTCCGTACACCTTCTCCGACCCGCTGGTGCTTTCGCTCACGTTGCACAAAGGGCTGACAAAGCGGGTGATCCGCGACCTCGGCATCCCGACGCCGGATTTCGCCGTCGTAGAGACGCCGGAGGAGATCGCGGCTGTGGCGCTGCCCTTTCCACTCTTCGCCAAACCGGTCGCGGAGGGGACGGGGAAGGGGGTCACCGCTGCCTCGAAAATCGTCGACCCGGTGGGACTCGATCGCGTCTGCCGCGAATTGTTGGCGGTTTTCAGGCAGCCCGTCCTCGTCGAGACCTTCCTGCCGGGCAGGGAGTTCACCGTCGGGATCATCGGGACCGGCGCGGAGGCGTTCGCCCCCGGGGTGATGGAGGTTCATCTCACGGAAAAGGCGGAAAAGGAGGTCTATTCTTACGCGAACAAGGAGGATTGGCACGGGCGAATCGAGTACCGCCTCGCCGAGGATGCGATGGCACGGGCTGCCGCGGAAACGGCGCTGGCCGCATGGCGCGGCCTTGGCTGCCGCGATGGGGGGAGGCTCGACCTGCGCGCCGACGCGGAGGGGGTGCCGAATTTCATCGAAGTGAACCCCTTGGCGGGGCTCCGGCCCGAACACTCGGATCTGCCGATCCTCTGCGATCTCGCCGGAATGCCCTACCGGGAGCTGATCGCCGGGATCATGCGTTCCGCCCTGAAACGCATCAGGAACGGATCATGAGAATTGCCGTCATCCACGGAGAGGTGGCCGCAGGCTCAGGCCGGGACGAACAGGATGTCCTCACGCAGGTCGGTTTCGTCTCCCGGGGACTTGCCACCCTGGGCCACGAGCCCGTTGCCATCCCTGTCTCGCTGAACCTCGCTGCGGCCGCGCAAACGCTCGCGGAGCTGCGGCCCGCAATGGTCTTCAACCTTGTGGAGACGATTGTCGGAAAGGGGAACCTGATCCATCTCATTCCCGCCCTCCTCGACGCCCTGAAGATCCCTTACACCGGCGCGGGGATGGAGGCCATGTTCCTCACGTCAAACAAGCTCCTCGCGAAGCGGTGGCTCGCCGCCGCCGGCCTCCCGACGCCCGCCTGGTTCACCGCTTCAGAAATGCATGAGGAATTGCGGATCGAAGGACCGTGGCTCATCAAGTCGGTCTGGGAGCATGCCTCCATCGGCCTCGACGAGGATTCGGTCCTTTTCGGGGCGGACCGGAAGCGGCTCCTCGCGGAGATGGACGCCCGCTGCGAGGCGTTGGGAGGGGCCTGCCTGGCCGAGGCCTACATCGACGGCCGGGAGTTTAACCTCTCCCTGCTGGCGGGCGAGGGCGGGCCGGAGGTCCTGCCCCCCGCCGAGATCCGCTTCGACGGCTACCCGCCGGGGAAGGTCCGCGTCGTCGGCTACCGGTCGAAGTGGGAAGAGGGGACATTCGAGTTCGCGAACACCCCCCGGACCTTCGAATTTCCCGCGCAGGACGCCCCGCTGCTTTCACAACTGAAGGAACTTGCGCGCAGGTGCTGGAAAATCTTCGATCTGCAGGGATACGCGCGTGTCGATTTCCGTGTGGACAAAGCGGGGCGGCCCTGGATCCTCGAGGTGAACGCGAATCCCTGCCTCTCGCCGGACGCAGGGTTCTCCGCGGCGACCCTTCGGGCCGGTCTGACGTTCCCGGATGTCCTTTGCCGCATCCTCAAAAAAGGGGGACAGCTCCCGATTTCCGCTGCCCATCCTGTAGAGCAGGATCAAGATTTGTTCCCCTTTTTTCGCGAGGAGGTGAAGCCGGGGGACCGGCAGGCGGTCGGTCGGCTCGTCCGCGCGACGGGGTTCTTTTCGGAGGAGGAGGCGGACATTGCCGTGGAGCTCGTCGAGGAGCGGCTGACCAAGGGTGATGCGAGCGGATACTTCTTTCTTCTTGCCGAAGAGGGAGATCGTCTGCTCGGCTACACCTGCTTCGGCCCGATCCCCGGAAGCGCTCACAACTTCGACCTCTACTGGATCGCCGTGGACCCCGGGGAGCAGGGACGGGGGGTCGGACGGAAGCTGATGGCCGCCTCGGAGCGGATCATGGCCGGGTGCGGGGCGCGCCGGCTATACGCGGACACCTCTTCCCGCCCCCAGTACGAGTCGACCCGCGCCTTCTATCTTTCCTGCGGCTATGTTCAGGAAGCCTTCCTCGCCGATTTCTACGCACCGGGCGACGGCAAAGTCATCTTCGTCAAGCCCCTTTCCGCGCGGCCGCACTGAAGATCTGCATTGAATATTCTTGCCTCCTTCCATTCCGTATGGTAATGGACGCCATTACCTCTGCTCATGCAAAAGTCAACCTGCCCCGCAGGACCCAGAAACGGCGCGTCGCCCTGTTGCAGCGCCGCTTCTTGTATGGCACAGGCATGATGCAGGAAGGAGCGAAGCCATGAGATTCATCCCCAGGGAAGTAAAATTCTTTGACCTGTTCGAGGAACTGGCCGACCGGATCGAGGCCGGGGGCATGCTCTTCCTGGAAATGGTGGAAAGCGGCGCCTACACCGAGGCGCAGACCGCCCGCCTCAAGGAGATCGAGCACGAGGCGGACGTCATCACCCACCGGACCTACGAGAAGATGCACACCACCTTCCTCACGCCGCTCGACCGCGAGGATATCTACAGCCTTGTCAATAAGATGGACAGTATTCTCGATATGACGGAGGCGGCCGCCGCGCGCATCGTCCTCTACCGGGTGAAGGAGCCGTCGCCGACGATCGCCGATCAGGCTAAGGTCCTGAACGAGGCGATCGGAAAACTCAAAGTGATCATCCACGGCCTTCGGGACATGAAGAACGCCCCGCAGATCCTTCAGGCCTGCGTCGAGGTCAACACCTTGGAAAACGCCGGAGACGTGATCCTGAGAACAACGATGGCCCGTCTCTTCGAAAACGAGCCCGATGTCCGCGAGCTGATCAAGTGGAAGGAGATCCACGAGCGGATCGAAGAGGCGATCGATGTCTGCGAGGACGTCTCAAACATCGTGGAGGGGATCATCCTGAAAAATGGCTGATACGCTTCTCGTCATCTTCCTCGTTCTGACGGCGCTGGTGTTTGACTTCATCAACGGTTTCCACGACTCGGCGAACGCCATCTCGACCGTTGTCTCAACGCGTGTCCTCTCTCCCAGCCAAGCGGTTCTCTGGGCGGCCTTCTTCAATTTCATCGCCTTCTTCCTCGTCGGCGTTCCTGTCGCGACAACGATCGGCACCGGGATCATTCGTCCCGATATCATCAGCGATGCGGTGATCTTCGCGGCGCTCGGCGGGGCGATCGCCTGGAACCTGATCACCTGGTACTTCGGCCTGCCGAGCAGCTCCTCCCATGCCCTGATCGGCGGCCTGATGGGTGTTGGATTCGTGAAGGGGGGGGTGAAGGTCCTCGTCCTCTCCGGGATCACGAAGACGGCGATCTTCATCGTCCTCTCCCCCGCAATCGGCATGGTGCTTGGGCTCGTCTTCATGGTCACCGTTCTGAACCTTTGCCGGAACTCCACGGTCTATCGGACGGATCGGATCTTCAGGAGACTCCAACTGCTCTCCGCCGCAGTCTTCAGCATGGGACACGGGATGAACGACGCACAGAAGACGATGGGAATCATCGCGATGGTCCTTTTCGGCCGGGGGATGTTGGGATCGGTTTTCCACATCCCCCTTTGGGTGGAAATCGTATGCTACACGGTGATTTCGCTGGGAACGATGGCGGGTGGATGGCGGATCGTCAAGACGATGGGAACCAAAATCACAAAACTCCGACCGATGGGGGGATTCTGCGCGGAGACGGCGGCCGCCGGGGCAATCATCGGGGCGTCGCTGGCCGGCATCCCCGTGAGTACGACCCACACGATTACCGGCGCTATCGTCGGCGTCGGCGCAACGCACCGCATCAGAGCGGTGCACTGGGGGATGGCGGGGACCATCGTTTGGGCCTGGGTCCTGACGATTCCCCTCACAGCGCTCATTTCCGCCGCGATTTACACCCTCCTGACAGTCTGGTAATTACGCTTTTTCTCTGCGGTAGAATTCCTCATACATCTCCCAGATCGCGATGAGCAGGGAGGTGACGACGGGACCGATGACGAAACCGGAAAACCCGAACAGGATGATCCCCCCGAGCGTCGAGAGGAAGATGAGCAGCGGGTGCATCTCGACATCCTTGCCGATCAGGATGGGGCGCAGCAGGTTGTCTACCGTGCTGATCACAAGGAACCCGACGGCGAGGATCAGGACCCCTTCCCAGATATGCCCCGTCAGAAGCATCAGGATGCCGGCGGGCGCCCAGATGATGGAGCAGCCGACCAACGGGACAATGGCCATCAGAATCATCAGAAGCCCCCAGATCAGCGCCCCCTCGACGTCCGTCACTAAAAAGACAATCCCCCCCAGCGTCCCCTGGATGCCGCCGATGATCAGCGTTACCTTCAGGGTAGAGCGCGCCGTCACGATGAACCGTTCGTAGAGAAACTTCTCCCGCCCCATCCCCAGCGGAAGAATCTTCATCGCCATCCGGAGGAACCGGTCCCCGTCGCGGACGAAGAAAAAGAGGGTGTAGAGCATGATTGCGAATTGGACCAACAGGCCGAGGGTGTTCTGTGTAAGTTCCGTCAGGTGGACGAAGATGTAGTTTGTAATCCCCTGCGCGACCTCCGTGCTCTTCGCGATCAGAAAGGCCTTGTTGATATGGAACAGATGGGCGATGGAATTGTCGGAGATCGAGTTGATCAGGTGCTGGAGATTCCGGTCCATGTACTTCGCGTCGGGGCTCAGGGTTGCGTAGATCTGGACGGATTCGTTGAAGACGAGCGTTCCGACGATCCCCGCAGGCAGGAGGATGATCAACGCGATGAGGAGAAAGATAATCGCCGTACTCAGGTTCGGTCGGTTCAATTTCCCGTTGATCCTGCTGTAGAGAGGCATGAAGACGCCGGCGATGACGGCGGCCCAGAAGATCGGGAAGAAAAAGGGCTTCAACAGGTAGAGGAAGAGGATCGTCGCCATTCCCAGGATGACGAAGAAAAGGATATTGCTCTCTTTCATGTTTCCCATCGCTTCAACGCCTCACAGGGGGTTATCCTCGAAAAACCGGATCGCGAGCCCGACCGGCTGTTTTGACTTCACCGTGGGCAGCCCGGATCAACAAAGCCTTTCGTGTTCCCGTGCGTTCTCTATATAAAATCGGAGGAGCGGCGTCAATGGGCGAAAAAACATGCCTCCGAGCCCATATTATTCGTGGCACTTGCCGGTGAGGCTCTCGATGTCAATCCGGATAATCGTCGTTTTGGCGAGGATGTCGTCCGGGTAGGCGTAGGGTCCTTGCGCGCGGTAATGGTCCATGATCCGGTCCATCGCGAATCGTTTCTCCGCGGGATCCTCGACAAGGATCGCCCGGCCAAAGCCGATGACGCTCTCGTAGCGCGCGCCCCACCCGCACGACACCGGCCCCTGCTTGATTTCCCGCAGAAAATCCATCTCGAAACAGACCCGATCGTTCCGCCGGAGGATGTCGAGCTTCCGCCCCTCGGTAGCGCAGTGGAGAAAGAGGCAATTCTCCCCGAGACCGAAATTCATCGGGACGACATAGGGCG
>Ga0209014_10000830_pt1 | contig 18124 bp, 16 predicted proteins | sample BarGraNGADG00212_FD_184491 | JGI IMG/M metagenome (GOLD analysis project Ga0209014, IMG submission 184491) | Arctic peat soil microbial communities from Barrow, Alaska - Barrow Graham LP Ref core NGADG0002-212 (SPAdes) (version 2) | ecosystem: Environmental > Terrestrial > Soil > Wetlands >...
TGTATATGTAATACCCGTTATCAGGGAATTGCTCGATAAATTCAAAGAACCGGAAAGGGAAGGGAACACATGAATAGGGCGGATCTGATTGAAGCATTGGCAAAAAAAGAAGTGTTGAAGGAAACAGAGGCCTACACCATCATCAACCTTATCTTTGATGGTTTCACCGATACGCTCAAGAAGGGCGGTAGAATTGAGATCAGGGGATTCGGGAGCTTCTCCGTAAGGGAGTATGGCGCTTATACGGGAAGCAATCCCAAGACCGGAAAGAAAGTTGACGTTAAACCGAAGAGGTTGCCGTTTTTCAAGGTTGGAAAGGAATTGAAAGAAAGGGTGAATGGAGCTTGAGTAATGGGAGTACTGTGGGTTTATCATTAATAACTTCCGCCTACCATGAGTAAGGAAAAGTTGCAGATATCAAGGGGTAAACAGTACCCGTTGTCGATAAAAAGTCGATAAAATCTCCTTGACATACGAGGCCCACCTTCGTAACATTCTTCGACAGAAAAGTTATTTCTCATCAATTTAATGATGGAGGTTGACCCATGATGACAAATCGATACGCGTTCGTGGCTGTGGCTGTCCTTGCCACATTTCTGCTGACGGGTTGCCAGACGGCGCAAAAGTCCGGGAGCACTGCGAGTGCGGCACCCAGTGCGAAAGCCGAGTCGCCCAAGGATACACAGACAGTCAAGGGCATCAACGATTGGGAAGGCGAGATTTCCGGCAAGCCAGCGCCGGGTAGCAAATTCACGAAGCTGAAGATCGGAATGAGTATGAAGCAGGTGACCGATCTGATCGGCCAGCCTAACGATCAGGGTGCCTATATGACCGGCAAGGCCTGGATCCCTTTCTACTATGGTAGCGACCGTTACCGCCACGAGATGGTTTACAAGAGCCAGGGCCGCCTGATCTTCGCGGGTGGCTCCGTGGGCGATTACTCCTCGGGCCACTTGACCTCAATCATTCACAACGCCCAAGAAAGCGGCTACCGCTGAGGCGAATGTGTCCACACCAGAAACATCGTCGCAGACTATGACGCTGAGTTTCTTACCCCTGTTCCAGGGGTAAGTGTCGACCAGCAGGTGGGGCAAAAAGCACGCTTCCCGGTGCGCGCAGTATTCCAAGAAGATGTAAAGGTGATTACGAATATGCAGGAACCGGAGAAGGATTTCTATCCTGTGTTCTGACTTTGAATTGAGTCGCCGGTCGCCCAGACGGATCGCTTGGCCGAGAGCCCACATAACAAGCGATCAAGATGGCTCGACAAATGCCGTCGCATCCATTAGCTCTGTCGTTATTTCGCTCCGTAATCCTCAGTGCTAATCACTGTCCAGCCCCAAACAGTAGCGAAGTCATTAAAAGAAGAAGCAGAAACACCGGAACAGATATTACATCCCTTCCGGTCAACCTTTATTGCAAAACATCAGATGATTGTAAGAATATCGAATCAATTTAATGCGCGACGTTACAATCCGGGTCTATTCGCTGCCCGACACCCGGCAAATATTATCAGGAGGATTGCGTGATGGACGTCACAACGGAAAAAAAGGAGCGGGTCTGGACGGTGATCATCGACCGTCCGGAGGCCCGAAATGCCGTTAATCGGCAGACGGCCGATCAGTTGGTGGAAGCCTTCCTGCAATTCGATCGGGATGATCATGCCGCTGTCGCTGTCCTGTGGGGGGCCGGCGGCACCTTCTGCGCCGGCGCCGATCTGAAAGCCGTGGCGAAGATCTCGGAGGGAGAGGCAAACCGTTTGGACGGGAATATGACCGCTCCTGGACCCATGGGTCCTTCACGCCTGAAACTGTCCAAACCGGTCATAGCCGCGATCTCTGGCTATGCCGTTGCCGGGGGGTTGGAACTGGCCTGCTGGTGTGACCTCAGGGTCATGGAACGTGACGCCATCCTCGGCGTCTTCTGCCGCCGCTTTGGCGTCCCCCTGATCGACGGAGGCACACAGCGGCTCCCCCGCCTGATCGGCATGAGCCGGGCCCTCGATATGATTCTCACCGGGCGACCCGTCGGCGCGGAGGAAGCTCTGACCATGGGGCTTGTCAACCGGGTTGTCGATCCGGGTGCATCTCGGACAGCAGCGGAAACCCTCGCCGCTGAAATCGCCGCCTTCCCTCAGAGCTGCATGCGCAGCGATCGCTTGGCTGTCTATGAAGGCTTTGATGAGACGTTCGACTCTGCGATGGAGAATGAATTCCACCGAGGCCTTCTGGTCCTCGCCAGCGGTGAAACGGAGGTGGGGGCCGAACATTTCTCAAGCGGGCAGGGCCGCCACGGCCGGTTCTGAGTGTCCGGGGTGTTTTGGCCGAAAAGATTCAGCCCGACGGAAAATGGATGATTACAAACCCTATTCCTCCGGAAATTGGAAAAGGGGGGACCAAACCGGGGAGCAGGAACGTTCCCAACGCCCAGCCGGAGGCGGCCAGGTGATTGGAGGCTTAAGCGTCTTTCCGGCTTCGTTCCGGCGCGATCCCGGCCAGGGCCTTGGCCAGTTTTACCTTTTTGTCCAGATCCCCCTCCCGAAAAATCATCACCCGCTGGGCTTGAGGGGAGCCGGCGCCGTGCATCGACTCCACCAGGGCCGTCCCTCCAATCATGCTCTCGATCAGCCGGCCGATTTTGATCCGTTCTTCGGTGTGGATGCCAGCCACGCCGGAGAAGTATTTTTTCACCAGATGACCCGTCTCTTCACTGTTGAGGTCATATTCGCTGGGCAGCGTCGCCAGAAATCCGCCGGCCAGATCGGCGGCCAGGCGGGCCACTTCGAAATGAAAACGGGTGGCGTTATGCTTGCCCACGTTGGCCAGCATCGTATCGACCATATAGGCCCCGGACGGCGTCGGCCAGCCTTCGGCCGCGCAGGCGATGGAAGAGCTGTATAGGGTTTCGCCCAGATGGATCATCTCGGTCACCTTGTCCCGGACATGGGAGGCCCCGGCGGTCCCCTGAATCTGGGCCAGATAGGTCACCGCTCCGGTCAGGACGTCGATCAGACCGGTTTTGCAGCCGCCGTAATTGGCCCGGTGGTGGGCTGCGAAACGATAGACCAAAGCGTTGGTAAATTCCGTCTCCCCGTTCATGAATACCCGCTCCCTGGGGACGAAGACATCTTCGAAGGCGATAACCGCCTCGCCGCCGACCCCCCCGAAAACGGGGTTCCCGGAATCGATCCGTTCCCGGTTGTCCTTGCGGTCGTCGTTGGCCTGACGGCCGAAGATCATGGTCACCCCGGGGGCGTCGGCCGGTATTGCGCAGACCACGGCGTAGTCCTTGGATTTCTCATCCATAGCCGTGGTCGGCATGATCAGGATCTCATGGGAATTGACCCCTCCGGTCATGTGCAGCTTGGCCCCGCGGATGACCAGTCCGTCGTCCCGGCGTTCGACGATGCGGAGATATTGGTCCGGATCGACCTGCTCGGCCGGCCCTTTGGAGCGGTCCCCCTTGGGATCGGTCATCGCCCCGACTACCATCAGATTTTCCTCCTGAATATAGGCCAGCCACTTCTTGAACCGCTCGAAATAATCGGTGCCGCATTTCCGGTCGATTTCATAAGTGACCGAATAGACGGCGTTGATGCCGTCCAGCCCCACGCAGCGCTGGAAGCAGGAACCGGTCTGCTGACCCAGGACGCGCAGCAGCTTGACTTTTTTAATCAGATCCTCCACGTTCCGGTGGACATGGGTAAAACGGCTGACGGTCTTGCCGGTCAAATGGGAGGCGGCCGTGGCCAGCTCTTTATATTCCGGATCGCTGGCCAGGGCGTAGGTCAAGGCCGCGGCCCGGACATGCGGGGCCGTGGCCGGGTGGCGGGTCACATCCTTTATCCTCTTCCCCTTGTAATAGACCTTATGGTTCAGCTTCCGCAGACTTTTCAGATAATCCTGGGCTGTTTTGATCTTCATTCGAACACTCCTGATATCATTCCCATCCCCGCAATCGATAATAATCCTTCATCAGACGATTCAGTTCGTCTTCGGTAATCACCTTGCCGCTCTCCGGCGATTCTGAAAGTCGCCCCCAAAGGGGTTTCCAAAAAATAAGCAGGGCCGATGACTGATGCTGCTAAAACTGATACCGATCTAAGATGGATACTGATCTGATGGAACTTGTTTCCGTGCCTGATGAAGATATAAAAAATCGATCTTTCATGTCAAGGAGTTTTCATCCCCCGGCACAGGAGATGGAAACACCGGCGTGCAACTCCGGTGATGGGCGAGTGCTTACATTCCCTTGTCAAAACCCTCCAGCCGGTATATGGTCACACCGTTCAAGGCGAAGAAAAAATCTTTTCACGGGAGTTTTTCCCAATGTGTAGACGTCTTCGAGAGTGTGGCTACCCTCCCGCTTCCTGCCGGCCGCTGAACACTCGCTTTATCATGCAAGATAGGCTGTCACGCCAGTGGGGTGACGTTGACAATGGCGTACTGCAGACCCGGCTCCACCGGCTTGCTACCGTTTAACCAGGACTTCATCTTGAACAGGACAGAGTTTCAACCCGCAGTGCGCTGGGTCAAACCCCTTTGGTGGCTTGCGGCACTGCTCGCCGCACTGGCCACGCTCGGTCCTTTCGCGATCGACACTTACCTGCCGGCCTTCAACGGCATCAGCAAGAGCCTGGGCGCTACGCCGTTTCAGATGCAGCAAACTCTCTCGGCCTACCTGCTCGGCTTCTCCGTGATGATGCTGCTGCACGGCGCATTGTCTGACAGCTTCGGTCGGCGGCCGGTCATCCTGGGCGGACTGGCTGTGTTTGCACTCGCCAGTCTGATCTGCGCTGTCGCCAATCACGTCGGCGTGCTCATTGCCGGCCGAGTGCTGCAGGGCATGAGCTGTGGCGCAGGCATCGTGGTCGGTCGTGCGATCGTGCGCGACCTCTTTGTTGCGGTGGAGGCGCAGCGCCTGATGAGCCAGATCACGCTTTTCTTCGGCATCGCCCCGGCCATTGCGCCGATCATCGGTGGCTGGTTGTTGGCGCTGATAGGCTGGCGTTCGATCTTCTGGTTCATGATGATCGTGGCCATCGTGCTCTGTGCGTTGGCTTGGATCACGCTGCCCGAAACCCTGCCCGTAGAACGTCGCCAGTCATTCGCGCCTGCGCCGCTCGCGCGCGGCTACTGGAGCATGCTGAGTGACTCCCGCTTTCTGCTGCTGACCATAGCCAGCGGCGTACCCTTCAGCGCCGTGTTCCTCTTCATCCTCTCCGCGCCAACGCTGCTCGGTAAACATCTGGGCCTGCAACCCATGCAGTTCTTCTGGCTGTTCGTCTTCTGTATTTCCGGAATCATGGGCGGCGCGTGGACCAGCGGGCGGCTGGCGGGACGCATTTCGCGCGAACGGCAGATCCGCATCGGCTTCACGATCATGCTCAGCGTAGCCGCGGCCAATGTGCTGTGGCACCTGTTCTTCCCGCCCACGCCGGTAAGCGCGATTGGACCGGTTTGCCTGATCGCTTTCGGCTGGTCGCTGCTCACGCCCTGTATCACGTTGATGGTGCTCGACCTTTTCCCCAAGAGGCTCGGCCTGGCCTCCTCACTGCAGGCCTTCTTTGCCGGGCTCTCGAACGCGATCACCGCTGGCATCGTCGCGCCGGCGGCGATGGGTAGCGTCGAAGGACTGGCAGCGGCTTCCGCCATGCTGGGTTTCGTAGGTTTGGTGAGCTGGGTGTTCTACCGCGGTGGTATCCGCCGCGGGCGCTGGGATGGACTTGAGAACGCGGCTGTTGATCATTGTACACCGCACTCGATTTCTATCCTTGATCGTTGATTATCGAGAATACACCGCCCTAATGACTCGGTGTACAAGAGCTCGTCTTTATTCATATTTAATCACGATCAGCCTTACTGATAGCAAATACAAGTGTTCAAGGCGGCTGATCAGGCCAGATCATTGAATTCAGTTTGAAATGTGCAGGGCTGAACGGTGTATTTTTTCGCTTAAAGAAAAAGTGCACAGCTTCCTGTTATTCACAATCAGGCAGAAGCAGGGAAAGCTGATCATTTCAGAAGGCAAACAGCATCTCATGGTTCGGAATCGCATCCTGTCTTGACGCAACAGGCTGTGATAAAATCACCTTGACACACAAGACTCTTTTTCTTATCCTCCATTCACGTAAAAGCAACTCCTTATCAATTGGAGTGCATACGGTCCGATTCCGGGATCGGCATCGGGGGATTGTGTGTCGACGGAGGAGCCAGCGCAAATGACCTTCTGGTGCAGTTCCAGGCGGATATCCTCGGAATGCCGATAGTAAGCCGCCTGTCCGGGAGACGACGGCCCTGGGCGCCGCTTATTTGGCCGGTTTGGCCGTAGGTGTATGGAAGCGCATTGAGGAGCTTGGTGACAGGATGCCTGCGGAGAGGCGGTTTATGCCGACTATGAGCCGAGAACACGTCGAGAGGCAGCCCCGGAGATGGAAACGGGCGATGAAGCGCGCCCGAAACTGGGTTGAAACCTGAATTGGTGAGGATATGTGGAGACATGAGTAACCTGAAACTGACCATCAGATTCCGGAAAATGATTCTACTGGCCTTGGCGACTGCTCTTATGATCAACATTTCTAAGACAGCGGAAGCCCGGGAAGACTGGGGCGTTACGGTTTTCGGCGCCGTTCAGGCGACGGGTGATATGGGGAGGACGTTCGTCTCTCCTGATTTCGACAAAGACTACTGGTTTGCGGCTCTTGCCATCTCCCGGAAGATATACTCCCTCACAAAAAACATCGATCTGGAAGTGGAAGGGCAGGCGCTGCAGCATATGGGTGAACAGCATCACGAGGAGTTCAACGCCCTTTTGGTTGCAAGGTGGCTGACATTTCCCTGGAACAGGTACATCGACACAACCTTCGCCGCTGGGAATGGTCTGTCCTACGGCACCCAAACAGCGAAACTCGAGGAGCGCCTGTATGGAGAAAAAACGGCACAACTCCTTAATTGCATTATGTTCGAATGGACGTTCGCCTTGCCTGAAAATCCCCGGTGGAGCCTTGTATGGCGCGTTCACCATCGCTCCGGCGTATTTGGCCTCTTCGACGGGGTCTATGGAGCGGCCAACGCCATGGGCATCGGCCTGAAGTATTTGTTCTGAACAGTCTGTCAGACGGACCATCGTTCGGAAAAAAAGTGAGGATTTTTTTAAGGACGCTGCTTCAACATTTCTCGAAGAGATGCTCCGGCAGAACCCGCCCCTGCGCGTCGAAGGCGATACCCTCCATCCTGAGGAGGGCCTTTTTCATCTCCGCACCGCCGCCGAAGCCGCCGAGCGAGCCGCCGCTCCGGACCACACGGTGACAGGGAATCACGAGGGGAAAGGGATTTCCGGCCATGACATTCCCGACGGCCCTTGCGCTGCCCGCGACGCCCACGCTTGCCGCCAGCCCGCCGTAGGTCATCACACGGCCCCGGGGAATCTTTCCGTCGGCCAGCAGGACACGCCTCGCAAACCCTTTCACGATCCCGAAATCCAGATTTTCCAGTCTGAAATCGACCGAGCTCCCTGCAAGCAAGCTCTGGATTTGCTTTCCTATTTCATCATGATTTCCCTTTTCCGGAACCGCATTGGGAAAGAGATCTCTGATTTTTCCGGTCATGGGGCGGCCCGCTTCCGGAAGCAGGATCCGGCAGATCGGGGAACGCCCCCCGTCCGCGCGCCGGACAAGACCGATCTCGCCGAGTGTCGAGGGGATGAGGTCATAGGTGTAAGAAGCTCTTTTCTGATCCATGATCATGCCTTCCTTTCCGGCGACAGCGCCGCTATTCCTGACCTGTATCGAGAAACATGCGGATGCGGCGGGCGGTCTCCGCGCCGATCCCCTCAACCTGCTGCAAATCTTCGACCGATGCCGCCCGGATCCGCTGGACGTCGCCAAAGAAGATCAGCAGGGCCTTGCGGCGCGCCGGGCCGATGCCCGGAATCCGGTCCAGGAGCGATTGCAGATCCGCCTTTTCCTTAACCTTCCGGTGGTAGGTCACGGCAAAGCGGTGCGCCTCGTCGCGGATCCGCTGGAGCAGAAAGAGGGCCGCCGGCCAGCGGGAGAGGTAGACCGGATCCTTGCGCCCCGGAAGAAAGACACGGTCCTCCCCTTTTCCGGGCGTTTCCGTCCGGCGACCGCGACCGACAACGGGGGTTGTACCACCGCCCTTCCCTTCGGCGTTCTCTAATGAACCGACCCCATCCGGACCATCCTCGGCGACGTGCATCGCGCCGCCCGGAGAGGGGAGAATATCCGGCGCACCATAGGGGACATCCTGCCGCGCGTCGTCCCGCTCCTTGGCCAGCCCGATCACATCCATCCCTTCGATCCCCAGGTCCTTCAGAACGGCCAGGGCAACGCCAAGCTGCCCCTTTCCCCCGTCCACGATGACCAGGTCAGGGAGGTTCTCCCGTTTTTGATAGCGCCGTTTCAGGACCTCATACATCATCGCATAGTCGTCGGCGCCGGGGACCGTCCGGATGCGGAAGCGGCGATACCCTTCTTTTGCGGGAACGCCGGCCGTGAAGGCGACCAGCGAACCGACGGCATGTTTGCCGCCAATATTCGAGATGTCGAAACACTCGATCCGCCGCGGGAGCTTGCGAAGCTTGAGTTTCTCGACGAGCAGCCGGAGCGCCTCCTCCGGGCGGTCTGCGGCGAGACGCGCGGTCTTGAGCGCGTTTTCCGCATTCCGCGCGGCGATTCCGACGAGGGCGAGGGTCTCCCCCCGCTTCGGAGAGACAAGACGCACCCCCCTCCCCTTCTTCTCCGCAAGCCACTCCGCCAAGACCCCACCATCCTCCAACGCCATCGGCACAACGACCTCATCCGGGATATCCACGACGCCGTCGTAATACCGCATCAGCAGAGAGGAGAGGATCTCGCCGGTCTCCGCCCGAAGGCGGATCAACGGAAAAGTTTTCTGGCCAATCATCCGGCCGTTGCGGACGAAGAGGAGCGCGATCTGCGTCAGGTCCTCCTCCCGGCAGAGGCCGAAAACATCCCGGTTCCGGCCGGTCATGGAGACGATCCGCTGCCTTTCGAGGGTCTCATCGAGCGCCGCGATCCGGTCCCGCAGCACGGCCGCCTCCTCGAAACGGAGCTCTTCCGCCGCCCCGTTCATCCGGACGCGGAGGTCGCCGATCAGCGCCCTTTCCCGGCCCTCCAGGAAGGCGATGCCGTCCTTCACCAGATGTTGATAGTCGGAAAGCCCGATCCGGCCGACGCAGGGGGCCGCGCAGCGCCCGATCTCGTATTCGAGGCAGGGGCGGCGGCGCGCCTTCAACTCCCGATCCCGGCAGATACGGAGCGGCAGAATCGTCTGAAGGAAGCGGAGGGTCTCCTTCGCTGCGCCACCCGAGGGATAAGGGCCGAAATAGCGTGCGCCGTCCTTTTTCGGACGGCGCATGAGCTGAAATCGGGGAAAGGGTTCGGACGGATCGATCCGGATGTTGTAGTAGGATTTGTCGTCCCGAAAATCGACGTTGTAGCGCGGCCGGTGCTCCTTGATCAGGTTGTTCTCAAGGATCAGCGCCTCCTTTTCCGTTCCGGTGAGAATGAACTCCAGATCCCGGATTCGGGAAACGAGGAAGGGGATCATCGCCCGCGCGTCGGTACGGGCGAAATAGGCCCGGATCCTCGCCTTCAAGTCCCTCGCCTTGCCCACGTAGAGGATCTCTCCGGACCCGTCCTTCATCAGATAGACGCCGGGGTTCCGGGGGGCATGCCGGATCTTCGTTTCCAGATCGCCGGTCATGGCGTTCAGACGGTCACTCCTTCGTTCTTTCACCCAGTTTTTTCTGCAGCGCGTCGCCGAGGGAGCCGAAGGAGCCGGGGGCCTTGCCCACGTACTGTTGAAAATCTTCCAATTCCTCCGCCTTCTCTTCTTCGGCGTCCCCGACCGGCGCCAGCGAGATGCGCTTGGCGGCCCGGTCGATTTTCTCGATCTTCACCTGGACCGCCTGCCCTTCCGTCAGCACCTCCGAGGGGTGGGTGATCCGCTTCCCGCGGCCCAGCCTGGAGATATGGATGAGTCCGTCCACGCCGGGGATCAGGGTCACGAAGGCGCCGAACTTGGTCAGGCGAGCCACGGTTCCCGTGAAGCTCGATCCCTCGGGAAACTCCGCCTCGACCCTTTCCCACGGATCAGGGAGGCTCGACCGGAGGCTCAGCGAAACCCGGTCCTGCTCCCAGTCCAGCTTCAGGATGGCCGCCTCTATCTCCTGGCCAAGGGTCAGTTTTTCAGCGATATCGCCCACATGCTCCCAGGCGATTTCGGAGATGGGGATCAGCGCCTGCACACCGCCAAGATCGACGAAGGCTCCGAACTTCTGGAGGGAAACAACCGTCCCCTTCACCATCATCCCCTCCCGGAGCGTCTCTTTCAGGACCTCTTTCTGCTTGGCCTGCTCCTCTTCAAGAAGCGCCCGATGGGAAACGACGATGTTCCGGCCCCGCTCGCCGTACTCGATGATTCGGAAGTTCAGCCGTTTTCCGATCCAGTCCGCCGGCGTCGCCACGCGGAAAAGCCCCATCTGGGAGAAGGGGCAGAACCCCCGGACATCGCCCGCGACGCGGATCTCAAAGCCGCCCTTGACCTCTTTTTCGACGAGCCCCTCCACGGGAATCCCACTGTGCGCCGCATCCGCAAGAAAGGTCCGGCTGGCTTCGCCGCTGCTGATTTTCGTCGAAAACAGTTTTTCGTTGTGCTGGGATGAGAGGAAATAGGCCCGGAGGGTCTCACCTTCCTTGACCGTCACGTTCCCCTCCGCGTCGAGAAACTCCCGCCGGTCCAGATACCCCTCGTGCTTTCCGCCCACGTCGATGAAGACCCATTCCGGGGTGATCTTCACGATCATCGCCTCCACGCGCTGGCCCGGCTTCAGCCATCCTTGCTCCATCCCACTTTCGTCCAGCAGTTCGGCGAAACTCTTCTCGCTCCCGGCCTCTTCCATCTTCTGATTCGTTTCCTCCATGGTTCTCCTCATGCAATAAATAAAATGTGCGGCATCTTGCCCCGTTCCCCATGCCCTGTCAAGGGCAAATCACAGGCAAATCACATCCCGCACTTCTTCATCTTTTTTATAGAGATGCGTCCTGTGTATGCAGAGCAGGGCGGCGGCCAGTTGCCTCATAAAGATCTGAGCAGGAATAAAGAGATCAAACAGAAATACCTGATGATCTGATCCCCGCAACAATGAGTTCATCCTCCGTCACGATCCGGTCCGCCGGGACGTCATGGGGATCGGGCGGGATCTCCGCGACGATCTGGCACGCGAAGGCCGCCCCGATCCGCGCCGACCGCGGAATCTCCGGCAGAAAACGGTCGTAATAGCCGCCTCCGTAGCCCACGCGTCTTCCCTGCCTGTCGAAAGCCACGGCAGGGATGAGAACCGCATCGATCTCCTCCCGCGGCACCGGTTTCAGCCGTTCGGCCTTCGGTTCGCGAATCCCGTAGTGACCCGTTTCAAGCTCGGTGAAACCGCCGAGAAGGCAGGACGTCATCTCCCTGCTCTCCGGATGGCAGAAGGGAACGACGATCCGCTTGCCTGCATCCCAGCCCCAGCGGATCAGATCGTCGGTCAGGACCTCGCTCCCGAAGCTGAGGTAAACCATCAGCGTGGACGATTCCCGGATCTCCCGGAGTCCCTTCAGCTGCCGGACGATCTCGCCGCTCTTCGCCTCGATCTCCTCGGGCGTCATGGCATTTCTCAGCGTCATGATCCTTTTTCGAATCTCCCTCTTGTCGGTCATTTCATCCATTTTCAAATCCGGCTCCAATCTTTTTCGGGTTCATACGCAATCGTGACGTGAAATCGGACCAACATCACGTCTGTTTTCATCCGGCGATCCCGCGATGAAATCACCCCACCGACCCGGTTACCCCTCGCCCCCCATCTCGAGCATCAGCTTTGTCAAATCGCGGATCCGATCCCGGAGGAGGGCCGCCTTTTCAAATTCCAGCGCCTTCGCCGCCTGCTTCATCTCCTCCCTGAGCCCCCGGATCACGACGGGAATCTCTTTTTCGGAGGCGTAGGACGCCGCCTCTTCCGAAACCCCCACCGGCACGGTCACGTAATCGGCCTCATAGACGGAGCCGAGGATTTGACGGATCTCCGTTTTGATGCTCTCCGGCGTGATCCCATGCTCCTCGTTGAAGCCCGCCTGCAGAATCCGCCGCCGTCGGGTCTCGTCAAGACAGGTCCGGATCGCAGCGGTGATCGTATCGGCGTACATGATCACCTGCCCCGCCACGTTCCGGGCCGCGCGGCCGCTCGTCTGGATGAGCGAACGCGCGGAGCGGAGGAAACCTTCTTTGTCGGCATCGAGGATCGCCACGAGGGAGACCTCCGGAATGTCGAGCCCCTCGCGCAGGAGATTCACGCCGATCAGACAGTCAAACTCCCCCAGCCTCAGATCGCGGATGATCTCCACCCGTTCCAGCGTGTGGATGTCCGAATGGAGATACTTCACCCGGACCCCCAACTCCTCGTAGTAGGCGGTCAGGTTCTCCGCCATCCGCTTCGTCAGCGTCGTCACCAGGACCCGCTCGCCCCTCTCCGCTCGTTTCCGGATCTCGCCAAGGAGGTCGTCCACCTGGCCGGTCACGGGCTTGACAATGATCTCCGGATCCATCAGACCCGTCGGCCGGATGATCTGCTCCACGACCCGCCCGCCGGCCTTTTCCAGTTCGTAGGCCGCGGGCGTCGCCGAGACGCAAATCCGCTGGTTCGGGAAGGCGTCGAACTCTTCGAAACGGAGCGGCCGGTTGTCGAGGGCGGACGGAAGGCGGAAACCGTAGTTGACGAGGGTCTCCTTCCTCGCCCGGTCGCCCCGGTACATCCCGTTGAGCTGGGGAATCGTCGCGTGGCTCTCGTCGATGAAGATGAGGGCGTCCTTCGGAAAGTATTCCATCAACGTCGGGGGCGGCTGGCCCGATTTCCGGCCGGTCAGATGGCGGGAGTAGTTCTCGATGCCCGAACAGTAGCCCATCTCCTCCATCATCTCGATATCGAAATGGGTCCGCTGTTCCAGACGCTGCGCCTCGAGGAGCTTGTTTTCCGCATTCAGCTCCCGGAGCCTCTCGCCCAGTTCCTCCCGGATTGCGATAATCGCCCGCTTCAGGTTCTCCTGCGTCGTCACAAAGTGCCTGCCGGGGTAGATCGCCGTCCGCCGGAGCGTTTCCAGTTTTTTCCCCCGGAGCGGATCGACGATGGAGATCGCCTCCACCGTGTCGCCGAAGAACTCCACGCGGATTGCCTTCTCCTCTTCGTAAGGGGGGAAGATCTCGACGACGTCGCCCCGGACGCGAAAGGTCCCGCGGTGAAAGTCGATATCATTCCGCTCGTACTGGATCTCGACAAGACGAGCAAGCATGGCGTCCCGCTGGACCTCCACACCCACTTCCAGCAGCAGCAGCATCCCCTGGTAGGCCTCGGGCGAACCCAGGCCGTAGATGCAGGAGACGCTGGCTACGATGATGACGTCCCGCCGTTCCAGCAGGAAGTGGGTCGCCGCGTGGCGGAGTTTGTCGATCTCCTCGTTGATCGCGGAGTCCTTCTCGATGTAGGTGTCAGTGCTGGGGATGTAGGCCTCAGGCTGGTAGTAGTCGTAATAACTGACGAAGTATGCGACGGCGTTTTCCGGAAAGAGTGCCTTGAACTCCCCATAGAGCTGGGCCGCAAGGGTCTTGTTGTGAGCGATGACGAGGGCGGGTCGGTCCACGGCGGCTATCACGTTCGCCATCGTGAAGGTCTTCCCGGAACCGGTTACCCCAAGGAGGACCTGGTGTCCGTGCCCCCCCTTCAAGCCCGCAACAAGGCTCTCGATGGCCTGAGGCTGATCGCCTCGCGGCTGATAATCGCTGACCAGATGAAACGCACCCATGCACTTCCCCCCGGATGGGCATCCTGACACAATTCCCAGGGGATGACAAGAGAGCAATGGGCAGTGGGCGTATGCGGGAAGGCCACCCGCCTGCATGTAGCCCGCAGGAGCATTCCTGTGTCTTGACTCGGTTACCGCTAACACCTAAAATGTCACACGTGGCACATCATTCAGAATCAATAATTTCTTCGTTGCGCCAGGGTGTCCGGACGCTTTTGTACCACTTTTGAAAGCCTGTACAATATTGTGCGTTTTCTTGAAAAGTCCCGCCCGATTCTACACACCACAACCATAATATCTACAGCAATTTGCCTCAATCGTTCCATCATGACCGGATGGCACCGTTCTTGCGGTACATAATGAAAAGTCGATTCTTTTGAGGATCGTTTAAGCCAAACGGTTGATGGAGGTCCAGGCCATGAAGATGATTTCGCAACGGATGATTTTGGGAAGCGAAGCGATCAATATCGCCACCCGTGCCACCGACAGATACCACGCACAACCTGCTAGCGGGGTTTCGGGTTCGGGAAAGCAACTTGTCCCGCAGCCGTATGATCAATTGACGGATCTCGAATCGGCCCGGTTGATGGAGGAGCGCTACGGCATCAAGGAAGAGGGCCTCTTCTGAGTCCCTGCCCGCCCACATTTACGTGCCACCTCCACCCCGTACCATGCATGATGTTGGCCGTGGCAGGTGAGGTGCACCGGGTTTACGTGAACATGTTGTCTGCCCCGATCCGATCCAGGCTAGGAGACGCGCGGCAGTTACGACTCTTTGCGAGAAAGCCAGCAGTTCTTTATACTTGGCGTGACAATTACCGATCATCCCTCGAACCGGGCTGATTTCATCAAGAAGGATGGGAGGAGAATGCTGAATCCAATCAATGCAGGCGACACCGCCTGGGTGCTGGTCTGTTGTTCACTGGTTCTGTTGATGACACCGGCCCTCGCGCTGTTTTACGGGGGGATGGTCCGCCGGAAAAACGTCCTTTCCACGTTGACCCTGAGTTATACCTTTATGGCCCTGATCGGGGTGCAGTGGCTGCTCTACGGCTATTCTCTCGCCTTCGGCGAGGACATCCAGGGAATCATTGGCGGGTTGAATTTCCTGGGCTTCAACGGTGTCGGCGCGCTACCCAATCCGGACTACAGCAAGACTATTCCGCATGGACTTTTCGCTGCCTTTCAGATGATGTTTGCGGTCATCACCCCGGCGCTGATAACTGGCGCCTTCGTCGAGCGTGTGAAATTCAAAAGCTTTCTCCTGTTTAGCCTACTCTGGGCCACGCTGGTCTATGATCCCCTGTGCCACTGGGTCTGGGGGCAGGGAGGATGGCTGAAGGCGCTGGGCGTTCTGGATTTCGCCGGGGGAACGGTGGTGCACATCGCGGCCGGTTTTTCAGCCTTGGCCTTTGCGCTGGTGATCGGGCCGCGCAAAGGGTTCGGCAAGTCTCCGATGGAGCCAAACAACATACCGTTCACAGTCCTGGGGGCCGGATTGCTGTGGGTGGGCTGGTTCGGTTTCAACGCCGGCAGCGCCCTCGCCGCGAACGGCGTGGCGGTGAACGCCCTGCTGACCACCAACACCTCGGCCGCGACGGCCGGTCTGGTCTGGATGATGCTCTCCTGGCTGGATGGCCGGCCCAGCCCCCTGGGGATCGCCACGGGGATGGTCGTCGGTCTGGCAGCGGTGACCCCCGCTTCCGGTTATGTGACGCCTATGGCAGCTATGGTGATCGGGGCGGTAGCAGCACCCCTGTCCTATTACGCCATGCGTTTCCGGGACCGGCACAGGCTGGACGAGTCCCTCGATGTATGGGCCTGTCACGGCGTGGCGAGCACCTGGGGCATGATCGCCGCCGGCCTCTTTGCCACGACGGCCGTCAACGCTGACGGCGCCAACGGCCTGTTTTTCGGCAATCCCGGACAGATCGGCGTTCAGCTTCTGGCCGTTGTGGTCACGATGGCCTTCAGTTTCGGGATGACCTACGTGCTGGCCAGGCTGCTCCGCGCGAGTATCGGGCTACGGGTCACCGTCATGGAGGAGGAGGTCGGTCTGGATATCAGCTCTCACGGAGAGCGGTCCTACTCGTAAACCTGCCGAATTGAATTCGCCGGAGGCTGTATCATGCTGAAGAAGATTGAAGCCATCATTCGTGAGGACAAGGTAAACGATGTCAAGGACGCCCTGAGCGAAATCGGCATTGTGGGTCTGAATATATTTGAAATCCGGGGGCATGGACGTCAGGGCGGCATCAAGCTGGCGGGTCGTTCAGGAACCTACATGGTGGACATGCTTCCCAAGATCCAGGTCAACATCGTCCTGAGCGATCGCAATCTGGAGGCAACGATCGAGGCGATCCTCCACTCCGCCTATACCGGCGAACAGGGGGACGGACTGATCTTTGTCTATCCCGTGGAGGAGGTGATACGCATCCGCACCCGGGAACGGAGCCAGGAAGCGATGATTTATCCCGGCGACATCGATGAAAGAAAAGGCGGGGTGCATCTTCCTTCCCCCGCAGAATCATCCCCCGGAAAATAACCGGGAAAGATAGCGATGGCTTCGAGTGCATCCGGTAATCCGCAGCAGACACATCGAACACCTTGAGAACTTCATCTTATCGTTCCCCCTTTCTGATTAACATTCACTCGGTTCGGCAACCTATAGCGATCAAATACCTTGGCCGTTGTAAAGTCAATGTCCTTTCCCGATATTGAAGGCAGAGACGCCATCAGACGGCCACCTCTACGAAGGTAACCGGTCTCCGATCATCGGGGATCAGTTCCTTGTCCAGGGCGAGAAGACAGGCGGAGATGGCATCCCGGATGTTGTTCAGTGCCTCGTCCATCGTATCGCCCTGCGAATGGCATCCCGGAATCGCCGGGCAATGGACGACATACCCGAAATCTTCTCCCTTCTCCACCGCGACGCGATAGTAAACCATAATGCTGCCTCCCATTACATTTGCTTTTGTGAAAGTATAAATGTCACAATAGCTTATGTCAATCGAAAACCCTGGCGCCGATCTTCTCTTCCGACGGACGATTCACAACCCATTTTCAGGGAGAATGACTGGGGGAAACCATCGGGAGTTGCGCAAAAGTCAAACTCCATTGGACAAAACTTGACCGATCTTCGGCGATGAGGTAAGGTGCCGCCTCCAATGGATTCCGTCGGCAGTTTTGAATAACCAAAGAGAGCGAAAAATGACCTGGCGCAAGAGGATCGTCGATTTCTTCGGGCTTCGTAAAAGCATCGTGGCGCTACTCTTCATGGCGGTCCTCGTCGGCCTCGGGGAAAAGATGGCCGAGCGATTCCTGCCGATTTACCTCCTCGCCCTCGGGGGTGGCATCCTGTCGGTCGGCTTCCTGAACGGGATGGACAACCTCCTCTCCGCCCTCTACTCCTTTCCCGGCGGCTATCTGAGCGACCGCCTCGGCTACAAGCGGGCGCTGATCGTCTTCAACCTCATCGCGATGACCGGCTACGTGATCGTCATCCTCTTCCCCCACTGGCTCGCCGTTCTCGTCGGCGCCGCCTTTTTCCTCTCCTGGTCGGCCCTCTCCCTCCCCGCAACGATGAGCCTCGTCTCCCGGACGCTCCCGCAGCAGAAACGAACGATGGGGGTGTCGGTTCATTCCCTCGTCCGCCGGATCCCGATGGCCCTGGGACCGGTCATCGGCGGCGTGATGATCGGGATCTACGGCGAGAAAACCGGCATCCGTCTCGCCTTCGGCGTGGCCCTCCTGCTGGGGATCGTCTCGCTCGTCTTTCAGCAGGTGATGATCGAGGATGACGGCAAACGGGGAAAGGGAGAAAAAAGACCCTCGCACCTCTGGCGGTTCATGAGCCCGGACCTCAGGAACCTCCTTGTCTCCGACATCCTGATCCGCTTCGCCGAGCAGATCCCATACGCCTTCGTCGTCATCTGGTGCATCAAGATGAACGGGATCAGCGCGGTGCAGTTCGGCCTCCTCACGACGGTCGAAATGGTCACGGCGATGCTCGTCTACATCCCGGTCGCCTGGCTCGCCGACAGGACAGGGAAAAAACCCTTCGTCCTGATCACCTTCTTCAATTTCACCCTCTTCCCGCTCTTTCTCCTATTTTCCCACACCTTCTGGATGATGGCCGTCGCCTTCGTCATCCGGGGGCTCAAGGAGTTCGGCGAACCGACGCGCAAGGCGCTGATCATGGACCTCGCCCCGGAAGATCAGAAGGCGGGAATGTTCGGTCTCTACTAC
>Ga0209014_10000831_pt1 | contig 18124 bp, 15 predicted proteins | sample BarGraNGADG00212_FD_184491 | JGI IMG/M metagenome (GOLD analysis project Ga0209014, IMG submission 184491) | Arctic peat soil microbial communities from Barrow, Alaska - Barrow Graham LP Ref core NGADG0002-212 (SPAdes) (version 2) | ecosystem: Environmental > Terrestrial > Soil > Wetlands >...
GTGGTCCAGCCCATCGACGGCCCGCCGCGCGCGTTCCACGCACTGCAGCGCTCGAAGTGGCCGTTCATCTACGTCACGCTCACCGTCTTCTTGAACTATTCGCGCACCGAGCAGAACGAGGGGGGCGCCGGCGGGTTGCAGTACGTGGCGATCGCTGGCAGCGCCGCCGGGGGGAGCCAGACGCTCCTGGCGCGCGACTCGAACATCAAGACAGTGGCAGACCTCAAGGGCAAGACGATCGGAGTGCCGATGGGCAGCCCTGTGGTCGGCGTACTCATTGAGGAAGCCGCAGCCAAGGTGGGGCTCAAAGTCGGCAGCGGGCCAGGGGACATCCATATCGACATGCGCTACAAGAGCAACTCCGATGTCCTCAACGGATACGCGGCTGGTGAGTACGACGCCGTCGTCTCCATGAGCGTCACCAAGGTGCAGCTGATCAACATGGGATCGCACCGCGTGGCCGGCTTCCCGGACACGCCGACTGTCATGGTCCTCGCCGTCGAGCGCACGGTGCTCGAGCAGAGGCCCGACGTGGTGAAGGCGTTCCTGGAGGCGCACTACGCGAGCGAGAAGTTGGTCGTCCCCGCGTGGAACACGGCTGGGATCGCCATGCTCCTGCAGAACTGGAACGACTACTTCAAGACGCAGTTCGCCGAGCCGCAAGCTCCGCAGCGGTTGGTCCCGACCGTTGCGGCGTACCGGACCATGCTCGCGAACGTGCACCCCGAGGACCTTCTGTCACGGGATTTCCTGACGAAGTGCTTCCAGTTCATGGGCGCTTATCACCTTTGGGACTGGCCGGGCGTCGTGGACACCTCGAAGCTTGTCAACTACGACCTCTACAACGCAGTGCTGGCGGAGCACGGGCAGACCGTGCTGCAGTAGCGCCGGTCAAGCCGTACAGTTCGTGAGTCAGAAGGCCCCGACACCGGGGCCTTCTGGTATCTTCGACGAGGCGGGGATGAGTGGGACGATCCCGCGGGGGCAGGCGACGCGAACGGGGACGGCTTCGAGCGTCCAGTTGATGTTGTACGTGGCCGCGGTGCTCCAGGTCGTGGCTGCTGGGGTGGCGTTGATGCTGATCCCGATCAGCGGGATGCGGAAGTTTTGGTTGCTGATCTGCGCGGCGCTGGTGATCCAAGCCTACCGGCGTGTCGACGCGGTCGCGACGAACGCCGGCATGCTCGAGGCGGTCACCGCGCTCGCGGTCTCGGCCCTCCTTCTCGCGGGCATCATCGGCTTCCGTACCGTGTTCGTGACGTTGCGCCGCAACCGCTCACTCATCGACGATGAGGTCCGGCGCACCGACGTGGTCGTCAACTGAGCCGGCGCAGCGATCGTCGTGCTGGAACTCGACGGCCGAATCCGCGAGATGAACGACGCCATGAGGATGCTGTTGCAGGCGACCGGCCGGACGGTGGAAGGACTCGATTGGTTCGAGACCTTTCTCGGAGAGCGGACGAGGCCGGAGATTCGCGCGACTTTCGAACGACTCGTGGCGTCCAGCGAGGGCAACGACGAGTACCTCGAATACCCGATCGTGGACTTCGAGGGCACCGAGCACTCGATCGTCTGGCTTCGCCGGCTGCTTCGCGGAGCCGACGGACGGCCCACCGGCGTCCGGTCCGCAGGGGTCGACCTGACCGACAGCACGCTTCTGGAGAAGGACCTGGCGTTCCGCTCGATACTGCTCGATCACACGAACGACTCGGTGATCGTGTACCGGTTCGACGAAGTCATCATCTACACCAACAGCACGGCTTGCGAATACAGGAGCATGTCGCGTGACGAGCTCATCGGGTCCGACGTGCGACACCTCATCTCGGCTTCCGACCGCGATGCGCTCGCGCTGCACCTCGATACGGTGGCCAGCGGTTCCTGTGTGACGTTCGAGACCGAGTCGGTGGATCGCAACGGCATCGTCCGGCCGCTCGAGTCACACATCTGCCCGGTCTGGTTGAGCGGCGAGCAGGTGGTGGTCGACGTCTCGCGCGACATCACGGACCGTCGCGAGGTCGAGGCAGCGGTCCGCCGTCTCGCGTACAGCGACCATCTCACCGGGCTCGCGAATCGCGCGCGGCTCGAAGATCGTGCGTCGCTCTCTATGGCTCGAGCGCGTCGTACGGGCGAGTCGATCGCGCTGCTGTTCATGGATCTCGACCGCATGAAGTCCGTCAACGACACCCTCGGGCACCTGGCTGGGGACGACCTGCTCCGCGAGGTCGGCGTGCGCCTGCGGACCCTCTTCCGCGAGGAGGACACGGTAGCCAGGGCGGGCGGTGACGAATTCGTCGCGTTCACGCGCGTCGCCGATGTGTCGGACGCGGACGCCGTTGCCGCGAGGCTGGTGGGGCTGATGGCGGAGCCGTTCGTTTTCGATGGCGAACAGGTCTCTACCTCCGCCAGCGTCGGCCTGGCAGTCTTCCCGGGGGACGGCGACGACCTCGAGCCGCTGATCGCTGCCGCGGACACGGCGATGTACATCGCGAAGGACCGGGGACGCAACCGCTACGTTCGCAGCGGCCCCGACGTGGCCTAGCCGGTTCTGTCGGCCACTCACTTCACAGCGAAGTCGCGCCACTTCAAGCAGGTGGCGGCGTTCTTGGCGTCGGCAGCGTGGTGGGCGCGCACCCTCCATATGCCCTTGTACGGAAGCCAGACCGATCCAACGCACTTCGTCTACGGAGCCTGCGCGGCAGCGAGTCTACTGCCGTCGCCGAGGATACGGTCTCATGACCATGACGTAGTAGAAGAGAGAGCCGATACTGCTCAGGCAAACGACGACGAATGTCCAGAACAGGCGGTCGTTGGAGTTTGGCCCGCGACGAGGGAACTCCCAGTCGGCGCGCTGGAAGACATCGACCAGGCCTACCGCCCAAAGTGCGGCTGCAGGAATCGCGACAAGGGCGATGGCAACGAGCATGGCTGGCTGCATCGGCCTTCCATTCGGATGGACACCCGGCGCATGAGGACGAGCGAGACGATTCTACGCGAGACACTCTGGTACGTCGGAGGCCATGAGATCTGAACCACATCGAGTTCCCGTGGCCCGTGGCTGAGAGGGTCCTGTGGCACCACGAGCGGCTCGACGGCAGTGGCTATCCGGACGGACTCCATGGGGACGAGATCCCGCTGTCGGCGCGGATCCTGGCCGTCGCCGACGTGGTCGAGGCGATGTCATCACACCGCCCGTACCGCGCCCTCGTGGGACTGGACCAGGCGATCGAAGAGATATCAGCCAACCCGCAGAGGTACGACACTGACGTGGTACAGGCGTGCGTGCGCCTGTACGAGCGGGGCGACATCGGGGCTCTAGCTCGTCGCCGGGACCAGCGTCTCGCTAGACGCCGGGCGCGAGCCGGATCGCCAGCAGAGCGAGGTCGTCCGACAGGTGCCCGTCGGCGAAGTCGAGCACATCGAAGAACAGACGCTCGACCACCTGCTGCGCGGTGGCGCGCGACGGGATGGCAGCCAGTGCCTTCAGCAATCGAGCTTCTCCGTATCGCGAACCGTCGCCCTGCGCTTCGGTCAGGCCATCTGTGTAGAGGAGCAGGTGGTCGTGCTTCGCGATCTCACAGGCGTCCTCGTGGTACGCACTGCCTGGGAACGGTCCGAGAACGGTGCCACCCTCCCGCAACATCGTCGGCCTGTGGCCGGGGCCGAAGAGCACAGCGGGGGGATGCCCCGCCGAGGAATAGGTGAACGTCCGAGCGGCAGGATCGACGATCCCGAACATCACTGTCACGAAGGACTCCGTGTCCAGTGACGGGCCCATGACATCGTTCGTCTTGCGAAGGATCTCCGACGGGGGATCTCCAGCGAGCGCGTACGCTCTGATCGTGTCCTTGACCACCGCCGCCGTCGCCGCGGCCTCGAGGCCTTTGCCCGATACGTCGCCGACCGCCACACCCACCCGCCCCGCAGCCAACTGGAAGAGACCGTAGAAGTCACCGCCCACGCGCGCCGACTCGGTCGCGGACCGGTACACGCACGAGAAATCGACCCCCGGCAGCTGCTCGGGCAGCATGAGCATCGCCTGCTGGAGCGTGTCGGCGACAGCCCGCTGTGCTTCGTAGAGGCGTGCGTTGTGCAACGCCAGGGAGATCGTGGTGGCGACGTTGGCGACGAACTCTATCTGGGCGGGCGTGAACGCGACCGCCGCCGCGTGGTGGTTCAGGAACATGACCCCGATGACCTGGCTCTGCACGATCAGCGGCATGGTGAGGACCGAGCGGATGCCGTAGAGCCTCATGACGTCGCCGTTTACCCGCGGATCGTTGAGAGCGTCGTCGATCGCGACCGGGGCCCCCGTAGCGAGCGCCATGGCGGCGTGCGGGGCCTCCTCGTCCGACAGGACGACGTCGATGATCTCCGAAGGGAAGCGGTAGCTATAGCGCGTGAGCCACGCGTGGTCGCTACGCATCAGGATGGCGGCCGTCTCGGCCCCGACGGCGTCGCAGGTCTCCCTCATGGAGGCCTGCATGATCTCATCGACCTCGAGAGTCGAGCTGACGACGCTTCCGATGCGGATGAGCGCGGCGCTCTGGCGGGCCGTCTCACGCAGGCGCGCGTTGGCCAGCTCCAAGGAAGTGACGTCGTGGAAGGACATGATCGCCCCGGACACGCGCCCGTCGTCGATCAAGGGGGAAGCCGAGGCGAGCACGTTGACCGTCTGGCCATCGGACGTCCGGAACAGGAGCGGCTGGTCGCGGACGGTCTCACCCGCCAAGGCGCGCACAGCGGGGTACTCCGTCGCGGGGAGAGGAGTGCCATCGCGGTGCGACAGGCGGCCGGCGAGCCCGAGTTCGACCAGATCGCGGTCTCCGGGGTCCCAACCGAGAACGCGACAGGCCGCGCGGTTCGCCATGACGACGCGCCCGGAGGGATCGAAGTGCAGGACGCCATCGATCATGGCGTCGAACACGTGTCGCAGGTCCCGGCTCTCCCTCTCCGACCGATCCATGTGGCGGTTCAGCCCCCCGGTTCGCGATCCCCCCGACTCAGATTGTGCATCGACCAGGCTTAGATTACCAGCGACTGACAACCAGTCCGCCTGTAGGGATTGCCAGCACGACGCTTCACGCGTCATGCTCTAGCCCTCAATCCGCACGTGTCATCGGAAGAAGGGCCTGCAGTTGCCAGAAGCGTTCGCCGACGCCGCACTCGCTGTCCGCATCGTCGACGCCCTTCCAGGCTTCGTCGCCTATTTCGACGCCGACCTGAGGCTCGTGATGGTCAACGCGGCGGGTCGCGACGTGTTCGGCGGCGGGCGAGTCGACCCTGTCGGTCGCCCGGCCGACGAGGTCATCGGGACCGAGTCGAGGATGTACGAGATGCTCGTCGAGGTCGCGCGCACCTTGCGGTCCAGTACCGTCACCTTCACCGCTCCGATCACGGACCGGCGCAAGGAGCCGTCCACCATGGCCGCCTCGCTGGTTCCCGACATAGCGGAGGACGGCTCCTTGCGGGGGGTCTTCTCTTCAGCGGTCGACGTGACGGACCAGATCGTCGGTTTGCGCCGCTCCGTGCGATTGGGCGAGAGTCTGAGTCTGATACTGCAAGCCATCGCCCGGATGACCGATCCGCTGCAGCTGTTGGACGCGCTCGCTGCCGAAACGCTCAAGGCGCTCGACGGCGACTACTCGCTCGTGTCGATCCGCAGCGGTAGCGCGTGGGTGGTGACGCACCACCACGGAGCGGGCGGGGAGGACCGTGTAGGGGTCGAGTACGCGCTCGAGCAGCGCCCGGTGATCTACGACGCGTCATCTTCCGGTGAGATCCAGTACGTGGAGAGCGGGCTCGGCCACCCGCGCACGAACAAGCTGATCATGAAGCGCTTCGGCATCCGCTCGTTCGTTGCCGTGCCGCTGACGCTGCGGGGGGAGACGCTCGGCGTCTTCGAGATCGTGTTCACCCATGCCGAGCACGATTTCGACGATGCCACCCGGACCTACCTCAGGAACCTTGTGAGCGCCGCCTCTCTCGCCTACGGACGGATGCGCGAGTACCAGCACGAGCGCCGGATCGCGGACACGCTTCAGACGGCGCTGCTGCGTCTGCCGACCGCAGTGGAGGGTCTCCGCTTCGCAAGCCACTACGCAGCGGCTTCCGATGAAGCGCTCGTGGGTGGCGACTTCTTCGACCTGTTCGAACTGGACGACGGCCGCGCCGGCATCACGATCGGCGACGTGTCCGGCAAGGGGTTGTCCGCCGCGATTATCACCTCGCGTGTGCGGGACTGCCTGCGGCTGTGCGCACTCGACGGTCTGAGTCCGGCGGAGTGCGTCACGAAGACGAGCGCGCTCCTGTACCGCATCACGCCGGGCGACGTCTTCGCGACGCTGATCTTCGGGATCCTCGACATCAAGTCGGGGGAGCTGGCATACGTCACCGCGGCGCATCCGGGCGGCATCCTGCAGAGGCGTGACGGACGCATCCTGCTGCTCGAGGGCGCCAACTCCGTCGTGGGCGCCTTCCCATATCTGAAGTTCAGCGAGAGGCGCGTGACCCTGGAGAAGGGTGACGCGCTTCTCCTGTACACGGACGGCCTGACCGAGGCCCGCCGCGATGGTGAGATGTACGGGCTCGACCGGATGGTCGAGTACCTCGGGATCCGTAGGCGCAGCAGCCTCGTGACGCTCGTGAGCGACGTGTTCAACAACGTTCGCGAGTACACGCACAACCATCTGAGTGACGACGTGGCCATGCTTGCCATCACCCTTGACCACGTCGCCGATGGGTCGTCGGGCGCCGAGATCGCACCCGGTTAGAAGCACCGTCCGCACCGTTCGCGACGCGTCCGAAGAAGTCACTTGCAGACAAGCGCGCGTATCGTGTAGTAGAGTTGATGCACGGACCGAATCGCGGTCCGGACGTTTGCGGCTTGACTGACCGCGATCGGTGCGGTTAGTCGGGTCGCTTTGTTTTGCCCCGCGGGGCGGAAGGTAGGTTTGGAATGGCTGAGGGCACCGTTAAGTGGTTCAACCCGGACAAGGGCTACGGCTTCATCTCGCACGAGGGCGGCGAAGATGTCTTCGTCCACTTCTCTGAGATCCAGGGCGAGGGCTTCAAGACCCTCGACGAGGGCCAGGCTGTCGTGTTCGACATCACCGATGGTCAGAACGGCAAGAAGCAGGCGAGCAACGTCCGCAAGGCGTAATTCCTTTCGGCGAACGCTATAGAGCTTGCGTTGGAGGCGGCCCGGAGACGGGCCGCCTCTTCTGCGCCCCGACGCCGCTGGACCCGATCAGCGGCGTCTCGCGTCCCCTGCGCCCGCGCGCGCGCGCGTCCGGTCCCGTGCGCCCACCCGCGTGCGACTGGTAGACTGCCTCCCATGTCGCTCACCCTCACCAACGTCACCAAGTCCTTCGGCGAGCGCGTCCTGTTCCAGGACGTGTCGCTTCACGTCGCCGGCCGTGCGCGCATCGCGCTCGTCGGGCCGAACGGCGCCGGCAAGACCACCCTGATGGAGATCATGGCGGGGGAGCAGGAGCCCGACTCCGGCCTGGTCACCGTCGGCAAGGGCGAGGTGGTCGGGTACCTGAAGCAGGAAGCGATCGAGATGGCCGGTCGCACGGCGCTTGCGGAGGTCCTGTCGGTGGCGTCCGAGGTCACCTCCCTGGAGCACCGCATCTCGGTACTCGAGGCCGACATCGCCGAGGAGTCGGAAGCCGACGAACTGGAGCGGATGCTCGCGGAGTACTCGCGTATCCGGGAGCGGTTCGAGCACCTGGGCGGCTACACGATCGAGGCGGACGCCCGGGCTGTTCTCAGCGGCCTCGGGTTCCGCGAGCGCGACATGCAGCGTGACTGCGCCGAGTTCTCGGGCGGCTGGCTCATGCGCATCGCGCTCGCGAAGATCCTGCTGCAGTCGCCGGACATCCTGCTTCTCGATGAGCCGACCAACCACCTCGACCTCGAGTCGGTGACGTGGCTGGAAGGGTTCCTGCGCGCCTATGACGGAGCGATCCTGCTGGTCAGCCACGACCGTGCCTTCATGGACGGCCTGTGCGACCGCATCGCTGAGATCGACCTGCGCAAGCTGACCGTCTACCACGGCACCTACGAGTCCTACACGATCCAGAAGGCAGAGGGCCTCGACCGCCTGATGGCCGCCAAGGCGAACCAGGACCGGCAGATCGCCGCGCAGGAGAAGTTCATCGAGCGGTTCCGCTCGAAGAGCACCAAGGCGAAGGCGGTCCAGAGCCGCGTCAAGGCGATCGAGAAGATCGAGCGCATCGAGGTCCCGCAGGAGCGCAAGGCGGTCAAGTTCCGCTTCCCGCAGCCGCCGCGGACCTCCGAGACGGTCGTCACTCTCGAAGGCGTGAGCAAGGCGTACGGGCCGATCACCGTGTACGACGGGCTCGACCTGTCCCTGTTCCGCGGAGACAAGGTCGCTCTGGTGGGACCGAACGGCGCCGGGAAGTCGACGCTTCTCAAGATGCTGGCGGGCGTTCTCGAGCCGGACGCGGGAACGCGCACGCTCGGACTGCACGTCACGACCGCGTACTTCGCACAGCATCAGCTCGAGGCGCTGAACACCCGCAACACGGTCTACCGGGAACTCGACGGGGCCGCGCCGGGTTGGACGCAGGGGCAGGTGCGCGGGCTGTTGGGCGCCTTCCTGTTCGAAGGCGACGACGTCGACAAGAAGGTGTCCGTCCTCTCGGGCGGGGAGCGCGCCCGGCTCGCTCTCGCCAAGATGATGGTCGCCCCGGCGCCGTTCGTCTGTCTCGACGAGCCGACGAACCACCTCGACATTCGTGCCCGGGACGTGCTGGAGCAGGCGCTGCGCGCGTACGAGGGCACGATGGCGCTCATCACCCACGACCGGCACCTCATCCGCGCGATCGCGACGAAGATCGTCCACGTGGAGGACGGCAAGGCGACCGTCTACGACGGTGACTACGACTACTTCCTCTGGAAGCGGGCGCAGACCCTTTCCAAGGAGGCCGGGGGAGCGGGGGAGGCCGCCGGAGTGAAGTCGCTCACGACCGTGCATCCTGACGCTCGCTCGGACGCGCCCAAACCGACGCACACCGTCTCCAAAGGGAGCGGGCCGAAGTCCAAGGAACAGAAGCGCGCGGAGGCCGAGGCGCGCTCGAAGGCGTACCGCTCCGGCAAAGGGGAGCGCGGGCGCCTCGGTGAGGTCGAGGCGGAGGTCGCCGCGGTCCAGCAGACCCACGACTCGCTGCTCGCGCGCCTTGGCGAACCCGAGCTCTACGCGAACAAGGCCGCCTTCGACGCCGCCATGGTCGAGTACGGCACGGTGAAGTCGCGCCTCGCCGTACTGGAGCGTGAGTGGCTCGAACTGTCGGAGACGATCGAGGAGATCGACGCCGACGGCCCGGCCGCTCCTCCGGCCGCCCCTCAACCCGTGCGCACCCCGAAGCGGCACCACAAGGCGTAGTCGGGAATGCGGTTTCGGCTCCGGCCGCGCTCGCCTGACCTGCGAGAACTCCAGACTTTGTAACTGCGGTTTACAAAGTATCGCGTCTCGCCGTAGAATCCGGGTACGACCGAGGGGTTGTTCGGCACCGGTCGTGGGAATCTCCCTGTGGAGGGTTGCACGCACACCGGCGGCGGGACGGAGCACGTGTGTCGGCGGCATCTGCGCAAGCGGTACTGCTCTTCATCGGCGCGCTCATAGCGGCGGTCGCGTTCGTTGGTCTCGTGTTCGGGGCGAACGCGCTGCTCTCACCCCGGAAGCCCACTCCTGAGAAGCTCGATCCGTTCGAGTGCGGCATGCCTCCGGCGGGCGATCCGCACGTGCGGTATCCGATCCGGTACGCCGCGGTGGCGGTGTTGTTCGTGATCTTCGACGTCGAGGCCGTGCTGCTCTTCGCTGTGGCGTCCAAAGTTCACGGGAGCATCGGCGGCGGCCTCGCGGTTCTCGTGTTCTCTTCGATGCTGGCTCTCGGTCTCGCCTACGCCTGGAAGACGGGAGCGCTCAAGTGGCGCTCGTAGACGGTTTCACCAAGGGCCTCGAGCGCATGCCTGGAGGAAGCGTCATCCTCACGAGCATGGACGCGCTGGCCGACTGGGCTCGCGGCCAGTCGCTGTGGGCGATGCCGATGGGGACGGCTTGCTGTGCCATGGAGCTGATCGCCTGCTCGTTCTCGCGATTCGACTTCGACCGGCTCGGCACGTTCCCGCGCCCCGACCCGCGTCACGTGGACGTGATGATCCTGGCGGGCACGATCACCAAGAAGATGCAGCCGGCCGTCAAGCGTCTCTACGAGCAGATGCCGGACCCGAAGTACGTCGTGGCTATGGGCAACTGCACCGTCAGCGGCGGCATCTTCTACTACGACTCCTACTCCGTGGTCCGCGGCGCGGACACCTTCCTGCCGGTGGACGTCTACATCGCGGGCTGCCCGCCCAGGCCGGAAGCGCTCCAGGACGGAGTGCTGCGGCTGCGCGAGCTCATCCACACGCGCTCCCTCGACGAGGAGCGCTCGTACGAGCGGGAACTGACGCTCCCGGGTCCCGACACTCCACGCGCAGGCACGACTGACGCTTGCCGGGGCCATCTGCTTTCGTCGCCCGGACCGGACGGAGAGGACGGATGAGCGACCTCAGCGCCATCCCGGTCCCCGTCCCGGCTGATGCCGGGTCCAGCCTCGAGGTGCTGCGCGAGGCGCTGTGCTCCGTCCACCCGGACCTCTGTCCGCTGTTCTCGATCGAGTTCGCCGACAGCGTGCTGATGGTGTCGCGGGCACAGCTCCACGCCACCGCCGCCAAGCTGAAGGAACTCGGGTTCGAGCGGTTCGGCTTCGTGACCGCCGTGGATTTCGGCGACGACTTCGAGCTCGTCTACCGTCTGCAGTCGACGAGGTTCGGGGTCGGGATGTCGCTGAAGACCGAGGTGCCGCGAGACGAGCCCGCGATCGAGACGATCACCGACCTGTGGCCGGCTGCGAACTGGCACGAGCGCGAGGTGTACGACCTGATGGGGATCGAGTTCATCGGCCACCCGGATCTGCGCCGGATCCTGCTTCCCGACGACTGGGTGGGCCATCCGCTGCGCAAGGACTACCACGACGACGACGTGATACCGAGGCCCGACTACATCTGACGACCGTTCCGGGGCCACGACGAGCGATGAGAGGAGGTGCGGGATGACGATTGAGATCGAGAGCAGGCGCAGCGTGACGGACGAGGCTGGCCGCGGCGTGGACGAGCTCGTGGTCAACATCGGCCCCTCGCACCCCTCGACGCACGGCGTGTGCCGGGTCATCGCGCACCTCGACGGAGAGGTCGTCGTGAAGGCCGAGCCGGTCATCGGCTACCTGCACCGCGGCATCGAGAAGATGGCCGAGAACCGGACCTACCTGCAGGTCGTGCCACTCACGGACCGGCTGGACTACGTCGGGTCGATGTATGCGAACTGGGCGTACTGCCGCGCGGTCGAGCGGCTCGCGGACATCCGCGTGCCCGAGCGGGCCGAGTACATCCGCGTGATCGTGTGCGAGCTGCAGCGCATCGCGAGCCACATGATGGGGGTGGGCGCTTCGGGCGCGGACACCGGCGCGTTCACCGCGTTCGTGTACGCGTTCGACATCCGCGAGCGCATCGTTGAGCTGTTCGAGCTGCTCTGCGGCGCGCGCCTGACCTACAACTACGTGCGGCCCGGCGGCGTCTCGGCCGACCTGCCGGACGGCTGGATCGAGGCGTGCCGCGCAGTCGTGCGGGCGGCGCCGGCGCGTCTGCGCGAGCTCGACGACCTGTTCTTCGGCAACTACATCGCAGCGGGTCGCATGCGCGGCATAGGCGTGCTCTCAGCGGAAGACGCGGTCGCCTGGGGCGCCACAGGCCCGGTCGCCCGCGGTTCGGGAGTCCCGTTCGACCTTCGCAAGGACGACCCCTACTCGGTGTACCCGCGCCTGGACTTCGATGTGCCGGTCGGGGAGAGCGGCGACGCGTTCGACCGCGGCCGCGTCAAGCTGTTCGAGTCGATCGAGTCGTGCCGCATCATCGAGCAGGCCCTGGACCAGATCGAGGCCGGGCCGGTCAAGGCGAGCGGGCTTCCGCGGCTCATCCGGCCCCGTCCGGGTGACGCCTACGACCACATCGAATCGGCTCGCGGCTCCCTCGGCGTCTACCTCGTCTCCGACGGCTCGCCGAGACCGTACCGTATGAAGGTCCGGTCTCCAGCCTTCTGCAACCTGCAGCTGCTCGGCCGCCTGGCGGTCGGACACACCGTCAGCGACCTCGTGGTCATCCTCGGCTCGCTGGATCCCGTGTTCGGCGAGGTGGACCGGTGACCTCGACGCTTATAGGACTGCTGTTCGGTCTGCTCGCCGGCCTCGCGATCGCGCTGGCGGCGCTGTTCGGCGTCTGGTGGGAGCGCAAGGTCTCCGGCCGGATCCAGCTGCGCTTCGGACCGCAGCAGGCCGGGCCGGCGGGACTGTTCCAGACACTGGCCGACACGGTGAAGCTGGTGCTCAAGGAGGACGTCACCCCGGCAGCGGCCGATCGCACGATCTTCAAGTGGGCGCCGTTGCTCGTCTTCACGCCGGTCGCGCTGTCGCTGCTGGCGGTGCCGTTCGCTACCGGTTTCGCCCCTCTGGACACCGGGGTCGGGATGCTGCTGTTCCTTGCGGTGCCCTCGGTATCCGTGCTCGGCGTTCTCCTTGGAGGATGGGCGTCCGCGAACACGTACGGGACGCTCGGGGGGATGCGCGGAGCCGCGCAGATGGTCTCGTACGAGGTGCCGCGCACGCTGTCCGTGCTGTCACTCGTCGTGGTCGCCGGCTCGATGCGCCCGACGATCGTCATGGGCGCCTGGCGCTGGTGGTGGCTGCCGCTGTTCGCAGCCGGCTTCCTCATCTACCTGATCTCATCGATCGCGGAGATGAACCGCGGTCCGTTCGACCTGCCGGAAGCGGAATCGGAACTCGTGGCGGGCTACTTCGCCGATTACACCGGGATCCGCTGGGCGATCTTCATGATGTCGGAGTATGGCGCGATGCTGGCGGCCTCCACGTTCGGGGCCGCTGTATTCCTGGGTGGGACGAACGGTCTTCCCGGCGCCCTGGGCGTGATCGTGCTCCTGCTGAAGGCCGTCGCGATCACGACCGTCGTGATCTGGGTCAAGTGGACCTTCCCTCGCTTCCGGCAGGACCAGCTCATGGCGTTCGCCTGGAAGGTGCTCACGCCACTGGCTCTGCTGCAGCTGCTCGTCGCCGGGATCGTGGCGATATGGCTGTGAAGCGGAACATCACGCCGGGGCCGGGGACGGACCGCCGCGACAGTGGCGACGGGCGCTTCTCGGTCAGCACCACGCCGAAGACCGGCATGGCGGCGTTCGTGGCGGGCTGGAAGTCGATCGCGACGGGCCTGGGGATCACAGCCCGGCACGCCGCAGAGAAGCCGGGGACCGTCCGCTACCCGTTCGAGAAGCTGACGATGTCGCCGCGTTGGCGCGGCGCGCTACGCCTGCGTGGAGTACTCGGCCTCGACGAGGTCGCGCTGATCTCCGGTGAGCCGCCGAAGCATAACGAGGCGATCGCGTCGCTGCTCGCTGCCGATCGCCTGCCTCCGTGCGTGGGCACCTGCCCGGCGAACGTGGACGCGCGCGGCCAGAACTACCTCATCGCCGACGGGAAGACCGCCGAGGCCTACGAGCTCGTGCGCGAGCGCAACATCCTTCCGGGAGTGCTCGGGCGCATCTGCCACCACCCGTGCGAGGGCGCATGTACGCGCGCCGTGTACGACCAGCCGATCGCGATCCGCCCGCTGCACCGGTTCGCCTTCGAGCGGTATCAGGAGGTGCGGCAGGAACGGGTCAAGCCGCTTTCGCAGACGCGCGGCAAGTCGGTGGCGATCATCGGCTCCGGCCCGTCCGGACTGGCCGCGGCGCTGGACCTCATGCGACTGGGCTACTCCGTCTCCACGTTCGAGAAGGACGACAAGCCGGGTGGGGCGCTGTACACGGGAGTTCCTGCGTACCGCCTGCCGCGTGAGGTCCTGCACGCCGAGATCGACGATCTCGTACGGATGGGCCTCGACCTGCGTTGCGGGCAGGAGGTCGGTCGCGACATCAGCCTGACGGACCTGCGGGAGAGCTACGACGCGGTGCTGATCGCAGCGGGGCTCCAGACGAGTCGCATCCTGCCCCTGCCCGGCGCGGACGCCGAGGGTGTGCGCGGCGCCCTCGAGTTCCTGCGCGCGGCCAACTTCACGGGCGAGGCGGGCGTGCGTGGCCGCAGCGTCCTGGTGATCGGCGGCGGCAACGTCGCCGTCGACGTGGCGCGTTGCGCGCTCCGCGTCGGCGCGTCCCACGTCCGGATGACCTCCCTCGAGGCCGAGGACGAGATGCCTGCGCATCCCTGGGAGATCGAGGAGGCGCTGGACGAGAACGTCGTCGCCACCTGCTCGGTGGGTCCCGAGGAGGTCGTCGTCGAAGACGGTCACGTCGTGGCTCTCCGCGTGCGCGAGTGCCTTTCCGTGTTCGACCAGACGGGACGGTTCTCGCCTCAGATGGGGGAGAACCTCACCGACATCCCCTGTGACGTCATAGTCTTCGCGATCGGGCAGGCCAGCGTGCTGGGCCCGGTGGTCGCGGACACCGACGTCAAGCTCAACGAGCGCGGCAACCTCATGGTGGATGGCACGCTGCTGACGACGAGCGGTGAGGGCGTCTTCGCGTGCGGTGAGGTCGTGACGGGTCCGGGCTCGTGCATCGGCTCGATCGCGACCGGCCACGAGGCGGCCGCCTCGATCGACCGGTACCTTCGCGGCATGGACATGGGCAGCGATCGAGTGTCGCGTCCCGTGCCGACCTTCGAGAAGCACGAGCCTGCGTCACTCGAAGGAGTTGAAGACGAGCGCAAGCGCGCGCCCATGCCCATGGCGCCCGCCGCTGAGCGCGTGACCGACTTCCGCACCGTGGAGCTGGGGCTGAAGGACAAGGAATCGCTGCACGAGGCGATGCGTTGCCTGCGATGCAGCAGCGAGGTCTGTGTCGGCTGCACGTTCTGCGCCCGCACCTGTCCCGACATGTGCATCACGGTCGAGCGCGTCGACACGCCAGGCGCGCGTTGCGTGACCCGCTACGACCTGGACCTTGCGAAGTGCTGCTTCTGCGGACTGTGCGCGGAGCAGTGTCCGACCAACGCGCTCACCCACACCGGTCAGTACGAGCTCTCCTTCTACCACCGCGAGCTTGGGGTGTTCGACAAGGGTGAGATGCTTCGCGACCCCGACACCTCGCGCGCCACCGGCCGTGACGGCATCGAGCCGCCGCCGTGCCCCGTGCCGGGGGCGGGTGACCGCCCATGAGCGTGACGCTGCTGTGGTGGGCGCTCGCGGCGCTCACGGTGGCCGGTGCGGTGGCCGTGATCGCGACACGCGAGATGATGCGCATGCTGCTCGGGCTGGGCGCCTTCCTGCTGGGGTTGGCCGGCTTCTACGCGTGGTACGGATTCGAGCTGCTGGCCGTGGCGGAGCTGTTCGTCTACGTCGGCGGCGTGCTGGTGCTGTTCCTCTTCGCGATCACCTCGATGGGACGCGATCGCGAGGGGCGTTCGATGGAGCGCCGTCTCGACCTCGGAGCGCTCGGCATCAGCGCGGGGATGGGACTTGTCCTGCTCGTCGCGCTGCAGTCCACCCTGCCGGCGGCCCCGACCGCCGTGGGCGCATCCGTCGAAGACACCGCCGCCGCGCTGCTCGGTCCGCTGCTCCCGTACTTCGAGCTGGCCGGCGTCGTGCTGCTCGTGGCGCTCGTGGCCGCGCTCGCCATCATCGGGCGGGAGGACGCGCGATGACGTCGCTCGCGCTCGCCTGCGTGCTGATGTCTGTCGGTCTGTACGGGCTGCTGACCCGGCGCGACATCATCGCGGTGCTCGCTTCGATCGAGGTGATGCTGGGTGGTGCGCAGCTTCTCCTTGCCGCCTATTCGGCCAGCGTGACTCTCGCGTCCGCCGCGCAGGGGGTCACGCTGATCGTGCTCGCCACCATCGCCGCCGAGGCTGCCGTCGGTCTTGCGCTGCTGGTGGCGCTCGTGCACCGCGGCCGGACGCGCACCGACCAGATCGAGGAGGTGCGCGGGTGAACGTGCTGCGCGAGATGGCTTACCTCGTGGTGGGCGTGCCGCTGCTGATCGCTGTGGTGCTGGGCTTGGGCGTCCGCGTCTGGGGGCGTGCCGCTGCCTGGATAGCGCTGCTGGGGCCGCTGCTGGCGGTGGCGGTGGGCGCGTCCTCGCTGGAAGGCGGCGCGTCGGGATCCGTGCGGTGGCTCGCGGCGGGGGACAGCGTGCTGACGCTCGGCTACCACGTGGACGGACTGTCCGCGATCATGCTGCTCGTCGTCGGCGTGGTAGCTGCGTGCGTGATCGTCTTCTCGATCGGTTACATGCACGGTGACCGCGGCTACGTCCGCTACTTCGCGATCCTGTCGCTGTTCACCGCCGCCATGTCCGGTCTGGTGATCGCGGGCGATCTGGTAGGCCTCTTCATCGGGTGGGAGCTCGTGGGCGCCTGCTCGTTCCTACTGATCGGCTTCTGGTACGAGAAACCCGCGGCGGCCGAGGCGGCGCGCAAAGCGTTCATGGTGACCCGCGTCGGCGACGCGGCGATGCTGGTAGGCCTCGCGGTCCTGTGGCGCGCCACCGGCACCTTGGAGCTGTCGGCGATCCTGGGCAGTGTGGGTTCGCTCGCGCCGGCCGTTGTCACGACGGCGGCGGTCTGCCTGCTTCTCGGAGCGGTGGGGAAGTCGGCGCAGTTCCCGCTCCACATCTGGCTTCCGGACGCGATGGAGGGCCCGACGCCTGTCTCCGCCCTCATCCACGCCGCGACGATGGTCGCTGCCGGCGTCTTCCTGGTGGCGCGCACCTGGCCGCTGTTCGAGGCCTCGCCCGAGGCACGCATGGTCGCCCTCGTGCTGGGCACGATCACCGCCCTCGGGGCCGCCACGATCGCGCTGCAGCAGACGGACATCAAGAAGGTCTTGGCCTACTCCACGATCAGCCAGCTCGGCTTCATGTTCGCCGCCCTGGGCGTCGGCGCCTGGCCGGTGGCGATCTTCCACCTGGTGACCCACGCGGCGTTCAAGGCGCTGCTGTTCCTCACGTCGGGCTCGGTGATCCACGGTAGCGGCACGCAGGACCTGCGAGAGATGGGCGGCTTGCGCTCGAAGATGCCGCTCACCGCGGTGGCGTGGATCATCGGCGGCCTCGCGCTCGCGGGCATCCCACCGCTGGCCGGCTTCTTCTCGAAGGACGAGGTCGTCGGTTCCGTTCTGGCAGCCGCGCCTTGGGCGGGCGTCGCGCTGCTCGCAGCCAGCTTGCTGACGGGCGCGTACGTCGCTCGGGCGACGCGCCTGGCGTTCTTCGGCCCTGTGCGCGGGACGGGCGAGGCGCACGAGTCTCCGTGGACGATGACGGTGCCCATGGCCGTGCTCGCGGTCGCGGCGATCGGGCTCGGCTTCGCCGGTCCCTCGATCGCCGCCGTTCTCGGCGCGGAGAGCGAGCCGCTGTCGCTCGGGCTCGCGGCGCTCGCGGTCGGGCTCGCGGGGGCCGGTGCGCTGGGTGGCTGGCTGCTGGCCGCCGGAGGCGGTGCGTACGAGAACGGATTCCCGCCCGCGCTCACGCGCGTCTGGGGCGCGGCGCGAGACGGCTACGGCTTCGACGCGCTCGTGAACGGTGCGATCGTACGACCGATGGCCGCGCTGGCTCGCTTCACGGACTCGGTCGTCGATCGTCAGGGCATCGACCGCGTCGCGGAAGGCTTCGCCGGGTTGGCGCGCGGGGTGGGCGAGATGTTCGCTCGCACGATGACCGGCGATGGACAGACGTACAGCGCGCTTCTCGCAGCGGGCGCGATCATCCTGCTCTGCATCACCATGTGGCTGGTGAGGTGACGTGATGATCCTCACCGCACTGGTGCTCGTCCCTCTTCTCGGCGCTGCGCTGGCCCTGATCGCCGGCCGCGTGGATCCGACGTTCGCGCGCATCACCGCCATCGTGACGGCGCTGGTCACCTTCGCGCTCACGGTCGCCGCAGCGACACAGCCTGCGGCGGACGCCGGCGCCGGTGGCTCGTGGCTCCTGCGTCTCGACGGGCTCTCGTTGCCGTTGGTCGGCCTCGCATCCCTGCTGGGGATCGTCGCGGTGCTGGCCTCG
>Ga0209014_10000832_pt1 | contig 18121 bp, 16 predicted proteins | sample BarGraNGADG00212_FD_184491 | JGI IMG/M metagenome (GOLD analysis project Ga0209014, IMG submission 184491) | Arctic peat soil microbial communities from Barrow, Alaska - Barrow Graham LP Ref core NGADG0002-212 (SPAdes) (version 2) | ecosystem: Environmental > Terrestrial > Soil > Wetlands >...
GCTCCACGGGCAGGGTGTCGACCGACAGGTCGCGGATCCGGCGGCGCGGGATGCGCGCCATGGCCGCCCCCGATGCGGACCGTGCGGCATCGGCCGACCTTGTCGCCATCGCACTCGACGCTCGTGCGGCCAGTGCGGCACCCTTCACGGCCGCGCGGCCACCTGCCTGCGCCCCTCGTCGGGTCACTCGTATCCCGCGCCCGGTGGCCCGCACCCCGGCACGGAGGACCCATGCGGTGGTGACCCCGACGGTCCGCAGGTCGGCGGCCAGGTCCTCGTCGGCCAGGCCAACCGCGTCGAGGTGGAACCGGCGCCGCTCCGGGCTCAGGCCCGCAAGGGCGAGGCGGATCGCGGCGAGCACGACGGCGACGTCGTCCAGCTGGCCGAGGACCGGGATCGCGTCCGGCACAAGATCGATCGGCGAGACGAGGTAGCCGGCGGCACCGAGAACGGCGACCCGTCGCGCACGGCTCAGGAGTGGGTCGCGGGCGAGGCGCCACGAGAGCCGCAGGTACGCGGGGAGGCGCCGCAGCATCGTGGCGACGCGGTCGCGCGGGAACGGATCGTCGGACATGGCACCATCCTAGCCCGGCGCCACCGATCGAGGGCCCGGAGCGTCTCGCGACGCCGACCAGTCCGGGCACTGATAAGCGGGAGATAAGTGGCGCCGCGTAACGTCGCGCCAGACCTCCCCCCGCCGGAAGTGCCCCCGACGAGGGGAGGTCGATCCACCGCCCGCCGCCGGACCCGCCGGGGAGCCGACCTTCCCGTGGAGCCCTCCAGCGCGCCGTGGCGCGTCCTCGAGACAAGCGAACCAGAGCCCGAACCCAGGTCCCCCGAAACCGGCACGCACGGCCGTCCGTGGCTCGCGATCGGTGCGGCGGCCCTCGCCGTCGTGGTCGCGGGCGCGGCCATCCTGTTCGCCGCGCGACCCGAGCCGGTCATCGGCATCGATGGCGCGGGGAACCCGGTCGCCGGATCCGTCGTACAGGGGGGTTCACCTTCGACGGGTCCGGCGACCACCGCCCTGGCCCTCGTGGTCGAGGTCGGTGGTGCGGTCATGCGGCCGGGTGTCTACCGGCTGGCCCCCGGCTCGCGGGTAGGCGACGCCGTGACCGCTGCCGGCGGCTACGGGCCGCGCGTGGATGCGGAGGCCGCGGACCGGGCGCTCAACCTTGCGGCGCTCATCCATGACGGCGACAAGATCCGCGTCCCCGCGAGGGGCGAGGCTGCGTCGTCGAGCGGGGTCGGCGGCTCGGGCGGTGCGGGCTCCACGTCGGGCGGCGCCGGTATTGGAGGAAGCGGGCTCGTCGACCTCAACCGGGCGACAGCCGAGCAGCTGGACACCCTGCCGGGCGTTGGCCCGGCGACGGCGGCGAAGATCATCGCGGCACGCGAGGAGCGGCCGTTCACGGGGCTTGACGACTTCGCGTCGCGCAAGGTGGTCGGGGCGGCGACGCTGGAGAAGATCCGGGCGCTCGTGACCGTCGGCCCGTGAGCGCCCGGGGGACCGGCGTCCCGCGCAGCGCATGGCTTGCGGCCGGGGTCGCGGCGGGCGCGGCGACGGTCGCCCTCGGCCTGCCCGCCGTCCTGCCGCTGGTTGCGGGCCTGCTCGCGGTGGCCATCGGGCGATCCGGTGCCGCGCATGTCCGGGGTCCACGCGGGGTCACCGTGACGGCCCTCGGCGTCGGGGCGGTCCTGCTCGGGCTGCGGGTGCTCGTGGGTCCCCCGGCTGCTCCTCCACCGGGGCTCCCCGATGAAGCCGGACCCTGGCGGGCGACGGTCGAGTCGATGAGCTCGGCGCTGGACGGGAGCCAGGTTGCCCGGCTGCTGCTCGAGACCGCGGCGGGCGAGGTGCAGGTGGCCGCCACGCTGCCGGCCTTCCCGGTCGTGGCCTCGGGCGCCGTCGTGGAGGTGGACGGCTACCTTCGCCCGCCCCCCGACGACGACCCCTACGGGGAGTACCTCCGGCGGACCGGCGCATCGGGCAGCCTCGAGGCTTCGGGCATCCGCATCCTGGCTCCGCCGGACGGCGGCAGCCTCCAGGGCCTGCGGGATGCCGCGGGCGACGCGCTCCGCCGCGCGCTCCCTGAGCCCGAGGCAGGCCTCGCGGCGGGAATCCTGATCGGGCTGCGGGAGCGTGTGGACCGGGACCTCGCGGCGGACTTCGCAACGTCGGGCACCAGCCACGTCGTGGCCATCTCGGGGTGGAACATCGCGATCGTGGCGGCGCTGGTCGCGGCGCTGCTCCGCGGGCGGTCCCGGCGCCTCGTGGCCGTCGTGATGGGCGGGACGATCGCAGCGTACACGGTCGCCGCGGGGGCATCACCGTCGGTGGTCAGGGCCGCGGTGATGGCCGCCGTGGTGCTGGGGGCGCGCGAGTCGGGACGGGCGGGACGGGCGGCGCCGGCACTCGGAATGGCCGCAGCGCTCCTGATGCTGGCCGAACCGGCGATGATCGGCGATGCCGGCTTCCGCCTCTCGGTGATGGCCACGGCCGGCCTCCTGGCGTGGGCGACGCCCTTCGGCGCACGGATCGGGCGGCTGGGCGGCGGACGCGTGCCCGGGTGGCTCGCCGAGAGCCTGGGGATCACGCTGGCCGCACAGGCGGCGACGCTGCCGGATGTGCTGGCGACATTCGGGCGGCTCTCGCTCGTGTCGCCAGCCGTCAACCTCGCTGTGGTGCCGCTGGTGCCGGCGGCGATGGCCGGCGGCGTCGTGGCCATGCTTGCGGGCGGCGCCGTTGCTCTCGGGGCGCCACCGCTGGTCGGGACGATCGCCGGGCTACCCGGCTGGCTCCTGCTGCACGTGATGATCGCGACGGTGCGGTTCGCCGCCGGGCTGCCGCTGGCGGCGGTGGCGCTGCCGCCGGAGGTCGCGGCACCGGCGGGTGCGGTCACCGCGGTCGGCATCCTTGCCATGCCGTGGATCGTGCGCCGGGTCCTCGGGCGAAGGCGGATCGCCTCTCGAGCATCTGGCGGGAGGGCGACGGGCGGACGGACGTCGGACGGTCGGGCGCCCGCGAAGATCCCGACCCCGAGGCCCGGCAAGGGCGGGCGCGACGCCGGGAGCCGCCGGCTCACGACCGTGCAGCGCTGGGCCATCGTCGCCGCCGCGCTCGTCGTGGCGATCTCCACCCTCGCGATGGGGGACGCTGCGACACGCGGCACGCGCCTGGTGATGCTCGACGTCGGCCAGGGGGACGCGATCCTGCTCGAGAGCCGCGGCGGGGCGCGGATGCTGGTGGACGGCGGACCGGACCCCGACCGCCTGCTCCTCGAGCTGGATGCCCGGATCCCGCCGTGGGACCGCCGGGTTGACATCCTCGTGCTGACCCACCCGCACGAGGACCACGTGGCGGGCCTGGTCCGGGTGCTGGAGCGCTACCGGGTGGGCCACGTCTACGAGCCGGGGATGCGCGGCCAGGGCCCCGGCTGGGAGGCATGGGACGCCGCCCTGCGTCACGGCCCGCCGCGTTCAACCCTGGCTGCCGGCGCCATCATCCGGCTCGACGATATCCGGCTCGGCGTCCTGTGGCCCGAACCCGGCACGGTGCCGCTCGAACCGGCCGACACCGGGCGCGGAATCAACGACACGTCGATCGTCCTGCTGGGCGAGGTGGACGGGCGCCGGTTCCTGCTCGCCGGTGATGCCGAGGACGACGTGGACCCGGCCCTGCTCGCCCGCGGGCTGCCCAAGCTCGACGTCCTGAAGGTCGCGCACCACGGGAGCGCCACGGCGACGTCCGCTGCTCTGCTGGCGGCCACGCGGCCGACGGCGGCGCTGATCTCGGTCGGGGCCGGTAACGACTACGGCCACCCGACGGCCGTGGCGCTCGGGCGCCTCCGGGATGCCGGCGCGCGGGTATACCGGACGGACCTGGATGGCACGGTCGCGGTCGACCTCCGCCCTGACGGCGTCACCGTGAACGCGAGCGGACCGAGACGGACCGCCGCGCGGATGGCGCCCAGCGCCCGTGCGTCCCCCACCGGCTACGATCCCTTCGATGACGATCCCCTCGCGGTCCGAGGCCGCCCGCCTGCTGCGCTCGCTGGAACCGCCCGAATGGTTCCTCCGCCACGCGTGCGCCGTGGCAGACGTGGCGGCATGGCTGGCTCGGCGGGCTGCGGCCCGCGGCCTGGACGTGGACCCCGTGCTCGTGGACACGGGCGCGCTTCTGCACGACGTGGACAAGCTGCCCGCCGGGGAGATCCGGTCGGTCGTGGGCCCCCGGTCGGCAATGCGCCACGGCGACGGCTCCGCCGCCTGGTTCGAGCAGCGCGGCTGGGAGGAGCTGGCGCCCGTGGTCCGCGACCACCCGGTGACACGCCTCGCGGACCCGGGCTACGAATCGTGGGTCGCCTCGGCGCCCCTCGAGGCGCTGATCGTGGCCTACGCGGACAAGCGCGCGGGACAGCGCCTCGTGTCCATGGCCGAGCGGTTTGCCTCGTGGCACCGCCGGTACCCGACGGGAGAATGGAGCGACGGCGTGGCATGGCACCTCGTCGAGACGCGGGCCAGGGAGCTGGAACGGGTCGTCTGTGCGGCCGCCGGCGTGGAGCCGGCCGAGGTGCGCCGGCTCCGCTGGGCACGCCGCGCGCTCCGCGAGGCCGCCACGTGAGCCTGGATACGCCGGTCCTCGCGTACTTCTGGGGCGACGACGGCTGGGCCGTTGACCGAGCCGTGATTGCCGTGGCCAAGGACCTGGAGCGTGACTCGGGCGCCGCGCCGGACCGGTGGCGCGTCAACGGCCGGGAGACGACCACGGAGGCCATCGCGGAGCACGTCGCGACGGCCCCGATGTTCGGCGGCGGGACGCTGGCCGTCGTGACCGACCCGGGGCAGCTGCTCCGGTCGAAGGCCGGCAAGGAGGCCGTGGAGAGGCTCCTGCTCACCGTCGCCCCCGGCAACGCGCTCGTGTTCGTGGAGGTCGGCGACGGCCGCAAGCGCTCCGCGACCCTCCAGGGTCTCGAGGCCACCGTCCGCAAGGCCGGAGGCACGAGCCGGGCCTTCGCCGCCCCAAAGGCGGGCGAGCTCGTCGGCTGGCTCCAGGGGCGCGCGCGGGCGATGGGCGTCACGCTCGGGGACCCGGCCGCCCGGGAGCTGGCGACCCGCGTCGGCGCGTTCGTCACCGATGGCGACGTCGATCGCCGCTCGATGAGCGCGCTGGCGGTCTCGGAGCTCGAGAAGCTGTCCCTGTACCGGCCGAGCGGCACGGTGACCGCCGAGGACGTGGCGGCTCTCGTCCCGGAGGTGATCCCGAGCTCGACCTGGGCGTTCCTCGACGCGGTCGCCGAGCGCCGGGTCCGGATCGCGGCACCTCTGCTGGACCGCCTCCTGGACACCGTTCCGGAGCCGGTGCTCCTCGCGCAGCTGGGCCCGCGCATCCGAGAGCTGCTGATGGCCGCGGACCACGCTGCCCACCACGGCTCGCCGGCAGAGCTCGTCAAGCTGATGGGCGTCCATCCGTTCCGCGTGGAGAAGGCCGCCGATGCCGCCCGGAACTGGACGGTCGATGAGCTGGAGGCGGCGCTCGAAGGCGTGCTCGAGCTGGATGCGGCCGTCAAGGGTGTGGAGGGGTCCTTCGGGACGGAGCGCCAGCGCCGGCTGGCCTTCGCGATGTGGCTGCACGACCACGTCGCGGTGAAGACGGAGGCTCGCCGCCAGGCTCGGGGCTGAAGGCGCCAGGGCCGGCGGGAGCGACCGGATGCCAGTGGCTGGATCGACCGGACGTCAGTGGCTGGATCGACCGGACGTCAGTCGGCCGCGGACCAGGCCTGTTCCTGCAGGACGATGTCGCTCTCGATGGCGAACACGCAGCGTCCGTCGCCCAGGTCCAGCAGCTCGATCAGCTCGGGATCGACGTACAGCTGGTGGCAGTCCTCGCACAGCCCGCCGGGGATCGCGAAGCAGAGCCGCTCGGTCCGGTCAGGCAGCCGGAACGTCGTATCGAAGCGGGTGATGATGAGGCGCCGGCTGCATCCGGGGCACCGATCGCGCAGGCCCGACATTGGGGCTTCTCCGGTGGCATCGGCCTCACTGGCCGACGACCTGCTCAGGATGCTAGGCGGCCCAACACCACCCGGACATGACCTAGCAGTACCTCCCCATGGGGTACCCGACTTGCGGGTTGCACCCGGGGAACCGGAGGGGTCTCCGGGCTACTGCACCCGGATGACGGTCCTCGCCCCGGACCAGTGCTTCTCCAGGCCGTAGTAGTCGCGCTCGGGCGGCGTGAACACGTGGACGATCACGGACCCGTAGTCGAGCAGCACCCAGTGGGACTCCGGCGTGCCCTCGCGACCGATCGGCTTGATGCTCTCGTCGCGCAGCTTCTCGGCGATGCCGTCGGCGATGGCTGCGATCTGGCGCTCGGACCCGCCCGAACAGATCACGAACGCATCCGCGAGGGTCGTGAGCTCGCCCAGGTCCAGCAGCACGATGTCGGCGGCCTTCTTGTCCTCCGCGAGCTCGACGATGCGCCGGGCAAGGTCCAGCGATGCGAGCTCGGTCTTGGGCGCCGCGGTCTCGCGGGCCGGCAGGCCGTCCGGGCGCGGAACGGCGGAGGTGGTGGTGGGCTCGGTCACGTGGTCGGGATCCTCCAGGCAGGTTCGGTGTACAGGGCATGGTCGGCGATATAGCGGGCGACCGCGTCGGGGACGAGGTAGCGGACGGAGCGGCCGGCGGCCGCCCGTCGTCGCACCACGCTACCCGAGATGGGCAAGAGGGGCCCGGCGAGGAAGGCGATCCGCTCCTCACGACCCGGGAAGTGCTCGCGGACCCAGGCCGCATCGAGCGCGTCGTGGTCCCCGCGCGGCACGACCGCAAGGCGGCAGAGCTCCAGGATCCGGTCCGGCCGGCGCCATGCCGGGAAGCCGGCGAGGGCCTCGGCTGACAGGATGAACCACGGGTCCGATACTCCCTCGCGCAACAGCGTCTCGAGCGTCTCGACGGTGTACGACGGCCCGCCGCGCTCCACCTCGATGCCGCTCACGGCGAAGGCCGGGTTGCCGGCGACCGCCAGCTCCACCATCGCGAGACGGTGCTCTGCAGGGGTGACCACGGAGTCCGGCTTGTGCGGCGGCTCCGCGGCCGGCACCAGCAGCACCCGCTCCAGGCCGAGCGCCTCGCGCGCCTCCTCCGCGATGACGAGGTGACCGTGGTGGATCGGGTCGAACGTGCCGCCGAGGATCCCCACGGATCCCGGCACGATCGGGGCCGGCGGCAGGACCGCCTCCCCCTCGATCACCGGTCGTCCTCGAGCGGCTCCCATTCCAGCTCGACGGCCGCGATCCGGACGGCGTCGCCGGACCGGATGCCGGCCTTGCGCAGTGCCGAATCCACGCCGTTTCGGGCGAGCTCGCGCTGGAAGCGCTCGGCCGACTCCTCGACCTCGAAGTTGGTCTGCGTCACCAGGCGCTCGACGCGCTTGCCGCGGACGCGGAAGGCGACGTCCTCGCGTTCGATCGTGAACCCGTCGCCGGGCGCCTCGAGGCGGTGGATCACCACTCCCGCGGGATCGGGCGGCTCGGCGAGCCCGTCCGCGTCCGGCAGGAGGTCTCCCAGGGCCGTCCGCAGCTGGTCCAGCCCCTCGCCCGAGTCGGCCGAGATCGCCAGCACCGGCACGCCCAGGCCGCGCACCGCGGCGTCGAACGCGGGCCACGCATCGCGGGCCTCCGCGAGGTCCATCTTGTTGAACACGATCAGCATCGGCTTCGCGAGCAGCGCCGGGTCGTGGGCCTTCAACTCGTCCCTGATGACGTTGTGGTCCCACAGCGGGTCACGAGCCGAGCCGTCCACGATGTGGATCAGGATCCGCGTCCGCTCCACGTGGCGCAGGAACGCGTGCCCCAGGCCGGCGCCGTCCGAGGCACCTTCGATCAGCCCCGGAACGTCGGCGATGGTCGGCCTTCGGCCGTCATCCAGGCCGAGGTCCATGACGCCGAGGTTGGGCTCCAGGGTGGTGAACGGGTAGGCCGCGATCTTGGGCGTGGCCGCGGTCAGCGCGGCGAGCAGCGTGGACTTGCCGGCGTTCGGCAGCCCCACGAGACCGATGTCCGCGATCAGCCGCAGCTCCAGGCGGAGCTCGCGCTCCTCGCCGGGCTCGCCCTTCTGGGCGTGCTTGGGCGCCTGGTGGGTGGCCGTGGCGAAGTGGACGTTGCCCAGGCCGGCGCGCCCGCCACGGGCGATCATGGCCGTCTGGCCCACGGCGACGAGATCGGCGACCAGCTCGCCACTGGCGATGTCGATCACGCCGGTCCCGGGTGGAACGGCCAGATAGAGGTCCTCTCCCGCCTTCCCGTGGCGCTTGGACCGCTCGCCCCGGCCGCCGGACGTGGCGGTGAAGTGGTGCTTGAACCGGAAGTCATGGAGGGTGGTCTGGCCCGCATCCACGCGCAGGTACACCGAGCCGCCGCGCCCGCCATCGCCGCCATCGGGTCCGCCGCGCGGGACGTGGGCCTCCCGTCGGAAGGTGGACGCCCCGTCGCCGCCGGCTCCGGCACGCACGACGATGCGAACGTCATCAAGAAACATCGCGCGCATTGTCGCATGGGTCCCCGGCGCGGCCCGGGAACGGGGCAGGTCCGCGCCTGCCGGGCGACGGCCCCGTGTGGCCGGGCGGCGCCTTGGCCTGGCCGGCTGCGGCCATGTCTGGCCGGCAGCGCCTAGAAGTAGCCCAGCGGGTTGACCCTGGTGCCGCCGCTCCAGATCGTGCCGTGCCAGGCCTCGAAGTGGAGGTGGGGGCCGGTCGCGTTGCCGGTGGCGCCGACGCGGCCCACCTGCTGGCCGCGTCCGACGCTCTGGCCGTTGCCGACGGTGAGCCCGGACATGTGGTTGTAGGTCGTGTAGAGCCCGCTGCCGTGGGAGATCCAGACCTGCCAGCCACCGCCGTTGGACTTCCAGCCGGCGAAGATCACCTTGCCTCCGGCCGCAGCAACGACACGGGACCCGTAGGCGGCCGCGATGTCGAGGCCGTAGTGGCCGTAGTGGAAGTACTGGCTGATGTAGTTGCCGCCGCCGACCACGGGCCACTGGAAGGTGCCGCCCGAGTAGTGGACGGGTCCGCCGCCACTCGAGTGGCTGCCGGAGGTCGCGCGCGGCTTGGAAGCCGGGGCCGGTTTCGCAACCGGCTTGGGGGTGGGCTTGGGGGTGGGGATCGCGGCGCCCTTGGCGCCCGGCAGGATCAGGACCTGACCGACGACGAGCGTCGGATCGTCCAGCTGGTTGAGCTCGATGATCCGCGCCTCGGTCACGTGGTACTTCGCCGCCAGCGACTCCAGCGCGTCGGTCGCGGTCACCGTGACCACGAGGCCGTTGACCGAGGGAACGCGCAGCTGCTGGCCGATATGGAGCTCGTCCTTGGCCTTGAGCTTGTTGGCCCACCAGAGGGTCATCATGGAGACCCCGAACTGGTGGGCGATTCCGACCAGGGTATCCCCGGACTTGACCCGGTAGATCTTGATCAGGTCCGAACCGTCCTGGACGTCCGTGGAGGGGGCGTATCCGGTCAGGAGCGTGCCGTCCTCGAGGAGGGGGGCGGGCTCGGCCGTGGACACCGCGGTGCCGGCCTCGGTGGTGATGTCCCCGGGGATCGTGATGGGCTGGAAGCTGACGTCGGATGAACCGAGCCCACCGCTGAGATCGGGCGGCGCGGTATCGGTGATCTCCGCCGGGTCTATCCGGCCCACGCCACCGCCGACGGCGATCCGGAGGCTGGTGCCGCTGCCCTGCGTACCGCCCACGGCCCCCTGCCCTGTGTTCGGGAGGACGGCGAGCAGCGACGCGATCGCGACGATCGCGGCGACGGCCAGGGGAAGGGCGCGCTCGGCGGTCGTGAACGGGCGAAGGGCCGCTGCGAGCGTGGCGCTCAGCGAGCGGGCGGAGATGGCGGCACGCCCCTGGAACCTGGCCTGGAGCGCGCGCACCGCGCGGATACTCCGGCGGTTGATCCGGGCGGCGTGGGAACTGGTACGGCGGACTCGGCGCAGATCGTCGTCAGGGCGCTGCGCGCCGTCCGGGTGCTTCTGCAATACGGTCTCCTGGCGCGAAGATCGAGTCCAGGACCTGGCGCCGCGTGGGCACCCGCCCGATCTTCCGGGGTTGCGATTCGCTCGCTGACTTCGGCCCCCCGCGGCCGACCCGGAGGACCGGGACAACCGTCAACTTCGCCGAAACCCTACCAGACGGAGGGAAGGTCGCGCAAACCGCCGTCCCATGTTTGAGGGGTAGGAATGGGCCAGAAGGAATGGGCCACACGTCCTGAAACCGGGTGAATCTGGCCACGCCGGTGACCCTTCGACCGATCCGGCTGCCCGGGCGTCGCGCCGGGTCCTCTCCGCTGGACCGGCTCAGGCCGCGCTGGCGTTCTTGGTCAGCTGCGCCAGGAACTCGGCGTTGCTCTCGGTCTTGGCGATCCGGTTGAGCAGCAGCTCGATCCCCTCGTTGGTCCCGACCGCGGACAGCATCCGGCGCATCGTCCAGACCATCTTGAGCGTGCCCTCCTCGAGGAGCAGCTCCTCGCGGCGGGTGCCGGAGCGCTGGACGTCGATCGACGGGAAGATGCGCTTCTCCGCCAGCTTCCGGTCCAGGATGAGCTCGCTGTTGCCGGTGCCCTTGAACTCCTCATAGATGACGTCGTCCATGCGGGACCCGGTGTCCACGAGGCAGGTGGCGATGATCGTGAGCGAGCCGCCCTCCTCGATCTTGCGCGCGGCGCCGAAGAACCGCTTGGGCGGGTAGAGCGCGATCGGGTCGATGCCGCCCGACAGCGTCCGGCCGCTGGGCGGGAGCGCCAGGTTGTACGCGCGCGTGAGGCGGGTGATCGAGTCCAGCAGGATCACCACGTCCCGGCCCGTCTCGACCTGGCGCTTCGCGATCTCGAGGGCCATCTCCGCGACGTGCGTGTGGTTCTCGGTGGGCTCGTCGAAGGTGGAGCTGATGACCTCGCCGTGCACGGACCGGCGCATGTCCGTGACCTCCTCGGGACGCTCGCCGATGAGGGCGACCATCAGGAGGATGTCGGGGTAGTTGGAGCTGATGCCGTTGGCGATGCTCTTGAGGAGCATCGTCTTGCCGGCCTTGGGCGGGCTGACGATGAGCGCGCGCTGGCCCTTGCCGATCGGGTTGACCAGGTTGACCAGCCGCTGGCTCAGGTTCTTGGGGTCGGACTCGAGGTTGATCAGCTCGATCGGGTGGATCGGCGTCAGGTCTCCGAAGTGCGGGCGGCGGCGGGCGGTGTCGGTGTCGACGCCGTTGACGCTGTCGACGCGGATCAGGCCCCAGAACTTCTCGTCGGCGCGCGGGGCGCGGACGGCACCGGTGACGCGATCGCCGATACGGAGCCCGAAGCGGCGCACCTGGCTCGAGGACACGTAGACGTCGTCGCTGCCGGGCAGCAGGCCGTGCCGGCGCATGAAGCCATAGCCGTCGTCCACGATGTCGAGGATGCCAAAGGCATAGTCCAGCCCGGCACGCTCGGTCTGGGCCTGGAGGATCTGGTCGACGAGCTCGTCGCGGCGGTCTGCCACCTCGACGTCCATCTCGAGGCCCTTGACGACCTCGCGGAGCTCCTTGACCGACATCTCGCGCAGGTCGCGGATGTCCAGGTCATTGCGCTCGCGGGCGGCTTCGAGCTCGGCTACCTCGTCCTGCTCCGTGACGGGCAGGCGATTGGTGGACTGGGGGCGACGGCGCGGCCGGCGGTTGCGGCTGGGGCGCTGGTCGGGGCCGTTCGGCATGGGGTTGCGCGCACCTCGGAGGGCGGGGTCCCGTCGCCGGCGGAATCCGGCGGGGAGAGGATTGGTCGCGCCACGGGCCGTACTCGCGCGGAATCGGGGTGCCGTCGCGCGCGGCCGGTGGGGATGCCTGGAGCATATCGGAATGCGCGCCGCGTCGTCAATTCGCGTTCATTCGCTGACGATCACCAAGCGCAATCGTCACCGATGCCCGGCGTTGCGGCTGGCCCACCGGTCATGAACGGACTCGCCCGGGATCCCCATCGGCGGTCACGGCGGCCGCGTTCGTGGCCAGGGCGCATGACCCAGGCGGCACGCCGACGATTCCATCGACTGCCAGTCATGACGCGGGCGGGCTCAGGCGGTCTCCGCCGAAGCGTCTTCGGCCGAGACGAGGGACGCGTGGTCGATAGGGTGCGCGTTGAGGAGGGGCCAGACCCACTCCCAGGCCTCGTCCGAGTCGGCGAGGTCCGGCGGGAGCCGGCGGGCGAGGTCGAGCAGCCGGTCCGCAGAGGCGCGGTGCCAGGCCCGGACCTCGGCCGGCGTGCGGCCCGCCCAGGTCGGCCGGCGGGTCTCGTTCCAGGCGTCGAGGTCGCCGTCGTCGTAATCCTCGTCGCGGGGCCAGCCTCCGGTGAGGTCGAGGATCGGTTGCAGGTACCGGATCGCCTCGTCCAGCCAGTCGGCCACGTGGCCGAAGTGATCGAGCAGCGTCCACGGCAGCGCGCCCGGCGCGTCCGAGGCGGAGACGGGAACCTCCCACGCGGAATCCGGGAGGGCCGCGAGGAACGCATCCACGCGGGCCTGGACCGTCCGCACGTCGGTCCACGGGTCGCGGCCCGGTGCCCGGAAGTCGAACTCCCGGAGCTCCGGCAGCGGTGCGCTCTGCAGGTCGGGTGCGGCCATGTCTCCCTCCTCGGTGCTTCGCCAACGCGGGTGAGGCTACACCTGCGAGATGCGCACCCGGAACCCCGGTTATCGCCGTCCCACGGTGCTAGATTCCGCCGACCAGCAGAGCGCGCCGTACGGGGGCGGTCGCGATGTGCGGGATCCCGGCGGTCGGTGGCGGCGATCAAGCGGTGGGCACCGATGACCAAGCGGCCCGAGACGAAGTACGCGTGGAACGGCGACGTGGCGCTCGCCTACCAGGTGTTCGGCGCGGGCCCGGTGGACCTCGTCTACCTGCAGGGCTACACGTCCCATGTCGACCTGAACTGGGAGAGCCAGTACCTCGCGCGCTTCCTGCGCGGGCTGGGAGAGAAGGCGCGGGTCATCCACACCGACCGGCGCGGCTGGGGCTGCTCGGACCGGTTCTCCCCCGGAGACGTGGCACCGCTCGAGGTCCAGGTTGACGACCTGGTGGCGGTGATGGACGCGGCGGGCTCCGAGCGCGCGGTGATCTTCACGTCCGTGGACACCTGCCCGACCGGGGTGCTGTTCGCTGCGACCTATCCGGAGCGCACCGCGGGCCTCGTGCTGGTCGACCCGATGCTCGCCTTCTACGACACCGAGGAGGCGCGCCGTGACTGGGCCGAGACGAACGCCCGCGTCCGGCGCGAGTGGGGGACGCCCGCCTACTACGGTGAGTTCTGGCACGACGTGCGCGAGTTGGAAGACTGGTACGCCCCCTGGTGCCGGGCAAGCGTCTCGCCGGGCGCGCTCGCCGCGGAGTCCGACGCCTTCGGTGCCGTCGATGTTCGGGAGGTCCTCTCCTCGATCCACGTGCCGGCGCTCGTCGTCGGAAACTCGGAGGAGCGGCTGGCCGATCCGATCGTGAGTGAGAGCACGCGCGACGCGTACGTCGTCCAGGCCGGGATCTCGGGCTCACGCCTGCTCAAGTCGCCCATGCAGGGCGGAGCCGCGTGGCATCACGGGTACGCACGGGGCGCCCCGATCCTCGCCGCCGTCGGCGACCTGATCGCCTCGATCCGCGAGGAGCAGGAGTCGTTCGACCGGGTGCTGGCCACGGTCCTGTTCACGGACATCGTGGACTCCACGGCCACGGCCGCCCTGCTGGGCGACGCCCGCTGGCGCAGGCTCATCGACGAGCACGACCGGGCTGCCAAGGCGATCGTGGCCCGCTACCGGGGCGAGTACGTCCACACCACCGGCGACGGCCTGCTGGCCACGTTCGATGGCCCGGCCCGGGCCATCCGCTGCGCCCAGTCGATCATCGAGGCCAGGCGGCCCCTGGGGGTCGAGATCCGGGCCGGGCTCCATACCGGCGAGATCGAGCGCGCCGAGCACGGGGTCGCCGGGGTGGGCGTCCACATCGGGGCGCGGGTGGGGGCGCTCGCGGGAGGTGGCGAGGTCTGGGTCAGCTCCACCGTGAAGGACCTCACGGCCGGCTCCGGCCTCGTGTTCGAGGATCGCGGCGAGCACGAGCTCAAGGGTGTGCCGGACCGCTGGCGGCTGTACCGGGTGGTGGCGGGATGAAGCCCCCGGACGTTCATTACGCGTGGAACGGGGACGTCGCGCTCGCCTACCAGGTGGTCGGCGCGGGGCCGGTGGACCTGGTGTACCTGCAGGGCTACTGCTCGAACATCGACATGAACTGGGAGAGCCCGCACCTTGCGCGGTTCCTGAAGGGGCTCGCAGGGTTCGGCCGGCTGATCGTGATGGACCGGCGCGGCTGGGGCTGCTCCGATCGCTTCTCGCCCACCGATGTCCCGCCGTTCGAGACCCTGACGGACGACCTCCAGGTCGTGATGGACGCGGCCGAGTCCGAGCGGGCGGTGATCTTCACCTCGTACGAGAACGCCACCCTCGTCATGTTGTTCGCCGCCACCCACCCCGAACGATGTGCGGCGCTGGTGCTCGTGGACCCGTGGGTCACGTGGACGGCCACCGACGAGACGCCCTGGGTGTCGGATGAACAGGAATGGGATCGCATCAGACAGCCGTCCCGGAGATGCCGGCGCCGATCGCCCGGCCACCGCTGGTCATCGCCGCCCACGGTCCGATCGGGCTCCGCGCGGCAGCCCGGTACGCGGACACCTGGAACTGCCTCGGCGGCCAGAGATACAAGGCCGGCCCCAACCCGGACACGTCGGATGGCTGGCGCACCCTTCCCCAGTGCGTCGCCGAGACCGAGCGCCTGATGGCCCGCCTCGACGAGGCGTGCGCCGAGGTTGGCCGGGACTCCGCGACGCTCGGCCGCTCCGTGCTCGCGCTCAATCCGTCCATCGACCCGTTCGCATCGCTCGATGCGTTCGACGAGTACACGGGCGCCTATGCGCATCTGGGCCTGGAGGAGATGACGCTCTACTGGCCCCGATCGGCGGTCTATCACGGGAGCTGCCGTCGCCGGACGACGAGGCCCGCTTCGAGCGCATCGCGGCACAGCGGGTTCTCTCCCGGCAGATCCCGGCGCGCGAGGGGGCCTGACGAATGCGCTTCTCGACGATCAGCCTGACCCACGCCCCGTTCGAGGCCCTGGTCGACCAGGTCCGCTGGTTCGAGTCGCTCGGGTTCGACACGGCCTGGGTGGCGTGCTGATCCGGGAGGGCGACGAGGGCGACCGGTTCTACGTGATCGTCGAGGGCACCGTCGCCGTGTCGCAGGGCGGCCGGCACCTCGCGGACCGCTTCGCCGGCGACCATGTCGGCGAGATCGCGCTGCTGCGCGACGTGCCGCGCACGGCCACCGTCACCGCGATCACCCTGCTACGGCTGCTGGCCCTCGATCGGGGCCCGTTCCTCGAGGCGGTCACCGGCCATCCGCAGAGCCGGGCGCATGCCGAGGCGGTCGCCACGGCCCGGCTGGGGGGCGACGTCCCCCGGGTCGGCGTCGCCCGTTCCTCGGATGGCCTCAGCGCCGCCGAGGTCACGGCTGAGCCGGTCGCCGAAGAGCCCCGCTGACGGTCGCGACGCTCGACCAGCGCCACTCCCAGACCGCGCGGGACTCGCGGAGGCGTTCGAGCTCCGGCCGTGAACGTCTGGTCCACGGAGGCGAGACGCAGGAGGGAGTGACGTCGCCGCGAGCTCGCGACGCGACCGTCGCACCCCGCCACGTCAAATGCGGGTTCGCCGGGTTCGTGGCAGGATCCCGCGATGGGGAGGGCCGTCGCGCTGAGAGCATTCCTGGGGTCTCGATTGGTGGCCCTGGTCCTGGTCGTGGCCGCCTGCGGCGGCGCGGCGACGCCTGCGGTCACGCCTGGACCTCTCGGCGGTGCGGCGAACGCCCCGTCTGCCGGCTCGCCGGCCACCCCCCGGCCCAGCTGGCCGGCTGCGCGTGCGGCGAATGCGTCTGCCGCCCCGAGTCCAGCTGCCAGCCGGCCGGTCGCCCCCACAGCGAGCCGGCCAGCGAGCCAGCCCGCGACACCGCTCGCCTCCGCGACCGCCGCCGACTGGCCCGTCTACCACCGCAACGCCGCGCGAACCGGCTACGACCCGGGCTTCCCGGCGCCCGGCACGCTGACCAGGGCCTGGTCGGCGAACCTCGACGGCGCCGTCTACGGCCAGCCGATCGTGGTGGGCGGGAGGATTTTCGCGGCCACCGAGAACGACACCGTCTACGCGCTGGACCCCGCGAGCGGCGCGATCCTGTGGCAGCACCACCTGGGCACGCCGGTCCCGCTCTCGACGCTGCCCTGCGGCAACATCGACCCGCTGGGCATCACCAGCACCATGGCCTACGACCCGGCCACCGGCTCCATCTTCGCCTCGGCGGAGTCGGCCGGCCCGAAGCACACCCTGTTCGCCCTGGACCCTGCGACGGGCACGGTCCGCTGGTCGCGGAGCCTCGACCTGGTGGACGACACGCCGCAGACGCTCCAGCAGCGGGGCGCCCTCGCGGTCGGCAACGGCTACGTGTACACCGGCTTCGGCGGCCTCGCCGGCGACTGCGGCCAGTACAGCGGCAAGGTGATCGGCATCCCGACGGACGGCACCGGGCCGCTCGTCACCTACCGCGTCCCCGTCGCGCGCGAGGGTGCCATCTGGTCACCAGGCGGGCCGGTCATCGACGCGGGCGGCAACGTGTATGTCTCGGTCGGCAACGGCAGCTCGACGACGACCTATGACGGCAGCGACTCGGTGCTCAAGCTGTCGCCTGCCCTGCAGCTGAAATCCCGGTTCACCCCGTCGCGCTGGCGGACGGACAACGCCCGCGACCTGGACCTCGGGTCGCTCAGCCCGGTCCTCGTGCCCGGTGGCTGGGTGTTCATCGCCGGCAAGGCGGCGATCGGATATGTCCTTCGGCAGAATGAGCTCGGCGGGATCGGCGGCCAGGTGTCGTCGAAGACCGTGTGCAAGACGTTCGGGGGCGCGGCCCAGATCGGCGCCGTCCTGTTCATCCCGTGCACGACCGGCATCAAGCGGGTCTCGATCAGGGCCAACGGATCAATCTCGCTCGGCTGGCACACGAGCTCGGGCGCGAACGGTCCACCCGTCGTCGGCAACGGCACCGTGTGGAGCCTCGCGCTCAATTCGGGCCAGCTCAACGCCCTGAGCACGTCCTCCGGCGCGGTCCGGGCGCACATCGCGGTCGGGACGGTCCCCCATTTCGCCTCGCCGACCCTCTGGAACGGCCTCGTCCTGGTGGGAACGATGCATGGCGTGGTCGCGGTGCGCGTCGGGCCCTGAACGGCCGCACCTGAGGCCCTGAGCCCGAGGCTCGCGTCACGTCAGCCGGTACCCAGGCCTGAGCACGAACTTGCACCGCCGGCCGGGTTCGCGCCGCGGCAAGACGGGCACGTCGTCATCGCCGCTAGCTCGCCCGCCCCCGCAGGCCCTCCACGTCGAGGACGGTGATCTGCCGCCGCTCGGCGGCGATGAACCCCTGGCGCTGCAGCTGCTGGAGCGCCTTGTTCACGGCCTCGCGCGACGAACCGACCAGCCGGCCAGCTCCCGCTGCGAGATCGGCAGGCTGATCCGGATCCCGTCCTCGCCCGGCTCCCCGTAGTCGTCCGCCAGGTCCACCAGCCGGTGGGCCACCCGCCCGACCACGTCGAGCGCGGTGAATTCCGCCCGCTTGCGGTCGGCATCGCGCAGCCGCCCGACGATCGAGCGCAGCAGCACGAGCGCGAGGCCGGGCATGGTCTCCAGGGCTGCGAGGAAGCGATCGGCCGGGACGACCATGGCCTCGCCCGACTCCACGACGGACACGGTCGTGGAATGCTCCCCGCCGTCGATGGCGGACAGCTCTCCCAGCACGTCCCCGGCCCCGCGGAAACCGAGCACCGTCTCCTGCACTTCCTCGGAGAACGAGGAGACCTTCACCCGTCCCGAGAGGAGGAGCACGACCCGGTTCGAGACGTCGCCTTCGCTGAACAGGACGGTCCCGGGCCGCAGGCGCTGGCGTCGGCCGTCGCGGAACGCGGCATCAAGTAGTCCGCCGGGCAGGGCCGGCTCGGTGGCGCTCATCGGGTCCCCTCCATCGGCGCTCCC
>Ga0209014_10000836_pt1 | contig 18085 bp, 16 predicted proteins | sample BarGraNGADG00212_FD_184491 | JGI IMG/M metagenome (GOLD analysis project Ga0209014, IMG submission 184491) | Arctic peat soil microbial communities from Barrow, Alaska - Barrow Graham LP Ref core NGADG0002-212 (SPAdes) (version 2) | ecosystem: Environmental > Terrestrial > Soil > Wetlands >...
CGGGCGCTCTCCAACCTCACCGAGTTGTAGCGTAGCGTAGCCTTTCAGGCTGCCACGCCGGCGTCCTTGCCGGCGTACCTCGAAGAATGCCGGTAGGAATACCGGCATGGCAGGCGGGACGCCCGCTCTACGGTGCTCTGATCGGTCGCCCTCAAGAGCACAGCATCACCTGGCCGGAAACCAAGTTGCAGTCTCGATATCGTGGTGTCCTGCTGCTGGTCCGCGTCGTCGGTTTCTTCCAGATTCATGTGAGCGTAGTACGTGGCGTATCCACAGGCGGCCAGCACCGCGAGAGTGAACCCCAGCCAGCGGACCGCCTGTCCGTTCCATGCACGGTCGCCGGAGACCGATGCAGCGGTCGCCCGGACCACCCCGTAGGCGGCCGCGAGCCCAAGGACTAACTTGACCGACCAGGGCAGCAGGTCGAGGTGGCTCTGGCCGCCCACCTGGCTCCAGAGCACAAAAACTGCCATCAATGCAATCAGAAACTGCGTCGAATACGCGAGGCGGAGTATGGGCATTAGGTCGTGCCGATCCTTCATCTTACGTTATCCTGAAAGATAAGAACACTCATGGCTCACAGCAACTCGGGAGTGATCCGCTCCTGGAATAATTTCCTCAACGCATTTCGTCTGGCGATGGATTCCATCCGCGCGCAAAAGCTGCGCAGTTTCCTCACCCTCCTGGGCGTCATCATCGGCGTGGCCAGCGTAATCATGGTGGGCGCGGCCATTGAAGGCCTCAGCGTTTACGCCGAACAGAGTACCGCCAAAGCCTTCGGGTCGGAGTCTTTCCTGGTGGCGCAGATCGCCGCTACGGGCCGTCTGAGCCGCCGCGAGTACTTCGACAAGATCAAGCGCAACAAGCCCATCCGCACCGATGACGCCCGCTTCGTCGAAGCCCTGGTGGGCGATCGCGTGCTCTTCAGCCCGTACCGCCAGCACATCTCCGATGTGAAGCGCGAGAACATGATCTGCGAGGACAGCTCGATACTGGGCTCTGCCGCGGCCATGGCGGACATTCGCGATATCGGCGTAGTGGATGGCCGCTTCTTCACCGATCAGGAAGACCATTCACGCGCCTTCGTAGCCGTGATTGGCGATACCGTGCGCACCACGCTCTTCCCCGGCGATGCCTCGCCGCTCAACCGGCCGGTCCGCATCGAAGGCATCGAATTCACCGTCATCGGCGTGCAGGAGCGCCTCGGGTCCGCCTTCGGCCGCGACCTGGACAACTCGGTCTATATCCCGGCCAGCGCCTTCAATCGCATGTACGGCCCGGGCAACGGCTTCGCTCTCTTTGGCCGTCCCCGGCCGGGCAGCGGCCTGGACCTGGAGGGCGCCCTGGATGAGACCCGCGTCGTGCTGCGCACCCGCTTTCACGCACGTCCCGGCGAGCCCGACAATTTCGACACGCTCACGCCGGACGCCATCCGCGGCTTCATCGATCAAATTCTGGGCATGATTGCCGCCGTGGTGGTGCCGGTCACCTGCATTTCGCTGGTGGTGGGCGGCATCGTGATCATGAATATCATGCTGGTGAGCGTCACCGAGCGGACGCGCGAAATCGGCATCCGCAAAGCCGTGGGCGCGCGGCATGGCGATATCATGACGCAAATCCTGATCGAGGCGGTCGTGCTGGCCAGCGTGGGGGGCGCCATTGGGGTCGCCACCGGTGCAGTGGTGACGGCGGCGCTGGGCAAGGTCTTCGAACTCTCGCTGCACATCACGGCGGGCTACGTGGCGCTCTCGCTTGCGGTCTCCAGCGTGACGGGCGTGGTCTCCGGGTGGTATCCGGCCTCGCGCGCGGCAAAACTCGATCCGGTGGTGGCCCTGCGTGCGGAGTAGTTCGTGAACATCAGCGCAACTCAAAACGTGAAGCTGGCCATCCAGGCGGTGGGCGAGCACCGCTTCCGCTCGCTGCTTACGGTGCTCGGCATCGTGATCGGCATCACCACCGTGGTCACGGTGGCTTCGCTGCTCACCGGACTGCGCGCCGGCGTGGTCACCTTCTTTCAGGAACTCGGGCCCGACAATATCTTCGTCTACAAGACTTCCGGGGACCCCGGCCAGGAGCCGCCCAAGGAACGCAAGCGCCGGGCCATGAAACCCGAGTACGCCGAGTTCATCCGGCGCTGGTCCAGCTCGGTGGAGGATGTCGGGTTGCAACTCTACATTCCGCCCGTGGTGGATGGCAAGCCGATCACCGCGCGGGTGCCGGGCTTCGAATCGGAGAACATCAACGTGGCGGGACAATCGCCGAACATGGGCGACATCTCGCCGCGCGATTTTGCCGCCGGCCGGTATTTCACAGCGGAGGAGGATCAGCGCACCGCGCACCTCGCCGTGATCGGCTCCAACGTGGCGGATTCGCTGTTCCCCGGCGGCACGGCGGTCGGCGGCACCATGATGATGGACGGCGCCGAGTACACCGTCATCGGCGTCTATGACAAGGCGAAAGGCGGATTCTTCGGCGAAAACGGCCAGGACAACGCCATCGTCATCCCCCTGCGCACCGCCGAGAGCCGCTACCCCCAGGTGGACCGCTTCATGATCACGGCCAAGGCGAAGAGCGGTAAACGGGAGGAGGCTTTCGCCGAGGTGCAGGGCATCATGCGCCGCATCCGGCACCTTACTACCGGCGCGAAGGACGATTTCGCCATCTCGACGCCCGACCAGATCATCCAGCAGTTCGACCGCATTACCAGCCTGATCGGCCTGGTGGCCATCGCCATCTCCGCGCTCGGCCTGCTGGTGGGCGGCATCGGCGTGATGAACATCATGCTGGTGAGCGTCACCGAGCGCACGCGCGAGATCGGCGTTCGGAAAGCCCTGGGGGCCCGCCGCCGCGACATCGTCGGCCAGTTCCTGGTGGAAGCCATGACCCTGACCGGCGCCGGCGGCATGCTGGGAATTGTGATCGCCGTGCTGATCACCATGCTAGTGGGCGCGCTGGTGCCCTCGCTGCCTTCGAAGGTCCCGTCATGGGCGCTCGTCACCGGTTTCAGCGTGTCGGTGATCATCGGCGTCTTCTTCGGCGTATGGCCCGCCATGAAAGCCGCGCAACTGGACCCGGTCGAGGCGCTGCGGTACGAATAATGGCACTGCTTGGAAGTTGCACCGGCCTCACCAAATCCTACGGCTCCCGCCTGCTGTTTGAGAACATCGCGCTGGGTATCTCGGAAGGCGAGCGGCTCGGCTTGATCGGCCGCAACGGCGCCGGCAAATCCACCCTGCTGCGCATCCTCGCCGGCCAAATCGCTCCCGACAGCGGCGCCGTCTCGTTCCGCCGCAACACGCGCGTGGGCTACGTGCCGCAGGAGGCCGAGTTTCCGGAAAGCCACACGGTGCACGAGGTCATCGCCGCCGCCATCGTGCCTGGTCCAAACGTGGCCCATCTCGACCCGTTGGAGCGCGCGGCGCGCATCAGCCAGACCCTGGGCCGCGCCGGGTTCACCGATGCCACCGTGCGCACCGAAACCCTCTCCGGCGGATGGAAGCGCCGTCTCGCCATCGCGCGCGAAATCGCGCAATCTCCCGACGTGCTGTTCCTCGACGAGCCCACCAACCATCTGGATTTCGAGGGCATCCAGTGGCTCGAAAAGCTGCTGTCCACGGCCGCCTTTGCGAGCGTCGTCGTGAGCCACGACCGCTACTTCCTGGATACCGTCGTGAATGACGTGGCGGAGCTCGACCGCGCCTATCCCGGCGGTCTGTTTCGCGTGGAGGGCCGGTACAGCCAGTTCCTGGAAAAGAAAGAGGAGTTCCTGCTGGGGCAGTCCAACCGGCAGGAAGCGCTGGCCAACCGGGTGCAGCGGGAAGTGGAGTGGCTGCGCCGCGGGGCCAAGGCGCGCACCGGCAAATCCAAAGCGCGCATCGATAACGCCGGACGCCTGATGCGCGAGCTCGGCGACCTGGAAACGCGCACCGCCAAAGGCGTGACGCAGATCGATTTCACGGCCACCGACCGCCGCACCAAGCGTCTGCTTTCGGTCGACAAGATCTCCAAGCAACTCGGCGGACGCACCCTGTTTCGCGACTTGAGCTTCACGCTGACGCCGGGCACGCGCCTGGGATTGCTGGGGCTGAACGGCACGGGGAAGACCACGCTGTTGCGCGTTCTGTCCGGCGAGATCGGCGTGGATTCCGGCGCCGTGGAACGCGCCGGCGCGCTGCGCATCGTGTACTTCGATCAGGCGCGCGAACAACTGGATCCCGGCCAGACGCTCCGCCAGGGGCTGGGCGCTCACGGCGATACCGTCATATTCCAGGACAAGCCCATCCACGTGGCCGGATGGGCCAAACGGTTTCTCTTCGATTCGGGCCAGCTTGACCGTCCCATGTCGAGCCTGTCGGGCGGTGAGCAGGCGCGTGTCCTGATCGCCCGCCTCATGCTACAGCCCGCGGACATCCTGCTGCTCGACGAGCCTACCAACGATCTCGACATCCCGACGCTCGAAGTGCTGGAAGATAGCCTGACCGATTTCCCGGGCGCGCTGGTTCTGGTGACCCACGACCGCTACCTGCTGGATCGCGTCTCGACCGTGGTGCTGGGCCTGGACGGGCGCGGCGGCGCGCAGCTTTTCGCCGACTACTGGCAATGGGAACAGGCCAAAATGGGGCAGCCCGACGCGCCCAAGCCCGCCAGGCAGGAGAGCGCGGCGCCCAAATCGCCGCCTACCAAGAAGAAGCTCTCTTACCACGAAGCGCGCGAGTGGGAGCAAATGGAAGTCCGCATTCTGGAAGCGGAACAACAACTCGAGGCCATCCGCGCCGAAATGCATTCCCCCGAGGTGGTCTCCGACGGGCCGCGCCTACAGGCCTGCTACAAAAAACTCCAGCCCGCCGAAGACTCGGTACACGCTCTTTACGCCCGCTGGGCCGAGCTGGAAGCCAAGCAGCAGTAGGACAGACCATCGCGTTGCGTGGTCTGTCCCGCTCGCTCAGAGGCGCTCCAGAAGCCCCGTGAGAAAGGCCCAGAAGGGCGCAACCGATGAGATCTTGAGGCGCTCGCTGGGGCTGTGGACGTCCACGATATGAGGTCCGAATGATATCAGTTGCATACCGGGGTATTTTTCGCCAATCACGCCGCACTCCAGGCCCGCGTGCATGGCGACGAGTTCGGGGACCTGGCCCAGGATCTCCTGATGCACCGCCTGGCACAGGCGCACGATATCGCTGGCCGGTTCGGGCTTCCATCCGGGATAGCCGCCGGTTTGCTCCACCTCGAAACGCGCCATGTGGAAGATAGTGGATACCATGCGGCCGGCCGCCATCTTGCTGCTCTCGATGGGGCTGCGCTGGCTGGTTTCGATCTCCACTGTGTCATCTTTGGTGGACACGATAGCGAGGTTGGTGGACGTCTGTACCAGCCCGGCGATGTCGGGGCTCATCGCCAGAACACCATGGTGCTGGCTGGCCAGCAGTCCCGCGATGGCGAGCGCGTCGGCGTCATCCAGGACTTGCGGGGGGTGCGGTACGCTTTCGAGCGCGATGCGCAGGCCGGCATCGAACGCGCCGAGTTCGGATTGGATTGCGCCTTCCACGCCGGCAGCCAGCGACTTCAACTCCTGGTGGCGAACAGCGTCGATCACGATAGTGGCGGACGCCTCGCGCGGGATGGCGTTGCGTTTGCTGCCGCCGTCGATGGCGGCGATGGAGAGGGGCATGCGGCCCACCAGGGTCTGTAGGACGCGGCCGAGGATGCGCACGGCGTTGCCGCGGCCTTTGTTGATGTCGATGCCAGAGTGCCCGCCTTGCAGGCCGGAGACCTTGATGCGCCAGGCTTCCCGCCCGGCATCGGACCGGGCGGCGTGGCAGGCCACTTTGCGCCGGGCGATGGTATTGAGGCCGCCCGCGCAGCCGATGCAAAGCGTTCCCTCCTCCTCGCCGTCAAGGTTCAGGAAGTATTTGGCCTGGAGCAAGCCGCCGGGGAACTCCGATGCGCCGGTCAGGCCGCTTTCCTCGTCGATAGTGAACAGGAACTCCAGCGGGCCGTGGGCACAATCGTCGCTCTCCATCACGGCCAGCGCGGCGGCCACGCCCACGCCGTTGTCGGCGCCCAGCGTGGTGCCGTCCGCCATCAGCCAGTCGCCATCGCGGATCAGGCGAATGGGATCCGTGTCGAAGTTGTGATGTGTGCCTTCGTTTTTCTCGCAGACCATGTCCAGGTGGCCTTGCAGAACGGCCGGGACAGCCCCCTCGCGTCCGGGGCGCGCGGGCTTGCGGATCACGATGTTTCCGACACGGTCCTGGGTTGACTCAAGGCCCAGGCGGGCGGCTTGCGCCAGCACATAGCTGCGCGCCAACGCCTCTTTTTCGGAAGCGCGCGGGATGGCCGATAGCGCCTCGAAGTGCCGCCACAGGGACTGGGGTTCCAAATTCTCCATTACAGTTTTCATAGGTTTGCTCAACCCCTTCATCTTACAGCGCCCGGTCCCCTTTCCAAGTGCTACGCTGTTACGTGTTCGTTCAAGGACTGAAATGCCTGTTTTGCGAAACCGTCTATCCGGTTCGCGTGGGGTACACCTGTCCGCGTTGCGGCATCGTTGGGATTCTCGATGTGCAATACGACTACGCGAGGATCGGCCGCATCCTGACACGCCGGAGGTTGGCCGCCAGGAGCGACCAGTCGCACTGGAGATACCGGGAACTCCTGCCGATAGGTTCGAATGCCGCGCTCCCGGCTCTCTCCGTGGGAGGTACGCCGCTGACCTCCACGCCGGCGCTGGCGCGTCACGTGGGGCTAGCCAAGCTTTTCCTGAAAGACGACGGCCGCAATGCGACCGGATCGCTGAAGGATCGCGCCAGTTCCGTGGGGGTGGTCAAGGCGCGCGAAAAACGGCGGCCGATCATCGCCTGCGCGAGCACGGGCAACGCGGCATCGTCGTGCGCCGGGATGGCTGCCTCCATGGGTTTGAAAAGCGTCATCTTCGTTCCCGAACGTGCGCCGGAGCCCAAGGTCACGCAGTTGCTTATCTTCGGCGCGACCGTGCTGCGCGTGCGCGGCAGCTATGAGGACGCGTTTCAGTTGTGCCAGCGCTCGTGCGGGAAATGGGGCTGGTACAACCGCAACTCCGGCATTAACCCCTACCTGGTGGAGGGGAAAAAGACGGCCGGCCTGGAAATCGGCGAACAACTCGCATGGGAGCCCACGGATTGGGTGGCGGTTTCGGTAGGCGACGGCTGCACCGTTGCGGGAGTCTGGAAGGGCTTCCGGGAGCTCAAGGCCCTGGGTCTGATCCCGCGGACGCCGCGAATTCTGGGCGTGCAGGCGGAGGGCGCCGCTCCGGTGACTGCCGCCTTCCTGAGCGGCGAGCCGATGCGGCCCATCGAGCCGGCGACACTGGCGGACAGTATCGCGGTGGGAGTGCCCCGGAATTGGAAGCGAGCCGTGCTGGCGGTGCGCGAATCGGGCGGCGCCATGATCAACGTCTCTGACGGCGAAATTCTGGAGGCCATGCGCTACACGGGCCGCTTATCAGGCATCTTCGCCGAACCGGCCGCCGCCACGGCCGTCGCCGGCTTGCAGAGGGCGGTGGCGGAGGGCTGCGTGGGACGGCGCGCCAGCGCGGTGGCGTTGATTACCGGCAACGGGCTCAAGGATGTGCAGTCGGCACGGGCGGCCGCCGGTCAACCGTACGATATTGCGCCCGATGGCGCGGCGCTCGAGGAAATCCTGCGGGAACGGAAGTTGATCGAATAATGTGTTCGTTTTTCTCTCGGGAAACCCATCCGCAACTCGACCGTAGCGTAGCCTTTCAGGCTGCCATGCCCCCATTCGTGGGGGCATGCCTTCTCTGCGCTTCCTCTGCGTCTCCGCGCCTCTGCGTTGAATGGACAGCCGCGTAATGCCCACCAACTCCCTCCTGATTCGGAATATTCACACGCTGGTCCTGATGGACGCGGAGAACCAGGTCCTGCGCGGCGGGTATATCTACGCGGAGAATGGAGCGATCCGGCGTGTCGGAAGCGGCGCCGCGCGCCTGCCGAAGGCGGACCGCGTCATCGACGGCCGGCACTGCATCGCCCTGCCTGGCCTGGTGAATACTCACCACCATCTGTACCAGACCCTCACCCGCGCCTATGCTCCCGCGGCGGACGCGAAGTTGTTCGACTGGCTGCGCACCCTGTACCCAATTTGGGCAAGACTGGATGAAGAGTGCGTCGAGGTGGCGGCGCTGGCCGGCATGGCGGAGTTGCTGCTCTCCGGATGCACCACCACGAGCGACCACCACTATCTGTTCCCGCGTGGCCGCTGCAATCTGATCGACGCTCAGATTGCAGCCGCGCGGCGCATCGGCATGCGGTTCCATCCCACGCGCGGCAGTATGAGTGTGGGACGGAGCCAAGGCGGCCTGCCGCCGGATTCGGTGGTGCAGAGCGAAGAGCGAATCCTCCAGGACTGCGAGCGCTTGATCGGAAAGTACCACAACGCCGCGCCCGGCTCCATGCTGCGTATCGCGCTGGCGCCCTGTTCGCCGTTTTCCGTGTCGCCGGAGTTGATGCGCTCTAGCGCCGATCTGGCGCGCCGGCACGGGGTGCGGCTGCATACCCACCTGGCCGAGACGCGCGATGAAGATGCGTACTGCCTGAGCCGGTTTGGCAAGCGGCCGCTGGATTTGTTGGAGGACGTGGGATGGCTGTGTGGAGACACTTGGCTGGCGCACGGCATCTATTTCAATCGCGGCGAAGTCAAGCGTCTGGGGCGCGCGGGCGTGGGGATTGCGCATTGTCCGACCTCGAATATGCGTTTGGGTTCAGGCTTCGCGCCGGTCGCGGCGCTGCGCCGCGCCGGATGTCCGGTCGGGCTCGGGGTGGATGGCAGCGCGTCAAATGACAGCTCGCACATGCTGGCGGAAGCCCGTCAGGCGTTGCTGCTGCAACGCGTGCGCTATGGCGCGGGGGCGCTGGCGGTGGGCGAGGCCTTGCGGATGGCGACGGTGGAGGGCGCGCGCTGCCTGGGCCGCGACGACATCGGCAGCCTGGAACCCGGCAAGCGCGCCGACGTGGCGATGTTCGATTTGCGCGGCGCCGGTTACAGCGGAGCCGGAGACCCCGTGTCCGCGCTTCTGTTGTGCGCGCCGGCGCAGGTGGACACACTGGTAGTGGAAGGACGCGTCGTGGTAGAGGGCGGCTCACTCGAAACCATATCGCTGGAGTCGATTCTGCGCCGGCATCGCAGGCTTGCGGCCAGGCTTCATTCGGAGCCGCGACCGCACGCGCCTGACAATCGCTGCGTGACGATGGAACGTTAGCGCAACCTTCTGCGCCCTTGGCGAGCTTGGCGGGAAATGTTCTTTCCTCACGTCCACCAGCGCCGTCCAAAAGGCAACCGTGCCGGTATCCTGGACTGTCTTTGAGGAAAGCCTTGCGCGCGAGCCGTTCCTCTTTGCCCGGCCGCCGCGCCGCCCCGCCTTCGCCCCTCTCCTCACAGCCGAAGCGCGTCTGCTACCATAGCCACATAAGGGGGGATACCTTGTCCCAGGTCACTCAGGATTTACCCCGTACCCTCGCTGCGCTTCGCTCCAGTTCCTTTTCCGAAGCCCAACTGGCCGGCCGCGGCGTCAAAGACGAACTCCGCCAGAACCTGATCGCCCGAATTCAGAGCGGCGAACCGCTCTTTCCCGGCATCGTCGGATACGAGGATACCGTGGTGCCGCAGGTGGTCAACGCCATCCTGTCGCGCCACAACTTCATCCTCCTCGGATTGCGCGGGCAGGCCAAAACCCGTCTCCTCCGCCAGCTCACCACCTTGCTCGACGAGTGGACTCCGTACCTCGCCGGCTGCGAAATTCACGATCACCCGTACGCGCCCATCTGCCGCCGCTGCCGCGATCTGGTGGCCGCGGAACCGAGCGATGCGCCCATCGCCTGGCTCCACCGCGACCATCGCTACGTCGAAAAGCTGGCCACTCCGGACGTCACCATTGCCGACATGATCGGCGATATCGACCCCATCAAGGCCGCCCGCCGCGGCCAGGACATCTCCGACGAGCTCACTGTCCACTACGGTCTCCTGCCGCGCGCCAACCGCGGCATTTTCGCCATCAACGAACTCCCCGATCTCGCCGGCAAAATCCAGGTCGGGCTCTTCAACATCATGCAGGAAGGCGACGTCCAGATTAAGGGCTACCCCATCCGCCTCCCGCTCGACCTGCTCCTCATCTTCACCGCCAACCCCGAAGACTACACCGCCCGCGGCAAGATCATTACCCCCCTCAAGGACCGCATCGGCAGCGAGATCCGCACCCACTACCCCGTTGTCCTCGAACAGGGCATCGCCATCACCCAACAGGAAGCCTGGCTCCGCCGCCCCTCTCCCATCGAGATCCGCGTGCCGGATTACATCCGCCGCGTGGTCGAACAACTGGCCTTCCTCGCCCGCCAGGACAAGCGCATCGACCAGCGCTCCGGCGTCAGCCAGCGCCTCCCCATCTCCGTCCTCGAAAACGTGGTCTCTAACGCCGAGCGCCGCGCCCTCCGGTGCCAGGACGATGCCGCCGTCCCGCGCGTCACCGATATCTACTCCGCCCTCCCCGCCATCACCGGCAAACTCGAACTGGAATACGAGGGCGAGCTGAAAGGCGGCGATACCGTCGCCCGCGATCTCATCCGCACCGCCGTCGGCAAGATCTTCAACGAGTACTTCGAGGGCGTCAATTTTTCGCCGGTCGTCAAATGGTTCGATCTCGGCGGCTCGCTCAAGCTCGATGAGGCCGTCGATTCCGCTACCATGGTCCGCCAGTTGGACGCCATACAGGGCCTGATGGAGAAGACGCGCGCGCTCGGCCTCACCGAGAACGAGCCCGACAGCGTGCGCGCCGCCGCCGCCGAGTTCATCCTCGAAGGGCTCCACGCCCACCGCCGCATCAGCCGCAACGAAGAACGCGGCTTCTCCGCCGAAGACAGACCCAAACCCCGCGAGCCGCGCGACCGCGAGCGCGAACCCCAAGACGGCAAAGAGGGCAAGGGCGAGCGCCCCAACTTCCGCCGCGGCTACAACTGAGGCGCCCATGAAGTGGATCACATACTCCCGCTACACCGGCGAAGACTTGGGCATTGACGCCGACGAACTGCTCCAGGCCCTCTCCGATTTCCTCTTGCAGAGCGGCTTCCCCAGCCAGTGGAACGAGCACACGCTCGACAACCTCAAGCAAGCCATCCTTCAGGCGCTCGAAAGCGGCCCCATGGAACGCCTCCAGAACATGACGCCGGAGCAGATGGACGAGTTGATCGACGGTCTCATCCAGCAAATGGTGAACCAAGGCCAGATCGCCATCGACCCCTCCGCCGGCGGCGCCGGCTCCGCCCCGGATACCCAGGTCAGATTCGAAGTCACCGATAAATCGCTCGATTTCCTGGGCTTCAAAACGCTCCAGGAGCTGCTCGGCTCGCTCGGCCGCAGCAGCTTCGGCCGCCACGATACGCGCGACCTCGCCACCGGCATTGAGGCCGACGGTTCCAGCAGGCACTACGAGTTCGGCGACACCCTGAACCTCGATGTCAGCGCCACTCTGTTCTCCGCCATCCGCCGCGAAGGCGCGCAGGTCCCGCTCAATCTGGAGTACTCGGACCTCTACGTCCACCAGTGTGAGTACCAAAGCTCCTGCGCCACGGTCCTGATGCTCGATTGCAGCCACAGCATGATCCTCTACGGCGAGGACCGTTTCACCCCAGCCAAGAAGGTGGCGCTGGCGCTGGCCCACCTCATCAAAACCCAATATCCCGGCGACAGCCTGCGCTGCGTGCTCTTCCACGACGGGGCCGAGGAACTGGCCATCAGCCAGCTCGCCCGCGTGCAGGTGGGCCCCTACTACACCAACACCCGCGATGGCCTAATCCTGGCGCAGCGCCTGCTCAACCAGGAGCGCAAGGACATGCGCCAGATCGTCATGATCACCGACGGCAAGCCCAGTTGCATCACCCTCGATGACGGCCGCATCTACAAGAACGCCTTCGGCCTCGACCCCCTGGTGATCGGCAAGACGCTGGAAGAGGTCAACCGCTGCCGCAAGCAGGGCATCCTGATCAACACCTTCATGCTGGCCAGCGATTACGGCCTGGTGCAATTCGTCCAAAAGGTGACCGAAATCTGCCAGGGCAAGGCCTACTTCACCACTCCTTACACGTTGGGCCAGTACCTGTTGATGGACTACATGAATCGCAAGACGAGGACAATCCAGTAGCGTAGCCCTCCGGGCTGCCATGCCTCCATTCTTGGGGGCATTCCTACGAGTAGGCGACGACACGTTCACGTGAACGGATTTTTATTGGCAATAGTTGCCAGTCCTGCTAGTCTGGTCTTATAGGAGGACCTTCACCTGCCAACCCGCAACGTCAATCTCACCGAACATTTCGACCGCTTTATCGAGTCTGGCGTCACCTCGGGCCGTTTCAGCAACGCCAGCGAAGTGGTGCGCGAAGGCCTCCGGCTCCTGGAGCAGCGCGAGCAGGAAGACAAAGCCAAGATCGAATGGCTGCGCGGCGCCGCCAAAGAAGGCTTTGACGCCGCTGACCGCGGCGATTACGTGGCCCTCCGCTCCGGTCAGGAGATCGATGACTTCGTAGATCAGGTGCGCCGGGAAGTGTCAGAAAAACTCGTCGCTGAAAAAGTGCGTGCCTAAACCTCCGAAGAAGTATGAGGTAAGGCTTACCGGCCCCGCCAAGCGGGACCTCTCTGGCCTGATGGAGTGGACTGTCCAGGAGTTTGGCGAGCGCGCAGCGCTTCGCTACGATACTTTGATCAAACAGGCTTTAAAGGACATCGGAGCCGATCCCGAGCGGCCAGGCTCGAAAGAGTGGCCTGAGATCATGATCCAGGGCGCGCGGACCTATCACCTGGAATTCAGCCGGAGCAGGGTGAGCGGCTCAAGGGTGAAGGAGCCGCGCCATTTTCTCCTGTACCGCCGCCGCGACGATGGCGTGATCGAGGTGGCCCGCATTCTTCACGATGGCCGAGACCTCCAACGCCATCTTCCTGAGGACTACCGGGGCGGCGCAGTTCCGCTTTGATAGACGGACCACAACCATGACCGTAGATGTGCTCCGCAGCGGGTTCTCCGCCAGTGCTGGCAGGCGCGGGTCCTGCCTGGACCCGCTTCTCGCACCCCACGTACCGTAACACCGTTACGGTTTCGATCCTCTCCGTGCTGAAAACAAAAGGGATGCTTTACAAGACCGTAACACTGTTACGGTTTTGGGCGCTTTCAGTTCGCCACGCTCACCGAAATCACCGGCGGCAGATTCTCCGCCAGAGTCTTCCAACTGTTGCCGGCGTCCGCCGTGTGGAAGACCTGTCCGCTGGTCGTGCCCACGTAGATACCGGCGGGAGAGCGCCGGTCGGCCGCCATCGATTCGCGCAGCACCAGCAGGTGCGCGTTGCGCTGCGGCAGCCCGCGCGTCAGCAGGGTCCAGTTCCTGCCTCCGTCCCGGCTGCGCGCCACGCGGAACTTCGCCTCCGGCACGCAGCGGTATTCGGCCCCTTCGATCGGCACCGTGAACATGGTGTCCGGTTCGGCGGCCGGGACCGCTAGTCCGAAGCCGAAGCGCGACGGCAGCCCCTTGGAAATGTCCGTCCACTTCCTGGCGCCGAATTTCGCCTTGTAAATTCCGCAGTGGTTCTGCTGGTACAGCGCCTCGGGATTGCTGGGATGCGCCAGCAGTTTGTGCACGCACTGGCCCACCTCCGGGAACTTCACCGGTTGGAAATCGGCGCGCACTCCCGCGTTGAACGGTTGCCACGTGGCGCCGCCATCCAGCGTCCGGAACGCGCCCGCCGCCGAGATGGCGGCGATCATGCGGCCGCCGCCCAGGCATTGGATCGAATGCAGGCACATGCCGCCCGCGCCGGGCGTCCACTTGTCGCGCGTGGGGTGCGCCGTGAGCGACGCGACTTCGCTCCAGTTCTGGCCCCAGTCTTGGCTCTTGAACAGCACGCCGGGGTCGCCGCCCGCGTAGACCGCGCCCGGTTCGTCGGCCGCCCCAGGTTCGACGTGCCACACCCGCTTGAGCGAGGTCTCCGGCAGGCATTTCACTTCCAGGCCCGCCTCGGAGAGCTGGAAGTTCTTGCCGCCGTCGGTGCTGGCGTGGATGTGCGCCCCGAACCAGGCGCTGTTGATGGCGGCGTAGTAGCGCTCGGGCTCGCGAGGGTCTTGCGCCACGTGGTTGACTTCCCAGCCCCGAAAGAATGGACCTTCCATGCGCCAGGTCTTGCGGTTGCTGGAGCGGAAGACGAACGCGCCTTTGCGCGTGCCCGCCCACACGCTCACGGTGTCGGTTTTCGGCATAGAAAATATGATGCCTCAAAAGACGTTTGAAAGGAAGACTGGTCCCGCGTTATTTTACAGGCGCTGGCGCGCGACGCCTACCGCTACCCCTGGAACGGCGGGACGTCCACCCAGCCGTGCTTGGCGTTGCTTTCCATCTCGGCTTCGAGAATCGTCAACTGGCGCAGCCCGTCGACGAACTGCGGGTACTCGGGGGTGGCGGTGGGGTCGGCAATCGACTGGTAGAAGCGCCGGAAGATTTGCTTGAAGGTGTCGTCGTAGCCTTCGCTGTGGCCGCCCGGGAGATCGGCGTAGGCTTTGGCGCCCGGCTTGAGCAGCGACGGATCCTTGATGACGATCTGGTTGTTGGTGTTGCGGTTGCCGATCCAGAGTTCGTCGGGGCGCTCCTGATTCCACATCACCCCGCACTTGGTGCCGTAGATTTCCATTTGCAGGCGGTTCTTGCAGCCGGCGTTCACCTGGCTGGCGGTGTAGGCGCCGCGCGCGCCGTTGCCCATGCGGAACACCACCGCGCCCATGTCCTCGGTATCGATGGCGGTTTCGGTGTAATCCTCCGGCGAAAGCGTCTTGCCGGCGAAGGTTTCGATGGGGCCCTTGGGCTGCTTGCGGGTCTTGTGGAAGGTGGCCATGTCGGCGCAGACGCTGGTGATGCGGAGGCCAGTGATGTGCTCCGCCATGTCGCACCAGTGGGAGCCGATATCGGCCAGGCAGCGCGAGCGGCCGTTGAACTTGCTGTCGAGGCGCCAGTTCCAATCGGTATCGTAGAGCAGCCAGTCCTGCGAATAGGTGCCCTGCAGCACCATGATGTCGCCCAGGTCGCCCGATTCCACCATGCGGCGCATGTGCTGCACCATCGGGTAGAAGCGCAGGTTATGCGAAGTGCAGTTGCGCAGCTTTTTTCCGGTGGCGATTTTGACCAGCTCCTGGGCCTCGGCGATGCTGGTGGCGAGAGGCTTTTCGCAGATCACGTGCTTGCCCGCCAGCAGCGCGTCCTTCGCCATGGGGAAATGCAGCGCGTTGGGCGTGCAGATGTGAACGGCATCGACGGCCGGATCTTCCAGGATGCGGTGATAATCCGCCTCGGTATGCTGGACGCCGAACTCGGCGGCGAGCTGATTGGCTTTTTCGATTAGTGGCTCGCCGATGGCATACAGCTCAACGTAGCCCAGCCGGCGAATTCCTTCCAGATGAACCCGGCCGACGAAGCCGGTTCCGAACAACGCGGTTTTGAATTTTTGCATGATTGCCTCCCTAGTCCCGAATGTTTAATCTATCGCAAAAACTGGTAAATTGGTATCTCATCCCCATGGTGGTTCGGATTCGTTTCGGCAAGGGCTCCAAGCTAGGCAGGAAGCGGCAAAAAGATAAACGCCTGGCGCTCGTCCTGGCCGCGCTCCTGCCGCCCTCGGCGCTGGCCGCGGCCGTACTGGCCCTTTGGTCCATCGCCGCCGACCTCAACTGGACCAACAGTTTCGCCATCCCCTCCGGTATTTTCTCCCACTGGCAGGTCTGGCTGGGTGCGGCGGTGGCGCTGCAACTGTGCGCGCGCGCACTGAATCGTTACGGGAAAAGCGGCGACCCGGCGGCATCGTAAAGAGCGTTTCAAAGAGCAGAGAGCGCAAAGAATGCCCCCATGAATGGGGTCATGGCAGCCTGAAAGGCTACGCTACGGTGATATTCTAAATTCTAGAGACCCGCCATGGCACAACCCCGGTATACCTATCGGAGATCCTTCTTCAGCGGCTACTTCACCACCGGCGTGAAGTGGTTGCTGATCGTCAACACGGCGGTCTTCATTCTTATGGGGCTGCTGAGCCCGCAGTTCACCGGCGACTTCATGCTGCTGGCGCTGGCTCCGGTGGCGGTGGTCAAGCATTTCGCCATCTGGCAACTGGCGACCTACCTGTTCCTGCATGGCGGCGTGTGGCATCTGGTCTTCAACATGCTCACGCTGTGGATGTTCGGCACCCCGCTGGAGCGCGATTGGGGCACCCGGCGGTTCCTGAAGTACTACTTCATCTGCGGCATCGGCGCCGGTCTCTGCGACGTTTTGCTCAACGCCGTGATCGGCAAGTGGGATACCAGCACGATCGGCGCTTCGGGCGCGATCTACGGCCTCCTGCTGGCTTTTGGCGTCTGCTATCCGGACCAAACCGTGCTGATGAACTTCCTGTTTCCGATCAAGGCCAAGTACATGGTCATGATCTACGCTGCGATCGAGTTGTGGATGTCGACCGGGGTGAACAGCGGAGTCAGCAATATCGCCCACCTGGGCGGCATGGTGGTGGGGTTCGTTTACCTGAAATCGCGCGTGCCGGGGATTCGGCTGAAGCTGCCGGACTGGGGCGGCGCGTATCGCCAATGGAAACTGCAGCGCGCCAAGAGAAAGTTCCAGGTCTACATGAAGAAGCAGGGCCGCGGCCCCTGGGTCAATTAGCACTCCGTAGCGTAGCCTTTCAGGCTGCCACGCCGGCGTCCTTGCCGGCGTTCTTCGAAACATGCCCGAAACTGCGCGGCGCGCCGTCGCGTCCTCTGATATAGTTACGCTAGAAGTACGCCTATGCGATCCATAAAAGTCGTTGTGCCTTGCGCGGCCATGATTCTGGTGGTGGCGAATATGCTGACCGGTCAGACGCAGGGCCCCCTGAAGGAGCCCGGCTCCACGGTGGCGCGTCCCCGCAAGAGCGCGGACAGCAATACGCCCAACGAAGAGGAACTTCCCAAGATTCCCTCCAAGCTGAAGAAGGATCCGCAGTTAAACAAGGGCGGCGACGCGGTCCGGTTCAAGACCGACGTCGATATCGTGACCCTCGACGTGGCCGTGATCGACAACAAAGGCCACTTCATCCCGGGCATTCCGCAGGGGAACTTCCGCGTGTTGGAAGACAATGTGCCGCAGCAGCTCCGCAAGGTGGATATGGGCGAGGCGCCGATGACCATCGCCCTGGTTATCGAGTTCAGCAATCTGTTCCAACGCTACTACAGCTATGCATGGTTCCAGACGCTGCAACTGGCCTGGGGTTTTGCGGAGAGCCTGAAGCCGGAAGATTACGCCGCGGTGGTGGCCTACGACATGCGGACGGAGATCCTGACGGATTTCACCACGGACAAGGCGAAAATCCGCGAAGGGCTAGACCGGTTGAAGATCGCCGCCTTCAGCGAAGCCAACATGTTCGACGCCATCACCGACACCGCGGACCGCATGAGCGAAATCGAAGGCCGCAAGGCCATCCTGCTGATTACCAGCGGGATCGACACCTTCAGCAAACTCACCTACGACCAGACGCGCAAGAAACTTCAGGAGTCCGGCGTGCCGATCTACTCGATCGGGATCATGCAGATGCAGCGCGAAATGGCCGATGCGCGGGGGGGCATGAGCGGGGCCGCAAACATCACGTTCCTGCAGGCCGACAACGAACTACGCACGTTCGCCAAGGAGACCGGCGGCGCGGCGTACTTCCCGAGGTTTGAAGGCGAATACGGGCAGATCTTCCAGATGCTGCACCAGGCGCTGCGCAACCAGTACGTACTGACCTACCAGCCGAGCAATACGAAGCACGATGGCGCTTTTCGCAAGATCAAGGTGGAACTGGTGAATCCGGCGACCAACGAGCCGCTACCCGTGAAAGACGAAAAGGGCAAGCCGATCAAGTACCAGATCGTCACCAAGACCGGCTACAAAGCGCCGCGCGCGGTGGAGTAGACGGCAGTGGGACGGACGATCGTTTTGTGTCGTCTGTCAGGCATCGAGGTTTGACAGACCACGCAAAGGCGATGGTCTGGCCCACATGCGCCACG
>Ga0209014_10000839_pt1 | contig 18055 bp, 13 predicted proteins | sample BarGraNGADG00212_FD_184491 | JGI IMG/M metagenome (GOLD analysis project Ga0209014, IMG submission 184491) | Arctic peat soil microbial communities from Barrow, Alaska - Barrow Graham LP Ref core NGADG0002-212 (SPAdes) (version 2) | ecosystem: Environmental > Terrestrial > Soil > Wetlands >...
AGCCGCGACCTACAAGGCCAAGTACGGTGACGGTAGTCTGGACAGCTGGGTCAGAGAACATGTACTGCAGCACTTCTTCGCCTTTGAGTTGATGATAGCCGCTTACACTGTCGGCCATTTGCGGATAAGCATGGTTCTTGCCGATATCGGCTACTCCATGAGAGACAACGACAGGTTTCAGCTCTATATCACCAACACGCTGGAGAATAGTGCTATCGCTCACACGAAGCTGCAGGAACGTCCCATTCCTGGAATGTCGCCTCTGGCAGACGAGAGGGCTGCTGCCGATGACATCAAGAATCGAGAACGTATTCTTGTCATCATGGGCAATCCGCCATATTCGGGCACCAGTAGTAACAAGGGTGAGTGGATTTCGGCTCTCATCAATGACTACAAGAAGGTGGACGGCAAGCCTCTGGGCGAGAAAAACCCCAAGTGGCTTCAGGACGATTACGTTAAGTTCATCCGCTTCGCACAGGAGAAGATCGACCAGACGGGCGAAGGTGTCCTCGGCTTCATCACCAACCACAGCTATCTGGACAACCCGACCTTCCGCGGGATGCGTCAGTCGCTGATGGCATCCTTTGACCAGCTGCACATCCTCGATCTGCACGGCAATTCACTCAAGAAGGAGAAGTCTCCCAACGGCAGCAAGGACGAAAATGTGTTCGACATCATGCAGGGGGTCGCGATCGTTCTTGCAGTCAAGCGCAACGGGCTTCCGAAGGGTATCTGGCATGGCGATCTCTGGGGCACCCGCGATGCCAAATACGCGACACTCGGCGATGGACAGATGACTCAGACAACATGGCAAGAGCTGAAACCGCGTAGTGATATGTACCTCTTTGTTCCGCAGGATGCCACGCTGGCCGCAGAATACGAACAGTGGCCCAAAGTGACGAGATCTTTCCTGTATCAAGCGTAGGGATAGTTACAGCTCGCGATGAGCTGACGATTCACTTCACACCCGACCAAGTCTGGCAGACTGTCAATAGGTTCGTCAGCATGCCGCCGGAGGAAGCGCGCGAAGCATTTCGTTTGGGCAAGGATGCACGGGACTGGCAGGTGCAGCTTGCGCAAGAGGACATCCGCCGCAGCGGCCCATCACAGGACAGAGTCGTGCCAATTCTGTACCGGCCGTTCGATGTGCGCTATACATACTATACTGGCCATTCCCGTGGATTCTTGTGCATGCCGCGGCCGGAAGTAATGGGAAACATTATGGCAGGGCCTAATGTGGCATTAGTGACATCGCGCATGACGAAAGGCGAAGACTTCCATCACGTTCAAGTTACCCAGCACATCGTGGAGGTGATATGCATGTCACCAAAAACCTCCAACAACGGATTCGTGTTCCCGCTGTACCTATACGACTCGACAGGCAGCTCTGCAGGTCTCCTCTCAGGTGAGGGTGAACAGGTGGCACGCCGTAGACCCAACATCGATGCTCATTTCATGGCTCAGTTGGCTGATCGCTTTGGCAAGGATGCCACACCAGAGAACGTGTTTGCCTACGTCTATGCCATACTGGAATCTGTGACTTATGCGAAGCGTTACGTAGAATTCCTCAGGGCCGACTTCCCGCGCATCCCGTTCATCAAGGACCGTGACATTTTTCTCAAACTGGCCGACCTAGGTCAGCAGCTCATTGACCTGTACCTGATGCGTTCCCCCGAACTCGACGACTCTATCAGCCGCTTCTGTGGCAAGGGCGATGGCGTCGTCAGGAAGGTCGAGTACGACGCCGACCGCGGGCGCGTCAGCATCAACCCCACACAGTACTTCGATGGGGTTACCCCCGATCTCTGGTCCTACCAGATCGGCGGCTACCAGGTCCTCGCCAAGTGGCTCAAGGATCGCAAAGGCCGCTTCCTCACCAGCGCCGACACCCAGCATTATTCCCGCGTCGTGACTGCCCTTTCTGGAACGATTGCCGTACAACTCCTGATTGATAACAGTCTGGAAGATGCGGGGATTTGGTCGCGTTCGGTCGTGGGGCAAGCCGTTGTTCAATAACTCTGTTGGAGTATGCACATACTTGATGTAACTGCAGTAGCTGGCTTGGACAACTGGAGTGCCAGTACTCTCATTGAGTCATACGCTACGAAGAATGTGGACTATAGTACTTGATGAGTTCGGCAAAGTTAGGAGGCGACATGGACAGACGTGATGTTCTATTGGCTTTGTTGGGGGATCCTGCTACGCCGATTGTCGGAACAACGCGACTCCAGAAACTCGTGTTCCTTGCGCAGAAGGAAGGAGCCAACAAAGGCGTTCAACCTGAGTTTGACTTCGAAGCATATCGCTTCGGACCATATTCACATTCACTTACCGACGACACCGAGATGCTTGTTGCCCTAGGGTACGTCGAGAAATCGGATGAACGGGCGCCCGAGATCGAGAATTCAAACATTGCTGCTATCGAATCGCTCAACGCGGACAACTTGCTCGGGTCGGGTTCGCAAATCGGATCTCAGAATGACAATTTGGATGATGAGGCTGACAAGCAGCCCATAGCGACTCAGGATGACACGGTGGCATACCGGATCACGGAGAAGGGGATGAAGCGCATTCGGGAGTGCATTGCAGCTGGTCAGTTGGATGCAGAGCCCATCTACCAGGTCAGGAAGAGACACGGTAGCCGTCCGCTAATTGATTTGCTTCAGTATGTGTATTTGCGGTATCCGGAATATACGACGGAATCGGAAATTCGTGATAAGGTTATTGGACACAATCATGGCAGATAACATGCAGGCACTTGTTGTACCTATAGTCTCGGTTCTTCTTCCAGCGGTGCTATCTTACATCGGTGTTACACGTGCTAAACACTACGATGGAGAGGAACGGGCCAGAGGTAGCAGGAAGATGCTGCTGCGGGAGCTTCGGATGCGGCTTGCGACAGGAATAGCCAACGAGCTGGGGAGTGAAGAGCTGACAAATCTAGCTGCAGGCGTGGATCATGATGCGTACGTAGGCAAGATTGCTCAAAGAATGAATGACTATCTGTATGGCCATGATAGGATTGTCGTTGACTTCGTTGCCACTGACTTTAGGTACCGCTGGTACCTTCGGTCTGTGTTTGTCTTGGAATGTGGAGTCTTGGTGTTGCTGGTCATCTCGATTGTCTTGGCGGCCCTTCCGTTTGTCTACCCCGGTAGGTGGGGTGATGACGTCATGTTTCGTTGGCTCATGTCGCCCACAGTCCTTGTGATTGCACTCATACTAAATGCTGAAGTCCAGCGAGCGCGCTTCAATCGCTTAGTCGATCGTTACGAGGTGGTACTCGGTGAGAAGTCCTAAATTGAGTTCTTCAATTCCCGAGACAGTCATTGTGGATGCTGTGGAGAAGTACTTCACCATGAGAGGGTTTGAACCCGTGTTGCGCGAAGTACAAGCGGGTGAACGCTTCGTGGACCTGATGTGCGTGGATCCATCTAACGGCGATGTCTATGCGGTCGAAGCCAAAGTGAGCGCTACTCAGAGGGCGTTTCTACAAGCAGGGCGATATCAGTTGATTGCTGACTACTCGTTGGTGGCGATGCCATATCGCACGAACAATTGTACCGCTCTTGCCCTAGCAGAAGAGACAGGGATAGGTCTGCTATTAGTCGATACTGAAGGGCGTGAGCCCCAGCGTGTTGATGTCTGCAGTCCACCCAGGCGATCGCGATTGAAGCTGGCTGGGATCGCTGCGGGAGTCTGGGTATCTGGAATCATCCGTTGAAGGGGGAGTATTGTGCAGACTGGGGAGAAGCAGTTTTGGCTGAGGATGGGGATGACGAAGGAACGGCCGTATGTTGAGAAGACGGTGGCGATGTTTACCGGCCTGTTCGTCAAGGCCAATCTTTTTGAGTCAGCTCCTGCAGCGCTATCAGGGCTAATCGTTCGATACATCGGTGCGGTCAAGACCCCTGCGGCGCGATACATCATTGATCCTGTCACCTATGTGTTTGGATTGACACCGGATGGACCGGACGGTGAATCAGCACTATGTCACTGGAAATCTTTGACAGAGGCTGAGGCCGATCGACGTGTACGCCAAGACTATCGCTTGGGAGAAGTGGAGCCTATTCCAACAGGACGAATCAGGACGTCAGAGCAGCTTGGAAAGGTAGAGGCTCTTCTAATGACACGGTCATACTCGCGCTTGGCCGACAAGATTCTGTGTGATCCGCTTCGCCGAGCAGTGGGGTTGCGAGCATTCGAAAGATCCGATTTCGCGGACGGCGCCATACTAGATGATTTCGTTGGTAGTGTGATTGACTACCAGCGAGGAGCTTTGAAGAGGTGTTTCGAGGGAGCTCAGTATCAGGAACTCGGGGTGGCTCTGCCTGAGCCGACGTACGTCCTCTCTCCCTACTTTCGTATTGAGTCGAAAGAGACCCTGGAGTTCATGTCCTCCATTTGGTGTGCCTTCGATGATCGTCGACTGGAAAACGGTGCTGTAGTAGCAATGGTATCCAAAGAGTACTTCACCAATTGCTGGCAAGAATTGGCCAGCACACTGCTGACTACCGATAGCAGTGTAGTCATGCTGTGGATTCCGGAATTGAAAGAGGAATCGGCCACGCGCGACGACCTCGTCGCCTTCGGGCGTTTTGTGCAGATGCTGGCCCATAGTGGTCGATCAGTTGTCAACCTCTACGGGGGCGGATTCTCGATGTCTCTGCTTTCATACGGCCTTGCAGGTCTGATCAATGGCCCTGGTTATGGACTGCAGAGAAACGCTATTCCAATCAAGGGGGGCGCCCCTGCTGCAAGCTTCTACATCCCAACTTCGCGCGTTCGCAAGGGGATTCTCGATGCTCTACGGGACATGATGGATAACCCTGCCATCCAGTCGAAACAGGATTTCCTGGATCACGTGTGCTCGTGTCCAATATGCAGAGCAGCCATGAGTGAGGACCCAGACGAGAAGAACTACCCCGATGCCTTCTGGAACTACTATGGAGAGCTTGTTCCTAGTAGGACGCCGGGGAGCAACAGGCAAGTCCCGAGCAAAGCCACAAGTGACCGGGAGGCATTCCATTTTCTCCTTGCCCGCCTATTGGAGTTTCGGACAGAAAGGCATTCGTCGCCCGTTGACGCGCTGGAGCGGTTGCGGGCTTGTCGGTCACTCTGGCGTGGCCGCAGCGGAGATCATCTAGACACGTGGATTGGTGTGCTATCAGACCTAGAGAGTGGAGAGTGAGTGCATATTGCAGATGTGGGGATCAGGAAGGCTTGCGTGCTCAAGAACGCAATGGAAGCCGGCAATCAAGCTGCCTGTCGCAGGAGTGTCGAAGTCGCAGCGTTTGATCTCACTTCCACACTTCGAGGGATGAGTGTTGTCTCAGGTTGAGTCCGAATCTACCTCAGTGTTACGAATACTGCATGTGCCACAGGCGCTACTGCAAAAACGCGCTTGTGGCGAAGCTGATAGTACATGAGCAGCCCCGAGTCGTGGTGCGTCGTTACTGTTGCGTCAATGTCGGACCGCTGAGTAGCTCCATTTGACGTTCTTCTCGCAGATGTCTGTCAGAACCTCTCCGCAAACTCTCGTGCCTGTTGGTCCAGGTCCTGGTCGTCGACCTCTTCATGGCGCCTGGCCCAAGCGGGAAGGGGACAGTTGATGAGGACGGGGACGGGGCAACGCGGACGTGCTTCCTGCAGCAGGTGCTGTCGCAACTGGTAGACGATAAGGATCATACACAAAACGGTGAGCTGGCTAACCACTACGGGTGTCAATGCTGGATGACGGCGTCCTAGTCAGTGCTCTTCGAGGCTTCCGGACGGCGTGCACTCACTCGGAGGGGCTTCCTTTGGTGCTGTCGGTTCCGAGGAATCTTGCTTCAATGCGAGCAGGTCGCCAACAACCAAGTAGGTGTAGATGATGTAGCGTTCAGCCTCATCCTTCTCAACTTCATTGTGTGTGCCCTTGTTTCCAGCATCGACGAGTGCGTGAAGTCGATCTCCGATGAACTCCAGTGTTGATCCCACGACGGCAGAGTAGGTCTCGCTCCCGTGTTGATCTTCGACGTAACACATGAGCCGATTGACGTACTTGTCTGTAGATAGGCCGATCGGGTTGCCCCCTCGTTCAATGGGTGCGTCCGTCGCAGGGAACAGGCTGTCGGCTAGGTCCTTCAAGACTCGACGGCACGAATGAACTGCGTTTGACCAGTCGACAGAATTGCTGGACTGAAGGCCCTCGTAGGCTGACATGAATCTCTGAGCCGCAGCAGGGCACCGCGCAGCCAATTCCGTGTCAACTCGCTCACGGGTTCGAGCGAATATGTCTTGTGTAATCGCGCCAAACTTGAGTGAGTAGTTGCAGGACACCACGTATGAGTGGACGGAGTTCCTGATTCGCTGGAGAAGATCTCTATCCGTCGCTATTGTATTCGACAGCTGGAAACGTTCTTGCTCGTTTGACGGAGGAGTCGGGTTGATCACCGATTGCGACGACGAGGAGAAGCTAGGATCGAATGCCACTTTGAGCTGTTCGCCCAGCGTGCTCACTTGGGACTCGAGCCGCGCTACGGTACTAGGATTAACGGTCGGGAGCTTCTGATCTGCGTTCTTCGACGGCTGTTCAGGCGCATTCTTTCGGCCAGACCTCAGTGCTGCTTTCCGGGCGGCTGAGGTAAAGCCACCACTCTTCGGGTCTTTGTCAAAGCCGCCAAGTTCTTGCCTCAGCCACTCCATTGCATCTTGGTCATTGAGAAGTCTGGCCAATCTGGAGCACTTGAGAAGCGTTCCTTCGAGAGAGATATGCGAGTATTCCATGTCTGCAAGGATCTCCTCGGATAGACTGGTTGCCTCATCGACTGTTGCTTTTGACATTCTTGCGCCTCCTGTGCTCAAGCTACCAGCGCATATCAGTTGCTGGGACTATCTGCGGACAATGGTCTGGCTGCCCGCTCGTCATTTCAAGCTGGACGATCTTTCGTGTACAGCACATTGACAGGAGCTGCCCAAGCGCGACTCCCCGGCTTTCTCAGCCAACTCAAGTTCAAGACCCATTTCTGAGAGTCTGCTCCGATCTGTCAGTGGTTCGCGTGCCTGGCATGCTACGATCCACGAAATGGTGCGAGAGTGCCATTTGCAAGCTCTACTGCACGTTCTGTCGGCATCTCCAGTGTAATGTCGCCCGCGTAGTTTCGGGCCAGAAGCGTCGACACAATTGGTGGAAGATCGGCCGCAAGTGAGGGATAATCCCCAACGTGTATGTCCGACATCAGCGGCCATATCCTGTCCATGAAGGCCACAGCGTCCCCAGTGGTAGCAGCCGCCTTCCCTAGATCGAGTGCCAACCGTATGGTTCCCTGAGGGTCAAGCTGGCAGATGTCCTCAAGTTCATCCGGTAGCATTCCCAAGTGAAGGGGGGTCTTCTCATCTCCCCGCACAGTTGTGACACAGTACTGCCCATTTTCGACAAGGAGTTGCACACTGTACTCCTGAGACATCACAGCCATCTTCTTGTAGGCTCGCACTGTGCTCCTATGCAGGATTGCCGATTGTCGCGGGTCCGTCCGCCAAGGAGGGAACACATAGCCAGGATGAATGGTAAGCGACCGACCGCCAATCTCGTTGGCAAAGGCCATGGCTCTCTCAGTGATCTTGAGTCCGCAGCGTTGGACCTCAGGAACAGGGCTGATAGGATTGATGTCATAGAAGACATTGTGCACAGTCAGACGTGCGCCGTTGTCGGCAGCCCATTGGCGGATTTGATGACAACGTCCGTCAGTGAGTTCTGCAAGTAGGTTCGGATGGAGGTCTGGAATGAGTTCAAACGACCTAAAACCGGTCTTGAGCCCTCTGCACAGGAAGTCCTCAAAAGTACTACCATACGAACAAGCATAGGATAGAGTTAGCATCGAGTTTACCTTAGCAGCCAATGGATTAGAGAAGGGTTCTGCAATAGGCTATAGATTAGACCATAAATTGCGGCAAGGGTTCCAATGACTTCGAAGGCCACGTATGTTGTCTTGAGAAACTGTGAGAGACGTTTAAAACGTACCTTTTCTATGTTAATGACAATAGCGGCGCCTATGAAAATCACCAAATTGGCTGCTATCCCTATCCACCGGCAAGTTGTCACTGGCAGCACAAGTAGAAACAGAATTGCGCTTACAAGGGAAACTAGAGATATTACGATTACGAACGCTGGTGCACTCTTTGTTCTCAGCCATGGCCCAGGAATGACCGTAATCATATCTGATGCCGTCTCTTGCTTTGTCTGTCGTTCGGCTTCAGCAAACGGGTTCAAGCGATCGAGATATGTGCGAAGTAGCCACGCTGCCCAATATGATACACGTACGGTTCTGACAGCAGCAGCCCCGTCTTCGAACCAACCCCCCTCCTTGCTGACATGATGACTGAAGTAAAGCAGATGTTGCGTCACGCATGGGTCTGTTGCCTGGGTACCCGATTCCATGAGCGCAATCGGCACCAAGGCATGCGGACAATGCTCCCAGACGCCGCCGATTGTCTCCTTCTCCTGGGTCCAGTCCTGTACTGCATTGAGGTACTGTCGACCGTTTCCGATTCGCACTGCGTTGTCTTCCGGAGTCAGTCGGCAGAGCAAGTCAACAGCAAGGGCTGTGTGTGACGGTGTCGAGTCCGCGTTGAGTTCTGCCCCCCAACCATTGTCCAATCGTTGTTGCTTCGCGATCCACGCCAAGCCTCCCTGGACGTAGTCATCTTCTCTTGCGCACACTCGCGACAGAGCATCAACTGCTATGACGGTGTGAAAGAGGTTCGGAGACGGCTTGGCGTCTTCCGAATCATAGCAGTAGCTCCAGGCAAACTGGGGCGACCCCGCCGTGTTTGGGATCCGGATAGCCTTTTCTTTAAGCCACGTTGCACATCCAACAACATCGGGGTCATTTGACGCAGCTCCCAGAAGCAGCAACGCGTAGATCCCGTAGATCTGGTAGCGAGTCATTGCTCCCCTGGTCGCGGGATGTGTCTGGACTGCCTCACGGATGAATTTCTCACTGACAGCCAGAACACTTTTGTCAGCGCCCGCAAGGCTCAGCACGTATAGTGCTTCCGCAGTGCTGACAATTGAACTGGCTTCACCTCGGGATTTGCCCCAACTCCCATCGCCTGTTCGGCGTGTGGTCTTGAGCCACTCAGCCGCTCCTGCCAATTCAGCGCATTGATTCATAAGCAACCTCCTTCACAGTCCAAATCCTTCTTGCTCACGTACTTCCAGTACCCTCAGACTAGTATCCTACCGCAAGGCCAGAGAACGTGTGGGCGCTTCCTCGGCCGCGGAAACGCATGACGAGCCCCGTGAGCCACTAGAGTGTGTCGTTTTCGGAAACGCTCTGGGATGGCGCCAATATTCGAACTTTCTTCCTTGTGGAAATGGGCATCCGCTCTGAATCGCTCTGATGAGTCGATACGTGGCTTCAAAAGCTTCTTGAGCCATGTCATCCGAGACAGGAGTACTGGTCCGGGCATCAGCAGCATTGGTTGAATCTTCTGTCTTCGGCCGAGCGGGATGTGCAATGCGCTTGTTACGAACTTCGGCTACTTTCTCTTGCCAATCCTTCAATACATGCGGTGGAAGTGGTTTGCCTAGAACCGCCGGTACTAGGATTCCAAGCAAGTCAGAAGTTCGATCACATTGCTTCAACAAAGCCTCTACAACACGATTGGGGGTCCGGTATTTCTGCGTCAGTACCTCGGAACAGAAGTCCATCGCGAACGATTCGGTGGCCTTGGCAAACCCAAGCAGGGCCATGTCATTTGCCCCATTCATATGCTGTCCAACGGCTTCAGCCAAGATGCGCAGCCATGTTCGGACGTTGGAGGAGCGCCTGATGACGTACGCTATGCACGAAACCTCAAATGGTCCGTGTTCTGCCATGACGAGGTCATCGACGGCACAGGCTACAGAGATGGAATCGAACCAACCACCTGAGTTCCGATTGACTAAGGGGAAGAGTCGCACATGCTGTGCAGTCTCAGGATCCGTCTGGGCCATTCCCAATCCAACGGCAAGCACCAGGTCGCAAGGTGTCCGCAGCGGAACGGTCTTCACGATGCCTGGCCTCACCATGAACCCTCCCCTGTCCCTAAGAGCGAACGTTTTCTTGTCAATGAGTTTTCCGGTGATTGGATCGTGGAACTCAAAGTCATAGGTGCCCGGAGACAGTAGCTTGGCTTTACCGTGTACTTCAATGCAAGGCATGAACCCCTTGTCCATGAGCTGGAGGCTACTGCCAGGCCCCAGCAAGCCAGTGAACCGAAACCACGGATCTCGTGACAGCACAAACTGGTCGACCGTGGCCACAATCAGTTTGCCACATGAGCAAAGCACGTAGGGGAGCCCTGCCGACTTGGAGTTGCGACGGTGTCTCTGGAGAGTGCGGCCGAATCCAAGACTGCCCAGACGCCCGTGACGACCACAATGTGGGCAAATTATCTCGATGGATATGGGGTCGGTTTCAGGAGTGCTCTTTGTCATGTCTTACGCATTCTTCCCGGAAGTTGGGCCTTGATGAGGAGCCTGACCAGTACATGAATCGTGGAGAGAAAAAGGTAAAAATCCCAATTCAACCACAGAGGGTCGTAGTCTGTTTGCTGACTGTTCTTCTGGTGGCGGAGGCCAAAATCATTCGCGATAGTGAACATCGCGTTTTCGTCCTTCTTGTGGATTATGTCACGCATGCGGGGCCTGAGAAACTCAAGGACTCCTGCTAGCTCCACGACCGCATTCTTGCGGTCCTCAAGACCTGCTCCGCGTTTGCGGAATGCTGCGATTGCATGGTGAACAGGCGTCTCCACGTGCACAGGATCAAACTTTGGAAGTTCGTTGGAGACGAGGATAGATAATTGTGGAGAGAGTGATGGGACAACCTCTCCTGACACTAGCAACTCAAAGCCTCCGCCATAGGACCCGAGGAACTCGTCGACATCTGTCCTGAATTCGTCTTGTCCGGCCAACTGGTCGAAGACATCGTAGTGCATTCCGCAACCGCTGTAGTCGTGGCGATAGCCACTTACGGGCTTCGACACAAGGTCGTGTAAGAGCTCGATGACGTCAAAGGCATTGTCCTCAGTGTAGTACTTGTACTTTTCAGTGACTGGCCACAGTCCTCTTGTCCCTAGACGTCTGAGAAAGAAACCATCGACGTCTGATCCAGCGCGTCCCGGGATGTAGCCATCCACGCAGTTCTTGCCAAAGGCCTCGTCGAAGTACTGCTTCTCCGCGAAAGCCGCATAGGTACATTGCAGGGCATCGCAGAGTGTCGCAAGGTCGATTCCCGTGGTCCTGCCTGTTCGTCGAGAGTAATAAGCTCGGCTCATATCACGCTTGTTTGCCTGCACGGCTGACTGCAAGATGTCGGCAGCTCATTGGAGTCGCGCCCGATCCCCTCGCACCAATGCGACCATACCATTGTAATCATCTCTGCTCCCTGTCTTGGTATAAGCGCCAAAACGGCATGCTCGCTTTCTGCCGACTGTCATGTTTAGCTGAACTGACCCCAGTCGCGAGGAAGGAACCAGGGGCTCTTCTTGAGATCCCAAGTGATATAATTAGTGGGTTTGAAGTGTTCGTCGAGGAGCTTCAGAGAAGAGACTTGTTCTGGTAGCAGGCTGAGGACGTGGTATTTTGGCTGGCTGTCGCTCTCGAGGTCCATGAAATGATACTTCTTTGCAGTTGAGGCAGTCCTGCGACTGGGGCCAAAATCAAGTGGAACGCACTTTCGCCTTATGACCTTGCCATCTTCATGAGAGAAGAACGATACTTCGACGAGCCACAACTGATTGATAGCTGCCCTAAACTGCCCAAGAATGTCCACCATGATTTCCTCCTAATGGCCGTTGGCGGTACTAACGGCGATCTCAAAAACCCTACGAATAGCCTCTGGCACTTCATTTTTGTGCTTCACCAGTTGCCCCAATCCCTTCCCCATCTGAGGTTTGCTGGTGCCGCATATGCCACCAGCAAATTTCTGTGAAAACTTGCAGTCCTGGTCCGAATTCGCATCTTGGCGAAGCTCCCTCAGTCTCCTCTTAGCAGAGGCAGAAGTCAGCTGTCTATTCAACGTGGTCGCTAATCTTGCCAAGGTAGCATCTGAGAACGCATCCTCGAATTCTTTGTTACCCACAAAGACCACTTGTTGAGTGACATCGAATCCATCATCAACAAGATGTGTACGAGAGAAGACTCTATTGGGTGTTGTCTCTTGCTGCAGAGAACAATCGTTGTCTAGCAGGAAGACGACTTTCTTCCTGTTGTTGTTCAAGAACTTCGCCAGGCATCGTGCCGAGCCAGAGCTCTCGCCATCGATCAGCTTGATCCCATATGACTGCATCAAGTCACCATAGCAGATCCTAAACAGAGCAGGAAGAGCATTCATCTCCGTAGCTCCTTCCACAATGAGAAAGCACCTCTCGTGGAACATAGTCGCATTGTCCAGTCCCATCGACGATCCTACTTGGTTAACAAAGGTCCACACAGTATCCGGGTCGTCGTTGTTGCACACGAGTCCCTTCACTGTGCTATGCAACTGTTCGTCCAACTGGAAGTAGACGAGATCAGTCAGGCTCATTCTATTGATGAGGTTCAGAGAGTGGGTGCACACGACCACCTGTATCCCATTCTTGCAGTACTGCTTCAATACTTCATACAACTGCCTTTGTGCTCCATAGTCCAAGTGCGTGTCTGGTTCATCGAGAGCGAAGATGAGGTCATGTTGTGTTTCTGCCCGATTGGCCAGGAGCCCAGAACTCCACTCATGGACGCCAAGTGTAACCTTACGCCTCTTCCCCTCTCCTCTTCGATCCAACGGAATTGGCTGGCCATCTCTCTCGGAGAGTACAAGGCTGACGCTTGCCAACCAACTGCCTACGCGGAACTGAGGCTCCACTTTTGCGGACACAATGTCCGGGTTGTACTTCTTTATGACCTTCTCCAGCGACCTTGACTGTTTGCCAAGCTCAGTCCTGATTCCAGACTCGATGCGTTTGACCGACTGTGTGTATTTCTCTTTTTCCATTTCATCTTCGGCGTACTGTCTCAGAAGTTTGAAGATTGTCTGCTCTGGATCGATTGCGTCGGCAGAGTCAAAACTGACGAGAGAGGGGAATCGTTCCTGGATCTGCTTCGGGAGGGATCCGCTCCCTAGGCTATGCGGTTGAGATTGCAGCCAGTCTGTCAGGGTCATGACGTAGCTTTCCTTTCTTTGGCAGCTGGATACGTCCACACCATTGTGAGTTGCGAATTCCTTCAGATTTGCCACAATCATCGCAGAAAGATCGACGTTGAGACGCGGGTCCGCAGGAACGTTTCTTTCCATTGTGCGGACTGGAGAGCCAGAACGGGTCGCTACAACGATGACATGCAGAATCTCTGTACTTGGTGTGGAGGCCTCTGCCAGTAAGCGATGTTCATCTTCAGATGTGGTTCGGAACCAGCCCTCAACAGTGATCGAACTGACTGACCCACCTGCCGACTTCGTGTAGTCATCTTCGATAGGGCTGTAATCTCCAAGCAAGAAATGGATGGCATCAAGGCATGCCGTCTTTCCACCGTCGTTTTCTCCGATGAAGGCAGTCATCTGCGAACCGACCAGTACCTTCGTAGGACTGGCGAAAGATCTGAATCCGCTTATCTGTATCGCCTCAAGTCTCAAAACAACGCCCCCTTCCAATACTCATACGGTTCGCTGGATCGTAACAGAGCTATTCCAAATTGAGATATCGGTTCGCCCACGCGTGGCTAATCTCCTGGTTCCCCATCGTGTTTCGCCCCATTGGGGTGGATTTCGGTTTTGGCTTGTATAACATACTGCACAACGCCTGGCACATTACTTGCCTGCGCAGCGCGCATCCCTTCGTTGAGGTACTGGTCAGCCTGCCCGGTTTGGCTCAAGGCATGAGCAACGCGCGCGAGTTCGGCGCATGTATAGCCGAGTCCCATCATCTCACGTCCGACCAAGTATAGTTCGCGCGCGTGAACGAGATGGACGCCGGCTTGCTCGAATTGTTTGAGCATGAGTTCGAGACAGCCGAGACTCCTCAGCACGTTGGCGACCCCGAGGTCGTCTTGTTCTTGCGTGTACAGATCGATGGCTTGCGCGTAGTACTGGCGCGCGGCGTCAACTTTCCCAAGGGATCTTTCCAGACTGCCGAGACCGTTCAGCACGTTGGCAACCCCGCGGCTGATGCCTCCCTGCTTGTAGAGCTTCATTGCTTCCACATAATGCTGGCGCGCGGCATCAAATTCGCCAAGGCATCTTTCTAAACCGGCGAGACCGTTAAGCGCGTTGGCGAGCCCCAGGACGTTTTGCTCCCGTGCGGAGAGCTTCATTGCTTCCTCATAATGCGAACGCGCGGCGCCAACATCCCCAAGGCGGCTCTCCAAATTGCCGAGACCCATTAGCGCGTTGGCGAGCCCCAAGTCGTATTGCCTCTCCGTGGAGAGCCTCATTGCTTCCTCATAATGCGGACGCGCGGCGCCAACGTCCCCAATGCGGCTCTCCAAATCGCCGAGACCAGTAAGCACTCTAACGAGCCCTATATCACTGCGTTCCTGTGTGTACAGCTTCATGGCTTGCGTGTAATGCTGACGTGCCAAGTCAGCCTCTCCAATGCGGCTCTCCAAATCGCCGAGACCGCTCAGCACGTTGGCGAGCCCCAGGTGGTCCTGTTTCTCTGTGCAAAGCTTCATGGCTTGTGTGTAATGCTGACGTGCCAAGTCAGCCTCTCCAATGCGGCCCTCCAAATCGCCCAGACCCGTCAACACGTTAGCGAGCCCAAGGACATTTCCTCCCTCCGTGCAAAGCTTCATGGCTTGTGTGTAATGCTGACGTGCGGCGTCAACCTCTCCAACGAGACTCTCCAAATCGCCGAGACCGCTCAGCACGTTGGCGAGCCCGAGGTCATCTTGTTCCCGCGCGTAACGCTCCATAGCTTGCGCGTAATGCTGACGTGCGGCGTCAACCTCCCCGACGAGGTTCTCCAATTCGCCAAGTTGCATGAGTGTGCGTGCGGTGTCCATTGTGCGTTGCTCTTGTTGGTGAAGCGGCAGGAGCGTGCGCAAGATCTCTATGCCCACTAGTGCGCGAGATTGGTATGAATTCTGTAGCATACAGTTCAAGTTGCCAAGTGAATCCCCCCATTGTGTTCCGCGTTGGGCTGCCAGTACTACCACGTCGCGCAGGTTCGGAAATTCGGGCAAGAGTCGGTCGAGCGCAATACCGCGCGCTGTGCCCTCGTCGCCCAGCTCGGTCTGCTGCGCCGCCGTCGCAAGTCCAGAGAAGTAAGCGAGTGCGGGATTGAGGAGTAAGTCGATGTTCAGTCCGGCTGCTCCCTCCTGTGCCTTCTCTAGAATGAATCGACGCAAGGGTGCAAGCATCAACATGGTTGCCTTGTCCGTTCGAGACTCAGCTGCTCCATTTCCCAACCCATCCAGTTGCTGGAAGCGGACGATGTTCAGTCGCAAGAGAACTTCGCGCGCTCGAGACTTTGGATTTGCGAACGCCGCCGTCACTGCTTCGAACGCCGCCGGCGACATCCCATTCGGAAAAAGCGCGCACAAGCCCCACAGCGTGACGGAGTCGGCATATTCGCGCTGTACAGCGGTCAGCGAACGCTCCAACGAAACGTCCAGTGAGGTGAGTCGATTGTGACCATGTGGAAGGTGCGCTAGACGCGTCGCTTCGTCTCTCCACCGCTTGACCAGTTCGTACAATGAGGCGCTCTGATAGGCTTGCGCGGCGACGAGGACGATGGAGAGCGCATGGCAACCCAGGTTTGTCTCTACAAACTCGCGGAGCTCGAGCGAGTCGGTCAGCGGAGGATGGGGTTCACTCCTGCCCCATTCGTTCATGAATAGTTCTGCTGCTGCATCTGGATCAAGTTGGAGGATCTGTAGATCACGCCCAAATTGCGCCACGTGTTCGCGCGACGATGCTAGCACGTACACGTCCGGGATATCAACGAGTTTCCTGAGCGTCGCGAAGGCGTCTCGGTCTCCCAGCATGTCTTCGAGGTTGTCGAGATAGACAAGGCAGGGTTGCGCTGCAATCGTGGCATACACTCTGTTGAGTGTTGCTTCCGGCAGGTCGAATGCCTCAGCGAGGCGTGCAAGTAGACCCATCTCCTCACGCACATCCTCCAGTTCGACGTAGTATGCACGCGTTGCGGGCTGTTCGCGAAGAAACTGCTGCAGAGCCTCTTTGCATACCTCGCTCTTGCCAATCCCTGGCGAACCGGTAATCACAAAGATCTTGGACGAAGGTAGTATTGTCTCCGCGCGAGGATTGTCAACGTTATGGAGGAACTGCAAAACAGCCGTTACTTCGTCCGCGCGTCCAACAAAACCAGTTGTGTGTGCGAGGATCGAGTCGGTCGGACCACTGATCAACCGGTTTCGGCGCACCAGCGACGTCGACAGACCGGCCACCGGCGAGAGCGACTCGAGGATCGCCTCAATCAGGTCAAATCGGGTGTTTGGGAACCAGATTGGGCTGATGCCGTGGTCCGACAGGAATCGCTGACGCTGAGGGTATTCTTCATCGGTCGGCGGGTACTCCACGAGTGCAAAATGCTCCACCGCGGTGTTGGCTTGTACGACCTCGCCCAGCAGCTGCACCCAACGGTCTGACGTTAGGCTGCAGCCGATGAACAGCGTTGGACGTGCGACAAACAGATCTCGCAGGGTCCGACGCAAGAGCGAACCGGAGGCGTAGTACTTGTCGTAATCCGCGCGCGTGAGGACGCGGTCAGTCTGTTCGTCCACGTCGCCGTGCAGTTTCAACAGGAAATGCTTGTCCTGCGTTAGTGCGGCGTGTGCACTTGTTGCCTTGGCACCCCAGACGACACGGTCGAATCTCGCGCCTGCCGTTTCAAACGCACGCTCAAGAACATGATCAAAATTCGTCGTGATGACAGGCCCCTCTGCCAGCCGGGGAAGCACCCCCACAGCGCCGAGAAGCGGCTGATCGCCTAGTCTCGCATCGCCATACTCGAGGTCAATCGCGTTGAGGAAAGCACGACGGCCACGCGCGGCCAGCACGGCCTCGCCAGCTTCTTCGTAGTCACCGGCAGCGAGCTTCGCGCGAGCCTCCGGTTCGATTCCAGCCTTGCATGCCTGATCCAACACGAATTCACTCCAGCTCTTGAAGCCAATGGGAATCGAAAGCCCTGCGCCGACGAAAGGGATGATGCCGAGACGCGTCGAGATCTGTTTCCGCAGACGTGCCAAATTGACCGTATTGTCGCCGAGCGGATGGAGCAGGACGGAGAGTTGATCGTCCGTCATTGCATTGCTTCGAGCGTCTCGGAGATTCTGCAGGTATGCTTGCACGTCAAGGTCTTCATGTGTGGATTAGAGGTGAGACTGGGCATGCTCAGCACGCAATGGAGGTGAAGTCCTGAGCTGTAGCGGCGAGCGGAGTGTCGTGTCCGACCGGTCGCGGCGCTGCTCCTCAGACTGCAGAGGGACTGCGTCATCTGTGAAGTCAGTGTGCTTCTTGCCTACGAGACAAACAACGACGCCATCGTCGGAACGACCAGAGAGAAGGATCGGGGCGAACTTGGCCGGGTTTGTGATGGGGCGCTCTGAGAAGGAAGAGGGTCTGGTTTTCGTCACTAGAACTTCCCCGCAAACTCTCTTGCTGCCTTGTCCAGGTCCTGGTCGTCGACCTCTTCGCCACGTGTGGCCCAGGCGGGGAGGGGAAAGTTGATGAGGACGGGGGCAGGGATGTCGGGCTGGTGCACGATCATGGTGCCGGGCTTGATGATGGTGCTGCGCAGGCGGAAGGACTCGGGCAGGTAGTCGTACTCGGGGCTCTGGCTCTCGGCAAAGTCGAGGCGGCCGTTGACGCGGATGCTGGCATTGCCGGTGATACGCTTCTCGACACGGCTGGCGGACTGCTGGGCGCCGATGAGGATGACGCCCAGGGAGCGGCCACGCTCGGCGATGTCGAGCAGGATGTCCTGGATCGGGCTGTGTCCCTCGCGCGGGGCGTACTTGTTGAGCTCGTCGAGGACGACGAAGACGTAGGGCTTGCGGCCCTGGGCCTCCTTCTGCGTCATCAGCATCTTG